>Ga0070739_10008992_pt1 | contig 10051 bp, 12 predicted proteins | sample Coa_R1_7_FD_66445 | JGI IMG/M metagenome (GOLD analysis project Ga0070739, IMG submission 66445) | Surface soil microbial communities from Centralia Pennsylvania, which are recovering from an underground coalmine fire - Coalmine... | ecosystem: Environmental > Terrestrial > Soil > Unclassified ...
TTCGAGCTCGCAGGGAACCTCGAACACGTCCGGCACATCGATGCCGCAGACAAGGCAGATCTCGTCACGGGCGTCGACGAGCTCGCGAAGTCGTGGCAGGCACGCGCCGATGCGTGGCGGGCCTCGGCACAGGGTGCGACGAACAGCTCGACTCTGCTGAGCGCGATCTCGGTGCCCTACCGCAAGAGTGCCGAGGCGTTCTCCAGAGTGCAGGAGTACCTGCGGTGATGACGGGCGGTGAGCGCGAGCATTGGCTCGACCGTCTCGCCGAGCGGCAGACTCGCCGGGGTGTCCTGAAAGCGACGCTTGCCGGCGCGGCGCTGACGCTGCCTCTGGCACGCAGCTTGTCGGCCGTCGCGGCCGCGAGTCGTAGCCTCGGATGTGCCGGCCAGCTCGACACGACCCAGCTGAACAAGAACCCATTCGCGTGGAAGACGGGCTGCAAGATCGACGCCAACCGGCGGTACGTCGCGACCGAGTCCGCCTGCATCGGCCAGTTCGGCCACGGCGGGGCCCTCGCGACTGTCGTCTTCGGCGCGCTCGCGAAATATGCGCCCGCGCTCGTCCCGGGGGAGGTCATGAACCAGGTCGCGCTTCAGAAGTGCGTCGACGGCGCGCTGCTCCAGCGAACCCAGCGACTGCGCAACTGCCTGCTCCCCGACGCGCCCGGGTTCAACCCCTGCGCGAAGGGCGGACCGTGCGAGACCTGCCCCGGCATCTGCTGCCCGGGCCCGTGCGACGGCGGGTTCTGCTGCTGCCCGGCGGCTCCGGTCGGCTGCTGCAAGGAGGACGGCTGCCACGACACGCAAGCCGAGTGTGCGGGCGGCTGACTCGAAACCGAAGGAGGCATCGATGATCGCAGCGCATCGGATGAAAAAGAGGCGAAACGCCGCTGTCCTGGCTGTGCTCGCGCTGAGCCTCGCCGCGACGGTGAGCGCCGCGGCCGGCGCAGCGAGTTCCTCGCTGCCCGCACCGTGTCAACTGCTCAAGCGTTCGGAAGCGAACATTCTCGCGGGAGTCAAGCTCGAGCCGCCGATCGCATCCGGCGCGAGCTGCACCTACAACCCCGTCCCGACCGGGCCGGCCGCGCAGGTGTTCGTCTTCGTCGACTCGAGCGTGCCGATCACGCTCACCACGGATCGCAGGCTCCATCATGCGTTCCGGAAGGTCCCGCGGATCGGCGACCAGGCGCTCGAGGAAAACGGCTACATCTTCGTGCGCAAGGGATCCGTCTGGATCACGCTCCACGTCCTCGCCGTCGATCAGTGGCCCGGACCGCGGAAGCGGCTCGAGCACGCGGCCGCGCTGGCCGTGTCGCGAATCAAGGCGGCGCGCCGACTCGCATCTGCCCGATCGTCGCCGCCCCCCGCCGGCGGACGCGAGCACTGGGCGGGCAAGGAGCGACTCTACGGCGACAGCGTCACCCGCTATGCGGGCGTCGACTACCAGCCCGGAGTCGTTCTCATCGGAGGCGGCGTCGACGCCATTCGCTCCGAGAGCCCCGACGGACTCACCTGGACGATCAACCGCAACGCTCCCGGGGTCGCGAACCTGCGTGTGGGCAAGATCATGCTGGCGACGACCTTCGCGTCCGGCCGCGTTCTGAAGCTGACACGTGTCGGGCCGAACCTGCGCGTTGTTCTCGGTCCGGTCGCCATCACCGACGTGATCCGGGACGGCGAGTTCGAGTCGTCGGCACCGATCCCGCTCGGCCAAGCGATCGCGAACAAGACGGCCCTGCCCGCCAAGCCACCCGCAAAGAGGCACACGCTCGACGCCGCCTCCGAGAGCTCGACGGCGGGCGAGTTCTCGACGCGAACCCTCTGCTGCTCCCAGGGCATGGGAGTGAACATCAGCTACGACAACGGCGAAGGCCGACTGTCGGCGGTGGTCGCGCTCTACGCGGACCAGCCGACCGTCAGCTTCCGGATCCGGATCGGCGGCGGGCACCTGCTCGATGCCGGCCTTGAGCTGCACGGCGCTGCCGGCCTCCGCTACTACCTGTTCGGCGCAACGCTCACCGGGAAGGGAGATGTCAGGAGCGGGCCGATCGAAGTCCCGGGATCGTTCACGATCCCGCTGGTCGGACCGCTCGCGATCACGTTCACCCAGTCGTTCGACGTCTCGATGCAGTTCGCCGGCCGGGCGACCGTCAAGGCGAGCGGCGACTACCGACTGAGCGGCAACCTCGGCTTCCAGACGAACGGAGGGTCCGCGACCGGGGAACCGGTGTCGCTGACGACACAGACGCCGATCACCCAGAACACGCTCTCACTCGGTGTCGGCGAGAACGCAATCGGACTCGGTTGGGCGCTCCGCGCAACGGTCGGCATCGGGGTCGGCGTGCTCAGCGCCGGCGCCTGGGCCGACCTGCGGACGGGCATCGGTCTCGTCGCCGACGGCAGCAACCTCGAGTCGCTCAAGTTCGGCTGCGCGCGGGCCGATCTCGACGTCACGAGCAGGTACGGCGTCGGCTACACCCTCTCGAACTTCGTCCGCAAGATCGTCAATGCGGTCCTCGGCGCGGTCGGAGCAAAGCCGATCGCCGCCAGCGGCGGTCCCGAATGGGGCCCGTACACGCTCTGGCATCCCCCGGAGGCGCAATGGTGCCCACCCCGGAAGTAGCTCGCGCCCGAGGCGCTGCCGACGCCAACGTCGAGACACGATGCGAATCAAAGGAGAACGAGATGAAGCTCACGGGAACCGCGAAGGCATCCATGGCGGGATTGCTTAACGTTGCCGCCGTTTTCGTCGCAGCAGCTGTTACCGCGTCAGGAGCGACAGGCGCTCTCGCCGCGACCCGCAGCGACGCAGCCATTCATCGCTGCGGAGTCGTTGCCGCCGGCGGTGCGAGCTGGCAGGTGAGTTCCTCGAGCAGCGTCTCATGCGCCTACGCTCGGGCGATCGTCAGGAAGCTCGGGGCGAGACCGACACCGTCGGTGAGGCTGCCGTATTACTCAGGTGTCTACCGTGGGATGCGCTGCCTCGGCGCGAACAAGAACGGTCACAGACTCATCGACTGCGGTGGGACCGGTGGTCGCGCCGTGATTGCGGTCGCGAGAGCATGACGGCGCCGTTCGCTCCACCGATGACGACGCTCGGCCACTCCCGTGTGCCTCGGTTCGCCGCAGGGACGAGCAATGCGTAGCGGGCCGGCATCGGTTGCGCTGTCGTCGACGGCGGTCGTCGTCGCACTCCTCGGAGCAACGCCGGTGCGGGACGCCGCCGGACAAGCTGTCCGTTCGATTCCGCCGTTCGCGCGCACCGCCGGCTACGCAAAACTCGCCGGAAACGCGAAGCTCCTCGACGGACGGCAGCCCGGCGCGAGCGGTAGGCCCGGGACGATCCCCATCCTCGACAGCCACGGAAAGCTTCCCGCATCCGTCGGTGCCGTCGGGCCCGCAGGATCGCAAGGTCCAACAGGGCCACCAGGACCGGGAGGCCCTCCGGGAACGGCCCGCGCGTACGCGCTCTGGGACACGATCCACAACAAGCTCATTCACGCGCACAACGTCACCGGCGTTGCGCAGGGCAGCTACGGAGAGGGCGACTGGTGCGTCACCCTCGACAACAGCATCGACGCGTCCTCCGTCGTAGCCCAGGCAGCCGTTGAATACAACACCGGCGCAACAGGGATCGCGGAGTGGTCGAACGAAGGAGGGGGCTGCTCGACACATCCAAACTCAATCCAGGTCTGGACCTTCACCACCTCAGGGACAGCCGCGCCGAAGAGCTTCACCGTGATCGTCCCGTAGCTGAGGCTTGCCGTGAGCGCGCCGCTGGCGCCCGTGTACGGCAACGTCGTTTGATGTGATGGGCCGGGCAGGGATCGAACCTGCCTGCTAATGGCGATTTTTCTGCCTCCGTGGGGGCACCGGTGGGGGCACGCCGCGTGCGCAAACGGTCGCGACTGACACGCTCGCGCGAGGCCGAGCAGCCACCGAATCCTCAGAGTTCAGGACCGAAATCAGGCTCGGGTTGGTGCGGGAGTTCGGGCCGCTGGGCGATCTCGAGCGCCTGCTCGCGCCAGTTCTCGATGCTGCGTCCGAGCTGTGCGTATCCCGCATCGTCAAGGTCGAACTCGTCGCGCCGCAACCGCCGGAACTGACTCAGCATCTCGGCGAAGACCCCAGCCGTGAAGCCGAGGTCCTTTTCGGCTGCAAGGGCACAGAGGCGGTCGAGCCCGTAACGGGGCTCGAGCGCCATCAGGTCGACGAAATCGCGCGCCTCGGCCCGGCCGAAGATCGCGAGCACCTTGTCGACCGCCAACTCTTCCCCGCGCAGCGTTGGAGCCGGCTGCGCGGGCTCGGCAGGAAACAGGCGTGCGTCGGCCGCAAGGTCCAGCTCCGTTCGGTCGTCTCGGCTCTCGACGAGGAGCCGGGCGAAACCCGGATTCGCCTGGACGCGACGGACGACGAAACCGGCGGCGCCCAACGCTCGCTCGACGGCCGGCAAGAGCCGGTCGACCGCGTCGCTGGTCAGGCCGAAGAAGTCGAGGTCGCGCGTCCTCCGCTCGACCTCGCCGCGGAGGATGAGCGCGGCACCGCCGGCGAGTGCGAAGTCTTTCGCCTCGTCGAGTCCGGCGACGATCGCGGCGACCTGCTCCTGCAGCGGGCTCAGCATCTACGCGCGGTGCGGGTGGCGACGCAGCCACTCGGCCCAGGCGCGCCGTACGGGCGGCGGGAGAACGAGCTCGTCCCAGAGCTCGCGGAGCGAGTCGGAGTCGACGTAGAAGCGCACGTCGTCCTCTGTCCCCTCGCGGAGCACCTGCTCGTACACGCGGGCGCGGTCGGCGCGGTCGTCCAGGTCGTATGTGAGCGCTGGGCCGCTCCAGCGAATGTGGAGTGGTAGCTCGATCCGGCCCGACGCCTTGGCGAGCCGCGAGTCGTCGAGGTCCTGCGGAACCGCCACCGGCCGGGCGGCAGGTCCCAGTTCGGAGCTTCGCGTCTCGGCCATCGCCTGGTGAGTGTAGGGGCGCCCGCGGCGCTCGCTTCCGCGGAGAGTCGCCCGCACCGTCGACGCCCACCAGCGTGCTCCACCGTGGGCGGTGGGAACGCCGTCCGCGGTGAGCTCGTCGGCGATGCGGCGGAAGCTGTGACCGGAGGAACGGCGGGCACGGATCCTCGCGACGATGTCGATGGGGATCGCAGGTCGACGGCCGGGCATGGCCGGCGGCTTGCTGTGCGCTCTCGCCGCCTGCCGCCGCTGCTCCGCGACGAGCCGCTCGAGCTCGTCGACGGGGATCAGCTGCGTGCCCCAGGGCATGTCGAGCGTTTCGACGTATGGGAGGACGCGGCGGATGAAGGTCGAGCGGCTGATGCCGAGCGCTTGTGCTGCTTGACTGCGGGTGTAGGCGAGCCGCTCGACGTGCGCCGCCTCGCGAACCACCGTCCGCGGCGGCGTCCCGATCGGCGGCCCTAGCGGCTGGGCGTGGCGGCGCGACTTCTCGGCGCGTCGCTGGCGACGGCGCGACATCCGTACATCGTACAGGAACGATGAGACGGTTCTGCACCTGAGTGCATCTGTGTCTCGCTGGCCATCGCGGCTGTAGTTCCTGTACGGCAGGGGCCTCAGCGTTCGATGTAGAGGCCGCGCCTGCGGCCGTGCTCGTGTTCGATCACGCGCTGCATCGTCTGCAAGGCCGGCCGGTCCTGCTCGCGGGCGAGGACGGCGAGCATGCGCGCGTGGTCGTCCGGGGAGGCGACCGAGGGGCGTAGGCCCTGGCCGAGCGGCTCGCGCTGCGCGCGGCGGCGCAGGTCGTCGTAGCCGCGCGTGCCCGCCGGCTCGGGCACGATCTTCACTTCGCCCGCGTCGGTACGCAACTCGAGCACGCCACGCCCGACCAGATCGCGCTCCAGCGCGAGCCCCTTGCCGTCGGTGTGGCGGGCGTTCAGCTCCTCCAGCGCGAGCCCGAGCCGGCGCAGATTCTCCTCCCTGATCGAGGGGACGATGTCGATCCCGTCCGTGAGCTCCGTCGAGCCGTGGATCACGCGGCCGAGCCCGCCGATCACGACGTAGCTCACCCGCTGCCGCTCCAGCGCCCGCAGCACCTGATACGGGTCGAAGTGCTCGGCCATCAGCGCTCGCGCGCCTCCAGCATCGCCCGCAGCCGCTCCTGCGGCGTCCGAGCCAACGCCCGCTGCAACTCCGCCTCCTCGCCCGGGTCGGGCGGCCGGTAGAGCACGAGCGTCAGATCCAGATCGAACCCGCACGCCTGCAACAGCTCACGCAGCGTCTCCAGACTCGGCTGGACGACATCGCGCTCCCAGCGCGCGATCTGCGCCCGATCCTTGCCGCTCCGCGCCGACAGCTCCACCTGCGAAAGGCCCGCCCGCAACCGCGCCTGCCGGATCAACGTCCCGCTCGTCACGCCGCAATCGTACGCCTCGGAAGCTCACCGCACCTATGATACTGATCTGCTACAATACCTGGCTATGTCGCGGAGGCTGGCCGCGGAGCAGCTCCAGCTCGAAGCACCACCGCCCGAGCCGAAGCCCACGCACGAGGAAGCATCCTCTCCAAGTCCTGCCCGCGCCGACAGTCCTCGCCGCCCCTCCGCCGCCGAACTCCTCGGAACCCCGGGCGCGCTCCTCACGCGCACGCACCTCCGGGCGCTGGGACTGGAGCGACGCGCGATCGACGCCGTCTTCCGCGCCCTGCCGGTGGTCGAGCTGCCCGGCTACTCGCGCCCGATGATCCGGGCAGAGGAATACCTCGACCTCGTCGAGCGCAACACCTACCGCGACGACCGGGTACGCCCCTGCCATGCCTAGCGTCTGGATCGAACGGCGCGAGACCTCCGACGGGCGGAGCCGCTACCTCGTCAAGTACCGACTCGGCGGCCGCGAGAGCGCAAACCGGTACGCCGGCTCGTTCGCGACTCGACGGGAGGCGCTCGCTCGCCGCCGCTGGGTCGCCGGCGAGTTGGCGGCTATGCGAGTCCCTCGCCTTTCGGAGCTCGAGCAGGTGGAGGGAGCTGCACCAACACTCGCCGAAGTTGCCGAGACTTGGCGGGCATCACGACTCGACGTCGCCGAGGCAACCGCCGTCGGCCATCGGGTTCAGCTCAAGCGGGTGCTGCCGGTGCTCGGCTCCCGCCGCGTCGACGAGATCACGACCGCCGATGTAGCTCGGCTCGTCACGGCAATGCACGAGGAAGGTCGAAAGCGCGAGACGATCCGGAAGAGCCTGACGGTGCTCGCGCAGGTCCTCGACTTCGCAGGCGTCAAGGACAACCCGGCGCGGGATCGGATCCACGTCCGGCTGCCCCGCGAAGAGCGGGAAGAGCCAAGCCCGCCGACTGCGGATCAGATCGAGGCTGTCCTGCCGCTGATGCCTCGACGCTACGCGCTAGCCGTGCTCGTCCTCGACGCAACGGGGATGCGCGTCGGCGAGCTCGAGGCGAAGGGCCTCCGTTGCGGAGACCTCGACGAGCCGAACAGCCGGTGGCGCATCCGCCGCGCGGTCGAGAAAGGGCGCCGCGGTCGGTGGGTGTCGCTCGCCCCGGAACTCTTCGAGGCTGTCATCGCCACTCTTCCGCCGCGGGAAGACCGCGATCCGGATCAGCCTGTCTTCCCCGGAGCTACGCAAGAGCGGCTTCGCACCGCGATCGTGCGGGCGTGCAAAGCCTCCGGAACGCCGACCTGGTCGCCGCACGACCTCCGCCACCGCCGCATCAGCCTCTGGCACCGGCAAGGCGAGACCTGGGCGTTGATCGGCGCTCGCGTCGGCCAGCGCTCCCTTTCGGTCACCGCCGACACCTATACGCACGTCCTTCTCGACGACCGCGAACTCGACCACGCTCGGTTCGTCTAGGAGTTCCGCTCGACGATCGAGTGTGAGGACGCTGGCTCAGCCGACGACTCTCGATTCTCGGTCCGTCCGCCTGCCGCTACTCGCCCCCTGCGAGCAAGCGTGTGGAGGTACCAACCCGACCGCAGGACGAATGCGACGAGAGCCGCGAGGTTCACTGCCGCGACAAACGTTCTTAGCGCCTCAGACGGTTGGACCATGGACAAGGCGATGGCCGTTCCAGCGCTGACTGCGACCCCCGCACCGAGACACGCTGCAGTCACCCTCAGACTTCGTCTTGCAACGAGGTAGATCGACCGCGAAGCCTCGCACGCGCGGATGCACTCATACGCAACTGCGAACAATCCGATTGCCCACCCTGCAGCGATCGGCCATAGCCAGTGTGTCAGGTCATGCGTGTCTCGAACTCCGTGGATCGCGGCGAGCTCTGCCGCCCCAAGCGCGAAAGGAATTAACGAGTCCGCAAGCGTGGGCGACCAGCTGAATATGGTCGCACCGATCATGTACTCCTGCCAGAGAACAACGATCGCGAGGAACGACGCCACCGCAAGCAGCCATGATGCGATCGGCAGCTTCGACGCTGCTCCGTCGACTACAGCGACGAGGTAGCCAAGCGCAACGCCCTGGATGATGCTCGTGAGCGTCAGGTACGCAACGGTGAACGACGCCATTAAGAGAGAACGAGGATCCATCTCGTCTTCCACGGTCCGGAAGACTAGACATGGACGTCAAGTTTCAGATTTCGCGTGCAGCCAGGGGGCGGCAATCGGACGACTCAGCAGCTTTCGCACCGGCTCGCGAGCGAAGGACAACAGGAGGCAGAGAGCCGCCGTTCTCGCGCCGGCGGCAGGCGTCACTTGTGAACGCTTGCGCCAGCGAGGATCTCGATTCTCGGCCCGCGATTCGTTCGGCGTCAGGAAGCTTGCCTCTCGGCGGTCTCTAGTCCGGTTGCGAGGCGATGGTGAGGACGCCCCAGAGCGTGAACCCGCAGGCGCGCGCAAGCCTTACGGACGCCTCGTTTTCGAGGTTGCACCGGTATTGGACCAGCTGGTCAACCGTTGCCGCCCGCTCGGCGATGTCGCAGACGACTGCCACTCCGAGCCCGCGTCGGCGCTCAGCCGGGTCGACGAGCACACCAACATCGACGGCGTCGTCGCCCTCGTTGAGCAGCGATACAATCGCGAGCAGCCGACCGCCCTCCGCGAGCCCAACCGCGAGGGGATGCTCAACGTCGACCTCCGCCTCGTCGCTCGCGGCCGTGCCGGCGGCCTTCTGCAGCGCGAGGAGAAGCGGGCGGTCCACCGCGCCGAGGACGCGGAGACGTCGATCTCGGTCGCCGGACGGCGCTCCGACGCGGTAGTGGAGAAGGCCGATCCCGTGCGCACGCGCCACGACGTCGGAGCAATAGCCTGCGCGGTCGGTCACCGCGACCGGTTCCTCGGCAGGAGCGGCGAGGAGGAGCGTGCCGCGTGCGGTCCGAATAGTTGCACGGCGCTGCGCCGCGAAATCCCGGCTGTCTACAACGACGACGAGCCCGTCGCGGTCGAGCAGACCGGTCTCTACGCCGAGCACGCTGCCCCACAGCGCCAGCACGCGCTTCTCGAGCCCACGGTCCAGACCTTCCGGCCGGATGTTGTCGTCGCACATTGGCTGGCCTACCTTCCGGACCCCACGGTGACCGGCTTGCGGACTCTCACTCGCGTGACGGATGTGAAGGCCGGCAATCGAACCGCCGTTCACGCTCGGCGCTCAGGTGACATTCCTGAATACTCGCTCAGGCGAGGGTTGCGTTACCCTTCGCGCATCCACGGCCACACGGACAGGATTGAGGACTCCGTGCGGCATCTGCTCGTCGGCGGCGGTGAACGCACCCTAGGCCGGTTCCGCACCCGGCGACGGCGCGAGGCGAAATCCATGAACCTTCCTGTGGACGCGGAGGGACGATCGCGTGCAGGCAAGCCGGAGTGGCTCGAGTTGTATCCGTTCGACCAGCGCCTCGCCGCGGAGCCACCCTACCCGAAGCTCATTCGCGGCAGAAGCGTCAGCTACCAGCCGCTTGAGAGAGCTGACGCGCGACCGTTCAGCCGAAGCCACCGAGACAATCTTCTTAATGCCGCTCGAGAGGATGTCCCGCTCGCCGTGGAAGTTGGCGGCGGCGGTCCCCGCCTGATGGTCAGGCGGTGACGAGCATAGACGTCTCCTTGGTCGGGGTGCGAGCGGTGTCGGGGTGAGCGCGGCG
>Ga0070739_10008993_pt1 | contig 10051 bp, 9 predicted proteins | sample Coa_R1_7_FD_66445 | JGI IMG/M metagenome (GOLD analysis project Ga0070739, IMG submission 66445) | Surface soil microbial communities from Centralia Pennsylvania, which are recovering from an underground coalmine fire - Coalmine... | ecosystem: Environmental > Terrestrial > Soil > Unclassified ...
CGCCGAGCGCGGGTGACGGTAGAAACTGCCAAACAGTTCGACCGTTTCGCGTACCGTGAGTTTTTCGGAAAGCCGTGTCTCCTGGAGAGAAATGCCGAGCATCTCCCGCATTTCGTGCGGATGCTGGTCCCAGCGATACCCGAAGATCTCGACTTCACCGGAAGTAGGGGCGAGCAGGCCTTCGAGGATTTCGATGGTCGTCGTCTTACCCGCGCCGTTCGGGCCTAGCAGCCCGAAGCATTCGCCTTCGCGAACCTCGAGGTCCAGGCCGCGAACAGCTTCTACCTTGCCCTCATATGTCTTCTTTAGGTTGCGGCAGCGAATCGCAACGCCCATGCTCTATGCTGCCATTTCCTCGCGTTCCACACCAGAGCCCAATCGCTCACTAACCCATGCCTCACGAGAACCGGGGTTTGCGCTTTTCCTGGAACGCGTGCAGGCCTTCAAGGCCATCGGGATGTTCGGCGCAGGTCGCAATGCCCTCACGTTCGCGTTCCATCTGGGTCTCCAGACTCGTCTCGAAAGATTCGTTGAGAAGTTTCTTCGACCAGGCGAAAGAGTTCAGGGAGCGTCGCGAGAGACGGTTTGCGAACTCAGCTGCGGCGCTTTGTACGTGCTCGGGCTCAACCACGCGGTTCACCAGGCCCCAGGCAAGAGCCTGCTCCGAGCTGATGGGCTCGTCGAGTGCAGCGATCTCGAGCGCTCGCGCAAAATCCGACGAGGCGGGGCAGCATGAAGCTGCCGCCAGCATCCAGGCACAAACCTGCAGATGTGTATCCTTGCCGCAAACTCGTGGTGCGCGACATGATCCGAAAATCGCAGGCCAGCGCGAGCGAGAATCCCCCGCCGGCAGCCACGCCGTTCATCGCCGCAATCACCGGTTTCGGAATGCGGCGGATCTCGGTAATGGCCATGTGGACCTGACCAGCCAGTCTGCGAAACGCTGCGGACGGTCCTTGCGGATAGGCGAGTGCCCACTTCAAATCGCCGCCAGCGCAGAAAGCGATGCCCTGACCGGTGATGATGATCGCGCGCGTCTGCGGTTCGGCCGCGAGCGCCAACATCTGCACGATCAGTTCCTGTGCCAATTCCAGATTGATGGCATTGAATGACTCGGGACGATTCAGGCGCAGAGTTGCGATTCCGGCTTCGCGTTCGAACAAAATTGAGTCGGTCATAGTTCTCCTGCATTCCCGAACGTTTGTGACGGCTTGGAAGAATAGCTCACCCGGCAGCATCGGGCGACTCGGTCGAACGTTCTGCCGTAAACTGAGGCGTATGGATCCGAATACGGCGGCGCGGCTGCAACACGTCTCAGGCAAGCAAACGTTGAGGCTGACTCATTACGGGCGCACGACCGGGCAGCCGCACGAGGTCACTATTTGGTTTGTCTTCGATGGCGAGCGGATGTACCTCGCTACCGCCAACGTGAACCGCCAATGGATCAAAAATGTGATGAAGACGCCGCGTGTGCATTTCACAATTAGAGGCGAAAAATTCGATGGTGAAGTCAGGTTTATTAATGATTCCGCCGAACGCAACCGCGTCCTGAAGAAATTCCAAAGTAAATACTGGATGTACACGCCGGCTTTCGTGATCGGCCGCATCGCGCAGATGCTGGGAATCGTGCGCAACACTATGGGCGCGTTTGAGGTGAAACTGTGAGGCACGTATTGCGAACCCTGGCTGTGTTGACCGTCGCGGTGCTGGCATCTTGTATCTGCAGTGCTACTGAGAAGCCGGGTCCGCATGACGTTCCCTCCATTGATGCCGAAGCCGGGCCGTGCACCGCCGATATGACGGTTAGCGATGCGGACGGAAAACCGGTGTACGCCGCGACCATCCGGGTCCACATTGCTTACGGATTCATGGGCATGCGAAAGATGGACCTGGAAGTCGGAACGAATGTAGACGGGAAAGCTCGATTTGTTGGTTTGCCTGACAAACTCAATAAGACGCTGTACTTTCAAGCATCGAAGGGAAATAGCAAGGGCGCGGCGTTTGACAATCCCGCCAAACATTGCCACAGCCAACATTCCATTGTTCTTGAAAAGGAGTGATACGGCGAAAATGCGAAATTCACCGGCCGTTATGTTCTACTCTGGCGTCTGAAGCGATAGGCTACTCGGGTTGGATTTTGTTATGCAGCATCAGTGCCCACGCCGACTCTCTCGACCGCTGCCTGTATTCATAGTCTTTGCCCTCCTGCTGGGCAGCACCACGCTTGCCCAAGACCACGCCTCTACGGGGGATTCCTCGAACACCGGCGCCGATGGCAAGTATGTCTTGACGGGCACGGTTGTGAACTCGGTCACCGGCGAACCGGTTCCCAGAGCCCTTGTCCAACTTTATGGAGGCTCAAACGCTTCCATGCTGACTGATTTTTCGGGGACCTTTCGCTTCGAAGGTCTGCAACAGGGTCCGGTCAGCCTTACTACTCGCAAGCCGGGATTCTTCTCTCCCGAAGAATTGAACGAAGGAGCTGACCCGCAGAGTGCAGCGCCGAGACCCATTCAGGTAGGCCCAAATATGCACTCGGTGACGCTGCAACTTGTACCACAGGGAAGCATTCTCGGGCGAGTTGTGAACACTGACGGCGAAAGTATCGAAGACATAGGCGTCACTACCTATCGTCTTCGACTAGTGGACGGTCGCAAGCAATGGCAACAGGGTGGAGCTGCCGTAACTGGGGACGATGGTAAGTTTCGCATCGGTAATCTTGCTCCCGGTGTTTACGTTCTGCGAGTAGGTCCAGGGCAGGCTCTCGGTGTCGCTTCCGCGAAATCAGCAGGCACACACGAACTCGGCTATCCTCGTATCTATTATCCGGCCGAGTCCGAGCTTGCCTCCGCCACACTCATTTCTGTCCAAGCCGGTCAGCAGGCCGAGGCTGACTTCGCGCTTCGGCCGGAACCCATGTATCACATCTCTGGCTCAATTACTGGCGGTGACGCAGCGGCGAGACTGGGCGCAGAGTTGCTCGACAGCTCGGGTGAGTTCAGCGGCGCTTTGCGATTTCAGGCGTTCGCCGGTACGTTTTTCGCCGACGTTGTGCGGGGACACTACACACTGCGCGTTCGTGGGATGAGCGGAAAACAGTTCGTAACGACGGACGTGCCGCTCAACGTCAACTCCGACATGAGCGGTATCCAGGTGGCGCTGGGGTCGGCGTCTACGATCCCTGTAAGAATCCGCATGGAATCAGTCAAGGCGCCTGTCACGCGCAGCCCTTCACCGCGCCACAACTTCCAGTGGGCCCCAGCGGCGGTGCGGCTCACATCAATCGACCCTGCAATTGACCCGGGTCAGTTTGGATCGATACCTATTGGGGAGAAGAACAGCGACGACTCGGAGCCGCCACTGCAGCAAATTCCGGGGATTGAGCCGGGCAGATATCGAGCAGAAGTCATTTCCAATGGACGCTGGTACGTGCAGTCGACCACGTGCGGCAGTACCGATCTGCTGCGGGAGATACTGGTCATCGCTCCGGGGGAAGCTGTTCCGCCGATTGAGGTAGTCCTGCGCGACGACCCGGGGAGGATCACGGGAGTTATTCAGGCGGACCAACTGAACGCGCGGGCTGCAGTTCTGCTAATTCCGGCAAACCGGTCGACCAGTGATATACGGGTCGCGTTTGCTACTGCGAATACAGAGCAGTTCGCATTCGAAGCGATCGCACCGGGCGATTACGAACTTATCGCTTTCGATAGCATTGCTGGCCTGGAGTATCGAAATCCTGAAGTGTTAACCCCTTATCGGTCGCGAGCAGTTCATGTGTCGGTCGCGCGCGGTGGAGAAGCAAAAGCTAACGTGCAAGTCATCCGCCGGGGAACCCCGCCATGATTTGCCGCCGAGTTTTCTTCTTTTCTATTACTGTCGCATTTCTCACCCTCGGGCTGTGCGCGCAGGAGCGGAGCGCGACGCATCCAACGCGCGGCTTTCAGATTTCGGGCACGGTGGTGAATGCTTCGGGAGGGCAGCCGCTTGCCCGCATCGAAGTATCAATCGCTTCGGTTGAAGGACGCGTGCCCCTGCATACGATCACGGCCGACGACGGTTATTTCTCGTTCACTGGATTGTCTAGCGGCAAGTACGCCTTGAGTGCCCGTGGACGCGGTTTCCCCGATCAGGCCTACGAGCAGCACGAACTTTTTTCGACGGCGGTTGTGGTCGGGCCAGGATTGGACTCAGAGAATTTAGTGTTCCGTATCAAGCCGGGGGTGCGGATTTCGGGCACCATCACCGATGAAGCCAACGAACCCGTTCCCGATGCTCTGGTGTGGCTCTTCAGGAAAAGCTTCAGTGAAGGCGCGCAGAGCACGCATATGGCAACACAGGCGAGGACTGATGACCGCGGTCAATACAGCTTCCGATCTCTTCCCGAAGGCACATACTTCATAGCTGTAACGGCGACGCCGTGGTATGCGCAAGTCGGAGGTGGTTTCGCTGTTCGGCGAGGTTATCGTGCGCAAACTACGCCCGAAGAGCAAACAACATCGCAGAATACAAATCTGGATGTGACGTATCCCATTACGTACTTTCCCGGTGTTACGGAATCACAAGAGGCGACGTCGATCACGGCCCATGCTGGCGACCGCGTCACCGCCGACCTGCAGCTGACGGCCGTGCCCGCTTATTCCATTCGAGTCTTATACCCCGATGCGAAACACACGGGTTATTTGGAGGTGAACCAACGCGTTTTTAATCTCACGTTGCCTGTAGCCGGCAGTAGCACTGGAGGGAATGTCACTACGATCAACAACGTACCCGCGGGGCATTACGTTTTTAAGTTTCGCCCCGATACAAGCTCGGAGAGCGGCCGAGAGTTAGAAATGGACATCGCCGGCAACACTGAAATTGACGCTTCCGTGTTGCAAACTGCCGATGTTTCCGTTGCTGGAACGATCCATCCAGTTGCAGCCACGAGCCTTCCTCAGCCGATGTTCATCGTTTTTTTAAACCGCCAGAGTAACGACGATCTCATGGCAGAGGTCTCGTCCAAGGGGGAGTTCGAATTTCATTACGGCTTTCTCAGCCCGGGTGATTACGAAGTCCAGCTTGGTAACCCGCACGGTTTCGTCGTGTACTCAATGTCAGCGACAGGAGCGAAAGTTTTCGGACGCACGCTTCATCTCTCCGGTCCCGGATCGGTGCACGTGGAAGTACTGGTGTCGAAAGGTACTGGGCAGGTGGATGGAATCGTCTTACGCGACAAGAAGCCGGTTGCCGCCGCGATGGTGCTCCTGGTCCCACAGGATTTCCAACACAATCTATCGCTGGTGCGGCGTGATCAGAGCGACAGCGACGGTACTTTTACCCTTCCGCGCGTAGTTCCCGGCGCTTACACCGTCGTCGCCATTCAGGATGGATGGAACCTGCAGTGGGCCGACCCGAACGCGCTGAAACCCTACCTTGCGCACGGGACCCCAGTGGTTATGGAAGGCACGCGCGACTACCACGTGACTGTGCAACTCCAGTAATTCGGCGCCGGTTTCGGGATGTTACACCTGGGCTGAGCACCGTCACATGAAGTGTCGGGAGGGATGAGAGACCCGGGTCACGACCGGGTGTGTTAAGGGTAGTCAGTATCGCAACGCCAAGCGTGCTAGTTCGTGTTGGGAAGCTGTGCGATGCGTAAGATGTGACGAAAATCAGGATGAGCAATCGCGATGAGAACCTCGGCACGTTGTTCTAACGTCTTTCCGCGCAGGTCAGCGATGCCAAATTCCGTCACCACGTAGTGCACATCATTGCGCGAGGTGGTCACGCAAGCTCCGGGATCGAGATCGCGCACAATTCTCGAGATCTGGCCCTTGGCAGCAGTCGATGGCAGCGCGATGATCGACTTTCCGCCACGCGAGCGGCTCGCGCCACGCACAAAATCAACCTGTCCACCAACGCCGCTGAACTGCACAGGGCCGATCATCTCGGCGTTCACCTGACCGCTTAAATCGACCTGAATTGCGGAATTAATGGAGATCATGTTCTCGTGCTGTCCGATGATGCAGGGATCGTTCACATAATCCACCGGGTGCAGTTCGACAGCGGGATTGTTGTGCACGAAGCGGTAAAGCTTGCTCGTACCCATCAGGAACGTGACGATAAACTTGCCGCGATTAATGGTTTTCTTGCGATTGGTAATCACACCCGCCTCGGCCAGATCCACCACCCCGTCAGAAAACATTTCTGAATGGATTCCCAGATCTCGCTTGTTGCCGAATGCCGCGAGAGCGGCTGCAGGAATGCCGCCGATGCCGAGTTGCAGTGTCGCGCCATCAGGGACAAGCGAAGCAACGTGTTCGCCGATGCGACGCTCAACCTCTGTGATTTCGGGCGGCGGCAGCTCCACAAGGGCAGAGTCGCGTGGGACGATGCAAGTCAGGGCATCAACATGGATTTTGATCCCACCCGTGTGCGGGAGGTTCGAGTTCATCTGCGCGATCACGATTCGCGCGGCTTCGGTTGCCGCCTGCGTGTAGTCGCCGGACAATCCATAGCTGCAGAAGCCCTGTTCATCCGGAGGGGTAACTTGCAGGAGCATCACGTCCACCGGCAGGATCCCGCGTTTGAACAGGCGCGGTACTTCGGAGAAGAAGCACGGGGTATAGCTGCCGCGGCCGTCCTGCACGGCTCGGCGGGTGGGCGCACCGACGAAGAAACCGTTGAACCGGAAACTTCGTTCCATGCCGGGCTGCGCGAACTTTGCTGGGCCCATGGCGACCATGTGCACGACCTCGACATCGCGAAGTTCCGGAGCGCGCGCGACTAATGCCTCGACAAGCGCGGGCGGCTCGCCGCACGCATGTCCCAGAACCACGCGATCGCCCGACTTCACCAACCTGAGTGCCTGCTCCGCAGACACAAACTTTTTATCGTGGGACGAGGGAATACCCGCGGGCCGGCGATGTCGTCCAGAAGACCCTTCCTGCGGGGTGATGGTCTCGGCTCCTCTAACCGTTGCCGAAGACATGGTGAAACCTCTTGTTCAACCTAACGAATGAACCGGCGCGCCGCTAGAACAAGGGTCACCTGAAGCTGTGATGATCAAGGAATAGGTCACCACTCGATGTGAAATACGGCGGAGATCGATTCGCACGGACACATCGGGATTCTCACCGAGTGCGGTAGCCAACTCATTACTGGGTCTCCTAATTGGCTGTTGAAAGAGCAACGAGAGGTTTAAGACGGTGGAAAATCCCGATTGCCGATGAGGCTGCCGCATGCCAGTTTAGGGTAGAGGGGAGCAGCGTACCTGTCCGGTTGCGTCAAGCCAATGCACCAACAGGATCCCGCCATTTGACAAGTGGATAGTTTCATCCACCGGACGGCTGCTGCTGCTGACAAAAGGCGAAAGATCAGAATAGTCGGCGCAGCTCAGGCGCCCGAGAACTTCGCCGTCCTGAAACACTGTATCGAATCCGGGCCGAGTAAAGATGTTGCAATCACGCTTCAGAATGCATTCGACGGCCAGCACATACTTGGCATTATTCCGAAGCTCAGCCCTTCCGTGGAAGTAATGGATTTTGTGGACCGTCTTCGTACCTGGGATCGGCAACGACTGCTTATCTGGACTTTTCAACTTTTCCTTACCTCGATTTGCGCTGTATTCTTTTGCCTGTCGACTGTGGAGCGTCCTTGTCGCCTGGGGTAGATTAGCTAGAGACGGGTGCTGCTGCGCGTGATTTCGAGCTCCGCCGCCAGCCAATTTTGTTCAGCATGGCCATCAATTCGTCCGCTTTGCTCGTACAGTTCGTAAGCGCGAGCGCGGATTTGCTGCTCTATCTTAGGGCGAGACACGGCGTCACGTCCCGGCTTTCTATTTACAGATCTGGAAATCCTGGTCACGATCATAAGTAATTCTCCTTGTCGCGCCCGCTTAGTCGGTCACGAGGCAATGTAAGCCGAATCTCCGTAGTGCTTTCCAAGCGAGCCGCAGAGGGCGGGTTTTACGCCGCCCTTACGGTAAAGACACAGAAATTAAGCGGCTGCGCGTTCGGTACTCTTATGCAACGTCGAAGAGACGACCTCGAAAGTTTTTACCCGCGGGTTGGGCTCGATGACCTTTGCCAACTTATTGAGCACCTCCGGGTACGTTGCCCGGCTGTAAGTCTCCGCGTTCTCTTTGGACAGCCACAAACTCATCGCAACCACTTCCGGTCCGCCTGGATCGATCGACAACAAGACTTCCTGGAAGCCTTCCTGTTTACGAAGGGTGGGAAGGATTTCTTTTTCGAACAGTTCGGTGAAATCTCTGCGGGCGTTCGGTTTCAACTGCATGGAAACAATGCGAGTAAACATAAGGCAACCTCCTAAGGGTTGTGGAGGCTAAGATGTTGGAACTCCAGATAGGCTGACTTAGTTCAGAGGATCTGAAAGTGAGGAGAAGGCACTCAAAGAAAAAGTACTCACTCCTTGACGCTATGCGCCTTTCCCTGTGCTGTCAAGTTACGAGACCGAAATAACGCGGTGGATGTCTGGCCAATTTCGCGGCTCGAGCGCCATGCTGTAGGCAAGCTCGCCTCTTTCAGGGTCGAGAAGCGATAGGAAAGGACCGCAAAACCTGACGGTCACTTTTGACCAGTTTTCTCAAGGCAAACGTAATCCAATGATTCCGGCGTGCATTTGTCCAAAATCCGAGGAGCGCCACCTTGCCCAGCAGAGAGCCATGATGTTGAACCCGAACCTTTCGTCTCAACGCTCGGAGCAGACTAATGCAATTTCCTGATTACGTGCCGAAGACAGCAGCAGAGTGCGCGACGCAGACCTTTCCTGCCCGGCGAAGTCTCGGCTTTACCCGCGCGCTTTTTCACAGCAATGGCGGTGTTCACACCGAATCCCGCTGCAATCAGTGTGGGTTCGCAATCTCTGGGAACGCGGAACACCTCGACGATCTGGAGCAGGAACATGCACGCGACTGCCAAGGGTCGTGGATGGAATGAAGCGTTGCTTTGCCCGGACACCAAGAGGAAGAATCAATGCATAGGACCCAAGTGAACTGTCCGGAAGGATAGAACAGAACAGACAGGGGACTGCGTTGGACACCGACCAGCGCATGGCCACGCGGGGAATGCGCCCTCGGTCCTAACGCAAATTAATCAACACATAATGCTTCCTGAGGCATACCCTTAGGAGGCGATGACAAAACTTATTAGTTCGCCCGAACACGCCTCCTCAAAAGTCAAAGGTCCGATTCGGTGCCACAAATGTCAGTTGAAATGCCGCGATGCGGATCACTATCTAAGTCACAAGTGTGAGCCTGCGAGTGCGACCGGCTGCTCGCCATACCGTTCGCCGGAGTCTCTCAAACCATAACAGCTACCTGTTATGAGCGGTTTTGCACAGCGGTTCTCATTCGTCGCGAGTAGAAAGAAATTGTAGGATCCCGGTGTTCACGTTGCCAGCCGGCCGATTCTCCAAGAAAAAGATGTCTTGTGAATGAACGCCTTTTCAGTTTCAATCGCAAAACTTTTCTTAAGAAGATTGGGGCACGAAAGACTGCCCGGGAGTACGCACACAACCAGGCAGTTTATGCGCAGGGAGATGCAGCGGATTCGATGTTTTACATCGAGAGCGGAAATGTAAAACTCACGGTTGTGTCCAACGCCGGCAAGAAGGCCGTTATCGGCATTTTGCGGCAAGGCGACTTCTTCGGTGAGGGCTGCCTTGGCAGACAATCCATACGGATATCCACCGCCACGGCAATTCACTCATCGAGGATTGCTCGAGTGGCCCGGGCCACTTTGGGCAGAATAATTCAGGAAGACCCAGTGTTTGCGGAGCTCATCATCTCGCAACTGCTGTTTCGGATCGGCCGAATCGAAGAGGACTTGGTGGATCAACTCTTTAATTCAAGCGAAAAGCGATTGGCGCGAGCCCTCTTGCTGCTGGCAGGATTTCGCAGGTCATCAAAGAAGGATCACGCTCTACTGAAGGTCAGCCAACAGACTCTAGCAGAGATGATCGGCACGACCCGTGCGAGAGTGAGCTTCTTTATGAATCGGTTCCGGAAGATGGGACTGATCAATTACAACGGGAGCTTGCTGGTACACCG
>Ga0070739_10008994_pt1 | contig 10051 bp, 7 predicted proteins | sample Coa_R1_7_FD_66445 | JGI IMG/M metagenome (GOLD analysis project Ga0070739, IMG submission 66445) | Surface soil microbial communities from Centralia Pennsylvania, which are recovering from an underground coalmine fire - Coalmine... | ecosystem: Environmental > Terrestrial > Soil > Unclassified ...
CCGCTGTTGCAGGAGCTTCTGGCGGACACGATTGCCGCGCCGGCGTAGCGCGCCGGGCAGCGGCCGGATCGCAGTTATGACGCTCAAGACGGAGCGATCTGGGTGGGAGTCGTCAGGCTCCAACTGACGCGGGCCCGGCCGGCGTGATTCGCCCCGCAGAATAAGCCGTGACAAATCTAACTAACGAGCCATAACTTCAGGTGTATTGACTGCGGGGGGGGGGCGCCGTTGAACAATTACATGTGATGTAGCGCTCGCGAGCGCATCCTTTCGAAAATCACAGGAAGAGGTGCATTCTGGGAATGAGAGTCATACCTTTCGTACTGCTGGGGATTCCCCTGACGTTCCCTCCAAACATGGCAGCGCAGCCGCCCACGGTATATGGTCCCAATAACTCCAGTTCCGTCGCAATCTGGTATCTGGGGCCTGGAATCACCAGTTGTTGCACAGGCATGCCCAACCGATACTACGCGCAGTCAGTGCTCACGGCTGTCCCACCCAACAACGGAGACCCAAATCCCGTCATTGATTGGTCCACCGATAGCCCGTCCCGGCTGTCGATCTCCCCGTCGCCCGATGGGCTATCGGCGGTTATCACTGCCCTGGGGCCGAGCGCCTTCGGAGCGGGTTACGACATCCATGTCATTGTTACCTACGATGGCACCCCATCATCCCCGTTCCCGGTCTTTAACGACTCGCCTTACAGTATGACCACCAGTTCCGACATTGCCCACTATACGTGTCAGGATCTCGGCGCGCCACCCAACTGGGTCGGGTACGCAAACGATGTGTCTCACGGTATTTTCGATCTCCTGGGCGTTTCCTTGATCCCGATCAATGTGAAGGAGAGCCTTGAAAAGCAGCAGTGGCTTTACGCTACCTACAATGGCAATCCCTACCCAGCCGCCACGCCCTGGTATTGGAATCAGTGGCAGGGGAACGTGTTCATTGACCGGTTCACGCTCTGCGCATCCACGCCGAACCCGCTAAACCCGCCGCCGACCAACTATAACCCGAACGGGACGTCGGCGGCGTTCAACGAAACGCAGAAGTTTTGGGTGGCCACCGACACGGACTTTACGGGCGTTTGCGTGCAGCGCGGCGTCGTCACGTTGTACACCGACCACGGCAAGGTGTCTCCGTACTATTCCCCCATCACAAGTCCAGCGGACTGTAATCGAGGCGTGGTCTTGAACTGACGACACGAGGAACACAGCTTATGAAAAGCTATTATGCAATGCTGCTGTCAATGGCCGCACTCTCCCTGGCCGTACCGGCGAGGGCTGCGGACTTGGTGTATCTGACGAACTCGGCTGACGCGATTGTGGTAGGTGCGACCAACAGCCGGCTGGAGGGTGCCGAGCGGGTGTCTTTTGATCTTGCTGCCGAGCGGATCATCAAGGGCGACACCACGATCACCCTGTTCCACGTTTCGCATCCATGGAGGCGACTGGGAGCCGCATTCTCGGGCGACGCAACGGAGCCGATTAACGTGTCCATCCATGGATTATGGTTTCTCCGGCGGTCCGCCTCCGGGGATTGGGACGTCCTGCCCGCAAATGGCCGAGACGGCATGATCTTCAACCTGTATCTGCCAGCGACCTCCGTCGTTCCGCAGCGGTATGCGGCGGCGAGTGGAGCGAGCGTTCTTGACCACGTCGTTCTCGAATTCGCAGCGGGCGCCGAAGGAGATGGAAACCGGATTAGGGCCGCGGTTGAAGTGCTCAGGACGGCTCGGACACCGGCTATCGATGTGGTTACGGCCGCTTACCTCGCGTCTCCGGCACCAGTCGTCCAGAGTGCGGGGCTAACGCTCTCCTTGGCCCACAACCAACCAGACGCAATCGCGACGCTCGTCCGTCTTTGGCCAAGTGTTAGTACGGACCCATCGCGCGTCCAGATCGCCGCCGCGCTCCGCGACTCGTATCGAGATCCCTCACCGGCGGCCATCAAGCAGCTTGCTGCGCTCGCCGGCGATGCGGCGTTTTCGGAGCTCCGGCCGGCAGCCATTAGGGCACTGGCGGCCATACACACAAAGGAAGCGCTCCCGGCATTGGCCGAGCTACTGCAAAGTAGCGATCCGGAAGAACGCATGACAGGGGTGTTCGGGCTTTCCTCATTTGCGAACGGCTGTCCCGCGCAAACGCCGGATAACGTAGCGAGTCTGGAATACCTGCAATTCGAGAACCCGAGTCCATACCGCAATTCCGACACGATTGCGCATTTCGCGTTTCGTCGTGGCCCGGCGGAGCAGGAAGCCGAGTTGGTGTCATACTGGCTCGGGTGGTGGAGCAAGCACAAAGGCGAGCTGAGCAACTAAGCGCCTCAGTGCCGTCTTAAAAAAAGGGGAACGGAGTGGTGCGAGCCTGGCATTCTGCGTGCTCCGCCTCTCGCCCCCTGGCAATCGTGCGGCGGCGCATGCTCCCCTGGGGATCCAGACCTACGTGCATACCAGGCTCGCTGTAGCGGACCCCGGGGTTGCCGTGCGTGGACCTCCCGACAGTTGTGGTCGACGTTTGCAACGGACCGGGCTTTGGCAGCATCTTCGCCAGTGCCGCAGCGCTCGCGAGCTTGGGCCGCAATTCCCATTGAGCCCCGCAAGAGGCGCGTTGGAAATCGGCGGGCTGGAGCCGGTCCCGGCACGGCTACCGCCGCTCAAAAGGGCCAGCGCGAGTGGCTCCGTCGCCAGCACGGCGTGGACGATTACCTGGAGCAGATGGAGCGCATGACGCGGGAGCGCGCGCACTGGCCGGGTTCGCCTACGGCTAGGGATTCCGGCAGAATCGCGGCCATCCCTACCCGCTTTCACCGCTGTTGCAGGAGCTTCTGGCGGACACGATTGCCGCGCCGGCGTAATCGGGCCACACGGCTATAAAAAACGAAAAACCGCTTCAAAAAAGCGGTTTTTAGTCGTAAGTGATTGATTCCAATAGATAGCAACCGCTTTTTTCAAGCGGTTTTCGTTTGGAAGACGGCCCTTGCCCGCTGCCGCGAACCTGCCCGCTGGCCTGGGAACCCCGCCCCCTGTTAAACTGAAAGAGCCTCCCCAAAAACATCAATCATGAAATTTGGTGTCATTGTCTTTCCCGGCAGCAATTGCGATCACGACGCGTTTTACGCCGTGGCCAACAACCTGGGGCAGAAGGCGGAATTCGTCTGGCACGATTCCGCCACCCTCGGCGCGGTCGACGCCGTGATCCTGCCCGGCGGATTCGCCTACGGCGATTATCTGCGCTGCGGCGCGATTGCCCGGTTCTCGCCCGTGATGCAGGCGGTCAAGCGCTTCGCCGCCGAAGGCGGCCCGGTGCTCGGCATCTGCAACGGCTTCCAGGTTCTGGTCGAAGCCGGGCTGCTGCCGGGCGCGCTGCTGCGCAACCGCAGCCTGAAGTTCATCTGCCGGGACGTTCACCTGCGCGTCGAAACCGCGCGCTCGCCGTTTACCTGCTCGGCCGAGCGCGGCGAGATCCTGCGCGTGCCGATCGCGCACGGCGAGGGCTGCTACTACGCCGACGAGCGCACGCTCGATGAGCTAGAAGCCGAGGACCGCGTGGCCTTCCGCTATCTCGATAACCCGAACGGCTCGCTGCGCGATATCGCCGGCATTCTCAACCGCGAGCGGAACGTGCTCGGGATGATGCCGCACCCGGAGCGCGCCGCCGATCCGCTGATGGGCTCGACCGACGGGCTGACCGTTCTCGCCTCGATGGTCCGGGCGGCGAGCGGGGCGGTGCGCGCATGACGGCGGAAATCACGCCGGATCTCATCGCGCAGCACCAGCTCACGCCGGAGGAATACCGGAAGATTGTCGATATCCTGGGGCGCGAGCCGAGCTACACGGAGCTCGGCATCTTCAGCGTGATGTGGAGCGAGCACTGCTCGTATAAGAGCTCGCGCCTGCACCTGAAGAAGCTGCCCACGCGCGGCAAGCTGGTGGTGCAGGGGCCGGGCGAAAACGCGGGCATCATCGATATCGGCGACGGCTACGTGATCGCCTTCAAGATCGAGTCCCACAACCACCCGAGCTTCATCGAGCCGTTCCAGGGCGCGGCGACCGGCGTGGGCGGCATCCTGCGGGATATTTTCACGATGGGCGCGCGGCCGGTCGCTGTGATGGATTCGCTGCGCTTCGGCCGGCTGGACGATCCGGCGACGGGCGCGCGCAACCGGCGGATTCTTTCAGGCGTGGTGAGCGGCATCGCGCATTACGGCAACTGCTTCGGCGTGCCGACCGTCGGCGGCGAGTGCATCTTCGAGCCGTGCTATGACGGCAACCCGCTGGTCAACGTCTTCGCGCTGGGCGTGGCAAAGAAGGAAGAGATTTTCTACGCCAAGGCGGCGGGCATCGGCAATCCGGTGATCTACGTCGGCGCCCGCACCGGCCGCGACGGCATCCACGGCGCGTCGATGGCGAGCGCCGAATTCACCGAGGAATCCAAGCAGAAGCGGCCCAACGTGCAGGTGGGCGATCCATTCATGGAGAAGCTGCTGCTCGAAGCCTGCCTGGAGGCGATGAAGACGGGCGCGATCGTCGGCATTCAGGACATGGGCGCGGCGGGGCTCACCTGTTCCACGTGCGAGATGGGGAGCCGCGGAGAAGTCGGCATCGAGATCGAGCTCGACCGCGTGCCGCAGCGCGAGACCGGCATGACGCCTTACGAGATCATGCTCTCGGAATCGCAGGAGCGCATGCTGCTGGTGGCGGATAAGGGCAGGGAAGAGGAAGTGCTGGCCGTCTTCCGCAAGTGGGGCCTGGATGCGGTCGAGATCGGCACGGTCACGGGCGACGGCAAGCTGCGGGTGCGGCAGCACGGCGCGGTGGTCGCGGAAATTCCCAACCGCGAGCTGGCCGATGAAGCGCCGCTGTACGACCGGCCGCACACCAAGCCGCTGCGCCGCGTGCCGCTCGAAGCGCCCCGGCTGCCGGCGGCCGATGTGCAGGCCGCGCTGCCCCGGCTGCTGGCCGCGCCGGATATCTGCTCGAAGCGGTGGATCTGGCAGCAGTACGATTATCAGGTGCGCACGAACACGGTGGCCGGCCCGGGCTACGACGCGGCGATTCTGCGAATCAAGGAGACGGGCACATCGGTGGCGATGTCGCTCGATGGCAACGGCCGCTACTGCTACCTTTCGCCGCGCGAAGGCGCGCGGCTGGCGGTGGCGGAAGCATGCCGCAATCTCTCGGTGGTGGGCGCGAAGCCGCTGGCGGCCACGAACTGCCTGAATTTCGGCAATCCGGAGCGGCCCGAGATCATGGCGCAGCTCGTCGAGGCGATCGAGGGCATGGCCGAGGCCTGCCGCTTCTTCGATACGCCGATCACGGGCGGCAACGTCAGCCTATACAACGAGACGCTGGGCGAAGGCATCTATCCGACGCCGGTGATCGGAATGGTCGGGACGCTGGCGACGGCGCCGCCCATCCCGTCCACGTTCCAGAACGCCGGCCGCACGGTGATGCTGGTGGGCGGCATCGGCACCTCCGACGATACGCGCTTCGGCTCCTCGCAGTACGCCAAGGAGATCGTGGGCAAGCTGTGGGGGCTGCCGCCGCTGCTCGATCTCGAATACGAGCAGCGCGTGCAGTACGCCATCCGGCGGATGATTGCAGAGGGGCTGATCGAATCGGCGCACGACCTGAGCGACGGCGGCTTCGGCGTGGCGCTGTCGGAGTGCTGCTTTGGCCCGGCGGAGATCGGCGCCCAGATCGAGCTGGCGAGCCATCTGCGGCCGGAGGTCCTGATGTTTCACGAATCGCCCGCGCGGATTCTGGTTTCGACGGCGAATCCCAAGCGGGTGGCCGAGATCGCGCAGAAGCACGAGATCGAGGCGCCGGCCGTGGGGACGACAATCGAAAAAGCGATCGAGATCCGCGAACGCAGCATCACGCTCGGAAGCTGGGAGATCGCGGCGTTGAAGGCAGCTTACGAGGGTTCCCTGGAGGGGCAGCTTTGACGCAGAGGCGCAGAGACGCGGAGAATGCCAACGGAGACTGGTTTTCCTCGGCGCCTCGGCGCCTCGGCGGTGAAACCCATGTTCGATAAATTCCACGAGGAGTGCGGCGTCGTCGCCATTTACGGGCATCCGGAGGCGGCCAAACTGGCGTATCTGGGCCTTTATGCGCTGCAGCATCGCGGGCAGGAATCGGCGGGCATCTGCACCGCGCAGGAGGACGAGATCCACTGCCACAAATCGATGGGGCACGTGGCGGACATCTTCACCAGCCCGGTGCTGGCGACGCTGCCGGGCGAGCACGCCATCGGCCACACGCGCTACTCGACCGCGGGCGATACCGTGCTGCTCAACGCGCAGCCCTTCACGGTGGAGTGCAACAAGGGCCCCGTGGCGGTGGCGCACAACGGCAATATCACCAACGCGGCGGAGCTGCGCGGGGAACTGGAGCGCCGCGGGTCGATCTTTCAGGCATCGAGCGACACCGAGGTCATTCTGCACCTGTTGGCGCACTCCAAGGAGCGGACGCTCACGGGCGCGCTGCGCGAGGCGCTGCTGCAGATCGAAGGCGCGTTCTCACTGGTCTTCCTGGCGCCGGACCGCGTGATCGTGGCGCGCGATGCGCACGGCTTCCGGCCGCTGGCGGTCGGGGAGATGGAAGCGCCGGGCGGCCGCAAATGCTACGTGTTCGCCTCGGAAAGCTGCGCGTTCGACCTGATCGGCGCGGTGTACCTGCATGAAGTAGAGCCGGGGGAGATGATCTCGGTGGGGCCCGAGGGGATGACGCGGGAGCGCTGGACGCCGGCGGGGGCGCGGGCGCAGTGCGTCTTCGAGCACGTGTATTTCTCGCGCCCGGATTCCATCGTATTCGGGCGCCCGGTGACCGAGTCGCGCGAGCAGATGGGCCGGCTGCTGGCGCGGGAGTGCCCGGCGGACGCCGATATCGTAGTGCCGGTGCCGGATTCGGGTGTGGCGGCGGCCATCGGGTACGCGTCGGAATCGGGGCTGCCGTTCCGCCACGGGTTGATCCGCAACCACTATGTGGGGCGGACGTTCATCGAGCCCTCGCAGGCGATTCGCGATTTCGGCGTCAAGCTCAAGCTGAATCCCGTGCGCCATCTGCTGGAAGGCCGGCGCGTGGTGCTGGTGGATGACTCCATCGTGCGCGGCACCACCAGCCGCAAGCTGGTGCGCATGGTGCGGCAGGCCGGCGCGCGCGAAGTGCACCTGCGGATCTCCTGCCCGCCGACGATCTCGCCGTGTTTTTACGGCGTGGATACCCCGACCAAGGGCGAGCTGATCGCCTCCAGCCACACCATTGAAGAAATCCGCCGTTTCGTGGAGGCCGATACGCTGGGCTATCTTTCGATCCAATCGCTGCGCAAAGCCGTGGGAGACGAGCGGAAGCACGAATACTGCTACGCCTGCTACACCGGCGATTATCCGACCGAACTGGTGCAGATCGAGCAACTGGCGTCGCGGAAGCGGCGGACGGGCCGGTAGCCATGCGGATTGCGCTGACCGGGCGCGACCTGACGGTCGCGGATACCGCCGCGGTCGCGCGGGCGCGAACTGCCGAGGTCGCGCTGGCTCCCGCGGCCGCGGCGGCCATGGAGCGCTCGCGCACGGAGATCGATCGGATGGCAGCGGGCGCCGCGGCGATCTACGCGGTCAACACGGGCGTGGGGCTGCTGGCGAACCGGCGGGTTTCGGCCGAGGATCTCGAACAGCTACAGCGCAACGTGATCCGCTCGCACGCGACCGGCGTCGGCGAGCCGCTGGCTCGGGAGGTGGTGCGGGCCATGATGCTGATCCGCGCCAACGTGCTGGCGATGGGGTTTTCCGGCATTCGCCCGCTGGTGGCGGAGCGGCTCTGCGATCTGCTGAACCGTGGCGTGACGCCGGTGGTGCCGTCGCAGGGAAGCGTGGGGGCCTCCGGGGACCTGGCGCCGCTGGCGCACATCGCGCTGGTGCTCACGGGCGAAGGCGAGGCCGAATTCGAAGGCGCCGTGCTGGCGGGCGGCGAGGCGCTGCGGCGCGCCGGAATCGAGCCGATCGCGCTCGCGGCGAAGGAAGGGATCAGCCTGATCAACGGCACGCAGGCGATGCTGGCGATCGGCTGCCTGGAACTGGAAGCCGCCGAGACGCTGGCCGACACCGCGGACGTGGTCTGCGCGCTGACGCTCGACGCGCTGCGCGGCACGCCGCGGGCATTCGATCCGCGGATCCACGACGCGCGCCCGCACCCCGGCCAGCGTACGAGCGCGCAGCGGCTGCGCGAGCTGCTGGAGGGAAGCGAGATCCGCCAATCCCACATCGGCTGCCAGCGGGTGCAGGACGCGTATTCGCTTCGCTGCGCCCCGCAGGTCCACGGCGCCGTGCGGGACGCGCTGGCGGAGGCGCGCCGGGTATTCGCGATCGAGCTGAACTCGGCGACCGACAATCCGCTGGTGTTCGATGGCGAGATTCTTTCGGGCGGCAATTTTCACGGCGAGCCGCTGGCGTTCCAGCTCGATTTTGTGGCGGTCGCGCTGACGGCGCTTTCCGGCATCTCGGAGCGCCGCGTCGACCGCCTGGTGAATCCCGCGCTGAATGAAGAGCTGCCGCCGTTCCTGGCGGGTAGTGCCGGCCTCGAATCCGGGCTGATGATGGCGCAGGTGACGGCCGCGGCGCTGGTGGCGGAGAACCGCGTGCTGGCGCACCCGGCTTCGACCGGGTCCATTACGACCAGCGGCAATAAGGAAGATTTCGTGAGCATGGGGATGACCTCGGCGCTGAAATTGCAGCGGGTGGTGCGGAATACGCGCAACGTGCTGGCGATCGAAGCGCTGGCGGCGGGGCGCGCGCTCGATCTGCTGGCGCCGCTCAAGAGCAGCCCGGCGCTCGAAGCCATGCGCGAGCGCATCCGCGCGGTTTCGCCCGCGATCGAGGCGGACCGGCCATTCTACCGGGATATCGCCGCAATCGAGGCGCTGCTGGCGGCGGGCGCGCTGGCGCGCGTTTAGGTTGAATATACCGCCACGCGCGTGACCTCCCGGAAGCCCATGCGCTGGTATAGCCTGTAACCGGCGGGAGTGGATTGCAGGATCACCTGCCGGCCGCCGTGCTCGCGCAGCGCTTCGGAAACGGCATGGCGCATCACGGCCTCGCCGTATCCGTGGCGCTGGCGGGCAGGGAGGGTGGCGACGTTGTATACGCCGATGACGCCGCCGCCCAGGACGACGGCGGTGGTCGAGACCGGTTCGCCGTCCACGTAGCCGACGTATCCGGCAAAGCCTTCCCAGACCGAAGCGCTGTCGAAAACCTCACGGAACCACGCGAGAGGAACGTGGAAGCACACCGAGCCGATGGAGCAGAAGTCCTCGCGCGTCGGGCCCTGCCGGACGCGCCGGACTTCGATGGGCGGCAGCGGGTGCACCGGCGGCTCGATGCGGTCGGCAACCATGCCGGGCAGGTCGACCGAGTGGCGCAGGCCGTGTCTTTCGAACACCTGCCGGGAGCGGCGGCGCGCGGCGGGCGCCATGAGGTCCTCCGCCACCCAGTAGGCCCACTCGAGGCCGCGCGCCTGGAAGTGCACGGCCGGGACCAGGATGCGCCGCGTGAGCTCGGCGGGGCTCGCGACGGGCTCGGAGAGGAAGGCGGCGTTGAACATCTGGAACGTGGAGCCCGCGGAGGCGATGCTCACGCCCTGCAGTTCGCGCAGCTCGCCGGCCGCCCGGCTGGCCGCGATGACGCGGAACGATTCCCGCAGATTTCCGGCGATGCTGGGATACTCCACGCAACTACAGTATGGCGCAGCGCGGGAGCCGGTGGACTATTGCACTTCGTACACGATCGGCGTGAAGTTGATGCGCAGGACGTTCGGATTTTCGAAAGCGACCGGCACGGTGACCGATTGCCCCGGCTGAAGGATTCCATCCGGGAAGCGCAGGACCGCATCGCCCAGCGGCGAGGTCCCGGCCGGGGCGTCGAGATTGCCCTCGAAGTAGAGCGGGGTGATGCTCGCGTCCAGGTTGTGGAACGCCACCAGCAGGGTGGGGCCGATCGGCGATGAGCCAGTGTTGGTCAGGATCAGCCGTCCGGTATAGATATAGTTGTTCACCCC
>Ga0070739_10008995_pt1 | contig 10049 bp, 8 predicted proteins | sample Coa_R1_7_FD_66445 | JGI IMG/M metagenome (GOLD analysis project Ga0070739, IMG submission 66445) | Surface soil microbial communities from Centralia Pennsylvania, which are recovering from an underground coalmine fire - Coalmine... | ecosystem: Environmental > Terrestrial > Soil > Unclassified ...
GCGATTGCGCGCGTGTTCAATGGGGCGATGCACACGGGCGAGGACGTCGCCATCGCGAAGCTCGACGGCACGCTGCAGAAGACGCGCATCACGAAGCTGTTTTCCTTCACTGGCCTGAAGCGCATCGATATTACGGAAACCGAACTGGGCGATATTGTGGCGGTAGCGGGAGTTGAGGGGATCACGATCGGGGAGACGATCACGGACGTGGAGAATCCGGCGCCGCTGCCGCACATCGTCATTGATGAGCCCACGATTGCCATGCAATTCACGGTGAACAATTCACCCTTTGCAGGGCGTGACGGAACCTACGTCACGTCACGAAATCTTCGCGAGCGGCTGGATAAAGAGCTGCTCACGAATGTTTCCATTCGCGTGGAGGAAACGGGCAGCACCGACGCTTTCAAAGTGATGGGACGAGGAGAGCTGCAGCTTTCGATTCTGATCGAGATGATGCGGCGTGAAGGTTATGAGCTGATGGTGGGCAAGCCGGAGATCGTGACGAAAAACATCGGCGGCAAGGTCATGGAGCCGGTGGAACACCTCACCGTGGATGTTCCCGAGGAATTTGTGGGCGTGGTCATGGAACAACTGGGAACGCGCAAAGGTGAAGTGACCAACATGCACAATCACGGCTACGGGCGGGTGCGGATTGAGTTTCGTGTGCCCAGCCGCGGGCTTATCGGGTTGCGGAGCCAGTTGCTCACCGACACGCGCGGAACCGTGGTCATGAATTCATTGTTTGATGGATACACGGAATGGTCGGGCGAGATTCCGCACCGCCTGACGGGCGCGCTGGTCGCGGATCGCCCCGGCGTGACGACTTCGTATGCGCTGTACAACCTGCAGGAGCGCGGGGAATTATTTGTTGGGCCGGGGGTCGATGTTTATGAGGGAATGATCATCGGCGAGAACGCAAAGGACACCGATCTCGATGTGAACGTGGTGCGCGAGAAAAAGCTCACGAACATGCGTGCTTCGACTGCGGATGAGGCAATCCGGCTGGTGCCGTTCCGGCAGCTGAATCTGGAGCAGGCGATCGAATTCATTGCCGATGATGAGTTCGTCGAGGTCACCCCCAAGACGCTTCGGCTGCGCAAGAAGATCCTGCAATCGAACCGGCGTCCGCGCAAGAACGCCATCCCAGCAACGGTCGAAGACCGTCAGTAGTTTCTGCAGGAATTCAAGAAAAATTACGGCAGAGCATCTGGTCTTGCGGCACAATGTCCACCGACAGAGCGGCCGCCGGGTCAATCATATATTTATTGAGGCTTCGGCCGAGATGCCGCTTCTAATGGTGAAGGGATGAACGTCGCTACCATCATCGCGCGGCATGGGCACCTGGCGGTTTTCGCGCTGGTGCTGATGGAAGCCATCGGACTGCCGGTGCCGGCGGCGATCGCATTGGTGACGGCGGGTGCGGCGGTGGCCAAGGGAGCTTTGCCGGTGCACACGGTGATCGCGGCTGCGCTGGGCGCAATGCTGCTAGGCGACTCGTTGCTGTATTTGCTGGGCCGCTATACCGGGTGGGCACTGCTGGGGACGTTATGCCGGATCAGCGCCAATCCCGAGAGCTGCATCCTGCGCTCCGCGGATTCGTTCTACAAGCGAGGCAAGACGACGCTGTTGATCGCGAAATTTGTCCCCGGGATCAACACCATGGCGCCGCCGCTCGCGGGCAGCATGAACATGGGATATTCGCAGTTCCTGCGCTACGACTTCGGCGGGGCCTGCTTGTACGCGTTGACGTACGGAGCGCTGGGTTACGTCTTCAGCGGGTTTCTGGGCAGCATCATCCGAGGATTCGCCACGGTCGGACACGATGTGGAGTGGATGCTGGCGATCGCGGTGGCAGCTTACATCGGCTACCGCATCTGGCTGTTCTGGAAAAACCGCGTATACCGGGTGGTACCGCGTGTGCAGGCGGAGGAGTTGGCGCAAAAACTAGAATCGGGAGCGCAGAACATTCTGATCGTGGACGTGCGCAGCCACGGGTATTACGACGCCGACAGCCATCGCATCAAAGGGTCGATCCGGGTGGAACCGAACAGCCTGTCCGGCTCTACCGGCGACCTTCCCAAAGACAAGAAGATTTACCTGTATTGCACTTGAGCGCGGGAAGCCACCAGCGCCCGTGTGGCGCATCTGCTGAGGGAAAACGGATACGACGCGTATGTGATTGTGGGTGGATTGCGCGCGTGGAAAAAATTGGGGCTGCCGGTGGAGTCGGTGCCGCGTGACGATCTTGTGCTTCTGCCGAAGTTCGGGTGAGGGGGCCGTTAGTCGTTAGCGGCGAAAAGCCAGCTAACGACCAACGGCAACGACTACTTCTTTTCGAGATTCAGGGCTGCGGAGTTGATGCAGTAACGCAGCCCGGTAGGTTTCGGGCCATCGGGAAAAACGTGGCCCAGGTGAGCCTCGCAGCGGGCGCACTTCACTTCTGTACGGCGCATGAAATGGCTACGATCCTCTTCCGTGGCAACATTGTTGGCATCGGCAGGCTGGTAAAAGCTCGGCCATCCTGTGCCTGATTCAAATTTCGTATCGGAGCTGAACAGGGGCGCGCCGCAGCAGACGCAGGTGTACATCCCCTTCTCTTTGCTGTCCCAGTACTTGCCGGTGAACGCGGGCTCGGTGCCCTTGTTGCGGGTAATCTCGTACTGTTCGGGCGTGAGCTTTTCGCGCCAATCCTCGCTCGATTTCGCGACCTTTTCGTTTTCAGTCTTCATATCTAATTAGATACGAGAACGGCGATATTTGACTCATCCATTCGCCCGCTAGTTCTGCTGCTTTGTGGCTGAAGTCGCGGAGGTTGCCGGCGCCGGCTTCTTAGTTGCGGCCTTGGTGGGCTTCGCCTTGGCTGTGACCGGCGGTTCGGGCGGGCAGGGGACGCGCAATGCAGAGTCGAAATTGAAGTCCTGCGCCTCGCGCTGGGTCATGTATTTGCCTTTTTTCGTGTGGCCGTACTGCTTGCTTCCGGGACAGTAGTAGAGGGCGGTGTGCAGGTCGGCCCAGACCTTGACGTCAGGATTGCCGCGGTCTTTGGGCTTCTCCGGGGGATTCACGTAATCCTGCAGCTTCTTGATCTGGTCCTGTGCGCCTTCGACCAGGCCTTTGCTGGGTGGCGGAGAAGTTTGGGTTTGCTTGCCGGCGTCGGCAGGAGCGGTGGTTGAAGGGGGATTGCTGCTCTGCGCCAAAGTGAACGTGGAAGCGGCGAACATAAAAGCACAACCGATCGCGGTAAGCAGAGGGCGAGGTAGGCCCATGGGACACGCTCCTGGACGGGTACTTAGCTCGCCATTGTAGCTCAGGGCAATAGCGGGAGCAGAAATGTCGTGGGTACGTGTCCCTCGCGCGGTAACAGGGGCGCCGGGTGATGCACCGCCATCAGCTAGCCTGCTGGGCTTCCTCAGCGCGTTTCATCAGCGGGAGGGTGACCCAGAACGTAGTGCCGGTTTGCACGGCGGTGTCGAAACCGATGTCGCCGTTGTGGGCACGGACGATTGCTTGAGCTCCGGAGAGGCCGATCCCGGTACCCTCGGCCTTGGTCGTGAAATAAGGACGAAAGATTTTGGCGCGGTCTTCGGGCGCGATGCCCACGCCAGTGTCGGAGACCTTCACCTTAACGGCGCCGTTTTCCTCGTTACAGCTGATGGTGAGGTGGCCGCCCTCGGGCATGGCTTCGAGGGCGTTGATGATGAGATTGGTGAAGACGCGGCGCAGATCCGCGGGGTGGCCCCAGACCAATCCGACGGGCGTGAAATCGCGGACCAGGCGCACGCGGGTGGGCTCCCAGAGCGGGCGCGTCATTTCGGTGCATTCTTCGAGAATCTGGCAAACATTGAGGGGGGTCCAACGTGCGGCGCGCGAGCTGAGAAATTCGCGCACGCGGGAGACCATCTCCGCTCCCTGTTTCACCGCGCCCCTAATAATGCTGAGATACATCTTGCGTTCTTCGGGCGGCGCATCCATTTTCATGTCGAGGACTTCACCGGCCTGGCCGATGGTGTCGAGCACATTGTTGAAGTCGTGCGCAACACCGGCAGCAAGTTGGCCGACGGTGCGCTGCCGCTCGGTCCGCTCGATGTTGCGCTTCAATTCGGCAACCTCGGTGACATCGCGCACGACTACCAGGGCGCCGATAATGTCGCTCTCGGATCCACGAATAGGGCTAGCGCTGACCAGCACTTCGGTGGGAACCTCGCGCTTGGGGTGACGCAGGACGTAGCTTTCGTTCTTCACCGCTTCACCACGCAGGGCGCGTGCGATGGGCAGAGTTTCAGGCGCGACAGGATTCGTGTCCTGCGATATCCAGAGGTGCTGGGCGAGATCCCGGGTCGTGAGCTCGCGAAGACGCTCCCGAGCAATTCCTGTGAGCGCTTCGAGGGCAGGGTTCGCTTCGATAACCTGGCCGGAGGAATTGCAGACGAAGGCTGGATCGGGCAGCGCCTCGAGCAGAGTCGAGATCTCGAGGTGGCGTCCCGGACCCAGAGGCTCCCCCCGCCCGCGACGCTCCACGATCCGAAGATTGACTGCCATTAAGGGAACAGAGGCGGCGCGGTGGGGGCGGGTTGCTTACTTGTGTCCGATTCGTAACATTGGGCTGGTCAGGCCGCAATTTGGCCCTGAAACGGTGCTCCTCCCGCTCATCGAGTAACGTCCGCGTGAATCCCGGGAAGGAGATACCGGGAAGATTAAAACGTTATCAGTTTGGCCGGGACTCTGATCGGGATTTCTGGCGCCTGCTGGCTTCGCGCAGGCCAGGGCAGTCGTGGGCGCGCTCCACAATTTCGAGCATCTTCAGTTCGCGACTGGCGGACACGTGCCCACAGTAGCGGCACACGGATTCGATGAGGCCGTCGTTTGCGTGGGACCGGCGCCGGAGGAAGAATCGCTCTTCGGATTTCGGGACCTGCGCCACATGAACATTAGATGCAGACCCGAGAAGATGCGGAAGTCGCTTATCTTACAAATGCAAAAACTTCCAGGCAGGTCAGTCACGCAGCTTCTTTTTCGGGAGGTGGCGCATGCTGTGGCCTTCGATGAGGTGGTAGAGCTCTTCGGCAAGGTTCTTGGCGTGATCGCCGGCGCGTTCGAGGGCCTGGGCCATCAGGAGAACGTCGGTGCTGCGCTGGATCTGCTTTTCCGGCGTTTTCTGAAAGTAGCGACGGAACAGGGAACGGTAGATGTGGTCAATATCGCTGTCCACCTTTAAGACGGAGCGGGCACGATCGAAATCCCGTTCTTCGAAACCCTGCCGGACCTGTTCCAGCATTCTGTGGACGATGCCAGCCATGGCGACCAACTGCTCCGTGTCTTTCTGCGGCAACTTGAGGGGAAGTTCCTGAACACGGTGCGCCACCCAGAGAATCAGGTCGCCGATGCGTTCCAGGTCGGTAATGAATTTCAGGCAAGCAAGGAGTTCGCGCGCTTCGGGCTCGGTGACCTCGGTGATGGCGGAGGGCAGTTGCTCGTCAATCTGGCGCTCCATGCGGTCAAGCTCTTTCTCACAATCCTTGATGGCGAGGAAGGCCATGTGGGAGGAATTCTGAAGGTACTCCTGGATGTTGAAGGCGGCGTCGATCGCGACCAGGCAGCCACGCAAGGCCAGTTGCGACAAGGGATGGAGGACGGCATTGCGCGGAGCTCGTTTTTGCGGTGTGGCTCGGGGTGGCACGATTGCCGCCAATGTATCAAACAGCGAGACAGGAGATGGTGGTTGTAACCGATTTTTAACACAGAACAGCTATGCGGTCTGGCGGCCGGCGATCTGCTCGAGCCCGCGTTCCTTGATCTCAAATTCACGGATGCGGTATTTCTGAATTTTCCCGGTCACCGTCATGGGGAACTGGTCGACGAAGCGCACGAATTGCGGAATCTTGAAATACGCAATTTTGCCGTGGCAGAAGGTGCGTACTTCGTCTTCGGTAGCGATTTCTCCGGGTTTGAGGCGAATCCAGGCGAGGACCACTTCGCCCAGGCGCTCATCGGGAATGCCGACCACCTGCACTTCGGCAACTTTGGGATTCGTGTACAGAAATTCCTCGACCTCGCGGGGATACACGTTTTCGCCGCCGCGGATGATGAGATCTTTGGCGCGGCCGGTGAGGTGGATGTAGCCGTCCTCGCGCATCACGCCGAGATCGCCCGTGTGCAACCAGCCCTCGGCGTCAATAGCGGTGGCAGTGGCTTCGGGATCGGCGTCGTAACCCTTCATCACGGCGTATCCACGTGCACAGACCTCACCCTGCTCACCGCGAGGGACGGTGGTTCCATCGAGGATTGAGGCAATCTTGATTTCTGTGCAGGGCATAGTTTTGCCGATGGTCGAAATGCGGACTTCGAGTGGATCGTCGGGCGCGGACATGGTGACCGCTGGAGCGCTTTCCGTCTGGCCATAGCCGATGATGAGCTCGGGGCAGTGCAGGTCGGAGATGACGCGGCGCATGACTTCGACCGGGCAAGGCGCGCCGGCCATCATTCCGGTGCGAAGAGATGAGAGGTCGTAGGAGGCGAAGTCGGGCAGATCCAGCTCGGCAATGAACATCGCGGGAACACCGTACAAGGCGGTTGCACGTTCGGCCTGAACCGCGGCGAGGGTGGCGCGCGGACAGAAGCTTGAGTTCGGCAGGATGAGAGTGGCGCCGCTGGTGAGCGCGCCCATGGTGCCAATGACGCAACCAAAGCAGTGATACAGGGGGACAGGGACGCAGAGGCGGTCGTGCTCAGAGAACCTCATGCCTTGCGCGATCAGTTTGCCGTTGTTCACCTGGTTGCGGTGGGTGAGCATGACGCCTTTCGGCGAGCCTGTGGTTCCCGACGTGTACTGGATGTTGGCGACGGAATTCGGATCGAGCGGTGGAGAGAACTGAGCCGGTGCCTGGAGGAAGCGTTCCCAGCAATCGGTGCCGAAGAAGATGGTGTGCTCGAGAGCGAGTGCCTGTCCGGAGGTAGCTTCCTTCAGCATCTGCGCGTAATTGCAGCGGGAATCGGAATCCCACAGGAACAGAGCTTTCATGCCCGATTTGCGCAACACGAAGGCGAGTTCGTGACTGCGGTATGCGGGATTGACGTTCACCAGGACGGCTCCAGCGCGCGCACATGCGAGATGCACCAGCACCCATTCAGCGCAGTTGCTGGACCAGATGCCGACGCGGTCGCCGTGCCCGATGCCGAGAGCTGCCAGGCCGCGGCCGACCTTATCGGCGGCATCGCGCAGCTCACGCCAGGTATAGCGCTGGTGCTGGTGACACGAGACGAGAGCGGGGCGATCTGGCCATCTCTCCACAGCGCGATCGAGAACCTGGCCGATGGTGAGTTCGCAGAGGGGTTCGTCGGGTCCGCGTGCGTAGCTCAGCATAAATTCCGTGGGTTATACCACATGTAGTCAGGGACCCAGTAGGGTCAAAGGGAGGGCTTGTTGTGGGAATCAACCACGAAGGAGGGGGACAGCCGCCGTAACGCGACCGTCCCACACCTTCGAAGCGCCAACGGGGAGGGACTGTTTACGCGGCTTCAAGCTCAGAAAGTGGAGTAGCGACCGGGGCCCGGTTAAAACGAACGCGATCGATATAGGCGTGACGCTTGCAAAACTTGGAATCAGGCTGGGCAGAACAGCGGCATTGACCGCTTTCGTTGACGCGGCGCAGCTCCGATGCCGCGCACTGGCGCGCGCCACACGCGCAAAGGTGGCTCTGCCAACGATGCTTGTGACGGGATCGTTTTCCTGCTGGAGTCATGGTTTCGTGGTGCCGGCTCGCGCCGAGGGGACGCCGACGATTAAAAAATTAGCACTCGCGATGGAGGTCGTCTGTTATTTGGGAGACACTTATGCCACGGATTGAGATTAAGTTTTTGTCATTTTCGGCGCGCAGCTCTCAGCAAGTTCGGCGGCAGCAGTTCGCAACAAAAAATACGCAGGGGCTGACGGTGGCCAAGCGTTAACGCAAGTACTTATGTCGTAACACGATACAGTCACATTTCCGGTGGATTTGCCCGAGTGCGTCATCCACGGGTTTTTCCCCTGCGTCTAAGTTCTTGGAGAGCACGCATGGCGAGCACCACGAGTTCTTCCACACCGACAGAACGTGTCACATTGTTAACGGAAGCGAATCGCGACATTATGATTCTTCTGCTGGCCTGGGCTGCGGGAAGCGTGGACGCGATCAGCTATCTGGCGTTGGGACACGTATTCACGGCGAACATGACAGGCAACACGATGCTGATGGGCATGAACGCAGGGCAAGGGCATCATGCGGAAGCTTTGCGATCGGCAACCGCTCTCGTGGGATATCTGTTCGGAGTGGCGGTGGGGGCGCTGCTTGCGAAAGGCGGCGACAAGCGTGAGAAATGGACGGCAGGTGTGACGGTCACCCTGGCGCTCGAAACGCTAGTGCTGGGCGCGTTTGGATTAGCGTGGTACTTCACGGGCGCCGCGGAACCGAGCAAACCATGGTACACGCTGATCGCCGCGTCGGGCATGACCATGGGCCTGCAGAGCGTCGCGGTGCGGCAGTTGGGAATTCCCGGTATTGTAACCACCTACATCACGGGGACATTGACAAGTCTGGTGTCGGGATTCGTTTCGCATTTCCGCAAGGTGAAGTTTGCCTCGGAAGGCGGGACAACGCAGGGCTCGAGCGGAACGGCGTGGGAGAAAAAAGAACTGTTGCAGTTGGGAGTATTCGTGATCGATGTATGCGCCGCGTTCACGGTGGGCGCCATGCATTCTCAGCATTCGTTCCTGATGACAGTATCGCCGTTTGTCGCGTTAGCAATCGTGGTGATTAATGCGGTCGCGCATCAAAAACAATTGGCAGTGAGCAGTTAGCACTTCGCCCGCCCGGACGATCATGTTGTAAAGCACGCAGAAATTGGCTGCACCGGGAGTGCGGAAGAGTGGTTAGGAGCATTGTGTCGAAAACAAAAGCAGCCGGATCTCCCGGCTGCTTTCTGAACTAACTTTGATGTTTCTAATGCGATTTTCCAGGGTTGCCCACTGCGCTCTTGCACTGGTCTGAGAGCCTGTCCACTTTGCTCACCACGAAATTCTCGTCGGGGTGATCGGTGGCAGTGGTCGAGGTGGCCTGTCCCGGAGGCGCTACGGGTTTGGTTGCCATTTCGTTATCCGATGTACCCGCGCTCGCGTTCGCGGCATTGTTACCCTGGCTTGACGAATTGCCGGCGCTGCCGGTCGCGCCGCCGAAGCCCGCGCCCGCCGTTTCCGGGGCCGTGCCGCCCTTGTGAAAGCTGCCATGCACTTTCACTTCCTGGCCGACATAGGCGGACATATCCTGCCCGGTCAACATGGCGGTTTTGCCGTTGTCTTCCTGGATCAGGTACGCACCTTTCGACTCCTGAACACAGCCTTTCAGGCTCTTGCCGCTTTTGTGATCGGATTTGGAATCCGAAGTTGCCGCCTGACTGCCCTGGTTGTCCTGACTTGTCGTCGTGCTCGCAGACTGGCTGCTGCCCATCGTGCTCGAACTGCTGCTGCTCGAAGTCTGGCTATACACGTAGAGTGACAGCGCAAGCACGAGCGGCAAACTCATCCATAATTTCACCTGACGTTTCATCCACATTCCTCCTGGGGGTGCCTCGACGCGAGTAGATGCGACGAGGATGGGGGATGTTGGCTGCGCGCGAGCGCGCTCACGCGCCGTGCCTGGTGACGTGGAGCTCGCAACGTTGCGAGTTCGTGACGTGTTCTCGAGGTGCTGCTAGGAGCTGGTCTTTGCGGCCTTGGCGGACGGGCTTCCGGCGAGGCGCGCCTCCATTTCGCGCACCGCACGGCGGGCGGCGAGAATGCCGGTGGACGTCGTGGAGATGGGGCCTTCCGAGTCGGTGTTGGCGAAGAACACGCGTTCCATCGGCACGCGGGTAAGCGGGAGCACCTGCGTGTAATTGCCCGGAACAGCCATGTACATGGGGTGGCCGCGACGGTAAATGTGGACTTCAACCGGGTCCACGTTAGAGCCGGGGAAGAGTTTCTGAAAATCACGCAAAACGTTGAACGCGATCTTGCGCGAACCGGCCTCGGTCAACAGCAA
>Ga0070739_10008997_pt1 | contig 10048 bp, 8 predicted proteins | sample Coa_R1_7_FD_66445 | JGI IMG/M metagenome (GOLD analysis project Ga0070739, IMG submission 66445) | Surface soil microbial communities from Centralia Pennsylvania, which are recovering from an underground coalmine fire - Coalmine... | ecosystem: Environmental > Terrestrial > Soil > Unclassified ...
AACGAGAGTACAAAACGGTACCATTCATGGATAGTCCGATCTTCTGGGTAAAGCTTATTGATCTCACTGTTCGCTTTGCGATTGGAGGCTGTGGCATAACTCATAAACCTGCTCCTGCTCCTCCACTGTTATTTTTGTTTATTATAGCAGATAGGCCATTATATTGCACTGTTCCTCCATACTACCAAGCGCTCTCAGAGGCTTGCTTAATCCCACATGCTGTGCTTTGATTGACAGGGTTTGGGGAATTTGGTAAGATGAGGTCCTTATAGGGGAATATTTTCTCATTGCCGCGTTTATATTGTACACTAGCATAATGTGCAACAAGTGCTTATACAAAATTGCAGGAGTAGTGCATGACTACGAACTCCTTGCCCATCACATTGACCACCCTTACTCCTCTTTGGACAGGAGGAGCAGATGGCACATGTAAGAGTGGTCCTCACATCACAGGCATCATGGGCAGTCTACGCTGGTGGTATGAAGTGCTGGTACGAGGTGTAGGTGGACGCGTCTGTGATATGAACTCTCCCTGTAAGGATGACAAAGACGATAAACCATATCAGGGCTTATGTGATGTGTGTCGTCTATTTGGTGCAACCGGCTGGGCAAGGCGCTTCAAGCTCATTGTCAGCGAACAAAAACTGGAGTGGAAACAACCGGCAGCTAGTACGATTGATAACTCAGGGAACCGTGTGTTCAGATTATCAGCAGATCATCCTGCAGATCATGATCCCAGATGGTATCTCCCTGGCAATCCTCTCTATGGCAATGTAACGTTGGAGATTGTCGCAACTCTTCCTCTAGAAGAAAAGGGGAACCAGCTCCTTAACCCTCAAGTTATCGCTGGCCTCATTCAGCTTATAGCAGACAGAGGGAGCCTCGGAGCCAAGTCACAGTTGGGCATGGGCGTGGTGCAATTAGCAAGCCGTCAGAGCACACAACCTCTGTTAGCTCATTTAAAAGAACTTGTTGAAAAGCATAAACACCGCGACGATAGAAGAGACTATTATGAATATTATGACGACCTACCCTCATTACATAACATGTTCTTTGCCAGGGTAAAAGTTACTTCTGCCACTGAGTCAGACACATACGACCTCAAATACGACCTCCGTGGCATGTTCCGGCAAGCATTTAAGGACATTGAATTGCGCCACACCATCATGGGTGCGGTGAGTCGGCGGGAGCGTCAAGGCGCAAAAATCATGATGTCCTATCCCTACGACAATGGCACCATCCGCATATGGGGCTGGATACCCAAATTAGCAGAACCTCATACTCATCCATCGCGTAACGAGGTTCTCGATGAAATCTATGCCCTTCTAGAGGATATATATAAGGACAACTTTAGCTACTGGCTTGACTTCAATCCGAAAAAATATAGCGATATGATGGATTACCTGGAGGAACAGATCCTCAAGGAGGGGAAATGATCCGCGATTACATCAGTCATGAACTCCAAAGCGCCTCTCAGCAAATAAAAGATCTAAGCCAACATGAGGGAGACATACAAAAAGCGAGAAATCGACAAGAACGGAACGCGGCAGAAGGCAAAGCGAGAATAGCAAGAGAGGACCTCCTCATGGCCCTATCACCAGCAACCACTTATGAATATCTCGATGTAACACACACAGCGAATGCTACAGAGTTCCGTAGCGCCTGGCAGAAAAAAAATCTTCTTGTTGAAGACTGTTTTCAAGAGCTTGACAAGCGCTGGAAAGGCGGCAGGCGCTATTACAACGACCTCTTTGCGTCTCCCAAAATCGACCTGGCCGTCCTGCCTCCATACTCATTGTTCATACAGTTCACCTTCACCCTCTCCCAGCCCTACATCTCGCATGACGAACAAGATTTTTACATCATTGATAACCCCGTGCGCAAAGACAAAATCTTCGGACTTCCCTACATAGCCTCAACCTCATGGAAGGGGAGCCTCCGAGCAGCACTCTGGCAGTTAAAATACAAAGAAAAGGATCCCTCCATACGTCGTCTATTTGGCAACGACAAGGATGCTATCAAGGAATTCCAGGCCGGGCGTCTCTATTTCTACCCGACCTTCTTCACCTCAAAGAGCCTGGAGATCATCAATCGCCAGGACCGTAAGCTGCGTTCAGGAAAGGATCCCATTCCCTTCGAGAGCGTTCCCGCAGGTACAAACGGAGTCTTCACGTTGCTCTCTATCCCCTTTGACATCGTCAGCCAAGACACACAAGAAACCCGTACTCAAATAGGCATAGACCTGGAAATCGTTGCCAAAGGGCTTCAAGCCATGTTCCGTACTCACGGTTTTGGTGCTAAAACCAATAGCGGGTTCGGCCTGGCAAGAGAGTCTCTACAAAACGTGCGGTTAGAAATACGAGCAAGTGAAATGCCAAAGCCTGCCGAGCCACTTAACAGCTTTGACAAATTGTTGACGTTCGCAACGGAGTTGAAGCGGACGCTAGCAGGCGCACCAAAGGAGGGGCGGCATGAGCAATAATCTGAAAGTGCTAGCTGATAATCGGGACGCTTTATTGCTGGCAGAAATAGCTTCTTGGTTACATATGTTGGGAAAATTACATGAGGAGTTCGTCGCTGGCGATCACGGCATGGATATTAAGATACCGAAAGATGTAAAGAATGATTTTTCTGAACTCTATACACTTTTAATAACCTCATGGACTGGAAAAGTTTGGAACTTCCATAGAGATAATGATCCCATGCCTGAATTTCAAGCAAAGAACCTCAGTATTTTTGATCTCATTAAGTACCATCGAACATCTATGAAAAGCCTAGAAAGGCAAGGCCAAGGCGGCTTTCTCAAACTGATGTCTGATGCCCACGGGAAAGGGTCAAGTACCGAGAAAGGTGTACTTGCTGACTTTGCATCAGAACAAGAAACAAGAGTCTACCAATCAACATCTTTAGGTTATGAGCCCCCTTACGTGATTGCTCTTCCTGTGATTTACTCTATAAGACATTTCTTCTTTGAGTTCCTCGAAACTTTCCTAAAAGACCTTCGAGAATACGTTGAAAGCCCTCATTCATCTACTGGTGAACAGGAAGATAATATAAAAAAGTGGATAAACTTCAGGCGGGTCTTCCTGCGAAAGATAGAGTTAAGCTTTCGCATCACCGTAGCAGAAACTCGTCGACCTCTAAATGACGTGACGCTGTTCGATCAAACAGAGGCTAGTGTGGCATTCTTCAAGGCTGCTATAGCAAAAAATCTTTTAGAAGGATGGAGAGAACCATACAAAGAAAAGAATATAAAGGGGAAGCAGGAGATAATAGAGCATAAATACTGTTGGCGTTTTCTAAGAGTAGGCATCAATGGCTTAGAATTTCTTCAAAACTCGGTACGTGTCGGTGACATATTAGCACGTAAGCAGCTTATTGAGGATACTCTAGAGGAAGTTAAAATATTACTTGAGACCTTGTATCCAATAGGTACTGAGGTTTATCGTGATGAAAACGGCAGTGTTTTTATCGTCCCAGATATAGAGAAGCTCCATCAAGAGACCTACGTTGGTGGAAGCCAATCTTTAGAAAAGTACATTCAGGATATTGGCTACAAGGCCTTTTCAGGCGAAGCAACCTTTACTCTAACTTTAGGAGCTAGCACACGAAATATGTTATCCTTTAGTAATTTAGTAGCCCAATCTATTACTCAAGCAATACCAGTGATTGATGTAAGCCAATGGCAGAATTCGAAGGAAAATACTTGTCCAGTATGTAGCATACGTCCTCAAGGACCAAGTTCAAAGGCGCTTAGTCGAAAACTCTGCGATAAGTGTCAAGGGAGACGAAGTAACCGTTCAGCGAGTTGGATCAAAGATTTATCTAGTACCATATGGATTGACGAAGTAGCGGATATCAACGGAAGGCTTGCTCTATTAGTAGCCCAATTTGATATGAAAGCTTGGCTATCAGGAACATTCTTTAATACAATTCTTGGTTTTCATCCTACTTCTAGTAAGGTGGCGAAAGCTATAGGGCAAAACCATCTGAAAGATATATCTTACTTCAGTGAACTGACAAATCAGCTTCGACAAGGCTTGGAAGACGAAAGTACACCACGAAAATTTAAAGAATTTCCTTTATTATCTGCATTGGTAAAGCGAGAACTCAGCGGCTATTCTGACAGACAAGAAGATCACACAGTAACAGAATTTTATGAAATTCGTATTTCGGGATCAGATTTAGAGATGGAAGGGCTTACAACCCAAGATAAAGCAAGACGCCTTACAACCGAGATGACTCGGCTCTCCCCATCATTTTCACGCATCAGTAGGGTATGGCAAACAACGCAGATTTTTTGGGAAGATATAGTATTCGACTTTGCAAAAGCCGTTGGTAAAGTTAGTCCACGCCTAAAGATTAAAGGAGCAGAAAGAGTTCAAGATACACTAGGAATTACCCATGCTTATGATTTTAAGGTAGACAGTATTAACCTCAGCGTTATTTATCTGGGTAATGGAGAGTTTATCACAGCTGATAATTTACGTAGAGCAGCCTCTCTCCTAGATCCATCAAAAAATTTTGGTAACCACGAAACAGCAGCAAGATACATATACAGAAGATTGTGTGAACTAAAAAAAGTTCAGATTGAAGAACCCACTGGATATCAACAACCAAGCAAGGTTCTAGGTGCATTAGAAATAACCATAGAAAACAGAGTACCATTAGAAGAGACCTTGTATGTCCCAGCAATACCTATCCTCAAAGAACCAAGCACCTTCATGGTCCTCGTTCCAGCAGATAAAGCCCTACAGGTCGCCAAAGCTATCAAGAAAAAGTATGAGGACGAGATAGGCAAAGTGCGAAACCGCTTGCCATTAACGCTGGGTGTCGTCTTTGCAGGGGCGCGAACTCCACTTCCTGCCATTCTTGATGCAGGCCGTAGGATGTTGAAGCAGCCAACAGAAGCCACTTCCTGGCAAGTCGAAGAGGTTGACTTGAGTCTCTACCCAGAGAAAGTCTTGTTAACATTAAAACCTGAAGAAGGCGGAGGACCATCTCTAACATTAGAGATTCCAACGATTATGGGTGATACAGTGACAGAGGATGTCTGGTATCCCTACTGGTGCCTTGAAAAGGAAGCTGCCAATGCTGGCGAGAGAAAAAGGAAGTTTAAGGGGATCGATAACAAATATTGGACCCATGTCAGTGATCTCAAGGGTGGAAGTAAGCACAAGGATGAAAATGATTGCAAAGATGGAAGTGATCGCAAGGACGGAAGTGCTCCCCAGGTTGGAGACATTGTTTCCTTCATGCCCTCACGCCTCGACTTCGAGTTCCTCGACACCGCCGCACGCCGTTTCGAGATAAGCTACGACAAAGGCAAGCGACGAGGTGCTCAGCAGCCGGGAAGTTCCTATCATCCTGCACGCCCCTACTACCTTGAGCAACTCGACGAGTTCGAGGACATATGGAACACCCTTAGACAGGGCTTGGAGACAACCCAGATCCACAATCTTATCAGCATCATAGAAAACAAACGTATGGAATGGAGTGCAGATCAAAACAACGAGACGTTCAAAAAGACGGTCCGTGATGCTCTCAATAACGCCGAATGGAATTCACGCCTGAAGCCAGAACAGGTTGGTCAACTAGTTGATCAGCTCTATGGAGCCGCCCTCAGTGGACAACTAACAGATGTCGTAGAACTTTATATGCAAATCCTTCATCAGAAGCCAAAAGATGACAAAAGCGAGACAGGAGGAAACTCATGACCACTACTGATACACAACCTGCACCTGCTTCGTCACTCTACACTCAGCAACGTTTGCTCTTCATGACACTCGATCCAGTACACGTCGGTGCAGGTGGCTACAGGCTGGGTAGAGTCGATATGACGATTGCTCGTGAGCCAGGGACCAATTTACCTAAAATTCCAGGCACAAGCCTGGCAGGGGCTGCACGTAGCTATGCAGCCATGAGCTATGGGAAACCAAGTGCAGCCGGCAAGCATGGCAATTTTAAGGGTAAGAAAAAAGAGTGTCCTATCATCTATACCTTTGGCACTGCACCAGTGGATGCCAGCGAGGCAAATGCTTCTAAAGACGCTTCAACTCAGGCTGGTACCATCAGTATCGCTGATGCTCGGATTCTCTTCTTTCCGGTAAACTCTATGGCAGGTCCCGTCTGGGTGAGTACGGTGGACATCGTGCGGGAAGCTTGGGGACAGGATAGTGTGACATTGCCACAGAATGTTGTGCCTACAAATGATACCGTCGTAACGAACATGGACTGGGAAAAAAATCTTAATCTTGGCTGGCTTCTGTTTAACTGTACCAAAGGGTTAACCATAACCCCTCCCGCCTCTCTCACATTACAGCCCGAATGGAAAGGTATTTCAGACCGTATCGTGCTTGTCACCATCAAGCTCTTCTCGCAAATCGTCAACAGCAATCTGGAAGTACGTACCTCGGTCAGTATCAACCCAGAAACAGGCGCAGCCGAAGCACATGCGTTGTTCACCTACGAAGCCATTCCACGGACAACATGGCTCTGGTCTGATGTTGTCGAAGATGATTACAGAAGAAATAATGGGGATTATCCCTTCCCTGTGGATAAACAGTACGACAGCATAAATAATGCTGAAAAAGTCGGTGCCGACCTTCCTCCTAAGAAAAATGGACAGAAGGACATTTGGAAACAACCCCTCCATGTTGTAAGTGCAGGTATGCGACTGATAGAGTATCTTGGTGTCGGCGGCATGGGGACCCGTGGCTTTGGCCGTATGCGTCTAGTAGACGAATGGGTAGTTCAGGAGGCAAAAAATGAGCCCAGCAAGCAACAATAACTTAGATTGGCACGCGGCACGTGCAGGGCAAGAAATTATTAAAACTACAAAAACTCATTGGAATAAGAAAACAGATAAAGAAGAAAAAACTGAAGCAGACAATGTGGAAAACCTGGCAACGAAAGCTCTGGGAGTACTACAAGAGAACGGTGTCTACGCAGCACTCCTTTACCTTTACTCACGTAGCGACACTGAACAACACATCGCCAAACCGATACGTGTCCAGTTGCTGGGATTGACCCGACTTCTCAAACCTTCTCCTCCTACAGACACCGCAGAGAAGCCTGTCGATGATAGGGCTGAACAAGCCCTGAAATTCCTGACAGATGATATCTGCAATGATCTAGACAAACTATTGCTGGTAAAGCAGCTATGGGAACAAACGCTTATCTATGCACGCTATGGAGCCAAGGCCCGCGGAATAGAAGAGGACACAAAGAAAGCCAGAACAGAGCCTGAGCAAGCGGAGTCACAACCATGACCTGGACGGCATATGGCGTCTCCTTCCGTCTGCTTTCCCCCATGCACATTGGCTGGCACAAATTAGGCAACTTGCAGCAAACTCGCCCATATATCACTGGCCGCAGCCTCTGGGGAGCATTGACCGCGAGACTCACACGCGATTTCGGTAGGGGCAACTACAAGGACATTGGCAGGGAGGTTGATAGTCACCTTGCATTCACCTATTTTTACCCCTACGCACTGCCAGAGGAGGACTCTCCCTGGTCGCGGCCCGAGCAATGGCACGATTTTCTCTGGCCCTGGTCTGATCGCGACAAGTTTACCTGGACATTTCTCGGCAGCTATGCAAGTACATCTCTCACAAACGGACACAATGCCGAGACAGGAAGTCTACACGAAACGGAATTCATCGCTCCACGCACAAGAGACGGCAGGCAAGTCTATCTCGTTGGCTATATCTTCGAAACAGCGGGGCTTCACAACGAGAAGCAGAATCCGTTGAGCAGATGGCAGAGCGTGTTAGACAGATTGCAACTCGGCGGTGAGCGTGGGTATGGATGGGGACGAGTGCGTCTCCAAGAGTGCTGCAAGAAAATCAATAATGGAAAATGCTTCGATTATAAATGGCTGCCAGAAAACGCTAGACCTCAGTTACAAGCCCTTGGTGATACCCATCTGCTGGCTCATACGCACGCCGTAACTGATAGTGCAAGCAACAGGAAAGTGACTATTGAGCCTCTCATCGGCAGAGAGACAACAGCTCATACGAGCTTTGGGAATTATATTGCTGATGCAGCAATATGTTGGGTGCCGGGTGGAAAAGTCGAAAAGAACGAGACGTTTCAAATCCAGCCAAAGGGGATATGGGAATGTTTTCCTCCATCAAATCCAACGTTGAAACAAGGTACTAGCGAGACATAGCTTGACGGACCATCTCACATCGAGTACACTCTGTATAGCGCTAAAAAAGTTGGAGAATACTGCAATGAAACCACAATCGCCAGATACGAGTCTGGATGCCGAATTGGTCTTGATCAGGATGATCCGCGCTGCTCCTGTGAGCAGGCGGTTCGCCTTTGTGCAGGCATGGACGGCATCGATGATCGAGGCAGGCAGATGCTACATTCAGCAGTTGTACCCTCACGCCAGCGCTGATGAGATCCAGTGGCTTTATCTTGAGCGGCAGTACGGCCATACCCTCGCCGATCAACTCCGGCACTTCTGCTCTACCCATCATATTCAGCCCACCCCTACTCCTGATATGTATGCAGCCATCGTACCCTTTGTAAGGGCACTCGAACGTCTAGCTCTCCCCTATGCCCTGTTCGGTTCCCTTGCTAGCTCACTCTACGGCCTGCAACGGGCCACGCAGCAGATCGACCTGCTGGCTGACCTGCGGCAAGAACATCTTCCTGCTCTCTGCCAGGTCCTTGAAGGAAGCTCTATCTTACACTACCAAGAGCAAGACTCATCTTTAGAGCACCTGTCCTCTTTCACCTTTGTCCATCTGCAGTCTTTGCTCAAGATCGTGGTTACTCCAGCAGAACAACTGATCGGGGAGCAGTCGCTGACTCAACAGGTGCGGCGGCTCGTCCTAGTGGAAGAAAACGAGCCGATCGCGGTCCTTGCTCCTGAAACGTTGATTGTGTCGCTGCTCAACGCTTTTAGGCGTAGTGAGGAGCGAGCTGATGACCTCTGGTATGATCTGCTTGGCATCCTCAAGGTCCAGCGCACCAACCTGGATATGCTGCTCCTTGAGCAACAAGCAGCACTCGGGGATGTGTCAGCACTCTTGGCACGAGCTCTTCTGGATGCTGGATTGCGAACAGAGAGTCGCTCTCTCAACAAGCAGCAGATGCCCTCTCGTTTTCGACAACGGCGGCAGAAGTCTACGCTCAAAAAGGTCGTTTGATCCCAAGCATCTCTGTGTTGCCCTCTTCCTGCACGATACGGCAGAGCCATGGCTGCCTCACCTGAATGACTCGTTACTCGTAGAAAGGAACTCTCTTTGTGGAAACGAACAGTCAACTCCTCGTGCAAACTCTCACGCCAGTCGTCGAAGTACTCGAACGGCTCAACATCCCCTACCACATCGGTGGATCAGTAGCAAGCTCGCTCTACGGTGCCTTTCGGCCAACGCAGGACGTTGGTCTCGTGGCTGATCTCCATCTCACTCAGGTGCGTCCCTTCGTCAAGTCACTCGAAAACGACTACTATGTCGTCGAGGATTCGGTTCGTGATGCCATTCGCCACCGCTCCTCATTTAACCTGATCTCCAACGTGACCTTCATGAAGGTGGATATCTTCATTCCCAAATTGCGTGCCTTCGACCAGGATGCCTTGCAGCGTGTACAAACGCTTCCTTTGCAAGGCGGAGGACGCGAATTTGTCGTGGCTGCTCCAGAAGCCACCATTGTCCATAAGCTGGAGTGGTACGAGATGGGAGGGCGCGTGTCAGGGCGACAGTGGAGCGATATTGTCGGTGTACTCAAGCAGCAGGTCGGCCTGCTCGATCTTGCATATCTTGACCGCTGGACTGCCCTATTGGGGGTGCATGATCTGCTGGAACAGGCTCTCAAAGAAGCCGGAATACGACCACAAGAGTGACCAGCTCTAATTCCTTACTTATTGAATGGGAGGATAGATAACTATCCCCCCGTATACCCCAACACATCAGTCCCCCCCGGATCCCCATGCCAGTTAAAGTACAATGGCCGTTCCGCCACCACCGTCCCACTAAGAGCCTGAATATCCATCGACACTTCATAGCCCTGTGTGACCGGATTAGTCGGATAA
>Ga0070739_10008998_pt1 | contig 10047 bp, 10 predicted proteins | sample Coa_R1_7_FD_66445 | JGI IMG/M metagenome (GOLD analysis project Ga0070739, IMG submission 66445) | Surface soil microbial communities from Centralia Pennsylvania, which are recovering from an underground coalmine fire - Coalmine... | ecosystem: Environmental > Terrestrial > Soil > Unclassified ...
TCGCGTAGTCGACGACACCTTCAACGGTGGTCGGGGCCTTCAATGGGTCGACGCAGGTCGGCGTTCCCGTATCCCGGTATAACAACGTCCCGCCCGGCCTGGCGGCCGGCGAGGCGGCATGACGCGCGGCCAGCGCGTTTGGTATCGAGACGGCGGTTAGGAGACCAAGCGCCGCCAGGAAGCTGGCGCCTCGTAACCCTGCCACGCCGCTGAATCCGATCGACAGTCTCATCCTGTCTTCCTCCATACGGGTGCTTACAACATGACAAATTTCTCAAATGTCAGCTCACTGTCTTGCCATTCCGCCTCCCAGTGCTATCTCCTACCCAGACCACAGTCTGGGGTTGAGCGCGTCGCTTAGACCGTCGCCGATGAGATTGATGCCCAGGACGGCAACGACGATTGCCAGCCCCGGGAAGGTGACTTCGCTCCACGATTCGAACATGTGCTCGTAGCCCAGGCTCAGCAGCGTCCCCCAGTCCGAGGTCGGGAGCTGTGTGCCGAGACCGAGGAAGCTGAGAGCCGCGGTCGCCAGGATCGCGCTGCCGAGACTAAGCGTGCCGAGCACAATCAGGGGGTCGACCACGTTGGGCAGGATATGCCGGAAGATGATGTGAAAGTCACCGTGTCCCAGCGCCCGCGCGGCTTCGACATATTCCTGCTCGCGCGCGTGCAGCGTCGAGCCTCGGGCGATACGAGCGAACCCGGGAATCGTAGCGACACCCACTGCAATGACCGCCGAACGCAGGCTTGGACCGAGAATCGCCACGATGCCGATTGCCAGCAAGATGGCCGGGAAGGCGAGAAGCACGTCAACCAGCCGCATCAAGAGGTCATCGACGATACCGCCGACGTAACCCGCGATCAGCCCCATCGGCGCTCCGATGCCCATGGCAATGACGATCACCCCGAACCCCGCTGGGAGCGAGACGCGTCCGCCGTACAGCACGCGCGACCACATATCCCGCCCCAGGTAATCGGTCCCGAACCAGTGAGTTCCCGTGGGGTTCTGGTTCAGGGCGAGGATATCGACCGAGTCCGGCCCGTAGTGGGCGATCAGCGGGGCGATGATCGCCGCGATGATCAAGATCGCCAGGAGCGCCATGCCGAGCACCGCTCCTGGATTGGCAAAGAGACGCCGGATGACCAGGGCACGCCAGCTCGTCCCCTTACCGATGACGGCATCTTCGACGATGGGTTCGCTGACGTTGATCGTGGCCATGGCTAGCGGTACCTGATCCGGGGATCGAGAAAGGCGTACGAGATATCGACGATCAGATTGGCAGCGATCAGTATGACGGCGAAGAAGAAAGTCGTCCCCTGGACGACCGGGAAGTCGCGATTGGTGACCGCCGTGACGGCCAGCGTCCCCAAGCCCGGCCAGGCAAAGACGTTTTCCAGAATGACGGCGCCGCCGAGCAGGCTGCCGACTGTGAGCCCAAAGATCGTGACGACCGGAATCAATGCGTTCCGAAGCGCGTGCTTGACGATCACGAGTGTCGCTCGCACCCCCTTGGCCCGCGCGGTTCGGACGTAGTCCATGCTCAACACGTCGACCACCGCGGCGCGCGTCAGGCGCGTGATGTTGGCGGCGATGACGACCGCCAGCGTGACGGACGGGAGAACTAGATTCTGGATGCCGCCGGTTCCGGCCACCGGCAGCAAGTGCAGAGTGACGCCAAAGATGACCGCCAGCATCGTGCCCAGCCAGAAGTCGGGAACTGAGATTCCGAGGACCGAGAGGCCGACGATGAGTGTTCCAGTCGCGGTGCGATTGCGCGTCGCCGCCAGCACGCCGGAGAGAACGCCGAATGTGGTGGCAAGCAGCATGGCGCTGGCGGTCAGTTGCAGGGTGTAGGGGAAGCGGGCCATGATCTCGCTGAAGACCGGCTGGTGCGAGATGATCGAGGTACCGAAGTCCAGGCGCACCGCGTGGATGAGGAAGTTCCAGTACTGCAGCGGGAGCGGCTGATCCAGACCCAGGGCGTGACGTAACTCCGCCACGCCGTGTGCGTTGGCCCGCCCCGCGAGCATGACTTCCGCCGGATCGCCCGGGATGAGATGAACCGAAAAGAAGACCAGGGTCATAACGCCCCAGAGCACCGGAATGGACACCAGGATCCGGCGGACGATGTAGGTGGTCATTCAGACATCTCGCTCTTCCCACTCCCGCACGGTGTAATGCTCCCGCACGGCCCGCTCGGCAGCATCGGGATCGCGGCGGGCCAGGACGTCACACAGATCTTCGTGGAGCTGGACCACCAGCTCCCAGTCATAGTGGTAGTGAGCCATCCGCGAGGCCATCAGAGCGGCGTGGAGGGAGTTGAGCTGCCGCCAGAGCTGCAGCAGGCGATGGTTCGGGCCGTTCTCACAGATGAGTGAATGGAACGCGATATCGAATTCCACCAGGCGCAGGATGTCGCGGTCGCGAATTGCCTCGCCCATCAACCGGCCCAGCTCCCGCATGTGGCGGATATTTTCCGGGGAAAGGCGCTTGCAGGCGGCACGAGCGGCGCTGCCTTCGAGAAGGCCGCGTACCTGGCATACCTCGGCGGCGGCCTCGGTCGACATCCGCGCCACCACCGCCCCACGCCGCGGCTGCGTGTCGATCAGCCCCTCGTACTGGAGCTGATGCAACGCGCGCCGCAGCGTCGCCCGGCTTACCTGCAGCTGGTCCGCCATCTCGACCTCGACGATGCGCTCGCCCGGCGCGAGGTGCCCGTTGACGATCGCCCGCCGCAAGTCCGCTACCACGGCGTCCGGCAGCGACTGATGCCGGACCGGCTTGATCGCCGGTTCGACGATATTCTCTGGCTCGCTTACCTTCTCCATCACGCTTCCGTACTCCCCCTCTGAAATCGCATCAATATCCAAGCTCGCGGTTCACGACGCCCCGTAACGGTTCCCCGCTCACGTAGCGCTGCAGGTTTTCCAGAAAGAACGTCCCGACCCCGACATCGGTGCTGGGTCCGGAGACGTGGGGCGTGACGGTGACGCCCGGCATTGTCCAGAGCGGACTCTCGGCCGGTAGGGGCTCGTGGATGAAGACGTCGAGAATTGCTCTGCCCGGCCGCCCGGCGCGGAGCGCAGCGATAAGCGCGGTCTCGTCGATCAACGCGCCCCGGCCAACATTCACCAGAACGGAGTTGGGCCGCATGGCCCCAAGCACCGAGGCGTTGACAACACCCCGTGTCGCTTCGGTCAGCGGGAGGGTGAGCACCAGAACATCGAGATCGCGGACGAAGTCACTCCACCCAGCCGGACCGAAATGCCGGTCCACGAGGCCGGCCTGAGTCGGGCTCCGGCTGAGTCCCGAGACGAGCATGTCGAACGCCCGTGCCTTGCGGACGATTTCCGCGCCGATCGATCCCAGCCCCGCGACGCCGAGGTGCCGGCCGGCGAGAGTTCCGGCGATGAAATGTTCCCACCGCCGCTCGCGCTGTAATTCGCGCAAACGGCCCAGCTCCCGGACGCGCGCCAGCAGCTCGGCGAACACGTACTCGGCGATTGGACTGCCAAATTGGTCGACAATCCGTGTGACCGTAACTTGCTCCGGCAGGTCCTTCGCGGTCATCAGATCGTCCACCCCGGCTCCCATCGACTGGATCCAACGCAGGCGAGGTGCACGGGCAAAGATGGTAGGCGGAACCTTCCAGCCGAGTATGACCTCGACCTCGGCGATAACCGCGTCCGCCTCCTCAGGTGTCGATGCCACCATCAAAGCGGCCGGCGCGTCGTGTTCCGCGAGCCAATCGCGAAACCGGTCGGCGCTGTGCCGGCTATAGACGAGGACGCGAGGGCGATCACTCACGGCACGCCACCTCGGACGGGGGAGACTACTCGATCGCGAGGACGTATTGGGCAGATTATAGTCGAAAGTCTGATTGTCGACAATCAGCGGTAACGAGTTGCAGGACCCGTGTCCTCTCGACGGGGCGTTGTGGTACGGAGTCATCGCGGGCGGGAGCGGAACATGCGACGACCCGTCCAGCGTTTGGAAGCGTCGAGGGAGATAACGATTGCGGGTCGGCGGAGACGGTCCTGCAGTTCCTACGAATTCGCGAACGTGCGGCAATAAATCAACGCCGCGTCGGAGATCCTATAGCCCTCGGCACACCGTGTAACGATGCCGATGCCGGCTAGCGCCTCCAGGAACACCCGCGCCTCATCGGAGCGGCGGCCCGATCGTTCCGCAAACGCGGCCGGACAGAACCTCTCCCGGCCGATCTCCGCCAGCAGCCGGATATCCGCCCGGCTCAGCGACTGGTGATCGTGCCAGTACTCCCGACACATCGTATCGGCCCGGCAACCGCCCAGAAAGGCGTCGATGTCCGCAAATAGCTCTCCGTCCGGCATGCCCGGAGCATAGCAACGTTCCGATCGAACGTCAAGACCGCTCTCCGTCCTGGTCCATCTCCCGCAGCAGTTCCTCGCACAACAGCAGCGCCAACGTGCTCTGTCCATCGCCAATCTCACCGCGCCGCGCCAGGCGCAGAGCTTCGTCGATCGGCACTCCAACGATCTCGATCCGCTCGGTGTTCTCCCACTTCGGCTCGACTTCGAGACGCACATCACGGGCAAGATACACGTGCGCAATTTGGTCGCTGCGCGAGGGCCACGAGTAGAAGTCGGCAACGTGCTTCACGCCGCGACAAATCCCGCCGACCTCCTCGCGCAGCTCTTCGAGAGCAATCTCCTCCAACGATTGGCCGGGACGATCGCCGGCGCCGCCGGCCGGAACCTCCAGACACCAGGCATCAACCGTGTACCGATACTGGCGAATCAGAACGATCTCGTCCGTCTCCGTGACGGGAACGATGAACACCGCCGGCGCCGCTTCGACATAGGTGTAGGTGAACGGCTCGCCGTCGCTCAGGTACCCGTCGTCGCGCCGGATAGTCATCCAGGGCGTGGTCATCGGGTGCTCCGATCGTACGACTCTCCATCCCACCGATCGCGCGACCGGCTTATCCCGTACCTCGTCGTCGCCGCGCATGCCCGTATTATCGACGTATGACCGAAACAGGAAAGAGCCAGGACATCCTCACGGTCGCGCTTCTGCAGATGACCGGCTGCGGTCACAACCTGGATGCGGCCCGCTCCAAAGGCGAGGACTTCTGTCGCCGAGCCGCGGCTCAAGGCGCGGACATCGCCCTCTTCCCGGAGATGTGGAGCGCCGGCTATACCTCGAACCTGACCGGCGAAGGCCCCGGCGACCTCTGGCTGGCGCCGGAACGCTGGGATGATGACCACCGGGAGCGTTGCCGCCTCGAAGACCTGGAGCGGGCCTGGTCTGGCCTGGCTATCGATCGCGACCACCCCTTCATCGATCACTTCCGCAATCTGGCCCGCGAGCTGGACGTGGCGATCGCGATCACCTACCTCGAGCGCTGGGAGGAGCTCCCACGCAACACCGTCTCGCTGATCGATCGGCACGGCGAGATCGTCCTTACCTACGCCAAGGTCCACACCTGCGACTTCGATCGCCACGAAGCATCACTCACCCCCGGCGACGCCTTCCGCGTCGCCACGCTGGACACCCGGTTGGGAGATGTGCGCGTGGGCGCGATGATCTGCTACGACCGCGAGTTCCCGGAAAGCGCCCGCGTCCTGATGCTGGAAGGCGCGGAGCTGATCCTGATTCCCAATGCTTGCATGCTCTACCCGGTCCACCTGGCCCAACTCCAGACCCGTGCCGTGGAAAACATGCTGGCGGTCGCAATGACCAACTATGCCGGCACCGATCCCAACGGCCACTCCGCCGCCTACCACCCGGTGGCCTTTTATCAAGGAAAATATCGCGACCCGCTGGTCGTCGAAGCCGGTGAGGCGGAGGGAATCTATTTAGCTCCGTTCGATCTGACCGAAATTCGCGAGTACCGCTCCCGCGAGACCTGGGGCAATGCCTTCCGCAAGCCGAGCCGCTATCAGACGCTCGTAGACGAACGGGCCGAGCCGCCGTTTGTTCGGATCAATGCGGACGGCGAACGGTACCACGAAACCCGGGCAAAGAGGCAGAACTAGGGCATCTGCCTCTTTCTTCTATTTACAAACGACCCGCATATGTCGCTTCCGGCCCCGGCTGAGCATCAGCGAACTGCCATCCAGTGCCGTCAGATCGATGCGGGCGCGGGGATCGGCGACCGGCTCGCCGTTGATTGCCAGGCCGTTCTGGGCGATCAGGCTGCGCGCCTCGTTGGCCGAGGTCACCAGTCCCGCTGTCTTGAACAGGTCGGTCACCGGCATGCCTTCGGCTAGCTGATCGCAGGCGATCTCGGTGGTCGGAACGTTCTCGCCCGATCCGCCGCCGGCGAATAGCGCTCGCGCCGCATCCTGCGCCTCGCGTGCCGCGGTCTCGCCGTGCAGCAGCTTCGTCGCCTCGAACGCGAGGACTTCCTTGGCCTGGTTCAGCTCGGCGCCGTGCAGCTTCCCCAATGCCCGTACCTCCTCCATCGGCAAGAAGGTGTAGATTGCAAGGAAGCGCTCGACATCGCGGTCGTCGGTATTGCGCCAGTACTGGTAGTACTCGTACGGCGAGGTCAGCTGAGCGTCGAGCCAGATCGCGCCGGTCGCGGTTTTGCCCATCTTGGCGCCCTCGGCAGTCTCGAACAGCGGCGTGACGAGAACGTACGCCTCGCCGCCGGTAACGCGCCGGATGAGATCCGCGCCCTCGACGCTATTCCCCCACTGATCGCTGCCCCCGACTTGAAGGACAGCTCCGAACTTCTGGTAGAGATGCAGGAAGTCGTACGACTGCATCAGGACATAGCTCAGCTCCAGGAAGGTCAAGCCACCGGCCTCCAGCCGCGTCCGGTACGCCTCGAGACGCAGCACGTCGTTGACCGAGAACCGCGAGCCGATGTCGCGCATAAAGGCGATGAAGTTGAGCTTTGTCAGCCACGCGGCGTTATTCAGCGCCAGGGCGCGGCCGTCGCTAAAGTCGAGGAATGCGCCGAGCTGCCCCTCGATCGAGCGTAGGTTCTCGGCGATCTGCTCCTGACTAAGCATGGGACGCGAGGTGATGCGCATGCTGGGGTCGCCGATCAGCGTCGTCCCCCCACCGGCTAGCGCGATCGGCCGGTGGCCGAAGCGCTGGAACCAGGCCAGCATCATGATCGACATCAGGCTGCCGATGTGCAGGCTGGGCGCGGTGGCATCGTACCCCCAGTAAAGGGTGATCGCCTCGCGTCCAACCAGCGCGCGCAGCTGGTCCTCGTCGCTCACCTGCTGCACGAACCCACGCTCGCGCAGGACATCCAGTACGTTTTCCATGCGCCATTCTACGTGGCGTCAGGAAAGTCGCGGATCCAGGAAATCGCGCAGGCCGTCGCCCAATAGGTTGAATCCCAGTGCAGTGACCATGATCGCGACGCCGGGGAAGGTGGCCGTCCACCAGCCGTCACGGAGATAGGTCTGCGCGTCCGAGATCATCGCTCCCCACTCGGGTGTCGGCGGTTGGGCGCCGAGACCGATAAACGACAGGCTGCTGCTGGCGAGGATAGCGTAGCCGACATCCAGGCTGAGCTGGATCACGATCGGCGCCAGCGTCTCGGGCAGGATGTGACTCACCAGCATCCGCGGCGTCCGCGTGCCGATCACTCGCGCCGCCTCGACGTAGGCCATCTCCCGAATCGCCAGAACCTGACCCCGCACCAGCCGCGCGTACCACGGCCACCAGACGATGCCCAGCGCGATAATCGTCGTCACGACCCCGGCACCGAGTGTCGAGGCGATGGCGATGGCCAGGACCAACGCCGGGAAGGCGAGGAAGATGTCGGTGAGACGCATGAGCACCTCGTCCACAACTCCACCGAAGTACCCCGCGATCAGGCCGATCGTCGCGCCCACCACGACTCCAATCGTCAGGACACAGAGCGACACGATCATCGAGTACTTCGCCCCACTCAGGACCCGGCTCAGGATGTCGCGCCCCAACTCGTCGGTCCCAAACGGGTGCGCGGCCGACGGTGACGCCAGCAGCGCGCTGTAATCGGGAATATTGGGATTGTGCGGCGCCAGCCAGGTGCCGAAGATAGCCGCCACCAGCGTACCGATCACGATGATGATTCCCAGAATCGTCAGCGGGCTGCGGACTAAGAAAGCGCCGGCCCGCGCCAGACGCGGAGGGGGTGCGGTGAGAAGCTCCTCCTCGTCGATCGGCGGTCCAGCTAACGCGGCGGTTTCCATGCCCGCTAACCAAGATGAATCCGCGGATCGACGATCGCATACAGCACGTCGACCAGCAGGTTGACCAGGATGAAGAGCGCCGCGATCATCAGAGTCACGCCCATGACGGCGTTGTAGTCGGAGGTGAAGATCGACTGGACGGTGTAGAGGCCGATGCCCGACCAGGAGAACACCGCCTCGACCAGGATCGCGCCACCAAGCAGGTAGCCGGTCTGCAGGCCGGCGACGGTTATCGTCGGCAGCAGTGCATTGCGGAAGGCGTGCCGCCAGATGATCAGCCGCTCTCCCAATCCTTTGGCGCTGGCGGTCCGGATATAGTCCTGCCGCAGCACCTCCAGCATGCTGCCGCGCATCATCCGGATAACGACCGCAAGCGAGCCGAGGCTCAGTACAATTGCCGGCAGCGCCAGGTGCCAGAGGCTGTTGGCAAGCAGCGGCCCGTTGCCGGCTAGGAGGCTATCGATCGTGTACATTCCGGTGATGTGCGGCGGTGGCTGGAGCGTCGTATCGAGCCGGCCACCGGCCGGGAACCATCCCAAGAAGTCGTAGAGGACGAGCTGGGCGACCAGCGCCAGCCAGAAAACCGGGACCGACACGCCGAGCGTGGAAAACAGCCGCACGACGGCGTCCGGCCAGTTGTTGCGGGTCAGCGCCGCCAGGATCCCCAACGGAATGCCGAGCGCGATGGTGATAAGCATCGCGGCCGCGGTGAGCTCGATCGTCGCCGGCAGAAAGCTGGAGAGGTCGTCGCGAACCGGCCGCTGGGTGTGCAGCGAGATACCCAGATTGCCGTGCAGCAGATCGCCGATGTACGTCACGTATTGCTGCCAGAGCGGCCGATCGAGGCCGTAGGCATGCCGGACCACCGCTACCTCGGCGGCCGTGGCATGTGGTCCCGCAATCAGTCGCGCCGGGTCGCCCGGCACGACGTGGGAGACCACGAAGGTCAGGATCGACACCCCGAAGAGAATCGGGATGAGCAGGACGAGACGGCGCAGGATGAAGACGACCATGCCGTGATTGTAGGGCCGGCGCCGTCGCGTGACGGCGCCGGCCCGTTTCGAGCTTCCCGCTACTTCGACATGGCGTAGTAGTTGTAGGTCGCGGTGTAGACCGGGTTCAGGTAGTAGCCGTGCAGGGTCTTGCGGTAGACGGTCGATTCCGGCAGCTCGGCGACGAATACCGCCGCCGGATCGGTCCAGGTGACGATCTTCTGGACCTGGTTGTACAGCTTGAGACGCGCCGAGGTCTTCGCCATCTTGGAGGCATTGACCAGCAGCCGGTCGACGGTGCTGTTGTGGTAGAAGCCGCCGTTCGAGCCGGACGAGCCCTTCTCCGCCGAGTCGTACTGTGGGAACAGCCAGTCGCCGGGGTCGTTGTAATCCGGGTACCAGTACCAGACGAAGAAGTTGGGGCGCTGCGCCGCCGGCGTGTTGCCGTAGTACATGTCCACCAGCGTCGTGGCATCACGCGACACGAGCTGGAGCGAGATGCCGAGCTGGGCGAGCTGCGCCTGCATAATCAGGGCGATGTTCCGGGTCGTCACGTCCTCGGCCTGGTACCAGAGGGTCATCTTCGTGCCGGCCTTGACGCCGGCCTGCTTCAAGAGAGCACGAGCCCGCGGCAGGTTCGTGTGGTAAATGGGCAGCGAGAAGTCGTGGCCGAGGAAGGTGCGCGGCAGCGGCCCCTGTGACTCGCGCCCGTATCCCTTGAGGACGCCGTGGATCAGGCCGTTGTAATCGAAGGCGTAGGCCATCGCGCGCCGGGCGGCAGCCGTCTTTAGCGGGCCAGCTTCGGTCATGACCAGCGAGACGTTAGTCATTCCGTAGCTCTTATCGACGCGGACATTCGGATCCTTGG
>Ga0070739_10009001_pt1 | contig 10044 bp, 5 predicted proteins | sample Coa_R1_7_FD_66445 | JGI IMG/M metagenome (GOLD analysis project Ga0070739, IMG submission 66445) | Surface soil microbial communities from Centralia Pennsylvania, which are recovering from an underground coalmine fire - Coalmine... | ecosystem: Environmental > Terrestrial > Soil > Unclassified ...
TGATCCGGCAGACGCGACAACGTGGCCAAAAACAACTCCTCAATCGCCTCGTCGTCGGGTTTCTTCTCCGCGAACAGTTTCGCCAGTCGGCCGTTCGTCAATTTCTTGAGCAACACCGGGTCGCTCATCAGAAACAAGGTTTGCGGTACTGCTGGCTCCGCCGAGCGCTCACAGTCACAGGTCGTGGTCCGCGCCGGCCGGCCGAAGACGCGGAAGATCATGGCCAAGTGCGCGTTTTGTACGCGGTTGGGCGCCGCCTCAATCGCTCGGCAGTGAGATGGTAGTCCCGGTCCAAAATCCTCAGTTGCTCCGAGTGCCGCATCCAGGGCGTCCGCAACAATCTCGGCCATCAGTCGCCGGGGATAGGCGCGAGCATAGTTGCCGCGGTCTTCGGCGTTGCTCGTGTTGGGCCGAGAGGATAGCTGGTAGGTACGCGAACCAAGAATCACACTCTCCAGGTGACGAATGTCGAAATGATGCTCGACGAAGTCTTTTGCCAACGCGTCGAGCAACGGCTCGTTTGAAGGGGGGTTGGCCGCTGAGAAACTATCCACCGGCATAACGAGTCCGACGCCGAAATAATGCGCCCAGACGCGGTTGACGAAGGCGCGAGCGAAGTACGGGTTGTCCGGCGCAGTCAGCCAGTCGCAGAGGCGAGCGCGAGCATCGCCCTCCAACGCAATCTCCGGTCCACCCAACGCGCGTGCCGACAGCGGACCACCGGTTTCGGGATGGCGAAAGCGGCGCAGCGATTCATTGCTAATGTAGACTTCGCGCAGTCGTGGCAGCGGCGGGCCGGCCTTGCCCTGCGGGGCCTTGCGGCGCTCTTCCAGCAGGTTCGCGGTCATGGCTGTTACTTCCGGTGAAGCGCCGAATTTGGTCTGCCCGAAGATGTTGGCCCAAGCCCGATAGTCGGCCTGCGTCCAGCGGTCGAAGGGATGCTTGTGACATTGGGCGCACTCCAACCGCACGCCAAGAAATGCCGTCGCCGCCAGCTCGCCCATCTGTTCGAGCGGGAAGAAATCATCGTTGCCCAGCCGCCGCCAGAAAAGATCTAGAGTCGGCCGGTCGGCGTAGCTCGTCTGAAATCCCTGCCGTAGCTGTTGGTGCAGGCGGATTTCACGCTCGACCCATTCCTTGACGCTGAGTCCATCACGGCTGGTGGCGGTCAACACGCCGCGGACAATGCGGTCATAGGGCACATTGTCCGCGATTCGCTTGCGGAACCAGTCGTGCCACATCTTGGCCCGCTTTGGTCCTAACTCGGGCGGGTTTTCCATCACATCGAGATTGTTGGCCGTGATATCGCAAAATTTCGTCGCCCAGAGAGCCGCGTGCATCGGATGCGCCAGCAATTCATCGATCTTGCAGCCGCGTTTATCGGGCCGTGTGTCGGCGAGGAAGTCGCGCACTTCCTGCGGCGACGGTAGCGTGCCGATGGTATCGAGGGTGACGCGGCGAAGAAATTCGGTGTCGCCGGCCAAGTCGGAGGGGACGATGTTAAGTTTCCGGAGCTTGGCGAAAACCTCACGGTCGATGAAATTTTTCTCAGGCACGTTCGGATAGCCGTCGGATGCAGCGGGGGCCGGCACCAGAACGCGGGCCGTGGCCAAGTTGCCGCCGTAGGAGATGATGATGGCTGTATCGCCGCGATGTAGACCGCGCACCACGCCGTTGGGCGTTGCTTCAGCGATGTAGTCGTCTTGGGCGCGGAAGGCGCAGAAGGGCGTCACATCCTCCCGGCTACCATCCGCAAACTCGGCGATGACCCGCAGTTCTTTCGTTTGTTCCGGCGCAGTGAAGCGGTGCTCGCGCGGTTGAACATCGAGACGCTTGAGGGTGCCGTCGCCGCGATGCTGCTTGGCTCCCTGGGCGATCCAGGCGCGGATGACCTGGTAGCTCCACGAGCCTTCATCAAAACGATGGCCGCCTTGATGCGGCATCCTCGTCGTAGGCTTGAGCAGCAGCAAGCTCTCTTCAGGATCGCTGATGTTGATGCGCCGCCCCAAGCCATCGCGGGTCAGGGCCGCATAGTCCAGATCCGATGAATAGCCGAACAAACTCAAACGCAACCCGCCCTTGCCCTGGAAGGAGCCGTGACAGGTTCCCGCATTGCAGCCGTAGCGGCCGAGCAAGGGAGCAACGTGACGCTCAAAGCTCACCTCTCGAAGCTTGGTCTTGTTGGGCAAAACGATCTGGTCCGTCGCAGCGGGAGAGACCGAAGCGGCGAGGAACAGCAATGCGGTTCCACAGCGGAGCATGGGTGTTATCCTCGAAAGGATTAGCGTTTTCGGCGAGCGGGGCGTGTCAACGCCCCGGTTACAACCGAAACCGGGGCGTTGACACGCCCCGCTCGCCAGCAGTTACTCCTTTTCCAGCACCGGAGACAGTTCCTTGGTCGTGCCTTCGGGCAGTCTCAGCTTCTCGCTGTAGGATTTGTAGCCCTTGGCCGAAATGGTGACTTCAACCTCTTCGTCGGGCAACATCTGTTCGGTGCGCCAACGGCCGTCCTCTTGCTTCTCTTGATAAACATCGCCTTGCACGTCGTTTCGGAACCTCGAGCCGGGTTCTCGCTTTCTCACGCCGGACAGGTACGTCACCTTCGCTCGGAAATCCTTAATCTGTTTGCCGTCCTTGTCCCTGGCGTCCACAATCAGGATCGGAGCGACGTAGTGGATGATTTCAATACCCTTGACGTCATCATCGAGGGTACCGAAGTCGATCTCTCGCTTGGCGCTGAGCGGATCTCCCTTCTTAAGACGCCAGCGCAAGGCCCCGTGCTCATTGGTTGATAGGCCCAAGCGGGCCTGCGTCAAGCCGTGCGGGACTAATATGGTCATCTTGCCGTTGCCGTCCATCTTGCACTGGCCGAACCAGGGAGCATTGTCCATCTGGCCGAAAAGGTGGCCAGCGTGGCCGCGGGTCGGCTTGCCTTTGCTGTTGTAGTATTGGGCTTCGATAACGACGTGCGGCACGGCGCGGATCTCCAGCGGCTCCGGCTGCTCGCCGGCTTTGAGCGTCAGCGGTTTGCGGAGGAACACGCCGGGCACCGGCCGTTCCGGGGGCCGCGACCGCCACTCATCTCTCGCAGGATCCCAACCGAACTCCTCCGGTGTCACGCCGAATTTGCCCGGCGGCAGCGGGTCCATCGTGAACTCACCCTTTTCGTTGCTCACGGCCACACGGCGGACCTGATCGGCGACGGGCAGGTTGAGACCTTCGACGCCGCTGCGTTTGTCCGCCACGACGTAAACGCCCGCCACCGGCTTGCCATGTGTATCCAGTACCTTGCCCTTGAGGACCAGACCCGGCTGGAGGGTGAAACGGCCCAGGTCGCCGCGCTTGTTGCTGTCCGGAAGGAGGTGCGTGGACGGAGCATAATCTTTTGGCAAGATCCAAAAGACCGCCGGGCCGGGCGTGATGAGCCAAAGGCGGAAGCGCCCGCTGGCGTCGGTCTTGCTGTGAGCGAACGAACCGTACTCGAAGCCGTCGCGCTTATCTACGTTGGAGTAGGCTATCACCCTGATACCGGCGGCGGGCTTGCCGTCGGGAGTCTCGACCAGTCCGGAGATTTCCTTGGCGGGGTGCATTTCCAGGTTCTCGAACCAAGGCCGGCTGCCCATCTTCTCGTTCTTCACGATCATGCTGAATCCGTAGCCCTCGGGAGAGCGCGGAGCATATCCGGGCGCTTCGGCCTCTGTCTCGATGTACAGATAGCGTTCGGCGGCTTGTTCGGGCGGAATAGTAAAGCTATATTTGCCCTCCGCATTGGTCTTATGCTTGGTCTCCTGCACGATCTTCATGCCGATGTGAGCGCCGTAGATCGACCGCCGCACCGTGACTGTCGCGCCTTCAATCGGCTTGTTGGTGTCTCTGTCGAAAACGCGGCCGGTGTAGGAGTAGCTCTTGCCACTTGCGGCATCCTTGGGAATGTCCTTGACAGCGCCCTTCGGTGGTCCCTTCTTGTCCTCGTCCGCGGCGCGAACGTCAAGACGAACGGCGACGACAGCGATAAGCAGCAAGCTGGCAGTCAGCGCGGCAGCCGCAGTCCACAGACGACGACAGCGGCGTTCCAGGGGTTGACGCGTGGTGATGAGCATGACGATCCTCCGGTACAGGTTGGAGCGGCGGTCGCCGACGCCCAGCGCTACCGAGATCGGGGCAGCGAGCCGGCGGCGAGCTAGGCCGACAAGAAAGTCCGCGTAGTCCTCGGCCAAAACCGCCTGTTCGGCCGCGCGGGCATCTGCGAGATAGTCCTGACAAAGCCGTAGTTGCCGCCGCAGCCACCAGAACAACGGTTGATAGAAGAAAAGCAATTGGACTAGGCTAGCCAAGTACCAACTGACGATATCTCGACGCTCGACGTGCGACCACTCGTGAGCCAGGCAATAACGGAGCACCTCTTCGTCATCGCGGCGGCACAGCGCGGCGGGCAGGACGATAACCGGCCGCTGCCAGCCAAACGTAATGGGCTGTTCCAAATGATCGCTGACCAGCAAACGAACGCGCCGGCCTTGTGGTCCGGCAATTTGTTCCAGTAATTCAGAAGCGATTGCAGGGGCGGGATAGGTCGCATGGTAGAGGCGGCGGAGTTTGATGACGCCCGCCAGCCACCAGAAAACGAAGACGCTCGTCAGACTGAAATAGGCGAGCACCGCAAGCATTGGAGCGGAGAAACGAGCAGCGTGAGAAGCCGGCGGTGGCGTCTCGACAGACGGCATCGGCTCGGAGGATGCGACGGGAGCAGCGACAGCAGTGGCGTCTTCCGCTCTCTTGTCTGTGGATCTGTCGAGCAGAGGTTTCGATTGAGCCGGCTCACGCACTACGACGGCTGGCTCGGATTCTGCTGTATTGGGCATCGCCGCCGCCGACTCGATCTGCTCGGCTTCGAGCAAACCCAAGGCGTAATGCGGTAAACCCGGCACCAGATGCAGTCCTGGTGCCAGCAGGCAACCGAGAAGGGTCAACTCAGCCAGGCGCAGCCGCCGCACCGGCTGATGGCATAGCCACATCGCCAGGCACCCCACGGTCAGCAGCAGAAAAGCGCTGACGGCCGCGTGAACCAACCAATACAGGAAGCTGATCTGCCAAGCCATGTCATTCGCCCTCCTCTTCGCGGGACTGTTTGGCGCGCCGCGCCTTGGCGATGAGCCGTTCCAATTCCTTTAACTCGTCAGCGCTGGCGTCCTCGCTCTCAAGCAGGCTCAGCACGAGCTGATCGAGGGCGCCATCGAAAACTTTCTGGAGGAAACGCCGCGTTACCCGATCGCGACTGTGTTTGGCAAAATAGATGAACGTGCGGCCTTCGGCCCGATGAGCGACCAGGCCTTTATTCTCCATAATGCGAAGCAAGGTCTGTACGGTATTGAAGTGCGCCTCGCCTTTGGGATGTAGCCGTTCATGAACATCGCGGACGCTGCCCTCGCCCAGTTCCCAGAGCACTTTGAGGATCTCCAACTCGCGTTCGCTCGGCGCTTGTTCGGCCAAGATTCACCTCCCTAATCACGACCGCTGAGTCGCAGGATATTGCACCTAAACTATTAGGTTAGGTGAAATTCTAGGCGGTCCTCTACCGGGCGTCAAGAGAATTTCTGGAATTGACACGCCGCTGCGGGTGCGTGCATGTATCTGAACTGGCCTTGCAACCGTATTTAGCCACTTAGCTATAGTTAGTCGTAAGGCGGATTCAGGTTTCGATTGAGCAATTGTTTCCGATGAGCGTGCAAGACGTGGCACAAACGCTGATGAAGATGGAAGAAGCCTCTCTTTGGCTTCGGGCGCGGCGCGCCGTCCGCAAGTACGTCAATATTTTCCGCGTTTCGCTCATTGAACGCACCACCTATCGCGGCGACTTTTTGCTGGGTACCATCCTGCGTTTCTTTCCGGTCATTACGACCATTCTGCTGTGGTCGGCGGTCTTCAAAGGTACCCATCAGCATCGCATCGCCGGCTTCAGCGAGCAGCGCATGATCGCTTATTTGCTGCTGATCCACATCAGCCGCATGTTTTCCAGCATGCCCGGCTTATCGGCGACCATTGCCCGCGATATCCGCGAGGGCACGATTAAAAAATACCTCCTGCAACCGCTGGATATGATTGGCTATTTGCTGTCCTACCGAGCGGCGCACAAGGTCGCCTACATTACAACCTCGGCCGGTCCCTACGCCGGTCTATTTCTTCTCTGCTCCGGTTACTTCGTTGGACTCTGGCCGGATGCGCTGACGCTGCTGGCCTATGCCGCTTCCTTATTGTTGGCTTTCGTGATTGGCTTTTTCTTTGAGGCAGCGATGGGCATGGTCGGTTTCTGGTTCCTGGAAGTCACGTCGCTGTTATGGGTGGTCAACACCGTGAATTACTTCATCTCCGGCCAAATGTTTCCGCTTGATCTGCTCGGCCCGCCCTGGGACACCATCTTGAAATGGATGCCGTTCCAATACCTGGCCTATTTCCCGGCCATCGTCTTTCTGCGCGAAGTGCAAGGGCGTGCCCTCATCGAGGGTCTGCTGATGGAGCTGGCCTGGGCGGTGGTCCTCATCCTCCTATCGCGCTGGCTGTTCGCGCGTGGTCTACGGCGCTACAGCGCCTACGGAGGCTGATGCACATGGCTCGTTACTTGCGTTTGTTCGTCGCTTTCGCGCGCTTCGGCTTGGCGACCGAGATGGCCTTCCGCGCCAACTTCCTTGTCAAGCTGCTCGTCGAGATTTTATGGCTGGGCATTCTGCTTATTTTTTATTGGAAGCTGTTCGAGAACACATCGAGCATCGCCGGATGGAGCCGCAGCGAGTATTTCTTTTTCGTCGGCTGTCACTACACGTTGGCCGGCATCGTCGAGACGTTCTTTCTGACCAACTGTGTCGAGTTCGCCGAGTTGGTTCGCTCCGGTGATCTCGATACGTACCTACTCAAACCTATCGACGAACAATTCCTCATTAGCTGCCGATGGATCGACTGGTCCACCTTGCCGAACATTATGCAAGGAGTCGTCATCATGATCATCGCGCTGGCCGTCATGGACTGGACCTTCGATCCGCTGCGTTTTGTGCTGTTCGTCGTGGTATTCGTTTCTGGTTGTACGCTGGCGTACAGTTTTCTTCTGATGTTATCCAGTACAGCGGTCTGGTTAGTGCGCAATCAGAATCTGATGGAGATGTGGTGGCTTTTTACGACGCTGATGCGCTATCCTCGCGCCATTTACGAAGGACCGTGGGCCAAGCCGTTTGGGCTATTCTTCACCTTCGTCGTCCCTGTCTTGGTTGTCGTCAACGTGCCGGCGGATACGCTCATCAAAGCGTTTGAGCCGCGCTTCATTGTTTGGACGATATTCGCCGCGGTCGCGATGCTAATCGTCAGCCGGCGTTTCTTTCGCCGTGCCTTGCAGTCCTATCGCAGTGCCAGTAGTTGAAATCCGAGCCTGAAGCGTAAGCGAAGCGCCTTCGCTTACGCTTCAGGCTCGGGCTGCCCGCTCACGTCCGAAGCAGCGGCAGGCGCTCGAACGTGCCGCCCAGCGCGTCTTTTGAGGATACGCCCAGCCAATCCTCCAGGATCGTCGCATAGACACGGCGAAAATCCATCGTCATCTTCGGCGCATTGCCCACCAGATCGAGCAAGCTCGGCGCAGTCCCAACCAGCCCGCTCTGGACGCCGCCGCCCGCCAGGAACACCGGGGCGGCGGTGCCGTGATCGGTGCCGGCCGAGGCGTTTTCACGCACCTGCCTGCCAAACTCGCTGAACACCAGCACGGCCACGCGCTGGGCTAGGCGAGCGGCGGCGAGATCGTCGAGGAAGGCTCGCAGCGCACCGCCCAGTTCACGCAAGAGGTTTGCATGAGTAAATAGCTGGGCCGCATGGGTGTCGTAACCGCCCTGTGAGGTGTAGTAGACGCGCGCAGCGAAGCCGGTCTTGAGCAAGCGCGCGATCAGCTGCAAGCGATTGGCCAACTCCGATCCCGGATAGCTGACGCCGCTAGACTGAACGCGCGCCACCTCGGCCAAGCGATCACAGGTCGTATAAGCGTCGAGGAAACTGCGGTGGATGAAAGCGGGCAGATCCTCGGCGGCCGGCGTTGAAACCATCGTCCGCACAGCGGCGGCGTCGCCCATAAGGTTAAATTCCTCCAGCCGCGACAGCGTCGAAGCCGCCGAGCGCCGGCCGCGCAGGGCGATGGGCAGCGCCGAAGTGCCAATAAACAGCGAGGGCGACGCATCGGCGTCCAGAGCGCGGCCAAGCCAGCCGTTGCCGTTGTGATCCTCCGGATCGAAGCGTGCCGTCTGCCAAATCGCCATGCTGCGATCATGCGAGCGATTGGGATTGGGATACCCGACGCCCTGCACGATGGTCAGCCGCTTACTTTCCAGCAACTTCATGGCGTCGCCCAGCGCCGGATGCAGGGCGGTCTGATCGTTGATCTTCAGAAGTTGCTTTTCCGGCAGACGAAGAGCTTTGCGATTTTTGAGATAACCTTCATCCTTGAATGGCACCACGGTATTGAGTCCGTCGTTGCCGCCGCTGAGCTGGACGACGACGAGGACGCGGCCGTCGCGCTGCGGCACCGCGGCGCGGAGGCTGCGAGCAAGGAACATGGGCACGGTTGGCGCCAGGGCGACCAGCGCCGAGCGACTGAGAAAATCACGACGCGAAAGCATGAATGATACCTCCGTGGGGCGAGCGGGGCGTGTTAACGCTCCGGTTTAACGCGCTGGGGCGTTAACACGCCCCGCTCGCCGGGTTTTGAAATTGTTCCCTTCAACCTAACTGCGCTTCCGGTGAAGCGAGAATCAACACCACGACACGACGCACAATCTCCGAATCCAGCGTCGCCTTTGTCTCTAGGGCTTTGGAAAGACGCCCAAGGAACGCGGGGCTCGGCGCGGCTCCCAGCAACAATTCGCCATAGAAGCTGATGATGTCGTCTAGATCACGGCCGCGTTGATGGCGGCGTGCGATGCCCAGCGCATCCAGCGGTTCAGGCCGACCGGCGCTGTTGCCGTTTGCCAACGCCGCAACACAATTGGCTCGACCAACGACCGAGCGCGTATTGATCCAGCGCCGCCCGCCTGGCCAACCGAAGACGTTCGGCGGATAGAACAAGTCTTGCCCCAGGAGGGTAATCCAGTCGGCCAGGGCTACCGTGCTGGGCGGCGGCTCCAGCATCTCCAGGGCGCGAACCGCGCCGATGACATACTCGGCTGGGGCAAGTACACGCGTCGCCAAGTTCTTCTCGGCGAAGAAGAGGCGCGAACGCAGGATTGTCTCCACGGCCTTGCCGACGTTTAGATTGTCGCGGCGCAGCTGTTCGGTCAAAGCGTCGATTCGGGCCTTGTAAAATACGCCTTCGCCGAAGAATTGCTCGCTCAGGCGCACAGCCAACCGCTGCGCCGTCGCCGGACGTTCGAGTAAAATCCCTAGCAAATCCTCGCCTTTCCAGGCGCCTTTCTTACCGAGGACCGTTTTTTCCCCACCATCGTGGCGAGCGGAAATGTCTCGAAATTCGCCGTCCTCGACGGTCCATCCCGTCAAGGAGCGAGCGGCGTCCTTGACATCATCTTCGCTGTAATTACCGATGCCTAGCGTGAACAATTCCATCAACTCACGGCCGAGGTTCTCGTTGGGATGCTCCTTGCGATTGGCCGGCGCATCCAGCCAGAGCAAAAGCGCCGGATCGCGCACCACAGCAGTCAGCAATTCACCGAACGGCTTGCGGCCAAGAGTGCGGAACAGCTCATTTTGCCGGCGCATGGCGGCGAGGTCATCGACCTTGGCGTTGCTGGTGGCGAAATGGTTGTGCCACATAAGGGTCAGTCGTTCGCCCAGCGGGTCGGGGCCGAACAACATGCGATAGACCCACCACGCTTTCAACCTGGCTGGATCGCCCGCGCTGACAGCGGCATCGGCCAGCAGCCCCGCGACGCGCTCGAAGTCCGCCGGTACACTCTCGCGCGCTTTGCCATTGAGCAAGCGATCAATGCTCGCCTGGGGTCCATCCTTCAAATCGCGCCGTATTTCACTCCAGGTGGCGGCGAAGCCGGCGCGGCGGTGCAGATGGAC
>Ga0070739_10009003_pt1 | contig 10043 bp, 6 predicted proteins | sample Coa_R1_7_FD_66445 | JGI IMG/M metagenome (GOLD analysis project Ga0070739, IMG submission 66445) | Surface soil microbial communities from Centralia Pennsylvania, which are recovering from an underground coalmine fire - Coalmine... | ecosystem: Environmental > Terrestrial > Soil > Unclassified ...
TGATCTCGAAGCGGAGATCTCCGTGCCGCTTGTGCCGCCCGCGGCGGCGCAGCAATTCGCGCAAGTGTCCCGGCCGCGCGGCGAGATAGTCTTCCCAGCCGCGGCCGCGGATCGGCTCGTGCCAATTGCCGAAATGATCGAAGCGGCGGATCGCGAGACCGGCCGTCCCGAGGCCGTCGACAAAGGCGTCGAGCGCCGGCCAGTCGGCCGGCAGGCACTCGATCCGCACGAGAGGCTGCCGCGAAAACAGACTCCCGGCCGCGCGGCCGAGCCGGTGCGCGATGTCGCCGGCGCCCTCCGTCGCGATCAGCGGGCGATAGAGGCAGGTATAGCAATTGGTCAGGCTGTGCAGTTCGCCCGTTGCGCCCTGCTGCAGCGGCAGGACGGCCACGGCTTCGCCGCCCCGCATCAAAACCTCGAAAAAAGCCTGACTTCCCGACGGCAGCCCGTTCGCGACCATGTTACGAAACCATGCCATGCCCAGGCAGAAATCCTGCCCGTTTTCGAAAAGCGCCGCCCCGCTCGCCGGCAGGCGCTCGATCGCGCGGCACAGGGTCGCGGTCATCGGCGGCGGCGCGGCCATCGGCGGATCGTTTATCGCAACATCAGCGCCGCGGGGAGCGCCTCCTCCCGGGTGCGCGGACGGGTTCTGAGAGTGTTGGCCATCCAGGACAACGTGATCTCGAGCCCTCTCGACAATTCGATCGGCTCGGGAAGGGCGAGAGAGCGGCGCGCCAGGCTGCAATCCCCCCAGGAATGGGCGATCTCGCCGAGCCGCGCCGGCCGGAAGCGGATTTCGGGCTCATGACCGCACAATGCCCCGACCAGCCGTGCGAGGTCTCCGACCGAGGTCTGCCTTCCGGAACATACATTGAATACCGCAGGCCGCTCGATTTTGGCGCACATCGCCGCGCGCAAGGCCGTCACCACGTCGCCGACAAAGACGAAATCCCGCGTTTGCCGTCCGTCGCCGAAGATTTCGATCGGCTCGCCGTAGAGCAGCCGGCCGCAGAAATTCGAGATGACGCCGGAATACGGGGAAGAGGGAGGCTGGCGCGGCCCGTAGACATTGAAAAACCTGAGGCCGACGGTCGGCACCCCGTAAACTTCGCCGGCAATCCGGGCGTGCAGTTCGCAGCCCAGCTTGTCCGCGCCATAGGCCGAGCGGGGCCGCGCCGCGGCGGCTTCCCGCAGCGGCAGGTCTTGGCAATCGCCATAGACGGCCGCGGAGGAGGCATAGACGACCGGAATGGGACGGCGCCCGACCCGGCGGGCCGCATCGAAAACGGCAATTGTACCCGACAGATTGGTGCGATGAGCGCCCAGCCAGTCGCGCGTGCTGCGCTCGACCGAGGCGATCGCCGCCAGGTGGAAGCAGCCTTCGACGTCCCGCATCGCAGCTTCGACCATGTCCGGATCGCTCACGCTTCCTTGTAAAATTGTGGCCTTCGGCGACACGTTGTCGGGCGATCCGGTCGACAAATCGTCGAGAACCCGGACGCTTGCGCCGCCGGCGATCAGGGCGTCGCAGAGATGCGACCCGATAAAGCCGCAGCCGCCGGTCACAAGGAAGAGCCCCATGCCTGGATGTGTCCTCAATTGCGTCCGCCGGGCGGACCGGGTTGCCTTCCGGGCGCGGAGGATGCGGCGGTAGAGGCCATACCGCAACACGACCGCACGCCCCGTCATAACGACAGGACAAGGCATTTTTATGAAATTTTTGCGAACGCGCCTGCGGGGTCGGCGCCGATCGTTACGCCGCGCCCGCCTCCCTGCGGCGGGGGCATGTCCGGTCAGGACAGGTGGTCCGCGCTTTCGGCTTCGCCGATCTCTTCCGGAACGTCGTAGGCTTCGAGGTGGCAGTTCCACGAGCAGGAATCCGCCGTTCGCCGCAGCATTCTTCTGCGGATCTCCTGCACCTTCGGGCTGTTGTAGATCTCCTCGAAACTCTGCTCGCGCAGATTGCCCACATTGTGCCAGGAACAAATGCGGTAATCGCCGTTCCACGAGATGATGGCCTGAAACCACGGCAGCATGCAGTAGGGGTTGGCCTCTCTCGGCCGGTTGAGCCGGGTGCCGTCGGTCACGCAACTCTTGGCGGAGGCGGACCGTTCCGGGATCGGATCGGGCAGGAAGAGAGCGAGATTGCGGGCTGCCGCCACCTGTCTCGCCGCGGCGGCCATGTCGTTGAACAGGTCGCAATAGGCCAGTTCGTCCTTGTAGGAGCTGTCGGCGTCGCCATACGCCACCAAATGGCGGACGTGCAGGCTTTGCGCCCCGTGCGCCGCCGCGAACTCCGCCATGGCCGGCAGTTCGCGAATGTTGCTGTCCATGCAGGTGAAATTGATCCGCAGCGCCGGATGTTTCGCTCCCGCCTGTCGCTTCATCGCCACCAGGAGATCGAGATTTGCCAACAGGCGTTCCCATTTCCCGCCCCGGCGGATCTCTTCATAAGTCGCGGCCGTTGCCCCGTCGATCGAAAAGATGATTTCCGACAGACCGGTGTCGAGGCACGCCTGCACCACTTCCTTCGTCAACAATTGCCCGTTGGTGCAAAACGACGTGAACGGAACCTTGTATTCGCCGGTGATGCGGACGAATTCGGCAAACTGCTTGTTCATCAGCGGTTCGGTGGCGCAGCTCAAATACAGAAACCGCGTCTTTGGAAAGACTTCCTCGGCGATCTTGCGAAACAACGGCAGGTCCATCTGCTCCCGTCTGCGCCGATAATCGAAAGAATAATAACACATTTTGCAGCGCAGGTTGCACAGGTTGATCGTGTCCATGCGCACGACCAGATGACGCAACCCGCTCCACCGCAAGGCGTTGAACGCGCCGGCTTTGATCTTGCGATTGTTGATCCGACGATAAGCCTTGACCAGCGTGTCGGGATTTAACATCTGCACTCCTTGCGAAAATAAAAATCGGCCGGGTCGTCGCCAATCTCGTTGCTCTCTATCACATTCGCGGATTGGATTCAATTGCAGGTATTATAAACGCCGCGACCGCCAATAGCTCGCGCTCGGCGCCGGAAAAAGGAAGCGAAAGCTGGTTTGGCGCGCGCGAGTGCGGTATGTAGCGGCAATGCCGGCAAGCGCCGCTCCGCATGCGCGCGCCTCTCGCGGCATCGGCGCGGCCCAGATCCGTATTCTCGGCACCATCCGTTCCGCAAATTCCCATGGACCCGTTCGTCAGCGTCATCATCCCTTGCTTCAATGCGGCAAAAACGATCGCGGCCACGATCGCCTCGGTCCGGCGACAGACCTATCCCAATTTCGAGATCATCGCCGTCGACGATTGCAGCACGGACGAGACGCTCGAGCTGTTGCGGCGCGAGGAAGCGCACGGCGTCCGGGTCATCGCGCGAGAGCGCAACGGCGGCGCCGCCGCCGCCCGCAACGACGGGATCGCGGCCGCGCGCGGCGCGTTTCTCGCCTTCATCGACGCCGACGACGAATGGCACCCCGACAAGCTGCGGCGGCAGATCGCGATCATCGCGGCGCGTCGGGACATGGTGCTGATCGGCTGTCGCGCCGAAACAATTCGGCTCGACGGCAGCCGGGTGCCGGTGAACCCGGGACGCAATCCGCCGATCGGCGCGGAAGCCTGGCGGCTCATGCTGCGCGAAACCTTTTTTGTGCCGAGCGTCATCCTGGCCCGGTCCGACGCGGTGCGCCGCATCGGCGGCGAGAACGCGGCGCTGCGCGCCGGCGAGGACGATCAGGATTTCTGCATTCGCCTGGCGCTCGTCGGCGAAGTCGGCTTTGTCGACGAGGTTCTGACGATCATGCACGAGCAGCCGGGGAGCCTCAGCAGCCGTTTCTTGTCGCGCGAACACGAGACGGTGTTGCCGATGATCCTCTCCCACTGCCGCGTCTTGCGCGGGCGCCTGACGCGCGGCGAATTGCGCGACATTCTCGGCGCGCGATACACGCGGATCGGTCGCAATGTGTATTTATCCGATCCGGCGGCCGGCGCGCGGCTGCTGTTGCGGGCGATCGCTTTGGGGACGGAACCTTTGACAAACCTCTGGTACTTGGCCAGCGCCTCGCCGGGCGGCCGCTGGCTCAAGCGCCGGGCGTTCGGCCGAGGGTAGGAGAAGACTATGGATATCTGAATTAACATTGGTGTGATTTTATCTCGAATAATATGGCGGCCCCGGGGAGCCGGACGCGATCGTCGCCCCGGCCGCCCCTCCGTTCGACATATTCCGCTTTCTTATTCGTTCGACGCATCGTTCATTCTGCTGCGCTCGCCGAAACGGCTCGCCTATGCCCTGCTGTTCGCGCCCGTGGCGGCAATCGGGCCCGTGCTCGGGCACGGCGATGCGCTCGTCGCGGCGGCGGCACGGGCCTGAAGACCTGCCGGCGGCACCGGCGATCCCGCTCGCCGGATTTGGCCGTTCGAGAGGCGCGACGCCGCTATCCCAAATCGGCCGGCGGGCGCGCGAGCCTCGCCAGAAGCGCGGGTCGGCACCACAATCCCACCAAGCGCAGCATGTCGCTCTCCGCCCCTTCGGGACGGCCCTGGATCAACCAAATTCCCAACAATGCGGCGGCGTAGAAGAGCGCGCCCACGGGGCAGGCGATAAAGAAGCTGTGCGCGGCGCCAATGGCTCCCGTCGTGCCGTGCTCCCAGCCGAGGCCGAGAGCGGCGAGGATTCCGGCCATCACCGCCGTCGCGACCAAGGAGCGCCACGTCTCTCTGAGGAGTTCGCCGACCCCGCTGCCGATTTGCCGGCTGATAATGGCGAGATAGCAGATTTGCTGGACCGCGATGGCCAGCGTGGCGGCGATCGCTCCGCCTTTCAGACCGAAGGCGGAAACCAGGGCGACAAACAGAGGGACTTTGACGCAGGTGGCGACGACCCCGACATGGAAGTTGAGGTGCGGCCGGCCTTCGGCCTTGAACAGCGCCTCCGCCACATAGGCCGGCGCGAACATCGCGCCGGCGAGCCCCAGGATCTGCACCAGCGGAACCGCACTCAGCCATTGCTCTCCCAGCATCAGCCGAACCAGGGGGTCGGCGACGAGCGAGATGCCGACGCCGGCCGGCAAGGTCAGGACCACCGTCATCGCCAGCACGCGCAGATAGAGCTGCGCCGCCCCGCGACCGGTTCTGTTCGCCTCGGAAAATCCGGAAAACAGCGCCCGATTCAGCGGCAATACCAGTTCGGTCAGCGGTAAACTCCCGATTTCCCAGCCGACGGCAAAAACGCCGACGGCGGTGGCGCCGAGAAACCGGCCGATGACGACGCTGTCGATCTTGTCCCAGATCATCAAAACCAGGCCGCTGCCCCATACCCACAGCGAAAATCCGACGATCTGTCGCCATTTTCGCAGCGCGAGCCGCGGACGATAGGGCGACATCGTATAGCTCTGGACGATGCGCACCACGGTTGTCGACAGGATGCCGATGATGATCGCCCAGTAATTGCGCCACAGCACGGCGAACAGGATGGTCAGTGTCACGCCCACCACCCGCGCGCTCACCCGCAGTTGAAACTCCTTGTGGAAGGCGAGTTCGCGTTGGAAATCGACGATGCCGATGTTTTCGAACGCGGTGACGAAGGTGCCGGCCGACAGCGCCAGCAATACCGGCGTCAACCGCGGCTCGGAGAAAAAGGCGGCGACCGGCCAGGCGGTGCCGGCGACGATCGCCGCCGTACCGATGTTGCGCAGACAGTTCATCGTAAAGGCCGTATCGTACATGGCGCGATCCGGCGCGGGCTCGCGCACGACGGCCTCCTGCGGGCCGAGCGCGCTCAGCGCATCGATCATGCCGATGAACCCGGTGGCGAGAGCGACGAGCCCGAAATCCGCGGGCGCGAGCAGGCGGACCAGGGCGAGCGTGCTGATCAGCCCCAAATTGCGGGTGACGAACCGCCAACCGACCGTCCAACCGGCGCCCTTCGCGGTCTTCGCCGCCAGCGATGCCGGCTCTTCGCCGCCGTCGCGTTTACCCGCCTCGACGTTGCTGCGCATGGTGCTCCCTTGGCGTCAAACGCCCGGCATCGAGGATGTCTTTAACGGCGTTAAAGAAATCTCCCGTCCTGCGCCCGACCTGCGCAGGGAGGCGGGCCTGCCCGGGTGCGTCCGGCCGACCGTTCCCGCGGGCGGCACGATGTTCGTCCGGCCCGATAATTGAAACATTGACAACCAAACCCTCATTTGACTCGGCGGATTTCATATCATAAAATGTCCACCAAGATAACACAGTAATACAGGCTCTCGATCTTGTTGACCTGTGATAATTTGTCCTGCCGGTCCGGGACAGCGGCGGCGCGGCCGGGCGACGGGGCCGGCTTGCGCCTCGGCTTTGAGACTATTGGCAATGCGACGCTCGTCTTTTATGAGAACGGACGGGCGGTGCTGGCGACCGATCCGTGGTTGACGGGGACCTGCTATTTTGGCAGTTGGGCGTTGGATCGCCCCGTGACCGAGCGCGAATTGGCCGCCGTCAGGGCGGCCGATTACATCTGGATCTCGCACGGTCATCCCGATCATCTGCATCCGGAATCGCTGGAACTCTTGTCGCGGGAGCAGAAGATCCTGCTGCCGGATCACTATCGTCCCGAAATCCGCGACAGTCTGCAGGAACTGGGTTTCGACGTTACCGTATTGCGCTATCGCCAGTGGCGGCAATTGTCGCCGCACTTGCGCTGCCTGTGCCTCGATAACGAGAACCAAGACGCCGTGCTGATCGTCGAGGCCGACGACTGTCTGATCGTCAACCTCAACGATTCTCCGTTGTGCGGCGAGGGACGGTTCATCCGCAGCCTGGTGCGCCGCTACGACCGCCGCAAGACCTATCTGGCGCGGCTGTGCGCCATCGACGCCGATATGCTCAATTTTGTCGATGCCGAGGGCAGGCGCATCACCGAACCTCCCGAGCGCTACAAGCCCGGCATGATCTGGGCGACGGCCCGCTCGGCCGAGCGGCTTGGTGTCGGCAATTTCGTGTGCTCCTCCTCGCAGCATCTCTATGTCCGGCCCGACAGCGCCTGGGCCAACCCCTACCGCATCCTGTGGGCGGACATTCAGCGCCACTGGACGCGACCGCAGATCCGGGTGCTGGAGCCGTTCGTCACGGTCGATCTCGAGACCGGCGCTTACGAACGCAAACATCCGACGCAGACATCGGACGAGAGCCGGGTCGGCGATCAGGGCCATGTCGGGGACGACGATTATTCCGAACGCCTGAGCGAAGAGGAATGGTCGCGCGTCGTCGCGTTCTTCCGCAGGTTCGAGCTCTTACGCCCCCGTTTCGACTATCTCGAATTCGTCGTCGGCGGCGAGCGGCGGCGCCTGGATCTCGCTCCCGACCGCTTGAGACCCAGGCGGCGCCCTTTGCGCGGCCTGGCCTTTCACGCGCCGCGCGCCTCGCTGATGGCGACGATGGAATACGGCTATTTCGACGATCTGCTGATCGGCAATTTCATGAAAGTGGAGTTGCACAACGCCAAGCTTTACCCGCATTTCACGCCCGTGGTCGCAAAACTCGGCGGCAATGCCAAGGTCTTCACCAGGGCCGAGCTGCGCGCTTTCCGGCGCCGCTATTTTCGCCGCAACCCCGGCGGTTATGTCTGCTGGCGTCTCGCCCAACGCAGCGAAGAGTGGCTCGACGCCGCGCGGGTGGTGGCCGATCGTCTCGGCATCAAACGCCCGTTGAAATTGCTCTATCGGAAAATCCTGGCGGACCCGGTCTCGTGATCCGCAATGACGCCGTCTCCCCGACCAGCGGGTACAAACCGCCGCGGCCGCGCAATTTTGTCTCTTTTGCCGAACTGGCTTCCCCCGTCCTGCTGATCGTCGTCGATACCGAGGAGGGGTTCGACTGGTCGGCGCCGTTCAGCTCCGAAAAGCACAGCGTCTCGGCAATCAGGCGGCTGCATCTGTGCCAATCGCTGTTCGAGCGGTTTGGGCTGTGCCCGACCTATGTCGTCGATTATCCGGTCGCGAGCCAAAAAAGCGCCTCGCACGAACTCAAGGCCCTGGCCGAGGGCGGGCGCTGCATCATCGGCAGCCAGTTGCATCCCTGGGTCAATCCGCCCATCGTCGAGGTTCTGAGCCGGCAAAATTCCTTCCCCGGCAATTTGCCGTTCGCGCTGGAGTTGCAGAAGCTGCGGGTCTTGAGCGAATGCATCGCCGAGAACCTCGGCACGACGCCGCAGATCTACAAGGCGGGCCGCTACGGCATCGGTCCCAACACCGCCGGCATTCTGCGGCAATTGGGCTATCGTATCGATATGAGCGTCCACTCCAGACGCGTCTATCTGGAAGAGGGAGGGCCCGACTTCCGGGCGATCCCGCCGATCCCCTTCTGGCTCGACGATGCCGAACAGGTGTTGGAGATCCCGCTGACTTGCGACTATTACGGGCTGTTCGGTCGGTGGGGGGACAATCTCTATCACAATTGGCTGAGCGCGGCGACCGGTCGCGCGTTGCATCTCCCCGGCGTCAGCGCGCGTCTCGGATTGCTGAACCGCGTCAGCATCTCACCGGAAGGCTACCCTCTCGGGGAAGCAAAACATCTGACAAAAACCCTGATCGACCGAGGCGCCAAAGTCTTCACTGTCGCCTTCCACAGTCCATCTCTGGAACCTGGCAATACGCCCTACGTTCGCTCGCAACGAGACCTTGACAGACTGCTGGCGTGGCTGGCGCATTATATCGAGTTCTTCTTCGAAAAGCTGGGCGGAAAACCGTCGACGCCGCTCGATCTATGGGCGCTCGCGCGCCGAAATCCGACTGCGACCCGCGCCCGCGAGACGCCGGAACGCGATGCCGGCATAGCGCTCCGGCGCAACATCCCTGCGGGCGTTTCCGATATCCCCGCCGACCGCGCGGCGGTTTCGGCGACCCGGGCGGGATCGCACACGCCGGCGCGCATCCCGGTCTTGATGTGCATCAATGCCCGCTATGTTCAGCATGCCGCCGTGTCCATCGTCTCGCTGCTCGAAAACAACCGGGATTCGTTCTTCGACATCGTCCTGGTCAGCACCGACGAGCTTGCGGACGAGGCCGCCAAGCTCCGACGTTCGCTGGCTCGCTATGAAAATCTCGCCCTGACGATCAAGCATTTTGGAGGATCGGCCGCCGTAAACCTGCCGGTGACTGCGCAGCATTATTCAATAGACAATTATACAAGGCTATGGGTTTCCGAATTTTTTTCAGAGGAAACCGAAAAAATTTTATATCTTGACAGCGATATGGTGGTGGTCGGCGACATCAAGGAATTGTGGCATAGCGATGTGACGGAATGGATAGTGGGCGCCGTCTCGATACCGGGGTCCGACCGTTGCCCAATCTTTGGGATTCCTGAACAATATGGATATTTCAACTCCGGGGTATTGTTGATCAACCTGACACGCTGGCGAGCGGAACGGGTGCTTCCCCGCCTCCTCGCTTACATAGAAGCCAATTCCGACAAGATCATCGACGTCGATCAGGACGTTCTCAATGCTTGCCTGTTCGACCGCCGGTTGCCGCTGCCGCACATCTGGAACGCGATCTCGCCTTTCTTTTTCGATCATTATCCGCTCGGCATGTCCCGGGGAGAGCTGCGCCGGGTCCGGCGAGAGGCGCGGATCATCCATTTCAACGGCGTGTCGAAGCCGTGGAGCTATATGTGCCGACACCCCCGCCGGTCGGAATATTGGAAATACCTCGCCAAGACCGAATGGCGCCATTATTCTGCCGCGGACAAAAGCGCGATCAACTGGCTCAAGAAGCATATCGGTTCCCGATTGCCCGAGGACGTGCGCAGGTATCTCAAAGATCTCATGCGCATGGGACAGGTCCAGTCGCGGATTTGACGGCGGAGCTACCGGGCCAGGACGCGGCGAAACAGAGCGAGCTGTCCTTGCGTGGTTTCGTCCCAACTGAAGCGTTCGGCATAGGCGCGCACGGCCGGGCGCGCCGGCAGCCTGGCGAACAAGTCCCGCACGGCTGCGGCAATGCCGTCGGGCGTGTTTTCCTCGGCCACGATGCCGACGTCCCGGCTGCGCACGACTTCCGGGTTGCCCCAGGCTTTGGAGACGA
>Ga0070739_10009004_pt1 | contig 10043 bp, 9 predicted proteins | sample Coa_R1_7_FD_66445 | JGI IMG/M metagenome (GOLD analysis project Ga0070739, IMG submission 66445) | Surface soil microbial communities from Centralia Pennsylvania, which are recovering from an underground coalmine fire - Coalmine... | ecosystem: Environmental > Terrestrial > Soil > Unclassified ...
GGCAAGTCGCGCGCCAAGCGGATGTCGGTCGACTCGCCGAAGATCACCTTCCGCGACGTCGCCGGGGTCGACGAGGCGGTCGAGGAGCTGCACGAGATCAAGGAGTTCCTCGAGAACCCGAAGAAGTTCCAGGCACTCGGCGCGCGCATCCCCAAGGGGGTCCTGCTGTACGGGCCGCCGGGCACGGGAAAGACGCTGCTGGCGCGGGCGGTCGCCGGCGAGGCCGGCGTCCCGTTCTTCTCGATCTCAGGCTCTGACTTCGTCGAGATGTTCGTCGGGGTCGGCGCGTCTCGCGTCCGCGACCTGTTCGAGCAGGCCAAGCAGAACTCCCCCTGCATCATCTTCATGGACGAGATCGACGCGGTCGGGCGCCACCGCGGCGCCGGCCTCGGCGGCGGCCACGACGAGCGCGAGCAGACGCTCAACCAGCTGCTGGTCGAGATGGACGGCTTCGAGATGAAGGACAACATCATCTTGATCGCCGCCACCAACCGGCCCGACATCCTCGATCCGGCGCTGCTGCGCCCCGGCCGCTTCGACCGCCAGATCGTGGTCGACCGCCCAGACCGCAACGGCCGCCGGAAGATCCTCGAGGTCCACACCCGCGGCAAGCCGCTCGGGCGGGAGATCGACATCGACGCGCTCGCCGGCCAGACGCCGGGGTTCACCGGCGCGGACCTGTCGAACCTCGTCAACGAGGCGGCGCTGCTGGCGGCGCGCAACGGCAAGCGCGAGATCACCCAGATCGAGCTCGAGGAAGGGATCATGCGGGTGATCGCGGGCCCGGAGAAGAAGACCCGCGTGATGTCCGACAAGGAGCGGCGGATCACCGCCTACCACGAGATGGGCCACGCGCTGGTCGGCCACTTCCTGCCGAACTCCGACCCGATCCACAAGATCTCCGTGATCTCGCGCGGCCAGGCGCTCGGCTACACGATCGCGCTGCCGGGCGAGGACAAGTTCCTGACCACGCGCGCCGAGCTCAACGACACGATGGCGATGACGCTGGGAGGCCGCGCCGCCGAGGAGATCATCTTCGGCGAGGTCACCACCGGCGCCTCCAACGACCTGGAGAAGGTCACGCAGACCGCCAAGCAGATGGTGATGCGCTTCGGCATGTCCGAGAAGCTCGGGCCGCGGGTGTTCGGCCACGACCACGGCCAGCCGTTCCTCGGGCGCGAATTCAGCGCCGAGCCCGACTACAGCGACGAGATCGCGCGCGAGATCGACGACGAGATCCGGCGGATCGTCGAGGCCGCCCACGTCCAGGCCAAGGAGATCCTGACCGGCCATCGCGAGCACCTCGAGAAGCTGTCGGAGATCCTGATTAAGCGCGAGACGATCGAGAAGGAGCAGTTCGAGGCGCTGCTCGCGGGTCAGACCGAAGAGGAAGTCTTCGGGGCGGAGGCGCCGCCACCGCCCGAGGTGCCGATCCCGCCTCAGGCGCCCGAGCGCGCTCCGGGGCTAGACAGGCCGCGGCCACTGCCAAGGCCCGGCTACGCGGGCGGCACGGCCGAGTAGCGACGCGGCTGCTGCTGACGATCACCCGAGTTGGGCTGCCGGTCGCGATCGCGGTGGCCGGAGCGGTCGCGATCGTGATCGGGCACGGCTCGAACGCGACCGCCGCGGCCGGGGTCGGGCTGCTGATCGTCGCGCTGACCGTGTGGCTGATCAACTGGATGTTCCGGATCAGCGTCGAGTCCAACCGCGATCGCGACCGCGAGGAGGAGGCGCGCGAGTACTTCTCACGGCACGGGCGGTGGCCGGATGAGTGAGCGCGACTTCAAGTTGATGGGCGTCGTCAACGTCACCCCCGACTCGTTCTCCGACGGCGGCCGCTACCTCGACGCCGGCCGCGCGATTCACCATGGGATCGAGCTGGCCGACGAGGGCGCGGACATCCTCGACATCGGGGGCGAGTCGACGCGGCCGGGGGCCGAGCCGGTCGGCGCCGACGAGGAGCTCGCCCGCGTGTACCCGGTGATCCAGGGGCTGGCGGTCGCCCGGCCGGCGGCGCAGCTCTCGATCGACACCTCCAAGGCCGCGGTCGCGGCCGCCGCGCTCGACGCCGGGGCGACGATGGTCAACGACATCACCGCCCTGCGCGGGGATCCGAAGATGGCGGCGGTGGTCGCGGCGGCGGGCGCGCACTGCTGCCTGATGCACATGCTCGGCGAACCGCGGACGATGCAGCTCGACCCCCGCTACGACGACGTGGTCGCCGAGGTCAAGGCGTTCCTGGAGGAGCGAGTGGGGTATGCCGTCGCCGCCGGGATTCCCGAGGAGCGGATCATCGTCGATCCCGGGATCGGCTTCGGCAAGACGCTCGCGCACAACCTCGAGCTGCTCGCGCGGCTCGAGGAGATCGCCGCGATTGGGCTTCCGGTGATGATCGGGACCTCGCGCAAGTCGTTCTTGGGGAAGCTCACGGGCCGGCCGGTCGACGAGCGGCTGGCGGCGACGCTCGCCTCGTGCGTGGTCGCCTACGAGCACGGCGCCCGCGTGTTCCGCGTCCACGAGGTGGCGCCCGTCGCCGACGCCCTGACGGTGGCTGCTACGGTCCCGTCGTGGACGACGAGGCCGACGAGTACGACGAGGTAGACGAGGGCGAGACCGAGGGCCACGCGGAGCCCGAGGTCACGATCGAGATCAGCGGCCTGTCGCTGTACACGCACGTCGGCGTCAGCGAGGCCGAACGTGAGCTCGGCCAGCGCCTGCTGCTCGATTTGCGGATCGACGTCGGCGACGTCGACGCCACCGTCACCGACCGGCTCGAGGACACGGTCGACTACAGCGCGGTCTGCCAGCTGGCGAACCTCGTCGCCCAGCAGCGCACCTACAAGACGCTCGAGCGGCTGTGCGCTGCGATCGCCGACCGGGTGATCGAGGAGTTCGACGTGGGCGCGGTGTGGGTGAAGGCCGCCAAGCCCGAGCCGCCGATGGCGCTCCCGGTCTCCGAGGTCTCGGTGGAGGTGTGGCGGGAGGGGCAGTGAGCGGCCTCGGATATCTGGGGCTCGGATCGAATGTGGGGGACCGACGGGCGCACCTGGAGGCAGCGGTCGCCGCGCTGCGGTCGCGCGGGATCGAGGTGCTGGCGTCCTCGTCGGTGTACGAGACCGAGCCCGTCGGCCTCGTGCTCGAGCAGCGCGAGTTCTACAACGCGTGCCTGCGCGTGCGGACCGAGCACGACCCCGAGCAGCTGCTGGACGCGTGCAAGGCGGTCGAGCGCGACCTGGGCCGCCCGGTGGGAGGGCCGCGGCACGGCCCGCGGCCGATCGACGTCGACGTGCTGCTGCTCGACGGCCGCCGCTATGCCTCCCCGCGTCTGACGCTGCCCCACCCCGAGGTCACCTCGCGGCGGTTCGTGCTCGTGCCGCTGCTCGAGCTCGATCCGAAGCTCGTCACCCCCGACGGAACGCCGCTGCGCGAGGCGCTGGAGCGGCTCGGCGAGGGCCAGGACGTGCAGCTGGCCGGGCCGCCGCTGATTTAGATGGTTGATTCCCAGATTGATTGGAAGCGGGGCGTTCGGGGGACGAGCGGGGCGACGCGGACGGGCGGCGACGCGTAGCAGCGCTACGCGAGCCGACCGGCCCGTGGCGCATCCGCGAAGTCATCCCGGACGCATCCGCCACGAGCAATTTGGAATCAACCATCTAGGGTTCCACGCAGTGCTGCTGGCCGTCGACGTCGGAAACACCCAGACCCACTTCGGCGTGTTCCGCGACGGCGAGGAGCAGGTCGCCGAGCACTGGCGGTTCGCGACCGAGTGGGACTCGACCGGCGATGAGCTCGGGGCGGCGCTGTCGAACCTGCTGGCGCTGCGGGGAATGTCGTTCGCCGATCTGGAGAGCTCGATCATCTCCTCGACCGTCCCCCAGCTGGCCGAGCAGTGGCGGCTGATGTCCGAGCGCTACCTGACCGCGCCGATGCTCGTGGTTGGGCCCTCGATCAAGACCGGGATGCCGATCCGGATCGACAACCCTCGCGAGGTCGGCGCCGATCGCCTGGTGAACGCGGTCGCGGCATATGCGCGGGTCCACGACGCGTGCATCGTCGTGGACTTCGGCACGGCGATCACCTATGACGCGGTCTCCGCGTCCGGCGAGTACCTCGGCGGGATCATCACGCCCGGCGCCGAGATCTCGATGGACGCGCTGTACGAGCGCGCGGCGAAGCTGCCGAAGGTGGAGATGGCCGAGCCGCGCGCGCTGATCGGCAAGTCGACGGTCGAGGCGATCCGCAGCGGGATCGCGTACGGGTTCGCGGGTCAGGTCGAGGGGATCGTCGGCCGGCTGCGCGGCGAGCTCGGCGAGGACACCACGGTGATCGCGACGGGGGGCCTCGCGCGGGCCGTGGTCCCGTTCATCCGCGAGACGATCGACGACGTCGACGAGCTGCTCACGCTGACCGGGCTTCGATTGATCTGGGAGCGAAATCGGCGCTAGGCAGCGGGACGTCGGGGGCGCTAGGGAGCGGGACGTCGGGGGCGCTAGGCAGCGGGACGTCGGGGGTGCGCGCGACCGTCGCCGCGAGGATCAAAAACGACATCCGGCGGCGGTCGTCGGGGTGCTCGGCGCTGTACGCGTCGAACCCGTCGAGCAGCTGCCGGATCACGGCGAACAGCGGCGCGTCATCGATCTCCTCGGGCACGTCGCAGGCGAGCCTGGCGAGCGCCAGCGACTCGGTCGGGTCGGCGCCGCGGAACGCCGAGATGACCGCCAGCAGCAGCGCGTCGGCGAGGCGGTCGAGCAGCACGTGCGGAGCCCGCTGGGTCTCCCCGACGGCCGGCCCGGCGGGTTTGAGCGGCTCGCCCGCCGCCAACCGTAACGCTTGCTCGGAGGCGATCGACCGAAGCTGCTCGGGGCTCAGGCCGACCTGGAGCGCGATCCGGAGCTGAAACGCCGCGGAGACCGCGGTCGCACCGTACGGCGCGTCCGAGGCGAACACGATCTGGCCCGGAGGGACCAGCGAGAACAGCGCCTCCAGGTCCGACGGCATCCACCAGGCGGTGTCGAACAGGAGGTTCGGGTAGTCGGGTGCGACGCGCCAGATCCACGAGAGGTCAGACACTGCGGCGTGGGCGAGGATCAAGCGCGCGTTCGGGTACGCCTCGGCGAGCTCGACCGTGTGCAGCCCGAGCGCCGGGATGCCCCTGCCGGCGTGGATCAGGATCGGCAGGCTGCGCTCGTCGGCGATCGCCGCGAGCTCGCGCACGGCGGGATGGTCGAGCGTGAACTGCTCGGCGCGGGGGTGGAGCTTGATCCCGCGGGCGCCGTTGGCAAGCGCGCGCTCGGCCTCGCTGACCGGTTGTTCGTGCGGGTTGACGCGGCAGAACGGGACCAGCAGGCCGCCCGACTGCTGCGCCGCCGCGATCACCATCTCGTTGGCGGCCCGGTACCCGCTCGGCTCGTGCATCGGGAACACGAACGCGCCGCGCGCGCCCGCGAGCTCGAGCCCGGCGAGCAGCTCCTCGAGCGTCTGGCGCATCCCGTCGGGATCGTTCTGGCCGAGGTGGGTGTGGGCGTCGAACAGCTCCGCGCCGGGGATCTGTTCGAGCACCGTGTCGGACCACGACCTCAGGAGCTCAGCGACCGTCATTGCCTGATTCGTACCATGAACGCGTGAGGAGCGACCATGAACGCGTGAGCGGAGCGCCTCCCCAGTCGCTGAACGAGAGCTGGCTGCTCGGCGGGATCCGGATCCCCAACCGGGTCCTGCTCGCGCCGCTGGCCGGGATCGGCAACTGGTTCGTCCGGCTTCAGGCCAAGCGCTACGGAGCCGGGCTGGCCGTGTCGGAAATGGTCTCGAGCTTCGCGATCCACTACCGCAACGAGCGCACGCTGCGGGAGCTGTTGCGAATCCACCCCGACGAGCACCCGGTGTCGGTGCAGCTGTTCGGCCAGGACCCCGGGGTGATGGCGTCGGCCGCCGAGCGGGTCGCGCAGGCCGGCGCCGACCTGATCGACATCAACATGGGCTGCCCGGTGCCGAAGGTCTGCAAGACCGGGGCCGGCGCGGCGCTGCTGGCCGATCCGGCGCGCGCGGTGGCGGTGGCGCGCGCCGCGGCTCGGGGGAGCGGGCTGCCGGTCACGGTCAAGCTGCGCTCGGGGCTTTTCCCGGGAGACCGGCGGGGGCTCGAGCTGGCCCGGCGGCTGGCGTTCGACGGGGCCGTCGCGGGCGTCGCGATCCACCCGCGCCACGCGTCCCAGCGCCACAAGGGCCAGCCCGACTACGTGCTGGCGGCGGCGCTGGTCGAGGAGCTGCCGGTCCCGGTGATGGTCTCCGGCGGCCTGCACACCGCCGCGCAGGCTCGCGCCGCGTTCGAGCAGACCGGCGCCGCGGCGGTGCTGCTGGCGCGCGGGTCGCTCGGCAACCCGTGGCTGTTCGGTGAGCTGCTCGGGCTGCGCGCCGGGCCGCCGGCGCGCGAGGAGGTGCTGGCCGAGCTCGACTGGGTGATGGAATGCGCCGTCTCGCATCTGGGAGCGGAGCGGGCGGTGCGGTTCCTGCGCAAGTTCTATCCCTGGTACCTCGAGCGCCTCGGCGCCGGCAAGGAGCTTCAGGCGGCTCTCCAGACCGCGCCGAGCCTCGAGGCGGTGCGGGTGCTGGTCGGGCTCGAGCCGGCCACCGCGATCGCGGCCTGAGAGGTTGTGGGCCCAGGACCGAGCCTCCTGCCGGGCACCGGGCCGGTGCCGAGCCTCCTGCCGGGCACCGTCAACACGCCGTCTATACTGATCCGCCCACGCAAGCTGGGTGCGCGAGGATTTCCCGCTTTTGCAGCGGGTTTTTTCGCGTCCAGGACCCGGAACCGACCCCACCAGAGAACAATGCCCAAGGACGTCATCCTCACACCCGAAGGCCTGACCAACCTCAAGGCTGAGCTCGAGGAGCTGACCACGATCCGCCGCCGCGAGGTCGCGCAGCGGATCCGGGAGGCCAGGGAGTTCGGCGACATCTCCGAAAACGCCGAGTACGACGACGCCAAGAACGAGCAGGCGATGCTGGAGGCCCGGATCGCCTCGCTCGAGGAGAAGCTGCGCTCCGCCACCGTGATCGACGCTTCCTCGATCACGAACGAGGTGGTTGGGGTCGGCTCGATCGTCCACGTCAAAGACGAATCGGGCAAGTCGGTCAAGTACACGATCGTCGGCTCGGCCGAGGCGAGCCCGGCCGAGATGAAGCTGTCGAACGAATCGCCGGTCGGCAAGGCGCTGCTCGGCCACAAGCGCGGTGAGCAGGTGACGATCTCCACGCCCAAGGGCCAGCGCAAGCTCAAGATCACCAAGATCGACATCGCGAAGTAGGGTCCCCGCGGATGGCCGCGGGCGATGAACATTCCGGCGTGTTCGCCGACCGGCGCCGCAAGCTGCAGGCGCTGCGCGACGCCGGCGTCGATCCGTTCCCGCACGAGTTCGCCGGCGTCGAGCCGATCGCGTCGGTGCGCGAGCAGCACCCGGGCCTGAGTGCGGGCGAGGAGACCGACAGCCGCCACCGGGTGGCCGGCCGGATCACGGCTCGCCGTGGCCAAGGGAAGATGGCGTTCCTCGACCTGCTCGACCGGAGCGGCAGGATCCAGCTTCAGGCGCGCGTCGACGAGCTCGGCGAGGATGGGATGAGACGGCTGCTCGAGCTCGACCTGGGCGACGTGATCGGGGTCGACGGGGTCGCGTTCAAGTCGCGCCGCGGCGAGCTCACGCTGCGGGTGCAGCGGTTCGAGCTGCTGGCCAAATCGCTGCGCCCGCTGCCCGAGAAGCATCATGGCCTGCGCGATGTGGAGCAGCGCTTTCGCCATCGCGAGCTCGACCTGATCGCCAACGAGGAGTCGCGCGAGCTCTTCATCACGCGCGCGCGCGTGCTCGCCGCGGCGCGGCGGTTCCTCGACCGTGAGGGATTCATCGAGGTCGAGACGCCGGTGCTCCAGCCGCTCTACGGCGGCGCCTTCGCGCGCCCCTTCACCACCCATCACAACGCGCTCGACCGGACCTTGTATCTGCGGATCGCAACCGAGCTCTACCTGAAGCGGCTGATCGTCGGTGGGCTCGAGCGGGTGTACGAGCTCGGCAAGGACTTCCGCAACGAGGGCGTCGACTCGACACACAACCCCGAATTCACGATGCTCGAGTGGTATGAGGCATACGCCGACTACCGCGCCGTCGCCGACCACTGCGAGCGGCTGATCGCGTACGTGGCGACGGAGGTCGGCTATGCGGGCCCGATCGACTTCACCCCGCCCTGGCGTCGGGTGACGCTGACGGAGGCGATCCTCGAGCGGACCGGGATCGACATCCGGCGCGCGAGCGAGCGCGAGCAGCTCGCCGGCGAGATGCGCTCCCGCGGCCTGAACGTGCCCGAAGAGGACGCCTGGCCGCAGCTGGTCGACGAGCTGTTGTCAAAGCACGTCGAGCCGACGCTGGTCGAGCCGACGTTCCTGCTCGACTACCCCGTCGCGCTGTCGCCGTTCGCCAAGCGCCACCGCTCCGAGGAGGGGCTGGTCGAGCGGTTCGAGGCGTTCGTCGGTGGGGTCGAGCTCGGCAACGCGTTCACCGAGCTCAACGACCCGGACGAGCAGCGGCGGCGGTTCGAGCACCAGCGCGAGCTGGCGCGAAGGGGCGATCAGGAGGCGCAGCCGTTCGACGACGCGTTCCTCCAGGCGCTCGAGTACGGGATGCCCCCGACCGGCGGGATCGGGATCGGGATCGATCGCCTCGTCATGCTCCTGACCGGGTCGCGGTCGATTCGCGAGGTGGTGCTGTTCCCGGCGATGCGGGAGTGAGGGGGTGCGGCGAGCCGGCGCGGGCGACCCCGCGGGCTTGGGCCGCGGTTCGCCCGCGGGGCGAACTTTGGCGATCCACCTGACCTATGGGAAGACAGAACGCCAAAGTTCCGCGCGAATGACCCCTCTCGGCGCCCCTCTGTTAGCCAGCGCACAGAGCGGATTTGGACCCTCCGGGACCCTCCAGTGCTGCTGGTAGACTGGATCGCAGCGAGGGACGAAACCGTTTTCACTCATGAGCTGCGGCGTCACGACCGAATACATGGGTAGAGACGGGGTCATCGGCGTCCCCGAAAAGACCAACCAAGCATCGGAAACCAGGAGCAGAACGTAGGGCGGCCTTCGTATAGTCGAAGGAAGAAGCGCACCACCCGTCGCGTCTTTGAGGAAGAGGCATGTTCGAGCGATTCACAGAGCGAGCCCGCCAGGTCGTCGTATTGGCCCAGGAGGAGGCCCGCACGCTCAAGCACAACTACATCGGCACCGAGCATATCCTGCTCGGACTCCTGCGCGAGGAGGAGGGGCTCGCCGCGCGCGTGCTCGAGTCGCTCGACATCACCGTCGAGCGCGTTCGCGCCCAGGTCGTCCGCATCGTCGGCTCCGGTGAGGAGGTCACCTCCGGGCAGATCCCGTTCACGCCGCGCGCCAAGAAGGTGCTCGAGCTGGCGCTGCGCGAGGCGCTCAGCCTAGGTCACAACTACATCGGCACCGAGCACATCCTGCTCGGGCTGGTGCGCGAGAACGAGGGCGTCGCCGCGCGGATCCTGCTCGACTTCGACGCCGACTCGGAGAAGATCCGCAACGAGGTCATCCGCATGCTCTCTGGCCCCGGCGGGCGCCAGCGCTCGGGCTCAGGCGGTGGCGGCGGTGGCGGCGGCACCCAGGAGAAGAAGTCGTCGAAGCTGCTCGACCAGTTCGGGCGCAACCTCACAAAGCTCGCGGCCGAATCCAAGCTCGACCCGGTCGTCGGTCGTGAGACCGAGATCGAGCGGATCATGCAGATCCTCTCGCGTCGCACGAAGAACAACCCGGTGCTGGTCGGCGAGCCGGGCGTGGGCAAGACCGCGGTCGTCGAGGGTCTCGCGCAGCGGATCACCAGCGGCGACGTGCCCGAGCTGCTGAAGGGCAAGCAGATCTACACGCTCGACCTGGCCGCGCTGGTCGCGGGGTCGAAGTACCGCGGCGAATTCGAGGAGCGGCTGAAGAAGGTGATGAAGGAGATCACCCAGCGCGGCGACATCATCCTGTTCATCGACGAGCTGCACAACCTCGT
>Ga0070739_10009006_pt1 | contig 10041 bp, 6 predicted proteins | sample Coa_R1_7_FD_66445 | JGI IMG/M metagenome (GOLD analysis project Ga0070739, IMG submission 66445) | Surface soil microbial communities from Centralia Pennsylvania, which are recovering from an underground coalmine fire - Coalmine... | ecosystem: Environmental > Terrestrial > Soil > Unclassified ...
ATCGGCTGCTGCACGTTCGCGGTCGGCGAGGACCGGGGCGCGTACGCGCCCGCGACCGTGCCGCTCGGCGGGCCGATCGACGGCGACCGGGCCTACGTGCTGGACGAGCAGCGCCGCCCCGTGCCGATCGGCGCGCCCGGGCGCCTGCACATCGGCGGGGCCGGCGTGGCCCGCGGGTACCTCGCCACGCCCGAGCTGACCGCCGAGCGCTTCGTCGAGGATCCGGCCGGCGGCCGCATGTACGACACCGGCGACCTGGCCCGCTGGCTGCCCGACGGCACGCTCGAGTTCCTCGGCCGGGTCGACGAGCAGGTCAAGATCCGCGGCTACCGCGTCGAGCCCGCCGAGGTCGAGAGCGCGCTGCGCTCCTACGCGGGAGTGCGCGACGCGGTCGTGCTGGCCCGCGCGGGCGCAGGCCCCGACGTGCGGCTGGTCGCCTACCTGACCGCCGACGGGCCGCTGGACTCCGACAGGCTGCGCGCCCACCTGGCCGACTGGCTGCCCGAGTTCATGATCCCGGCGGCGATCGTCAAGCTCGATGCGCTGCCGATGACCCCGAGCGGCAAGGTCGACCGGCTGGCCCTCCCCGACCCCGAACAGCAGGGCGAGCAGGCCGGCTACGTCGCGCCGCGCACGCCGGTGGAGCAGGCGCTGGCCGAGGTCTGGGCCCATGTGCTCGGAGTCGAGCGCGTGAGCGTCGAGGACGACTTCTTCGCCCTCGGCGGCCACTCGCTGCTGGCCACCCAGGTGGTGGCGCAGGTGCGCAGCGACTTCGCCGTCGAGCTGCCGCTGCACAGCCTGTTCACCTATCCCACCGTGGCCAGCCTGGCCGAGGAGCTCGTGCGGCTGATGGGCAGCGCCGAGGACGAGGAGACGGCCCGGCTGATGGCCGAGCTCGAGAGCCTCTCCGAGGAGGACGCCGAGCGCCTCCTGGCCGGGGAGTCGCAGCCGCCCGAGGCGTGAGCACGCAGATCCGAGGCGCGACCCGCGCCGTCAGCGCGCAACCGCGGCACGCCGCGATGCCGGCAGGCGCGGAGCTGCTGGCGCTGGCCGACCTCTCACTGGCCGAATATCTGCGCTACCTGGCGCGCTACGGCGGCGCCGTCGAGGAGCGCGACGGGCTGCTGCTGTTCGCGGGCGCGCACCGCCAGCCCAACCCGTATCGCAACGGGGCGCTGCGGCTCGAGGCCAAGCTGTCCACGGGCGAGGTGCTCGCGCGGGCCGGGAGGTTCTTCGGGCAGCGGCGCTCCGGCTACGCGCTGTGGGCGCGCGAGCACGCCGACGCCGAGCTCGACGAGGCGGCGGCACGGGCCGGCCTGCGCGAGCTCGAGCGCATCCCCGAGCTGGTCATGTACGAGCTCCCCGAGTACCTGCCACCCCCCGAGGGCGTCGAGCTGCGCCCGGCCGCGGACGCGCGCACGCGCGAGGACTACCTGGCCCTGGTGGCCGCCGCCTGGGGCATGGGATCGATGCCGCGCGACGTCGCCGCCCGGGTCTTCTTCGATCCCGACAGCCTGTCCGATCCGGCCGTGGCCGCCTTCGTGGCCTACTTCGACGACGAGCCGCTGTCGGCGGCCATGACCCACGTCAGCCACGGCGTCGCGCTGGGGTGCCAGGCGGCGACCATCCGCCGGCCTCGCCCGGGCCAGCGGCTCCCCCGGCCCGGCAGGCCCGGCGAGTACCGGGGGCTGGCCGAGAGCTGCCTGTGGGCCGCGCTGAAGCGCAGCTTCGACGAGCTGGGCGCGCGGCTGTCGCTGTGCCAGACCTCCAATCTCGGCGCTCCGGTGTGGCTTGCGCTGGGCTATGAGCCGTTCACGAGCTACGCCCGCTACGTGGTGCCCATGGGGCACGGGCAGGCGTCTTGAGGGGGCCGATCGGCGACGCGGCGATCGCGCCCCGGCCGGCGCCGCTCGACGACGAGCAGCGGGCGCTGAAGCGCTCGGTGGCCGAGTTCGCGCGCGGCACGCTGAACGCCGGTCTCGAGCGGCGCGACCGCGACGCGGTGTTCCCGCGCGAGCTGTGGCGCCGGTGCGCGGAGATGGGCATCCAGGGGCTGCCCGTCCCGCCGCAGTACGGCGGCCTGGGGGCGAGCGCGACCACGATCGCCGCCGCTCTACAGGGCCTGGGCTACGGGTGCGAGGACAACGGGCTCATCTTCTCGCTCAACGCGCAGATGTGGGCGTGCGAGACGCCCCTGGTCCACTTCGGCTCCGAGGAGCAGAAGCGGCGCTACCTGCCGGCGATGTGCGACGGCTCGCTGGTCGCCGCGCACGCGATGAGCGAGCCCGGCTCCGGCTCGGACGCCTTCTCGCTGACCACGACGGCCGCGCGGACGGACGGGCGCTGGGTGCTGAACGGCTCCAAGACGTTCGCCACCAACGCCCCCGACAGCGACCTCTTCCTCGTCTTCGCGACCAGCGACCGCTCGCTCGGCTTCGCCGGCCTGTGCGCGTTCATCGTCGAGCGCGGCGCGCCCGGGCTGGAGATCGGAGCGCCGTACTCGAAGATGGGGTTGCGCAGCTCGCATCTGGGCGAGCTGTTCCTGACCGACTGCGAGCTTCCCGACAGCGCGCTGCTGGGCACCCCCGGCGCGGGCATGGCCATCTTCAACCACTCGATGCGCTGGGAGCGCAGCCTGATCCTCGCCGCCGCCGTGGGCACGATGGAGCGCCAGCTCGAGCAGGCGATCGGCTACGCCCGCGAGCGCCGGCAGTTCGGCCGGCCGATCGCCGGCTTCCAGGCCGTCTCGCACAAGCTCGTGGAGATGAAGCTCAGACTCGAGACCGCGCACCTGATGCTCTACCGGATCGCGGCGCTGCTCGACGACGGCAGCGCCACCGACCTCGACGCGGCCATGACCAAGCTTCACCTCAGCGAGTGCCTGGTGCAGTCGAGCCTCGACGCCATGCAGGTGTTCGGAGGCGCCGGCTACATGACCGAGACCGGCCTCGAGCGCCAGCTGCGCGACGCGCTGGCCAGCCGGCTGTACTCCGGGACCTCGGAGATGCAGCGCAACGTGATCGCCGGGCACCTGGGGCTGTGAAGAGCCAGACCATCGACGGGCTGCTGACGCTGGCCGCGCAGAGCGCGCCCGGCGCCACCGCCGTGGTCGACGGCGAGCGGACGCTCACCTACGCCGAGCTCGACGAGCAGTCGGGGCGGCTGGCCGGCGTTCTGCGCGAGCGGGGCGTGCAGCCGGGCGACCGGGTCGGGCTGTGGCTCGAGAAGTCGCTCGAGGCGGTCGTCGGCGTGTACGCGACGCTCAAGGCGGGCGCCACCTACGTGCCCCTCGACGACCAGGCGCCGGTGGCGCGCGTGGGCTACATCGTCCGCGACGCGGGCATCCACTGCCTCATCAGCTCGCCCGGGCACGGTGGCCACTGGGCCCAGCTGGGCGGCTCGCTGCGCACGGTCGTGGTGGCCGGTGAGGCGCCCGGCGCGCAGGACGGCATCGAGGCGCTGGCCTGGAGCGAGCTCGAAGCCGCGACCGCCACGGCCCCCGCGCGCGTCCAGGATCCCGACGCGCTGGCCTACGTCCTCTACACCTCAGGGTCGACGGGAGAGCCCAAGGGCGTGATGCTCTCGCACCGCAACGGCCTGGCGTTCGTCGACTGGGCCGCGCGCGAGGTCGGCCTGCACCCAGGCGACCGCCTCTCCAGCCACGCCCCGCTGCACTTCGACCTCTCGACGTTCGATCTCTTCGGCGCCGCCTGGGCCGCCGCGCCCGTGCACCTGGTGCCGGCCCAGGCCTCGGTGTTCCCGCGCGAGCTGGCCGCCTGGATCCGCGCGCAGGCCATCACGGTGTGGTACTCGGTGCCCTCGATCCTCACGCAGCTCGTGCTGCGCGGCGACCTCGCGGCCGCTCCGCTGAGCTCCCTGCGCACCGTCATCTTCGCCGGCGAGGTCTTCCCGGTGAAGTACCTGCGCCGGCTCGTCGAGCTCGTGCCCCAGGCGCGCTTCTACAACTTCTACGGGCCCACGGAGACGAACGTGTGCACGTGGTACGAGGTCCCGGTCGGCGCCGACATCCCGGAGCCGCTGCCGATCGGCCGGCCGATCGAGGGCGTCCGCGCGATCGTGCGCGACGGCGACGGACGCACGGTGACGCCGGGCGAGCCCGGCGAGCTGCTGATCGAGGGCCCCACGGTCATGCACGGCTACTGGGGCGATCCCGAGCGCACCGAGCGCACCCTGGCCGTAAGCGGCGACCGGCGCACGTACCGCACCGGGGACCTCGTCCGGGAGGGCCCGGACGGCAACTTCGACTTCATCGGCCGCCGGGACGCGCAGATCAAGACGCGCGGCTATCGCGTCGAGCTGGGCGAGATCGAGGCGGCGCTCGACGCGCTCGAGCAGATCGTCGAATGCGCGGTGGTCGCGGTCCCCGACGAGACGATCACCAACCGCCTGAAGGCCTACGTGGTGAGCAGCCGCCCGGTGTCCGCGGCGGAGCTGGCGGGCGCCTGCCGGGCCCGCCTGCCCCGCTATATGATCCCCGAGGAGTTCGAGTTCCGGGAGGCGCTGCCCAAGTCCTCGACCGGGAAGATCGACCGGCGGGCGCTCCAGGCCGGCGGGTGATGGACGAAGGGCATGAACGAGCAGATACGCACATTCCTCATCGAGGACCTGCACTGGCAGGGCGAGCGGTCGGAGCTGACCGACGACCTGCCGCTGATCGAGAACCACGTCATCGACTCGATGGGCCTGCTGCGCCTGGTCTCGTGGCTGGAGTCGACGTTCGGTGTCACGATCGCCGACGAGGAGGTCGTGCCCGCCAACTTCGGCACGATCGCGTCGATCGACGCGCTGCTGAGCGCCAAGCTTCAGGCGGCCTGAAAACCGCTGCTCAGCCCGCTCGCGCCCTTTGTGCTGGGGCGATCATCCTGTATCCTGTCTCACGACAGGCAGTAGATGGCCCGTCGTTCCTGGGGGCTTGACAGGCGGCGCCGGGAACCCGCAGGTGTCCACCGCCCGCGGTGGACAGCAGCGAAAGGCCGACGGACGGCCGCTCTGCAGGGGGGCATATGGCGAACAACATCAGCGAACAGGGGGCCGGCGGCACCATCCCGCGGCGCGACGCCGCGGGCGCGGCGGCTCTGTCCTTCCCGCAGGAGCGCCTGTTCCTGCTCGATCAGATCATGCCGGGGCTGGCCGCCTACAACGTGCCCACGCTGGTGCGCGTGCACGGCCGCCTGGACGGCGAGCTGCTGCGCGAGGCCTGTGAGCGCGTCGTCGCCCGCCACGACATCCTGCGCACCGCCATCGCGCTGCGCGACGGGGCCCCCGTGCAGGAGGTCCTGGCGCCCGAGCGCTTCGAGCTGCCCGTCATCGACCTGAGCGAGCGCCCGGCCGCCGAGGCCGAGGCCGAGGCGCACGCGCAGCTGGCCGAGCTCGCGCGGCGCTCCTTCGATCTCTCCGGCGACGTGCTGCTGCGCGCAGCGCTCGTGCACCTGCCAGGCGAGCAGGATCTGCTGCTGGTCGTCTTCCATCACGTCGGCTCCGATCACGCCTCGAGCGGGCTGCTGTTCGCCGAGCTCGACGCCATCTACGGCGCGCTCGAGCGCGGTGGGGAGCCCGAGCTGCCCGAGCTGCCGATCCAATACGCCGACTACGCGGCGTGGCAGCGCGAGCAGCTCGCGGGTCCCCAGCTCGACGAGCTCCTGGAGTACTGGACCGAGAAGCTGGCCGGGGCCCCGGAGCGACTCGACCTGCCCACCGACCGGCCCCGCCCGAGCGCGCAGAGCTATCGCGGGGCGCTCAAGGAGTTCCGCGTCGAGCCCGGCGTGGCCGCTCCGCTGCGCGACCTCGCCCGCCGCGAGGGCGTCTCGCTGTTCATGGTCCTGCTGGCCGCCTTCAAGGTCCTGCTGCACCGCTACACGGGCGCCGAGGACCTCGTCGTGGGCGCTCCGGTGTCCGGGCGGCGCGTCGAGGAGCTGAGCTCGCTGCTTGGCTACTTCTCCAACACGCTGGCCCTGCGCACCGACCTGTCGGGCGATCCCAGCTTCTCGGAGCTCCTGGCCCGCGTGCGCGAGACCGTGCTCGAGGCCCAGATCTTCGCCGACCTCCCGTTCGAGAAGCTGGTCGAGGTGCTGAACCCCGAGCGGGCGCAGAGCCACTCCCCGATCTTCCAGGTCCTGCTCGGCTTCGACGTCGTCCCCTCCCAGACTCCGCAGATAGCCGGTCGCGAGCTCGAGCAGCTGCCGATTCCGGGCTGGCAGTGGGCCCGCTTCGACCTCTCGATCGTCGTGCGCGACCGGCCGGACGGGGCGCTCTACGCGCACCTCGAGTACGCCACCGACCTGTTCGACGCCGCGACCATCGAGCGCCTGGTCGGGCATCTGCTGACGCTGCTCGAGGCGGCGGCAGCCGACCCGAGCCGTCCGCTCTCGCACCTGCCGCTCATGACCGAGCCTGAGCGCGCGCTCGTGCTCGAGGCCTGGAACGACACGAGCGTGCCCTACGACCGCCGCTGCCTGCACGAGCTGTTCGCCGAGCAGGCCGCCGCGCGGCCCGAGGCCGTTGCCGTCGTGGCCGCCGAGGGGCGGATCACCTACGGAGAGCTCGACCGCGCCAGCAATCGGCTGGCCCGCGAGCTGGCCGGGCTCGGGGCCGGGCCGGGCACGCTCGTCGGCCTGTGCGTGGAGCGCTCGGTCGACCTGGTCGTGGCCCTGCTCGGTGTGCTGAAGACTGGTGCCGCCTACGTTCCCATCGAGCCGACCTACCCGCCCGAGCGCCAGGCCTTCATGCTGGCCGACGCCGCGGCGCCGGTCCTCGTCACCCAGGAGCACCTGCTGGGCGTCATCGACGCCCGCGACGCCCACGTCCTCTGCCTGGACCGCGACCGCGAGCGGATCGCCGCGCGCTCCGACGCGCCGCTGCCGGTGCCCGCCGACCCCGAGCAGCTGGCCTACGTGATCTACACCTCGGGGTCGACCGGGCGGCCCAAGGGCGTCGAGATCCGCCACCGCTCGGTGGCCAACCTCGTGGCCCACATGCGCGCGCGGCCGGGGCTCGGGGCCCACGACGTGGTCGCCAACGTGACCACGCCCGCCTTCGACCTCTCGGTCCCGGACTGGTACCTGCCGCTGACCACGGGGGCCCGGCTGGTGATCGTGCCCCGCGAGGCGACCCTGGACGGCGTCGAGCTGGCCGATTGGCTGGCCCGCCTCGGCGTCACGTTCATGCAGGCCACGCCGACGACATGGCAGCTGCTGCTGGACTCGGGGTGGCCGGGGAGTGCGGGCATGAAGATCGTCTGCGGCGGCGAGGCGCTGCCGCGGGCCCTGGCCGACGAGCTGCTCGCTCTCGGCGGCGAGCTCTGGCACATGTACGGGCCGACGGAGACGACCGTGTGGTCCTCGATCCTGCGCCTGGAGCCGGCCGCCGGCCCGCTGGCGCTGGGCGGGCCGATCGCCAACACGACCTTCTACGTCCTCGACCGCCATCGCCGGCCGTGCGTCATCGGCGTGCCCGGCGAGCTCTACATCGGCGGCGAGGGCGTGGCCGTCGGCTACCACGACCGGCCCGAGCTGACCGCCGAGCGGTTCGTCTCGCTGCCCGAGCTCACGGGCGACGAGCGGCCGCTTTACCGGACCGGCGACCTCGTGCGCTGGCGCGAGGCCGGCACGCTCGAGTTCTCCGGGCGCATCGACCACCAGGTGAAGCTGCGCGGCTTCCGCATCGAGCTGGGCGAGATCGAGGCCGTGCTCGGCGGCCATCCCTCCGTGGCCGGCGCCGTGGTGGCCGTGCGCGAGCTCGGCCCGGGGGACCAGCGCCTGGTCGCCTACGTCGTGCCCGCCGGCGAGACGCTCGACCTGGAGTCCGTGCGGCGCCTGCTCAAGGCCAAGCTCCCGCCCTTCATGCTGCCCTCGGCGTTCGTGACGCTCCAGGCGCTGCCGCTGACCTCCAACGGCAAGGTGGATCGCGGGGCGCTTCCGCTCCCGGACGGCAGCGGCGGGCGGCCGCAGCGCAGCTACGAGCCGCCGGAGACGCCGGTCCAGGAAGCCCTGGCCGAGATCTGGAGCGAGGTCCTCGGGCTGGAGCGGATCGGCATCGCCGAGGACTTCTTCGATCTGGGGGGCCACTCGCTGCTGGCCGTGAAGATGCTCGCCCGCGTCCAGCAGGAGCTGGGCGTGAGCCTGCCGCTGGCGGGTCTGTTCGATCGCTCGACGATCCGCGAGCTGGCCGAAGAGGTGATGGTGGCGATGCTGGACGACGCCACGGATGACGAGCTGGCGAGCCTGCTCGCCGACTGAAAGGGGACCGGACGATGACCGCCAGCCAGCCGTATCAGTACCGCCGCCGAGAGGTCTACGAGCCCGACTGGCGCCGCTTTCCCGGGTGGCGCGACGTCACCGAGGCACAGTGGCGCGATCTCAAGTGGCAGCGCACCAACTCGATCAAGAACGTGCGCGAGCTGCGCGACGTGCTCGGCTCGCAGATCGACGAGCGCTTCTACGCCGACGTGGCCGCCGACCAGGCCCAGCGCGCCACCATGTCGATGCTCATCACCCCGCAGGTGCTGAACACGATCACGCCCGAGGCGGAGCCGACGACCGATGCCCTGTACGGCGACCCGGTGCGCCATTACATCGTGCCGTTGCTGTCGGATCGCCACCCGCGGTGGCCGAGCCACCCGCGCTCCTCCCGGGACTCGCTGCACGAGTCCGAGATGTGGCCGGTGGAGGGCCTCACCCACCGCTATCCGACCAAGGTGCTGGCCGAGCTCGTCTCGACCTGCCCCCTGTACTGCGGCCACTGCACGCGCATGGACCTGGTCGGGCCTTCGACGCCCACCACGGCCAAGTACCACTTCGTCACCAAGGCGGCCGACCGGCGCGCCCAGATGCTCGCCTACCTGCGCGCCACCCCCTCCGTCCGCGACGTCGTCGTCTCCGGCGGAGACCTGGCCAACCTGCCGTGGCCGCGCCTGGAGGGCTTCCTCGACGAGCTGCTCGACATCGACAACGTCCGCGACATCCGCCTGGCCAGCAAGGGGCTGATGTCGCTGCCCCAGCACTGGCTCTCCGACGAGGTCCGCCGCGGCGTGGAGCGCATCGCCGCGAAGGCCCTGGAGCGCGGCGTCAGCCTGGCCATCCACACGCACGTGAACGCCGCCGCGCAGGTGACGAGCATGTTCTGCGAGGCCGCGCGGGCGATGTCCGAGGCGGGCGTCCGCCACATCCGCAACCAGGCCGTGCTCCTGCGCGGCGTCAACGCCAGCTCCGAGGCGCTGCTCGACCTGTGCTTCGCCGTGCTCGATTGCGCAGGCGTGATCCCCTACTACTTCTACATGTGCGACATGATCCCGGCCTCCGAGCACTGGCGGACCACGCTGGCCGAGGCCCAGGAGCTCCAGCACGAGATCATGGGCTACCTGCCCGGCTTCGCCACGCCGCGCATCGTCTGCGACGTCCCCTACCTGGGCAAGCGCTGGGTCCACCAGGCCGTCGAGTACGACCGCGAGCGCGGCATCTCCTACTGGACCAAGAACTACCTGACGCCGGTCGACGAGGCCCAGGGCGAGCAGGCGCTCGAGCAGCGCTACGAGTACTACGACCCGATCCACCTGCTGCCCGAGGCCGGCCGCGAGTGGTGGATCGGGCAGGAGCCCTCGGGCGCGGCCGCGCCCCATCCGGCCGAGGTGGTGGCCTCCGCATGAGCGAAGGGCTCGGACGCCGCCTGGACAGCCTCACCCCGGCCCAGCGGGCGCTGCTCGAGCAGCGCCTGCTCAAGCGCCGCACCGATGCGGCGCGCCGCAACGCGATCGCGCCGCGTACCGGCGAGGGACCGTGGCCGCTGTCCTACTCCCAGGAGCTCCTGTGGCTGCTCAGCCAGGTGTTCGACGACGGCGTGGCCTACAACGCGCCCAGCTCGTTCCACCTCCAGGGCCCGCTCGACCTCGGCCTGCTTGCGCGCGCCTTCGACGAGCTGGTGGCGCGCCACGAGATCCTGCGCACCGTCTACGAGGTCCGCGACGGCCATCCCGTCCAGGTCATCCGGCCGCCGGCGCCGCTCGAGCTGAACGTCGTCGATCTGCGG
>Ga0070739_10009007_pt1 | contig 10040 bp, 12 predicted proteins | sample Coa_R1_7_FD_66445 | JGI IMG/M metagenome (GOLD analysis project Ga0070739, IMG submission 66445) | Surface soil microbial communities from Centralia Pennsylvania, which are recovering from an underground coalmine fire - Coalmine... | ecosystem: Environmental > Terrestrial > Soil > Unclassified ...
GGAGGGCTGGGTGCTGGTGAGCCTGCTGGATGAGCGGGCCAGCGGACGGGGAGGGCTGGTCTATTACTACTTCGTCCGGCGCGCTGAGGACTGAAGTTAGTAGTTCATATGTACGTACAGATGTTTTGTCATCAGCAAAAGATATGTGTTTCCAGACACGTTCGTAACGAACAAACAGGAGGATAAACAATGCCATCAAGCTTATATGTGCCAACGGTTCTAGAGAACACGGGGCGGGGCGAGCGTGCCTATGACATCTTCTCGCGCCTGCTCAGAGATCGAATTGTGCTTGTCAATGGGCCAATCGAAGACGCAATGGCTGGTCTCGTAGTCGCTCAGTTGCTCTTTCTGGCCGCCGAGGATGGTAAGCGTGATATCAATATGTATATCAGCTCGCCCGGCGGAGTAATCAATGCTGGCCTGGGCATCTATGACACGATGCGCACCCTGCCGTGCCCCGTCGCGACGACCTGCGTAGGCTATACCGCCAGTTTCGGCACTATCCTGCTGCTGGCCGGCGATAAGGGAAAGCGCTACGCCATGCCGCACGCGCGCATTCACATGCACCAGCCCTGGCAGCAGGGGACCAGCAGCGGGCAGGCGTCGGATATTGATATCCTGGCACGAGAGATGGTACACCTGCGGGAAGAAATCAATGAGATCATTCACCGGCATACCGGTCAGCCGCTCGAACGTATCAGGCGCGATACAGACCGTGACTTCTTCATGAGTGCGGAGGAGGCGAAGGAGTATGGCATTATCGACGAAGTGCTCCCCCATGCCGATAAAGAGCAGATCTGATTCGCTGGCCGTCGCGTGCTCGCGCCTGCGGCGCTCGCCTTTGGATGTTGTGTTGTGGCACAGCCGCTTTGCGACTGTGCCACAACACAACATCCCTCCCTCGCGCGGCTCCGCCGCGCGAACGCCCGCCGGGCGAGGGTGGGTGAATGCACTGGGCATCAGATACCCTCTCAGGAAATGGCTTGCTGGCAGGCGCTATAACAGCAGATGGCGTTTCTGAATGCAAGGCAAGTACAACTAAAGCGGCTCGATACGCACCGAATCCATCTCGAACCACTCGGCCTCGCTCGCAACGGTGCCGAAGCGCAGCTCACCGCGCGGCGTAGCCACAGCGTACTGGTTATCGAGCCAGGCGACGAAACCGAGCGGGCGCACTGGCGGGCGAGGAACGCGCAGCACGGGCGCGTCATCGACCAGGAATAGCGCCTCGTCGGGGCGCCACTCCAATATATACGTGTGCCATTGTGTCATATCGACGGTGAGCAGGGCTTCGCTGGCCCCGCTGAGCCGCTGGAGCCAGCGCGCAGCCGGGCGGGTATTGCCTGTCACCAGTCCCCAGCCGGTTGCCAGCGCCGTAGGGACGACTGCGAGCAGTGCATCCGCGCGCATCGTATGCATGACCTGGGCCTTCCAGCCCCGGCCGGGGATGCCCGGAACGAGCGCCATGTTGGATGGCGGAGATGCGTAGAAGAACCAGACGGCCTCCGGCAGCATCAGGATATCGCCGCGCGGCGAAAATGGATAGTTCCAGAAGCCGAATCCGGCTGTGCCACGCAGGATAGCGCCGCTCTCACCTGTGCTGCCGGGCGTCGCTGCTGGCAGCGATGAGCATGCGCGCACCGTCATGCGCAGCGGTGGCCGCCAGGGAAAGGCCGAGCGTGCCAGCGAGCCATAATCGTCGATCTGCGCATCAGCGTATTCTCCCTGCCTCACCGCCGAAATTGCCATGCGCAGCACCGAATCGGTAACGCAGAGCGTCCCCGATCCGATGCACGTCTGTGTCCAGCGCTGATCTATGGTCTGTATGAAATCGTCAAACATAACTTCTGCCGGGAATATGAGTTAGTGCATGGCCTACGATGAATAAGCTAGTACGATCACTCGTCGTAAGGATCACCTTTGATCAGATGCGCAAACCGCTTCAGGTGCTTTTGCGCCACCACCTTCTCCTCTTCCGACATTATCTCAGATTGGTGCAGCATCAGATTCATGCCTGTCAAATGCCGTCCCAGCTCAATTTCGTCGTGCTGAACCCGCTGCGCAAGCTCCTCAATAGCCAGACCGAGCAGGGAAGCATCGACGTTTTTCATTGCCGGGAGCAGAAAATAGCCAGCGCTGATATGCGTATTCAGGATCTCGCGCGCATCCCTTTCCCACAGGCCGATTACCTTGAAATTGAATGTGGATATGACTTCCCCATCGATGGTTTCCCGTATAGGAGCAGGGACTGAACTGGGGAATGGGCAAAGGGCTGCTGGATAGAGATAACGCCCGCTAATCATGATCGTGCCCCGGTTCGTATCAGGATCATGGCCCTGGTATATTTCTTCGCGGGCGTATTGTAGTATCGTCTCCGTGAAATTGCATAGCAGGCGGCGCGGAAGGTTTTCGTCTTCGCGTTCTGTCTGGAACTCGATAACCATGTACATTGGATCACCTGTATCCACATGATGAGCACGATAGGCGAGTTCAAAATTGTCCGTGTGCTCTATCAATTCGGCTGTATACATTCCCTCCACCTGAGCGCCTGGTAGAGCGAGGTTTACAATTGCCTGGTCAAAATCGTTTACAGGTCTTTCAATGGGTGTGGTTTTGAGTTCTGGTATCTCCACAGATAACGCCTGGTCAACGCGGTACTCGGGTAGCAAGAGTGGAATAATCTCGGCTGCCTGCTCGTGAAAGAGGTTTTTGAGGATGTGCCTGTAAGGTCGTTGACTCTTCATTTATGTGTATTGCTCCCTTCAAACTTCTATAGGCGTGACATCTAAACTGGCTGGGGCCTCCGTCGTGAGGGAGGCCGAATCGGTGGGGAAAGAGGCTCCAGTCTAAATGCCATGCCTGCCACAACATGCCCAGAGTATACCATAGCGATAGAAAAATGCAAATAGATTATGGCGTTGTCTGGTGCTCTCTTTTGCGGGCCGGCAGTTGAATGAGTTCATCCTCCAGGCGTTGCCATACGGCCTGGTCTGCCAGCAGATTATTCGTGGGTTGATTTTTATTGGCGGCATCGATCATTGTGCCGGCGACGAGTTCGCGGAAATGCGCGAAATACTCCTGCTGTTCATCCTGGGAGGGCATCACACAGAGGCCAATCTGCTCAGGAGCATAAAAATCATCCGGCCCGAATGCCAGTGCAATCAGGTCGGCATAGCTCCGAAGGAGGGCAGTGCGCGCCTGGTAGATAAAGTGGTTACGCTCGGCGCTGCAAACAAGAAGGACGCCGGCGACGCGCCCGGCATATAAAATAGGATAGATAGCCACGCTTTTTTCAAATGCTGTACGCGTAAACGGCATGATCGTGTGCTCTTCTTCAAGGTTCTCAATAATGCCGGGACGACAGAACGTAACGACGTGACCGGCCAGCGACTCGGCTCCCAGGAACATCGCCTGCTGCTCCAGGTTGCCGCTCCACGGGGGTGTGCCAAGCCCGACGCTTTCGCGTAAGCTGCGCACCTTATGCTGCGGGCCAGAGGGAGGCATACAGCGCACAACCCAGATCGACATGCCCGCGCGCTCAGGATCGAGCTGGCCGATGGCCTGCTGTAAAATAAGATTGCAGGTTGACCAGTAGCGCAGGTTTTCCGCCGTTTTTGCGCGTGAAGCAAAGACACGAGCGTAAAATTCGGAAGGGATTTCCCCGGGTATCTCGTCCGGTCCGGAATCAGGGAATTCGTCCAGCCCCTTCTCTGCTCTGAGCAGGTTCAACATTTGTTCGCGCTGACGGGGTAGGACGCTGAGGAGGCGGCGCAGATTGTATGGTCGCGGCTCCGATTCCCCATTCACCCAACGAGTGAGCGTAATCGACGTGACATTAAGTTCTTCGACCAGACGCTGTCTTTCCTTGCTGTCGCTGATGATGTCACTTAGCAGCTCACGCCAGCTTTGTGCTTCCTGCATATCATTTGTCCAGCCCGCTAAAGTAGCCATCAATGCACTCCATATGCCTCATCATATCAGTTTGATGTATCAACGTCAACCATTATGTGGAAATTTCGTCTACATATTTCAAATCTTTGCAAATTTTTAATGCTGGTCAGCCACAGTTTCGCTGCATCATACGTAAAGTAAACGGTGGAGAAGGCCCGAATCGCGGGCCTTCTTTAAGATCTGGCTCTGCCAGGAAAGTTGCCAGGATCTATCAGCGCTGCCCCGGGAGTTCGTGATGCAGCGTGGCGACAAGGACGACCAGCACTCCGATGATGAGTACCACTCCTGCCGCAATGCGCACCGAGGCCAGCGCGCCGATGTTGGTCATCAACGCCACGACGACCAGCGTAACGATCACGCCAATCAGAATAATCATATCCCCGACGATAAAATCGTAAATAGCTTTGATAACCTTCATGGGTGCACCTCCTCTTGCTGTGCTGAAGCGATGGTGCTGCTGCTTGCGTGCGCCAGTGCTGCCTGATGCAACTTCTGCTGCTTGAGCCAGGTGATGAGGACAAAGGAGGCGATAAGGTAGAGCGCGACCAGCACAAGGATAAAGGCATCGCTCAGCGGCCATGCGACTCCGAAGCCTTCTCCCGCCCAGAAGGTGCCGAAACTGGTAAGCATAATGCCAACGATAAATTTGAGCGTGTTCTCTGGCACCTGCTTGAGTGGGGCGCGCACGAGCGCCCCCAGGGAGATCACGAGTATACCGGCGATCACGGCCCCGATGGCAGCGGAACTGATGCCGCAGGATTGCGTGCACACGTTCGTGACGGCGCTGCTGCCGAAGGTAATGACGATGAACGCGACCTCAAGTCCCTCCAGCAAAACTGCCTTGTAAGAGAGCGCCACACCGAAGGGCTGCATGCGCGGCGAGATCACCTCTCCTCGTGCTCGCAGTTCGGCCATGCGCTCCTCGAAAATGGCCTCTTCATCGTGTATTGCCTTGAGGCCGCTATAGCGCAGAATCGCCTTTTTGAGCCACTTCAAACCAAAGAGGATCAATAAAATTCCGACGGCAAGACGCAAGATATCGATGGGCACAAAGCGAACCAGAGCGACGCCCAGTGTGGCAACGATAAGGGCAAGTGTCGCGGCGGCTGCGAACGCGCCGGCCAGCGAACTGCGCCAGTTGATAGTCACGCCAACAACCAGTACGATAGTAAAAGCTTCAACAAATTCGACTGCGGAGGCTAGAAATGAAGCCAGAGCAACCGCCCATTGCATGCAGTATTCTCCTCTTCTCCACAAAATAGCGTTGGAGATGCAAATGCTCATTTTCGGGAGCATCGCGCCAGGAACCTGTATGGCTCAGACACCATACCTGTAGGGTTCCTCTGAACATCAATTGTACCACACGCAAGGGGGCACGGTTAGCTCTTTGTGGCGATAATCTGCATCCAGATACGCGGCACTTCGGTCAATCCCAGTTCCGCGCCGGCCTGGTAGACTGCTGCTCCCAACGCTGCTGCACCATAGGAGAGCGGTATGCCTGGCAGAGCGCCTTCGATAAAGAGCCAGTAGTGGCCGATATCGCGCCATGCGTCAAGAGAGATGGGCACGCTGCTGTGGGTAATATCGACGCGACCAAACCCATTCTCTTTGAGCGTCCTGACGTATTCTTCCTGAGTGAGCCACTGCATCGCCATCGCCTTGGATTCGCGCGACAGACGGGCTTCGGGATGCTCTTTCTTCAGCCAGCCCACGGCGCGCCGCGTCCAGAGGCGATAGAAGCGCTCCGTTCCAGGAACATAGGCGCCCTCAAAGAAAGAACTGTTGCAGGCAAAAATACCGCCCGGCGCGAGAATAGCCGCCATCTGCCGAAACGCAGCGGCTTTGTCGGCGACAAGATGGATCGCGTTGCAGAAGAAGGCGGCATCGGCATCATGAACAATGCTCGGAAGATCGTCGGCGTCGCCCTGGATGAAGCTGGTCTCAAGTTTCAGGTCCATCTCATCCATGCCTTTTTGCGCGCGGCGCAGCGCCTCCGCTGACGGATCGACGCCGATGATGCAGGTCCGGGCCAGTTGCCCGAGCCGGGCCATCTCTCTGGCGATCAGCCGCGTAATGGCTCCCGTTCCGCAGGCCATATCCACAATCGTAAGCGGCTTCCTGCTCGCTCTGGACGTTAAGCGGGCCAGCGCGGCCTGGACAAGCTCGCGGTTGACCTGTGTGTAAAATGGATGGGCCGCGAAAGGCTCAAAGGTAAAACGATTCGTTTCCTCTGTTTCGATCAGAGCCATCGGGTATTCTCCTCCTTAACATACTGACTATGCTAAGGGGTTAGAGATGGTTGATCGCCGCCATGTTTCACGAGTTTTCCAGAGAGTGTCTGATTGCCAGCAGTATCGCGTGCTCGCGCCTGCGCTCGCCTGATATATGATGTGTGAAAAAGGCGCGCAGTGCCTTTTTCACACATCATATTTTCCTTGTGCGGTACAGCCGCGCGACAGACCAGCGAGAGAGCGAGGACCGTGCATATTAGACGCATTCTCAGAGGTGCATCGACATGCCGCCGTCGACGCCCAGCACTTGCCCGGTAATATATCCCGCGATAGGCAGGCAGAGGAAGCATATGGCCGCTGCTATCTCGTCGGCGCTGCCAGGACGGCCCAGGGGGGTGGAATCGAGCAAGAATTTGCGCTGCGGCTCTGTCAGCGTGGAGGTAAGTTCGGTAGGGACATAGCCGGGCGCGACAGCATTGGCGGTAATATTACGGCTTGCCATCTCGCGGGCTGTGCTGAGCGTCAGCGAGATAATCGCGGCCTTCGACGCGCCATAATTTGCCTGCCCGGCCGGTCCGAGCAGCCCGGCCACCGAAACCACATTCACGATCCGTCCCCAGCGCGCTCGCATCATACTGCGCAGCGCGGCTTTCGTACAGAGGAATGCCGAGCGCAGGTTGCTATTCATGACGTGCTCGAAATCAGCCAGCGACATCTGGATGATGAGCTTATCACGCGTGGTGCCAGCATTATTGACGAGGATGGTGACGGGACCGAGTGCCTGCGTGGCCTCACTGAACAGGCGCGTGACCTCTTCTTCCTGGCTCACATCGGCCTTGATGGCGACGCAGCGCCTTCCCAGTTCTTCGATACTGGCCTGTGCTGCGGCTGCGGCATCGGCATTGCTACGATAGTTAATGATGATATCAGCCCCGGCCCGTGCCAGGTGAAGCGCTGTTGCGCGCCCGATCCCCTGCCCGCTTCCTGTAACGAGTGCGACCTTGCCCGCGAGTGGCATTTGTTCTTCGTTTGCCATGACTCTCTATCCTTAAAGTGATTAGTGTGTGGTGCTGGTGGCTGTAGTATAGCACATACCCTGTTGCGTAGTCGCGCGATAAATCGCGCTGATTCGGCCTCAGGAGCGCTTTGGGGCGCGATAATCGCGCGACTACGCACGAAAGAGATCTTTTTTTATACCGCCCCGGGTTCCTGGGGCTGTATATCTTCTGCCATCGGGGGCTGGGGGCGGGCCGGTTTGAGCATGAACAGGCCATTGGTTGGTGGGGGCAGCGAAATCGGCAGATCCGGTTCCGTCTCTCTATGATAGCTGCGCGCCATATCGGATCGCTCCGTAGGGGAGATGAGCGGCGTGCGAGGCAGCGTAATATCGATGGCGGGATCGAGCTTCGTAGTACTATCGAAGACAGCGCTGTGCAACTGCTCCGGCGTAAGGTTGCGTGCCCCGCGCAGATCGGCTCCAATCAGCACCGCGTTATTCAGATCGGCAACCAGCAGGTTCGTACCATTGAATAGTGCGCCTCGTAGATCAGCGTGCGTGAGATTCGTTGCTGAGAGATCGGCTCCTGAAAGGTCGGCGCCCGCGAGACAGGCCCAGGAGAGATTGGCGGTAAAGAGCCTGGCGTTGACAAGCCGCGCGCCGCGCAAATCAGCGTGGCCGAGGTAGCGCGAGGATAGATCGCGCTCGGAGAGATCGGCGCCCTGGAAGCTCGGCAGTCGCCAGGGCGGCTCGGGACGCTCTGGTCCGTCGCTGCGGGGCAGGGGGGTATCCTCGACGCGAGGAAGGCGCGACAATTCAAACTCCAGTTGCTTCCGCTTTTCGATAGCCTCTCGCTCCTGGCGTAGCTCTTCCGCGCGCTTCTGCTCCTGCTCTGTCCACGTTTGCCACTCGCCATGAAGTTGTTGTATGTGCGTAGCCAGACTTTTTCCCTGGTCGGCGTGACGCTTCTCCTGCTGCACCCTCCACTGCTGTTGCCGCACTTCCTGGGCGCGCTCCCATGCCTGTTGCTGCGCCTGTATTCTATCAACGCCCTGCCGCTGGATCTTTAAAGAGATAAGCCATGCAATGATAGTGATTATTACGCCGATAATGCCCACAATAAGTAACGCTTCTGCCATAAGTTGCCATGCTCCATTTGATCACTTTTTATTTCTGTCCAGATAACGCAAATTAGAATTTCCGAAATTATACTACACATCGTTAAATTTTTCAGCGAGTTCATGGATTCATCGAGGGCTTTCCCATTCTTGATGGGCACACCTCGCAACTGCGTTCCCTCCAGGGAGCGCAGAGGCGCGCCAGCGCGCTTCTGTGCGTTAATGGCCGCAGGAGGGGAAAGCCCCGGCGGTTCATGACTTTTCCCCCCTTCCTCGCCACCTTTGGCGGCTTGCATAGAGAGGAATGGAGGCGTTTTGCCCCTTCCTCGCCACCTTTGGCGGCTTGCATGGGAATGGAGGCGTTTTGCCCTTCCTCGCCCCGAAGGCAGCTTGCAGAGGAATGGAGGCGTTTTGCCCCTTCCTCGCCACTTTGGCGGCTTGCAGAGGAATGGAGGCGTTTTGCCCCTCCTCGCCACTTTGGCGGCTTGCAGAGGAATGGAGGCGTTTTGCCCCTCCTCGCCCCGAAGGCAGCTTGCAGAGGAATGGAGGCCAGGGGGCGCCGGCCGGCGCCCCCCTGGCCTCCATTCCTCTCTATGCGAAGCGCCGCAGGCGCTGAGGTGTCAGGGAAAAGATGCAGCGTGCCGAAAATGACATGGACCCTTTCATCAGGAGTGGACTGAGCGGGAAAGAAGAACTATAATGAAGCTCACCGAGTATGTATCAGATTCGCCGTAAAGGTTGGAATACGTATGACACAATACGATCATCCAGTACCCACATCGTTTTTGCTCGATGAAGAGAATCGCAGGCTGATCCTCTCGTGGAGCGATGGGCATGAGAGCGTGCATGGCTGGGAGAATCTGCGCTGGGCCTGTCCCTGCGCCTGGTGCGCGGGCGAGGGCGGCCTGCCCGGAATGTTGCAGAAAAAGCAGAGTTTGAGCGTTGAAGAGACAACCCTGGTCAATATAGAGCCGGTTGGCCGCTATGGCCTGACGCCCGTCTGGGAAGACGGTCACAGGACCGGCATCTATACCTATGAGAAGCTTCGCGCGCTGTGCGAATGCGACGAATGTCGTAGGAAGCAACCCAAAAGGTAGGAGACGTTAACATAAGCTCCATCCATCGTTGCTATGTAATGGACGACGCTGCTCAAGGAAGGCTTCTATGCGGGCAGCGCCGTCCAGAAAAGCTCGCTATGAGATGGAGAAACTTTATGGCTAGGAATGGCGTTACCAGTTCCCCGCGCACCACTGTTGACTCTACACGCCCCCGGCGCCGCAACCTGTACGTATCGGGAATGGCTGTGCGTGTGCTAATTGCCCTGGTCATTAGCTGGCTGATTGTGATGGCGTTCTTTATCACAACTGTGGCTTCTCACTGATCCTTTGTCTCTTCAAAGCGAACACCGTAGCGCCCGCTGAGATAGTCGTACATCTTATCGCTGAACCGGTGAGGATCGGCGAAGCCACGGAACTCTGGCTTGATTTCGGAAAGCTGGATCATGAGCCTGGTATCGCCATTGCGGTAGTGACAGTAGAGCGACCAGCGCTCGTTGCGCTCCAGTAGAATGAAGTCGGAGGAGATGGAGCCGGAGCCATCTCCTACGCGCTCGCGGCGTAATTTAGCGTGATAAGCCAGGTGATGGTAGGCGGCATCCAGGTCATCAACCACGAAGCCGAGATGATGCCAGCGACTCGGTAAACCATCGGAGAGCGGAGCCTTCTCGGCGCCGAAGCAGAACAG
>Ga0070739_10009008_pt1 | contig 10040 bp, 7 predicted proteins | sample Coa_R1_7_FD_66445 | JGI IMG/M metagenome (GOLD analysis project Ga0070739, IMG submission 66445) | Surface soil microbial communities from Centralia Pennsylvania, which are recovering from an underground coalmine fire - Coalmine... | ecosystem: Environmental > Terrestrial > Soil > Unclassified ...
TCAGGTTCGCGGAGCCGCTGGCGGCTTCCTCCAGCCGGTTCAGACTGCTCGTAACGGCGCCGGCATCGCGCGAGGCCCGCATCTGGCGCAGACGTTCCACTTGCTGCCGCTCCAGTTCGGGATTCGTGCGGAAGACCGGCGGAGTGTGCTCCTCCGGCTGACGGAAGCGGTTCACGCCCACCACCACCGTCTCGCCGCGTTCCACCGACTTCTGATATTCGTACGCGGCCGCTTGAATCTCGCCTTGAATAAATCCTTTTTCGATGGCTGCGAGCATGCCCCCCATCGCGTCAATGCGATCGAGGTAGGCGCGCGCGCCCTGCTCGATCGTGCGCGTCAGCTCCTCGAGGTACGCGCTGCCGCCCACGGGATCGGCGACCTTCGTCACGCCCGTCTCGTACGCGATGATCTGCTGGGTCCGCAGGGCCAGCCGCGCGGCTTCCTCGGTCGGAAGCCCGAGCGCTTCGTCGCGCGCATTGGTGTGCAGGGATTGCGTGCCGCCCAGCACCGCGGCCATCGCCTGCAAAGCGACGCGCACCACGTTGACGTCGGGCTGCTGCGCGGTCAGCGTCGAGCCCGCGGTCTGGGCATGGAACCGCAGCATCATCGAGCGCGGATCTTGGGCGCCGAAGCGCTCCTTCATTAAACACGCGTACAGGCGCCGGGCCGCCCGGAATTTCGCGATCTCTTCCAGAAAATCGTTATGCGCGTTGAAAAAGAAGGAAAGCCGCGGCGCGAAGGAGTCCACCTCCAGGCCCGCGCCCACGGCGGCTTGGATGTACGCGATCGCGTTGGCCAAGGTGAAGGCGACCTCTTGGGTCGCCGTGGAGCCCGCTTCACGGATGTGGTAGCCGCTGATCGAAATGGTGTTCCACTCGGGCAGTTCGGCCGAAGCCCAGGCGAAGATGTCGGTAATGATGCGCATCGCCGGGCGCGGCGGATAGATGTAGGTGCCGCGGGCGATGTACTCCTTCAGAATGTCGTTCTGGATGGTGCCCGACAGCTTCCGCAGGTCCGCGCCCTGCCGCCTGGCCACCAGCACGTACAGAGCGAGTAAAATCGCGGCCGTGGAGTTGATGGTCATCGACGTGGTGACCTGATCGAGGCGGATTCCGTCGAGCAGCCGCTCCATATCCGCCAGCGAACAGATGGCAACGCCCACCTTGCCCACTTCGCCCGCCGCCAGCGGGTGATCGGAGTCCATGCCCATCTGGGTCGGCAGGTCGAAAGCTACGGATAACCCGGTGATGCCCTGCGACAGCAGAAACCGGTAGCGGCGATTGCTTTCCTCGGCCGTGCCGAAGCCCGCGTACTGGCGCATGGTCCAGAGACGCTTCCGGTACATTTCGGGGTGGATGCCGCGGGTGTACGGGAATTGGCCCGGTCTCTCGCCCTTCAGGCTCATGACCGGCTGATCTTGCGGGCTTTCCAGAAAGAAGTTACGCCGTAGTAGAGCATCACTGCGGCGAAGAACGCGGCCACCAGGACGCGGCTGAGGCTGCCGTTCGGCGTATTGAGTTCGCGGTACGTCCGGAATACCCAGAATCCGCCGATTGCGGCAAACACCAGGAACAGAAAGCCGATTACTTCGTTCCACAGTACGTGGAGCGGTCGTATGACTCCAGGAAGAACATGCCCCAGGAATTGCCTTGCAAGTTTTACCATGGCGGGCGCTGCTCGTGTTCGCTCAGCTTCATCGTAACAAAAGGTTTACAGGAGGGACCTAGACGTGCCGATAAAATAGTGGAAGAAGAGTATGGAGATAGCGCCGGCATGGATCGCGGGCAGGAGAGTCGGGTGGCGCTTCAGGGCAGGCACAAGTTCTGGAAGATAGCGTGAAACCGGATGGTCTCAAAGGACATCAGGTGGTATGCTGTAGTTGACTTTTGGGCTGGCAACCCGAATTTCTGCAACAGGCCGCACGTAACGGGGCCTTGGACGTAACGGGAAAAGAGAAAGAGGACTCATTTGGAAGATCGACTCAAGGAGCTCATGCAGGAGTTGGGCAACGCGATCAATGAATCCCTGTCCGATTCCGACCGGATCGCTGCGGCAATCGGAGAAATCAAGCGGGCAGGCTACGATGTGTTCCTCGTGCTGGAGGCCACGATCGGGTTCAACAAGCGCGAAGACGCCGCGGAAGACGACGACAGCGGAGAAACGATCGAACTCGAATCGCAACCGGAGACGGGACGCCGCCGCGTGGGAAAAATCAAGTTGACGTCGCAGGACCAGAAATTTCTGCGGGCGTTGAAAATCGCCATTGACGACGAAGGGCGATAGCAACCAAGCACTCGGAAGAAAGCGCGGCTGAATCCTTTCGGTGGGAGGATGCAGGCGGGAGTTGTGGCGGTTTTGCTGCTCGATGCCGGGCTCGCATTCGCTGCGGGACTCGCGGGTCAGGTTGTTGAAGACCACTCCGGCGATCCCATCCCATCCGCTGGCGTTCAGATCCTGAATCCTGGCCGGGGTGTGCCGGTCGCTTCCACCCAAACCGGCAGTGACGGCCGTTTCGAAACCCCGGAGTTGCCGGCGGGCGACTACCGGATCGTAATTTCCAAACAGGGCTATGCCAACACGGTGATGGCGTTTCACGCCGGCGATGCGGCGCGCCTTTCGATCCGGCTGGTGCGATGGGGAATCGCAACCGGACGGGTGATGGACGGCGGCGGGGATCCCCTAGCGGGCGCCTCGGTGGCCGCGATGGGCATGGCTGGGGGCAAGTGGCAGCCGGTACGCGGGCTGGCTTCGCGCGTGGATGGCAACGGGCAATTCCGGCTTGACAGCCTGCCTCCAGGTGAGTATGCGGTAGCGGCCGTGTATCCGTCGGGCCTGCTGTTTTATCCTTCCAACCGGCGCCCGCAAATTTTCACCGTGACCGGCGGCGAGGAGTTCTCGAATCTGGACTTCGTGGTGCTGCCAGACGCCGGCTTCCGCGTCAGCGGCAAAGTCGAACTGCCTGCGCCCGGTGCGTCCTTTCATATAGCGCTCACGCCTGTCGACCGGCCGTCGCTTTCGATTGCCAGAACGCAAGCCGATGAACAGGGTGCGTTCCGCTTTGATGGAGTGCCCGCGGGCTCGTATGATTTGTTGGCCTCCGGACCGGGGCCGCTGTATGCTCGAAAGCGCGTGGACGTAAGGAATCAGAATGTCGCGGAAATCGCTCTGGTTCCGCAAAAAGGACGGCGGGCCACCGTTCGGCTGCGCGTTGCCGGAACATGTCCTGGCACGGCCACCGTCACCTTGACCAGTCGCGAAGACTGGGGCGTGACGCTGGACCGCACGGTTTCCGTTACGGCCGGTCAGCCTGCCTTCGTCGACAATCTTCCGCCAGGCGCATTCGAACTCGCCGCCAAGCCGGCCGGAGAGAATTGCTTTCAAACGGCGGCGGCCGCGCTCGACCTGACCTCCGGCGATGCAGCGCCGGCGGCCGTGTCCGTCGGGGAGGGCGGCTCGATTCGCGGGCGCCTCACGGGCAGGAACATCAACGACTTCGTGGTGATGCTGCGAGCGGTCCAGACGTATGGAGACGGGCAAACAGCGATCGAAATAGCGGAGCCGGATACCTCGGGTGGGTTTGCGTTTACCGGGCTGGCGCCGGGTCAATACCGTGTCTCGCCTCACCCGGCGGCCGGCCGACTCCGGTCCGCTGATCCAGGCGCGCCCATGCTCCAGCTCAGGATTTCCTCCGGCCTGGCCACCGAACTGGACTTGCCCGTTCCTCCGCTCGAAGACGCAAAATAGCTCGGGCGCATCTTTGCACCTTCTTTATACGCGGCGCGCGCATTTTTACACCGTCTTTATGCGCCGGCTCCTATCTTGGAGGCGGTGGGCCGCAGTTTTCCCAGAAATGATTTGGTCCCGCCTGCGCAGGTAGCCGCACCGGGTCTGGACGTTCGCGTGATCGCCACCAGCGCCGCGGCCACCCGTGCCGCCTTGGCGGCCGCGGCCGAATTCGCCCGCGGGCTCGGTGCGCGGGTCACTCTCGTCGCGGCGGCGGTGGCCCCGTATCCGCTTCCGCTCGAGAAGCCGCCGGTAGACCCGGCATTCACGCGGCGCGCTCTGGCCGCGCTCGCAGCCGGGCAGTGCATCGAGGTCGCGGTGGAGATGCATCTCTGCCGGGACCGCCGCGAAGCGCTCCGGCAGATCTTGAAGCCCGAATCGATCGTGATTCTCGGAGGCCGCCGCCGCTGGTGGTGGCCGACGGCCGAACAGCGCCTCGCCTCGCATCTGCGGCGAATTTGCCGCCACGTGATCCTAGTTCCCACTAACCGGCCTGCCCCGTTGCCCAGCCCGGCTCAAATTCCAGCCGAGGAGCTTTCGTACCACGCCGAATGAAGCCGAACATTACCGCGACAACTACTAACGCAACGGGCACGACGACCAAGGTCGTCGTGGCGACCACCGTCGCCCTGACGTTCATCACCTTCTGGCAGGCTGCGGCGGTCGTGCTCAACGACATGGCCTCGACCATGTATTACATCGGCGAGATCGCCGAGCAGGCCATCGGCAAATCTGCACCCTGGATGGTCCTCGCCGTCATGCTGTTCAGCTTCGCCGTGCGATCCGTGTACATGGAGAGCTGTAGTATGTTCGTGCGCGGCGGCGTTTACGTCGTCGTGCGGGACAGCATCGGGCCGACGGTCGCCAAGCTTTCGGTTTCCTCGCTGGTGGTCGATTACATCCTCACCGGGCCCATCAGCGTCGTCAGCGCGGGGCAGTACCTGGGCGGGCTGCTCAACGAAATCAGTGAAGCGCTGCATCAGGGCTGGCGCACCAACCCGAACTCCTTCGCGGTGTTTTTCAGCGTGGCCGTTACGGTCTACTTCTGGTGGAGCAACATCAAGGGCGTTCCCGAATCCAGCGAGAAGGCGCTGCGGATCATGTATGTGACCACCGTCATGGTGGCCGCGCTGCTGATCTGGTGCCCGCTCACGCTAATCGTTCGTGGGGGCGCGCCGGTTCCTCCGCTCCCGGCTCCGCATAACCTGCATCTCACCAACGAATCGCTGGGCTGGCTGGCGGGCACGTTCTGGTCCAAGCTTTCGCTGGTGGTGATCGTGGTGGCGCTGGGCCATTCGCTGCTGGCGATGAGCGGGTTCGAAACCCTGGCTCAGGTGTATCGCGAGGTCGCCTATCCGAAGCTCAAGAATCTCCGACTCACCGCCAATACGGTCTGTACTTATTGCGTCCTGTGTACCGGAGTGACGTCTCTGTTCGCGGTCATGCTGATTCCCGACGCCGTGCGCGCCAAGTATCAGGACAACATGATCGCCGGCTTGGTGCTGAATTTGATCGGTCCACCGTGGTTCAAGCTGGGTTTCAACATTTTTGTGGTCATCGTGGGCGTGCTGATTCTCTCGGGCGCGGTGAACACGTCGCTGATCGGAGTGAACGGCGTGTTGAACCGCGTGGCGGAGGACGGCGTGCTGCTGGACTGGTTCCGCAAGCCGCATCGCCGTTACGGCACCACCTACCGCATTCTGAACCTGATGGCCCTGCTGCAAATCGCCACCATCATCGTCAGCCGGGGCAATGTGATTCTGCTCGGCGAGGCGTACGCGTTCGGCGTCGTGTGGAGCTTCGCGCTGAAGGCGCTCGGCGTGCTGGTCCTGCGCTACCAACGGCACGACCAGGAATACAAGTTTCCGCTGAATTTCAAGGCCGCCGGACTGGAAATTCCGGTGGGCCTGGCGGCCACCACCGCCATTCTCTTCATGGTCGCGATCGCCAACCTGTTCACGAAGAAAATCGCGACGATTTATGGCGTATCGTTCACCATCGTGCTGTACACGCTGTTTCTCATTTCCGAGCGTGTGAACGCCGGAAAAAAACACGCGCAACGAACCGAGCTCGAGAAATTCAACCTGGAGCACCAGCCGCAGATTGGGCCGGAGACGCTGAAGGCGCGGCCGGGCTGTGTCCTGGTGGCGGTGCGGGATCCGCGGCGGCTGTGGCACCTCGGCCGGGTGCTCGAAAAAACCAACATGCGCCGTCACGATGTGGTGGTGATGACCGTGAGGCAGGTTTCCACCGGCGCGGCCGAATACGACTTGCGCGAGGACCAGATCTTCGGCGAATACGAGCAGGAGTTGTTCTCGCACGTCGTCGCGCTCGCGGAAAAGCAGGGCAAAACAGTCGAGTTGCTGGTGGTTCCGGCCGTCGATCCTTTCGACGCCATGGTTCAGGCGGCTACGAGTCTCCAGGCTTCGCGGCTGGTGGTGGGCGTTTCCGCGCGCATGGCATCCGAGGAACTTGCGCGGCGCATCGGGCTCGCCTGGGAGCGCCTGCCCGAGCCGCGGCACGCCTTCTCCCTGGAAATTACCAGCCCGGACCGGGAATCGGCTTTCGTAAATCTGGGACCGCATCCGCCGCGCCTCTGGCCCGAGGACGTGGACCTGCTGCACAAGCTCTGGCTCCGCCTGTCCCAAGATCCCCAGGTCGGATCGAAGCTGCACCATCGCGATGTGGTCGGCATTGCGCTGCGGCGGCTCGAACAGGAGCTGAACAGCCGGGATGGGCCGGAGCTTCTGCGCGAGCTCGAACGCGAGGTCCTCAAGAACGGGCATTAGTGTGTGGCGCTGGCCAGGCTTCCTCGCGGGAGCGCTCCGCATGCTAAGGTTACGGCTTGGAAGACACGGCCGAGTTTGTCAGCCGGGCCGCCGCGCCGCGCAGCTCGCGAGCGCGCGAGATCGCCTTCTCCGCCGCGATCCTGGCGGCCTGCACGCTAATCGCGCTGGCGCTGCGCAGCTACCTCGCGGCCACGAATCTGGCAATGGTTTATCTGCTCGGCGTGGTCGCCGTTGCGGCGAGTTGTTCCCGTGAGACGGCGGTGGCGGCTTCCATGGTGAGCGTCGCGGCTTTCGATTTCTTCTGTGTACCGCCGTACCTGACGTTTGTCGTCGCCGATTACGAGTATCTGGTTACCTTTGCGGGAATGCTGGTGGTCGCGCTGGTGATCAGCACCCAAACCAGCCGCATCCGCGCCAACGCACGGGCTGCCCTCGAACGCGAGGCCCGCACGGAGGCGCTTTACCGGCTCTCGACCAACCTCGCCGGACAGACGCGCGTGTTCGAAGCCGCCCGCGCCGCTGCCGCTCTGGCCCAGGAAGTTTTTCACACCACCGTGGTGATCTTGCTGCCCGACGATGGCCGTATTTCGTTCCGCAAACGGACCGCCGATCAGCTCCCCGTGCCCGGCGCCGAAGAGCTCATTGCGCAATGGGCCTTCGACCGGGGCCGCAAAGCCGGCCAAGGCATGGAGAACTTCGGGGAGGCGCTGGCCTTCTACATTCCGCTCCGCGGCGCGCGCGACAGCTTTGGGGTGATGTGCGTTTTGCCGGACGCCGAAAAGCGCGTGTTTCTCCCGGAGCAGCAAAATCTGCTCGACATCTTCGCGAATCAGACCGCGCTGGCCATCGAGCGTACGCTGAGCCAGAAAGCCGCCGAGGATACGCGCCTGCGGATGGAAACCGAGCAGATGCGCAGCTCGCTGCTGAGCGCGATTTCTCACGACCTGCGCACACCGCTCGCATCGATCACCGGCGCGGCTTCGACGCTGCGTTCGCAAGGCGAAAAGCTCGCGCCCGAGGTCCGGGCGGAGCTGCTCGACAGCATCTCCGAGGAAGCCGAGCGCCTCAGCCGGCTGGTCGGCAATCTTCTGGACATGACGCGCTTCGAATCCGGCACGGTGGAGCTGCGCCGCGAATTCTGTCCGCTGGAGGAGATCGTCGGGGCTGCGCTCCAGCGTCTGGATCGGCAGCTTGCCGGCCGTGCCGTGTCCGTCTCCCTGCCGGACGACCTGCCGCCGGTGTTCGTGGATGACGTTCTCTTCGGGCAGGTGGTGATGAATCTGGTCGAGAACGCGACCAAGTACACGCCCTCCGGCACGCCAGTGGAACTCGCGGCGGAATTCTCCTCCGGGACCGTGATTTTCGAAGTTCGCGACCGGGGGCCGGGCCTTCCGCTCGGCGAAGAGGAGCGCATTTTCGAAAAGTTCTATCGTGGAAATTCGGCGGGGCGGAGCGGGGCGGGCCTCGGTCTCGCGATTTGCCGCGCCATCGCGCAGGCGCACCAAGGTTCAATTGAGGCGTTCAACCGGCCGGGAGGCGGGGCGGTGTTCCGCGTGCGGCTGCCAGCCGGAAAACAATTATGAAGCCGCTGATTCTCATGGTGGAAGACGACCCGCAGATTCGCCGGTTTCTCCGCGCGACCCTGGATGCCGAAGGCTACCGCTTCCAGGAAGCCACTACAGCGGCGGAGGGACTGACGCAGGCGGCCTCGCACCAGCCCGATCTAATTTTGCTGGACCTGGGCCTGCCGGACCGCGACGGCCTCGACGTGATCCGGGGCGTGCGCGAATGGAGCCACGTTCCGATCCTGATCCTTTCCGCACGCGGTCAGGAAGCCGACAAGATCGCCGCCCTGGACCTGGGCGCGGACGATTACGTGGCCAAGCCGTTCACGGTGGGTGAGCTCCTGGCCAGGATTCGCGCCGCGCTCCGGCGTTCGCTCAGCCCCGCAGCGGCCGAGGTGGTGTGCTTTGGCCGGGTTGAGGTTGACCCCGAAAAACGAATCGTCAAGGTGGATGGGGCGGAGGTCCATCTGACCCCGAACGAGTACAAGCTCCTTCAGGTTATGCTGCGGCATCCCGGTAAGGTGCTGACCCAGAGGCAATTGCTGAATGAAGTCTGGGGGCCGAACGCGACCGAGCAGGCCCAGTATCTCCGGGTCTACATAGCGCAGCTTCGCCGCAAGCTGGAACGCGATCCTGCGCGCCCGGAGCATCTTCAGACCGAGCCCGGTGTGGGCTACAGGCTGGTTACAGGAGATTAAGAAAACCTTACCTTCGCGGCCGGTGGGCCGCTGCAGAGGCCTAAAATGGCAAGGAAAGGCCCTAAAATAACTAAGGATGTCCTCTCAAGAAAGCACGCTGCCGTCTTCGGCGCGGTCGTTAACGCCGAAGGTCGTCGTAGCGACTACGGTAGCGCTCACCTTCATTAGTTTCTGGCGCGGCGCTTCGATCGTTCTGGCCGACCTTGCCTCATCCGCTTTTTACGCGGGCGGCGCGGCCGAGCAGGCCATTGGCAAAGCGGCTCCCTGGTTCGTTCTTGGCGTCATGTTCTTCAGCTTCGCTGTTCGCAGCGTCTACATGGAAAGCTGTAGCATGTACGTCCGCGGCGGAGTGTACGTCGTGGTGCGCGAGAGTATGGGTCCCGTGCTGGCGAAACTGTCGGTTTCCGCGCTGGTCTTCGATTACATTCTGACCGGCCCGATCAGCGTGGTCAGCGCAGGCCAGTATCTGGGCGCACTCCTGAACGAAATTTTCGAGCTTCTGCATCAACCCACACGCCTGCCGGTGAACACGTTCGCGGCCGGAATGGCCGTTCTGGTCACGATCTACTTCTGGTGGGAGAACATCAAAGGAGTCCACGAGTCGAGCGGTAAAGCTTTAAGAATCATGCAGATCACGACTGTGATGGTGGTGATTTTGCTGATCTGGTGTCCGATTACCATCATGCTCAAGGGCCGCTGGGGCAATCTTCCGCCCGCCCCGACCCCGTCGAACCTGATGTTTTCCGAGGACGCCAAAGGCTGGCTGAATGGAACTGTCTGGCTGACGTTCCCGATCGTGGCGATCATTGTGGCGTTTGGCCACTCGCTGCTGTCCATGAGCGGATTTGAGACGCTGGCGCAAGTCTATCGCGAAATCGCTTATCCTAAGCTGAAAAACCTGCGCATTACTGCGAACATTGTGTGCTGGTACGCAGTGTTCTCCACGGGCGTGGTAACCCTGTTTGCGAGTATGATCATCCCGGACCAGGAACGCCCGCGCTACTTCGCCAACCTGATTGGCGGGCTGGCGATGAATCTGAGCGGGCCGTACATCTTGCGGCTCGGGTTCCATATCTTCGTGGTAATTGTCGGCGGGCTGATCCTTTCCGGCGCGGTAAACACATCGATGATCGGCGCGAACGGCATATTGAACCGCGTGGCCGAGGACGGTGTTCTGCTGCCCTGGTTTCGAAAGCCGCACAAAC
>Ga0070739_10009009_pt1 | contig 10040 bp, 7 predicted proteins | sample Coa_R1_7_FD_66445 | JGI IMG/M metagenome (GOLD analysis project Ga0070739, IMG submission 66445) | Surface soil microbial communities from Centralia Pennsylvania, which are recovering from an underground coalmine fire - Coalmine... | ecosystem: Environmental > Terrestrial > Soil > Unclassified ...
CAGTGACAAGGTTTCTACTTCCACGGTGGATGCGCTCTATGAACGGGCGCGGGCGGCGGGTGCGATTGGCGGCAAGCTGACCGGGGCCGGCGGCGGCGGTTTTTTGCTGCTGTTCGTCCCTCCCGAGCGGCAGGACGAAATTGTCGAGGCCCTCCGGCAGCTGATTCACGTGCCGTTCACCTTCGAATCGGGAGGCAGTCAGGTAATTTTCCACGAACCGGGTATCGATTACCAACAAGCGGAAAAAGCCCGCGAAGTCCTCGCGGCCAGCACGTCAACTTTGGCGGACGCCGCCTGATCGGAGGGAGCCGTGAACAAGACTTCGCGTATCTACGTTGCCGGAGGCGATACTCTCATCGGTGCTGCGCTGCGAGAAACGCTGCGTGCCCGCGGGTACACGAACCTGATTGGCGAGCCGCCCGGTGAACCCGACCTGATTTGCTCGTGGCAGGTGGAGGATTTCTTCACTGCTGAGCAGCCCGAATATGTCTTTTTGACGGCGGGGATGTCGGGCGGCATCCATGCCAACCAGAACTATCCCGCCCAGTTGATGCGCGACAACCTCTTGTCGGTTGTCCACGTCATCCACGCCGCCCACGGCCACGGCGTCGCCAAGCTACTCTATCTGGCCAGCTCGTGCAGCTACCCGCGCTTGGCCCCTCAGCCGATGCGCATCGAGGCGCTGATGACCGGGCCACTGGAACCGACCAACGAAGCCTACGCAATGGGCAAGCTGGCCGGGATGGTGTTGTGCCAAGCGTATCGCCGGCAATACGGGGCGCCGTTCATCACCGCCATCCCCGCCAACGCTTTCGGCCCACACGATGACTTCAGCCCCGAAAACTCGCACGTCATTCCCGGGCTTCTCCGCAGATTTCACGAAGCGCGCTACACCGGTCAAACCGAGGTCCGCATCTGGGGGAGCGGAAAACCCCGCCGGGAGTTTGTCTACTCCCGCGACCTGGCCGACGCTTGCCTGTTCGTGATGCAGAACTACGACGCCGAGGAACCGATCAATCTCGGCGGCGGTTCGGATCTATCGATTGCCGAGACGGCCAGCGTCGTCGCTTCGGTTGTCGGCTATCGCGGCCGATTGCGCTTCGATGTCAGCCGGCCCGATGGAATGCCGCTGAAGAGCCTGGACTCGCGGCCGTTGCGGAAGCTGGGTTGGACGCCGTCCACCGATTTCCGCACCGCCTTGGCCGAAACCTACGACTGGTTCCTTCGCAACGTCCTCCCGCAGGAGAAAAGGGATGCTCGAAAGGCTGTATAGATCGCTGTATCGAATCCGCCGGATGGAAGAAGCGTTCGCGCGCGTCTATCCGACGGACAAGATCAAAAGTCCCGTTCACCTGTCAATTGGCCAAGAAGCCGTCTCGGTCGGCGTCTGTGCGGCGCTGCGGCCGGACGACGTGGTTTTCGGCACCTATCGTGGACATGCCCTCTACCTGGCCAAGGGCGGCGACATGAAAGCGATGGCCGCCGAGCTGTACGGCAAGGCGACTGGCTGCACCAAGGGCAAGGGCGGCTCGATGCACCTTATCAGCACCGAGGCCGGCATGATGGGCGCCTCCGCCGTGGTCGGCACCACCATCGCCAACGCCGTCGGCTACGCCTACGCGATGCAGTACCAGAAGCGGGACTCCATTGTCGTGAGCTTCTTCGGCGACGGCGGCTCGGAGGAGGGCGTTTTCCCCGAGAGCCTTAACTTTGCGGCGCTCAAACGGCTGCCGATCCTGTTTGTGTGCGAGAACAACGGCTACGCCATTCACACCTGCCAACAGCGGCGTCAGGGCCGGCCGGACATCTGCGCTCGCGCAGAGGCCTACGGCATCCCGGCAGAGCGGATCGAGCACAACGATGTTCTCTACCTGTTAGAGCGAACGCGAGCGCTGACTGCCAAGATTCGCGCGGGAGGCGGGCCCCAGTTCTTGGAGGTCATGACCTACCGTTGGCGCGAACACGTGGGGCCCAATAACGACTTCCATCTCGGCTACCGCGCAGAGGAAGAGGCGGCCCCCTGGGTCGAAACGGATCAGGTGAAACGTCTGGAATCCATGATTCCTCCGGAGCGATGCAGACCGATCCAAGAAGAAGTCGATGCCGAGGTTGAGGCGGCGCTGGTCTTCGCTGAGGAAAGCCCGGAGCCGGAGTTGGCGGAACTCTATACCGATGTCCTTTAAGAGAACTATTCCCATGCCACAGACCGTAACGAGCGCTCCCGTACAACGATCCACACGCGAAAGCACCGGCGAGCGCACGCTGTCTTACGTCGATGCCATCCGCGAGGCGACCGATCAAGAGATGGCGCGCGATCCATCGGTATTAGTGTTCGGCCTGGATGTGGACGATCCCAAAGCGATCCAGGGCACTACCCGCGGCCTATTGGAGAAGTACGGTCCTGGCCGTGTTTTCGGAACACCGCTGTCCGAAGATGCCATGACCGGGGCGGCGATCGGCATGGCTCTGGCCGGTCTGCGGCCCATCCACGTCCACATCCGTATGGACTTCTTGATGCTGGCCATGAATCAACTGGTCAACGTGGCGGCCAAGAGCCGGTACATGTACGCCGGCAAGGTGTCGATTCCTCTGGTCGTGCGCTCGATGATCGGCAAAAGTTGGGGCCAGGGGGCGCAACACTCGCAGGGGTTGTACAGCTTTTTCATGCACGTTCCGGGACTTCAGGTCGTCGCTCCGACCACGCCCTACGACGCCAAGGGCTGCCTAATCGCAGCCATCCGCGAGGATAACCCGGTGTTGTACGTCGAACATCGCATTCTGCACTTCCAGAATGGACCGGTGCCCGCCAACGCTTACACGGTCGCGCCCGGTCGAGCACGGATCACGGCGGTTGGCAATGATGTGACGTTGATTGGCATTTCGCAGATGCAGAGCGAGTGCCAGAAAGCCCGTCTGTACCTGGAAGAAATCGGCATTCAGGCGGAAGTGATCGATCCGATCTGGCTCAGCCCGCTCGACATCAATACCATCGTGCAATCGGTGGAAAAGACCGGCCGGCTCTTGGTCGTCGATAACGGTTGGGTCTGCTGCGGCGCGGCTGCGGAGATCGTTACCCAAGTGACTGAGCGCTTGCAGGGACACCGCACGATTCGCGTTCGGCGCATGGGCTTTGCTCCGGTAACATGCCCGACCGCGCCGAACCTGGAGCGTCTGTACTACCCCGATGGCCGCACCATCGCGGCGGCGGCGCGCGACCTGGTAGAAGAAACGCGAACCGGCTGGATGCCGCACGAGCGGCCCGAGCTGAATTCCTTCGTCTTCAAAGGGCCTTTCTGATGCAAGCCAAGCAAACCATCCGCGGGGGACTCGACTGGCCCCTGATGCGGGACAACGTCACGCGAGCGGACCTCGACGCCGTCATCGAATACCTCAAGCAGGATGAGCCGATCCTCACGCACGCGGCCCAGGTCCGTGCCTTCGAGCGCGAGTGGTCTGACTGGGCGGGAGTAAAACACAGCGTCTTTGTCAGCTCCGGCTCCTCGGCCAACTTGCTGACATTGGCGGCCTTGAAGGCCCTCACCGGCGGCGGCGAGATCATTGTTCCGCCGCTCACCTGGGTTTCCGACATCGCCGCCGTACTGCACTGCGGTTTCGAGCCGGTTTTCGTCGATATCGACCCGCGCACACTCGGCATGGACCCGGCACAAGTGATCGCGAAGCTGACGCCCCGGACGCGCGCCGTGTTTCTGACGCACGTACTGGGTTACAACGCTCTGACGCAAGAACTACTCGATGAGTTGAAACGCCGCAACATCCCGCTGATCGAGGACGTGTGCGAATCGCACGGAGCGACCTTCCAGGGCAAGCGACTCGGCTCGTTCGGCCTGGCATCCAACTTCTCGTTCTACTACGCGCACCACCTCAGCACCATCGAAGGCGGCATGGTCTGCACCAATGATGAGGATCTCTACGAAACGGTCCGCATGATGCGCTCGCACGGAATGGTGCGCGAGCTAAGTTCGCTTGAGCGCAAGGAAGAATACTGGGAGTCGTATCCTGACCTGAACCCCGACTTCATTTTCGCCTACCCCGCCTGGAACGTGCGCAGCACCGAGATCAACGCCATCATCGGCCGCTCGCAACTGCCACGGCTGGATGGCAACGTCGAGCTACGGACCAAGAACCTACTGTTGTTCCTCAACAATCTCGATCCGGCCATCTACCAGACCGACTTCGCCATCGAAGGCAGCAGCAACTATGCGTTTACTCTGGTTCTCAAGGAGCCGGATGACGACTTGTGGCGTCAGGTTTCGACTTGCTTGCGGGCCAACGGAGTCGAGTTCCGGCGCGGCCTGTCTGGCGGTGGCAACCAATTGCGACAACCCTATCTCCGCCGCTTGCTACCCCCGAATGAATACAAGAAGTATCCGCGCGTGGACCATGTGCATTTTTACGGCTGCTACATCGGCAACTATCCGACGCTGCCCGAAGAAAAGATCCTGCGGTTGTGCGAGCTGCTGAACGGACTGGCGGAAGGCCGTCGCCGTCGTGCCGCCTAGGAGTGGAATGGATTCTCTATATAGCCCCCGGCAAACCGGGGGTGTTGCAAACCCTCGGCTTGCCGGGGGCTATATGAGGAAATCATGGCGAACACAAAGAAACTTGATTTGGTCCTTATCAACCCCAGCAGCCGGACTCACGTCTATCAGTCCTTGGGGGAATCTCTGACGGCCATCGAGAACCCCGTGTGGGCCGGCCTGATGGCCACGTTCTGCCGTACTCGGGGACTTTCGGTTGAGTTGATCGATGCGGAAGCGGAGGAACTGAACGCCGACCAGGTAGCCGAGCGCGTCGAGCACCTGAATCCGGTCCTGGCCGTCGTGGTTGTCTATGGCCACCAACCCTCGGCATCGACGCAGATCATGACTGCCAGCGGCCAGGTCTGCACCGCCATTAAACGGCTGAACTCCGAACAAAAAATTCTGTTCGCCGGGGGCCACGTCGCTGCCCTACCAGAACAGACCCTCCACGAAGAGGTCGCCGATTTCGTCGCTGCCGGCGAGGGGCTGCACACCATGGTGCAGTTGGTGGGCGCACTCCGTTCGCCGGTGCCGAATTTCTCCGGCGTACCGGGACTTTACTACCGCGATGGCGATGCGATCCGTAACGCACCCGACACGCCGCTGGTCGGCAACCTGGACCAAGAGATGTCCGGCGTGGCTTGGGACTTGTTGCCGATGGACCGCTATCGGGCGCACAACTGGCATTGCCTGGGCGGTCTATCGCGCAAGCCCTACGCCGCGTTGTACACGACTCTGGGCTGCCCCTACCACTGCTCGTTCTGTTGCATCCAAGCGCCGTTCAAAAGCGGCGAGCGGGCCGGCGGCGTCAAGGAGACGACCAACAGCTATCGCTATTGGAGTCCCGACAATGTCATCGGACAAATCGATGTGTTAGTCAACAAGTACGGCGTGCGCAACATCAAGATCGCCGATGAGATGTTCGTCCTCAATCGCAAGCATGTCCTCGGCATCTGTGATCGAATCATTGCCCGCGGCTACGATCTGAACATTTGGGCGTACACGCGCGTCGATACGGTCAAGGACGGCATGTTGGACAAGCTGAAGGCGGCGGGCGTCAACTGGCTGGCCTTCGGCATTGAGGCGGGCGCCGACCGGGTGCGCGACAACGTCGATAAGAGCTTCGATCAGCAAGAAGTCTACGAGGTTCTTCGTCGGGTGCATGACGCCGGGATCAATGTAATCGGCAATTACATTTTTGGGCTGCCGGAGGACGACCTGGAGACGATGCAGGCGACCCTGGACCTGGCCCTTGATCTCCGCTGTGAGTTCGCCAACTTCTATTCGGCGATGGCCTACCCCGGCTCACCGCTGTACACGCGAGCGGTGCGGCAGGGAGTGCCGTTGCCTCAGAAGTGGACCGGCTATTCGCAGCACTCACGCGATTGTCTGCCGATGCCGACGCGCTACATTCCGGCACGCGAAGTCTTGCGGTTCCGCGATTCGGCGTTTCTAAAGTATTACACAGATCCGCAATATCTTGATATGGTTGAGCGCCGCTTCGGCTCCGTAACCGTGGCGCATCTGAAAGAAATGACGGAACACAAGTTAGAGCGCCATCTTCTGGACGGCCGCTTGGACGTGCCTCCTGTGTTGCTACCCGCCGAGAGTTCACCAGCTTCGGAGACGCCCCAACTGATTCCGCTTTCGATCCGGCGAGCGTCCTAAGGCGCTCTGCGTCCGAACTCCTTGCCAGACCAAGCCTCACCGATGATGAAGCATGAATGAGTCTATTTTGACTCTCTCCGGTTCCGATTAATAATCGGGTACCAAACCAGGTGTGTCGAGCAGGAGTGTTTACATCGACCGGAACGAGGGAGCTGAGGTGAGGTAGTAATGTGGATACAGGGACGTTGAAAGCCAGGAAACCTCTTGTTGTGGCCGCGCCTCGCAGCGGTTTTTCCCTGCTAATCAGCGTGATCGACAACCTGTTGCGGCGCGGAGTGGGTCGGATTTCTCGTTCCCCTCGCCAGATCGTGCTGGACCGTGTCGTCGAGTTGGCGAGCTTCTACATCACCCAGAAGTATCGGTCCACCTTCGCGCGTTTTGGAATCACACGCGACCTGATATTCAACGGGGAGTTTCACCTTCTGGTCGGCGGCCCCAAGTGGCTGGAGAAGAGCAATCCGCAGCTCGCAGGCTTCCGTAAATACTTCGGTGTCCGTGGAATGGGAGATTTCCTCCTCGTTACGACCCATCCGCGTCAAGTTCTGGAATTCAACGACGTGGTGCATTCGCATACGGCGCCGGCACTGTGGCTCCAGGAGGATTACTACGCCTCGTTTCGGAAATTCACTTCCATTCGCAACCCTCTCGGCATCATCAACTCCGCGAGCTTCTCGCTCAATGCGATGGCGAGCGAGTATATACAGAACTTCTTGCCGGGCGAGAGCGAAGACCACATCCGGCAGCGGCACGGCCTCTACAAGCTGACAGACTTGGAGTTTTTCCGCGGCCTGGTGCGCTTCCTCAAGGGCTATCTGGATGAGTACCTCCCCTGCCAGAAAGAATACTTCGTCATGAGATGGGAGGACCTGATCACTGATCCTCCTACCACGATTTGCCGAATCGCGGCGGCCCTGGATCTGGCTTGCTCCGAGGAAGAGGCCCAGGCCCTCTGGAAGCCGATGGACCATGTGAACCTGCTCCGCTTCCACAAACATAACTATCGCAAGGGCAAGGGCATCGTCGGCGACTGGAAGAACAGCCTGGTCAACGAGCACCTGGACATCTTCCGGGAGTATGGGTTCGATCACTACATGGAGGCGTTGGGCTATCCTCCGGTTCCCGTCCTCGACCCGCGTGGTTACTCACCCTATCAGAAGTTGATTGCGCGCTACTTGCAGCGCGGGGAGCTCTATCGCCAGGTCGGCGATCCGGATCTCTTCGGCTTTGCCTTCAACAAGTCCAACATCGACGCGAGCAAGTTCGGCTTCAAGTCGTTTCCGGCCCGGAAGTGGACTCGAGTCGAGCGCTCCACCCTGAGCCAGGACAGTGTTGTCGAAGCGGTGTCCGATACCGCGGAGGAGTGCTGCGAGAAGATCAACCAACTCCTGTTTCAGGTCCTCGATGCTAGGCTGGAAACGTGGAGTGATGCAAGGGATTGCATCGGGAGCTTGGAAAAAGATTGGACCAACTTGATGGGTGAGGTTCCAGATGGGCGCGGTCTGGCGTTGTACGCCCGCGCTCTGGAATCCATTAGGAGTAACTGTGCCTAATCATGCCGCAAGACAATCAATCCCCCCGCTTTTTTGTTGTCACTACTCCCGGCCTGTCCGCGACACGCTGGCTGGCTTACGTTTTGGCCGAGCATCCCGACGTGTACGTCGCGCACGGCAAACATGCTCTTGATGCCGTGATACGGGGCCAGTTCACCCAGGAACAACAAAGCGGCGACCGCGATTCTCTGATGCGCGGCAATGAAATGCAAGCGCTGTATGACAGGCACTCCCTAGAAGAGGTCTTCGCTCGTTACCAGCAAACGAGGCCGGAGGCGCGCGTGTACGGGTGCGTTCATTCGTACACGCTTGATGGCCTCATTCTAGCCGCCCGCAACCCGCAAACCCTCTCCAACCTTCGTATCCTGAACCTCGTGCGGCATCCGGTTAATTACATCGCCTCGCATTATGCCCTGGTCCGCTCCGCCGAGAAGCATCCGCGTCTGTATCAGCTTTACGTGGAGCGTGTGTTTCCGCAAGCTCTGCGGGCGTATCCAGAGCTGTTCCTGATGCCCTGTCCGGATATTCGGGCTTTCCTGGCCTTCGCCGCCAGCTGTCAAGGCGTAGCCAACCTCCTCCGGGATCTCGTTTTTCCTGGGGTCCGCAGCGTGAAGATGGAGGAATTGACCACTCGGATAGAACTATTGCAGAGCGTTTGCCAGGAGTTAACGGGTCTCACCTATTCCCCTGAGTCGCTGAAGACGTTCATTAACCGGGGTGCAGTCAATCAGCATCGCCCTCGGGGCGCGAGCAATGACCCGCGCACGATCTTTGAAGGCTGGGAATCCTGGCAGCAGGACATAGCTCAGGTGATGATTCCAGGGGCCGTCCTCGACTGGCTGGAAGAAATGGACTATGACGTGACGATGCTGCGCAGCGAGTCGTCAGCGCCCAGCAGGACAAACACCCCATCGAGCGAGCCTCCGGTCCCCTGTCTAGCAGATCACCTGCGGATGCTGGATCAACGGCATCCGTACCTGGAGCAACTGACCCGGTCCGGACCCTCGACGATCCAGTTTATCGATACGGAACATCCAGGGTTTCAACTCGTCCACCAAGAGGGCAAGGTCTACGCTCTCGCAAGGAGTCTGAAGGTGCAGAATCCCAGCCGGCTGGCGCCCGAGGCTCTTCGGATGCTGGAAGCCAAGGGTTTGTGCTTCTGCACGGATACGGTGGCGGAGGCCTGGGTTGCAATCGCGCGAAGCCTCTTTCCAAACCCGGAGTTGGCGGCCGCGCAAACGATGACAACTGCTCCTCACTTGGTTGAAGAGGGATTCAGAAACTTCAATCTGGTCAGCTATGGAGGGAAGGTCTTTGCTCTAGCGCAGTGTGTAGGCCCAGTGGATTTTTCCAGACTCTCGGAGACTGAGTTCAGGGAGCTGCGCAGCAAAGAGCAGATTTTCATCGCCGATTCTCTGGCGGAAGCCAAGCGCTGGATCGAGCAACTTCATGAACGCCTCCAGCCTCAATCGCTTGAGACCACATACAAGGGATTCAATCTCGTCGCCTACCGCGGCAGCGTCTGGGCGGTGGCGCAGTCTCTGGGTTCACTAGACCTGGCCTCGCTTCCGGCGGGAGAGACCGAGGAACACCAGCGCACCGCGCGGATTTTCGTGGCCCCCTCGACAGAGCAGGCCAGGCGATGGATCGATCAGATTAGTTGTCCGCCAAGGCGCCGCAATCTTTTTTCCAGAATCTACCGGCGTGCGGTAAGCCGTTCTCGCTGATCCGAACCCCAGGCTTCGGCTGTTCGCTTCTCCGCCGTCCGAACCTTGAACTTCCAACTCTTCGTTCTTCTACTGTGCGAACAGCTCCCGCCTTGCAGCGTGTCAATGGTAACGCGGCCCGGAGGGAGTGTCCAGCCACTCGGCTATCAATCGGTTAGAGTGCCTATCAGGCTGGTGTAGCGGGTCCGGCTCGGCTCGCCGGACCTACTAGTAGGTGCCGCGAGCCGAGCGGCACCCTCAACCGCTACATCCACTGGAAACGCGCTCTAGCCGATATTGCCGGCATCGTTGATGGCGCTGTAGACGCTATTGGCTTCCTTGCGCTTGACGGCATCGCCGTTATACAGCAGCCCACCGACCGCCTGGGCATCGGTCGCCTTGAGCAAGTCCAGCACGGTCAGTACCGTGTCGTTGGCCACGCCGAAGGCATTGCCATTGGAACCCACGTTGACGCCTGCCGTGCCCACACCGTCGCCGCTGACGACGAAGCCGTACTTCGCCGCCACGCCTGTGCTGTCCAGCGTTGCGTTGGTGGCGTAGATCGACAGGGCGGT
>Ga0070739_10009011_pt1 | contig 10037 bp, 6 predicted proteins | sample Coa_R1_7_FD_66445 | JGI IMG/M metagenome (GOLD analysis project Ga0070739, IMG submission 66445) | Surface soil microbial communities from Centralia Pennsylvania, which are recovering from an underground coalmine fire - Coalmine... | ecosystem: Environmental > Terrestrial > Soil > Unclassified ...
CGCGGCGGCCGCGCGGCGGCGAGCAGCGCCGCCAGATCGAGCGAGCGTTCGAGATGTTCGGCGAGCCGGTCGAGCGTCTCTTCCACCTGCGCTTCATAGGCGATGTCGCCCGGTTCGCCGCCGAGCCCGGCGAGAAAGGCGCGGCGGAAGGCGTCGCTCGCGAACAGCCCGTGTAGGTAGCATCCGGCGATGCGGCCGTCGGGGCTGACGCACCCCTCGTCCCGGCCGCCGAGCCGCAGCATCGGGCGCGCCAGGCCCGGCCCGGTGGTGATTCCCACGTGCATCTCGTAGCCGCGCACCGGGGCGCCGCTCGCCACAGCCACCCCCGCCGCCGCCGTCAGCCGCTTCTCGCCGCCGAGCACGGTCGTGATGTCGAGCAGCCCGAGGCCTGCGGCTTCCCCCGGCGGCCCCTCGACCCCTTGCGGATCGGCGATGGTGTTCCCGAGCATCTGATAGCCGCCGCACAGCCCGAGGATGCGGCCGCCGTGACGGCGGTGCGCCAGCAGATCGATGTCCCAGCCCTGTTCGCGCAGCACCGCGAGGTCGGCGATCGTCGCCTTCGAGCCGGGCAGGATCACCAGCGCGGCGTCGCGCGGCAACGGCTGCCCCGGCCGCACGAGGATCAGCTCGACCCCCGGCTCCGCCCGCAGCGGGTCGAGATCGTCGAAATTGGCGATGCGCGGCAGCAAGGGGACGGCGACTTTGATTCGATCCTCACCCTCACCCGCCTCGCTGCGCTCGGCACCCTCTCCCGCATTGCGGGAGAGGGGGTTTGCCGCCGCTGCACTCCCTCTCCCCGCAAGCGGGGAGAGGGTCGGGGTGAGGGGCGCCGCCGCAAGCGCCATCGTATCTTCGGCGGGCAACAGTGCAGCCGCATCGAACCACGGGACGACGCCGAAGGACGGCAGGCCCGTGCGCTCGACGACGGCGGCGAGGCCGCCGTCGAACAGGCGCGCATCGCCGCGGAACTTGTTGACGATGAACCCGACGAGCCGTGCGCGCCCGCTTTCGGACAGCAATGTCCAGGTGCCGACCAGTTGGGCAATGACGCCGCCGCGCTCGATGTCGCCGACCAGTGCCACCGGCACGTCCGCAGCTTCCGCAAATCCCATGTTGGCGATGTCGCCGCGGCGCAGGTTGATCTCGGCCGGGCTGCCCGCCCCTTCCACGAGCACGAGATCGGCGTCGGCAGCGAGACGGCCGAAGCTTTCGAGCACCGCCGGCAGCAATTGCGGCGCCAGCGATCGGTAGTCGCGCGCCGCGATCGCGCCGTAGATCTTGCCATGCAGCACGACCTGCGCCGCGCCCTCCGACTGCGGCTTGAGCAGCACGGGGTTCATGTCGATGCTGGGGGCGACGCCGCAGGCGCGCGCCTGCAGGGCCTGCGCGCGGCCGATCTCGCCGCCCTCGGCGGTGACCGCGGCGTTGTTCGACATGTTCTGCGGCTTGAATGGCCGCACCCTCAGCCCCCGCCGCGTAAAGGCGCGCGCCAACCCCGCGACCAACAGCGATTTGCCGACATCGGAGCCGGTCCCCTGCAGCATCAGCGCCCGCGTCACCTTCCGCTCCCCTTCAACCCTCTCCCGCGGTGCGGGAGAGGGTATATGCGCGATCGGCCGCTCAAAACTCGATCCCCTGCTGCGCCTTCACACCGGCGCGGAACGGGTGCTTGACCAGGGTCATCTCGGTCACGAGATCGGCCGCCTCGACGAGCTCGGGGGCGGCGTTGCGGCCGGTCACAACGATGTGGAGATCGCGCGGCTTCGCCCGCAACACATCGAGCACTTCGGCCAGCGGCAGGTAGCCGTAGCGCAAGACGATGTTGAGTTCGTCCAGCAGCACCATCCGGTAGGACGGGTCGGCGATCATCTGTTGCGCGACCTCCCAGGCGGCGCGCGCCGCAGCGATGTCGCGGGCGCGGTCCTGCGTGTCCCAGGTGAAACCCTCGCCCATCGCGCGGCAGGTCACGAGATCGGGAAATTTGGCGAGCACCTCGCGTTCGCCGGTGCCCCAGGCGCCCTTGATGAATTGCACGACCCCGACGCGCATGCGGTGGCCGAGGCAGCGAAGCACCATGCCGAAGGCGGCGGTCGATTTGCCCTTGCCGGCGCCGGTATGGACGATGAGCAGTCCCCGCTCCTCGGTCTTCATCGCCAGCACCCGAGCGCGCGCCGCCTTGCGCCGCGCCATCTTCTCGCGGTGCGCCTCGTTGATTTCGTCTTCGGTCAGATCGGCGCTCATCCTCGGCTCCATCCCGCCAGCGCTTCGCGGGCGCTGTTGCTGCGGGGGCGCCACAGGCCGCGCTCGATGGCTTCGAGGAAGCGGCGGCTGGTCTCGGCCAGTGCCGCCGGGTTGTGCGCCGCCATGAAGCCGCGGACGCCGTCGTCGGCGAGATAGGCCTCGTAGAGCGCCTCGAAATGCGCGTCCTCGATGACGCGGGCGGTCGCGGCGAACGCGAAGAGATAATCGACCGTCGCGGCGATCTCGGCCGCCCCCTTGTAGCCGTGCCGCATGACGCCGGCGATCCAGCGCGGGTTGGCGGCGCGGCCGCGGACGATGCGGCCGATTTCCTCGCGCAACGTGCGGATGCGCGGCCGCTGCGGCACCGAGTGGTCGTTGTGATAGACGGCCGGCGCCCGCCCCGAAAGCTGCCGCACGGCAAGCGCTAGGCCGCCCTCGAACTGGTAGTAGTCGTCGCTGTCGAGCAGGTCGTGCTCGCGGTTGTCCTGATTGTGCACGACCGCCTGCGCCGCCGCGAGCCGCGCCTCCAGCATGCCGCGCTCCGTCTCGCCCTCGCTTCCCGCGCCATAGGCCCACTGGCTCCAGCCGAGATAGGCATCGGCGAGATCGTCCTCGTCGTCCCAGATGCGCTCGTCGATCAGCGCCTGCAATCCGGCGCCGTAGGCTCCGGGGCGCGAACCGAAGACGCGGTAGCCGGCGCGACGCGCGGCCGCCTCCGGCGAAGCGCCCGCCGCTTCGAGCGCGGCGCGGTCGCTCCGCACGCGCGCGGCGAGCGGATTCACGTCGGGAGGCTCGTCGAGCTCGGCGACGGCGCGGGCGGCGCTGTCGATAAGATCGATCAGGCCGGAAAAGGCGTCGCGGAAGAAGCCGGAGATGCGCAAGGTGACATCGACGCGCGGCCGGTCGAGCACGCCCGCCGGCAGAATCTCGAAGCCGGTCACCCGGCCGCTCGCCGGCTCCCAGACCGGGCGCACCCCCATCAGCGCCAGCGCCTGCGCGACATCGTCGCCGCCGGTGCGCATGTTGGCGGTGCCCCAGGCGGAGAGCGCGATGCGCGCGGGATAGGCGCCATGCTCCTGCGCGTGCCGCTCGACGAGCAGCGCCGCCGACTGCCAGCCCAGCTGCCACGCCGCCGGGGTCGGGACGGCGCGCGTATCGACCGAGAAGAAATTGCGCCCGGTCGGCAAGACGTCGGGCCGCCCGCGGCTCGGGGCGCCGGAGGGGCCCGGCGGGACGAAGCGCCCGTCGAGGCCGGCAAGGAGGTTGTTCAGTTCGGACGGACCGCACGCGCGCACGGCCGGGCGCAGCGTGGTCTCGATCCAGCCGAGCACCGCCCGCGTTCGTTCCCACGTCGGCTCCGGCGCTGCCTCCCCCGCCACCAGTCGCAAGGCCAGCGCCTCCAGCCGCTCGACGGTGTCGCCGGCGCTGCGCCAAACTTCCCCTCCCCGTCCTTCCGGGTGGAGAGGCCCCCACCCCTGCCCTTCCCCGCTTGCGGGGGAGGGAGACGCCCCCCCTCCCAAGCTTGCGGGAGCGCCCCCTCCCCCGCAAGCGGGGGAGGGTCGGGGTGGGGGCTCCCCGCACAGCGCCGGCGGTCGCGGGCCGGTCCAAGGTTCGGCCGGGTCGAGGGTAAGCGGATCGCAGCCGAGGCCGAGATCGTCGGCAAGGGCGCGCAGCAGCGAGGCCTCCTCGGGACGGCTGCCGCGGCCGGTGCGGGCGAAGGCGACGAGGAGGGCGTCGAGGCGCTCGCCCTCGGGGCTCTGCCCGAACACGTGCAGCCCGTCGCGGATCTGCAGTTCCTTCAGCTCGCACAGAAATCCGTCGAGCTTCTTCAGCGCGCTCGCCGTCTCCTCGCCCGGCGCGATGCCGCAATCGCCGTCGATGCCGGCGGCGCGGGCGCGGTCGAGGATGTCGCGGGCAAGCGGCGCGATGCGGCGCGGGTCACCGCGCGCGGCCTCGTAATACTCGTCGATGAGCCGCTCCAGCTCGGCGGCGACGCCGTGGCTGCCGGCGCGGGTCAGCGGCGGGGTCAGGTGATCGACGACGACCGCCTGCGCCCGCCGCTTGGCCTGCGTCCCCTCGCCGGGATCGTTGACTATGAACGGGTAGAGGTGCGGCAGCGGCCCGAGCGCCGCCTCCGGAAAGCACTCCGCCGACAAGGCCAGCGCCTTGCCCGGCAGCCATTCGAGATTGCCGTGCTTGCCGAGGTCGATCACCGCGCCGGCGCGGAAATCGTCGGCCAGCCAGGCATAGGTCGCGAGGTAGGAATGCGGCGGCACCAATGCCGGGTCGTGATAGGTGGCCTTCGGGTCGAGGTTGTAGCCGCGTGCCGGCTGCACCAGCACCGCGAGGTTGCCGGCGCGGAAGCCGGGGATCGCGAAGCGGCCGCAATCGAGCCGGCCCGGCCGGAAGAACGGATCGCGCTCGGCCCGGCCCCAGCGCTCCGTCACTGCGCGCTGCACCGCCGGCGGCAACGTCGCGAAGAAAGCGGAGTAGTCGGCGAACGACAGCGTCTCCTCGGCCGGCGCCCGTGGCCGGGCGTTGGTCGGACCGGCGAGCAGGCGGTCCATCAGGTCCGCCGGATCGTCGGGCGCGTCATCGAGGCGGTAGCCGGCGGCGCGCAAGGCGCGCAATACCGCGATGGCCGACGCCGGGGTGTCGAGGCCGACGCCGTTGCCAATGCGTCCGTCGCGGTTCGGGTAGTTCGCCAGCACCAGCGCCACCCGCCGCTCCGCCGCCGGCTTGGCTCGCAGCCTGGCCCAGTTCCGCGCCAGATCGGCGACGAAAGCGATGCGGTCGGCGACGGGGCGGTAGCCGACGAGGTCGGCCTCCGTCTCCGGGTCGCGGCCGAGCGGCGCCTTGAACGAGACGGCGCGCGCAAGGATGCGGCCGTCGATCTCCGGCAGCGCGACGTTCATCGCGAGGTCGCGCGGGCCGAGGCCGCGGGTGCCGGCGCGCCAGCCCTCCTCGTCGCCGCCGGCGAACACGACCTGCAGGATCGGGCAGTCGGCGCGCAGCGGATCACCGCCGCTCGCCCCCACCGAAAACCCGGTCGCGTTCAGGATGACCGCCGGCGGATAGGCGGTGAAGGCCTCCGCCAGCAGCGCCGCCGCCTCGCGTTCCTTGAGGCTGTGCACGAAGACCGGCAGCGGCCGCAGCCCCCGCGCCTCCAGAGCCGCCACCAGCGCATCGACCGGCGCCGTATTCCCGGACTGCACCAGCGCCCGGTAGAAGGCGATCGGGACGACGCCACCGTCGCCTCGCCATTTCGACGCGATGTCGGCGAGGCTGGCAAACGCGAGGCCCGGCCAATAGAGGCCAGCGCGGAGCAGCGGCGCCGGCTCTGCCCACTCGGTGGCCGGATTTGCCGGCCGCTGCCCCCACCCTTCCCTCCCCCGCTCGCGGGGGAGGGTCACGGAGGAGGCTTCCCTCCCCCGCGAGCGGGGGAGGGTCAGGGAGGGGGCCTCCCTCTCCCCGCGTGCGGGGAGAGGGTCGGGGTGAGGGGCCGGGGCGCGCAGCAGCGTCGCCGCATAGATCAAAAAATTGTCGGCGTTGACGGGACCGCCTTCGGCAAGGTAGCGCCACAAGCGGCGGCAGACCGGCGCGGCAAGCGTCGAGAGCCGCGCCAGCTCCGCGTCGGGCTTGTCGTCGCCAGGCAGCAGCGCCAGCGGGATGTCGCCCGCCCGGCAGGTTTCGGCGAGGCGTTCGATCCCGTAGGGCCAGTAGGCGCTGCCGCCGAGGACGCGCGCGACGACCAGGCGCGCCCGCGCCACCATTTCCATGTAGCGATCGACCGAGAAGTTGTGGCCGAGGCGCAGCAGCGGCGCGAGCCGCAGGGTCGGCGCCCGCGGATCGGCCCCGCGCCGCCGCGCCTGCGCCGCCGCGAGCAGCGCCATCTCGGTGTCGGCGCTGCACAGTATCACGATGTCGCCCGGCGTCTGCGCGAGATCGACGGGCGCCGACCCGTCGGCGATGACCCCCGGTTCTGTCGCCAGCAGATGCATCAGCCGGCCAACGCGGCGTGGATGGCGGCGCGGTCGAGGCCCCTGCGGCCGATCACGACGAGCCGGCTTTCGCGCGGCTCGGCCGGCCCCCAGGGCCGGTCGAAATGCTGCTGCACCCGGTCGCCGACCGCCTGCACGACGTGCCGGCGCGGGCGTCCCGGCACATCCAGAAAACCCTTGATGCGGAGCACGTCGTGCTCGCGGATCACCGCCGCCAGCCGCTCCCGGAAGGCGTCGGGGTCGGCGATCGGACCGCGCGCGACGACGAAGCTCTCGAAATCGTCGTGGTCGTGCTTGCCTTCGAGCTCGTGCAGCGACGAGCGCGCCGCGAGATCGTCCTCCGCTGCCGCGGCGAGGCCGAGCGCCACGGCGGCAGGCACATTGCCATTGGACGCCGTCACCACCTTCACCCCCGGCCGCAGCCGCGCCGCGATCGCGGATGTCAATTCCGCGAGGGCGGCCGTCGGGAGCAGGTCCGCCTTGTTCAGCACGACGAGGTCGGCGCAGGTCAGCTGGTCGGAAAACACCTCGTCGAGCGGGTTGTCGTGGTCGATCGACGGGTCGGCCGCGCGCTGCGCCGCGACCGCCGCAGGGTCGGGCGCGAAGCGTCCGGCCGCGACGGCGGCGGCGTCGATGACCGTCAGGACTCCGTCGACCGTCGTGCGCGTGCGGATTTCGGGCCACGCGAAGGCCTGCACCAGCGGCTTCGGCAGCGCGAGCCCCGAGGTTTCGATGACGATATGGTCGGGCGGCGCCGGCCGCTCGAGCAGTTGCGACAGGGTCGGCAAGAAGTCGTCGGCGACGGTGCAGCAGATGCAGCCGTTCGCCAGCTCGACCACGTCCTCGGCGCTGCAGGTCTCGTCGCCGCAGCCGAGCAGCAGCTCGCGGTCGATGCCGAGCTCGCCGAATTCGTTGACGACGACCGCGAGCCGCCGCCCGTCCGCCTGCGCCAGCAGATGCCGCACGAGGCTCGTCTTCCCCGCGCCGAGAAAGCCCGTAACCACCGTCGCCGGAACCCGCCGCATTCTTCAGTACCCATCTCGACATACCGGAGGAAGCCCCCACCCTCCCGCTTCGCGGGTCCCTCCCTCCCCCGCTCGCGGGGGAGGGTTGGGGTGGGGGCCGAGCGCATCGACATCCTTCAGCACCAGCGGCAGCCCGGCGGCGACGAAGACGACGCGGTCGGCGATTGCGGCGATATCCTGATTGAGGCGGCCGGCCGCGTCGCGGAAACGGCGGCCGAGCGGCGTCTCCGGGACGAGGCCGAGACCGACTTCGTTCGCCACCAGCACGACCGGCCCGGCCGCCGCCTGCAGCGCGCGACACAGCCGCTCGCCCTCGCGCTCGACCGGCCGCTCCGCCAGCATCAGGTTGGAGAGCCACAGGGTCAGGCAGTCGATCAGCAGCGGCCGCGCCGGATCGGCCTCCCGGGCGATCATTTCGGCCAAAGCCAAGGGCGCCTCCACGGTGCGCCAGAACGGGCCGCGCCGCGCCCGATGGGCGGCGATGCGGGCGGCCATCTCGGTGTCGCCGGCCTCGGCGGTCGCGCAATAGGTGCCGGCGACCGCGGTTTCCTCGACGAGGCGCTCGGCAAAACGGCTCTTGCCCGAGCGGGCGCCGCCGAGCACCAGCGTGATCCGGGACAGCGGCCCCGCGTGCGCGAACGACAAAGGCTCCTCCTCCGCCCGAGGAACGTCCCCTTCACGGCGGTGCGGAGGTCTCCTGGCTCGGGGTCATCGCCCGCGGCGCCTTCCCGGCCCCGGATCTACCCAGGCGCCAGTGGCTCGTGCCGCGGACTCGCCGCTAACAGTTGCGGGGGCAGCGCCGGTCTCGCACCGGACTTCCCTGTCGCATCGCCGGAGCCGAGGCTAGCACGGATGAAACGGCCGGCGCCACCCCTGCGGCTCAACACGCCGGGCGGTTGACGGTGACGACGCGCCAGCCGTGGCCCATGCCGGGGCCGTCGATGTGGTCGATGCGGGTGATCGCGCAGTTTCCCATCGTGAAGGCGAGGCACGCTTCCGGCTCAAGGTTGAGCGCGAGGCCGAGCGCGGCGCGGATCGTGCCGCCGTGCGCGACGGCGATGATGTCCTGCCCGCGATGCGCCGCGACGAGGCCGTGGATCGCCCGCGCCACCCGCTCCATGACGTCTACGAAGCTTTCGCCGCCGGGCGCGCGCTGCGTCGCGGGTGCGTGCCAGAAGCGGTGGAAGGCGCCGCCGCGCGAGGCGCGCAGCTCCTCGTAGGTCAACCCCTGCCACTCGCCGAAGCTTTGCTCGGCAAGGTCGGCGATGGCCGGCGCGTCCGGGCCGGGGATCGGGTCCGGCCCCGCCAGCCCGGCGCGGACGATCGCCCGCGCCGTCTCGTGGGTGCGGCGCAAGCTGCTGACAACCCACACCGCCGGTTGCGGCAGCTGGCGCGCGAGGCCGGTGAAGACAGGCGTCTCGGAGCAGTCGCACGGCATGTCCTTCTGCCCGTAGACCCGGCCCTGGTGATCGACCGGCGCGTGGCGTACCCACCAGAACCGCGTCGTCGTCGGCTCCGTGCTCATTTCGCGGATGCCGCGAGCAGCATGAGTATTTCTCCAACCTGTTGGAACGCGCCGAGCGTGTCGCCGGTGTAGCCGCCCACCTGCTGCCGCGCAAGCGCCGCCGCCGCCGCCATCGCCGCGACGGCCAACGCCACGGCAATCGCGCCGCGCAACGGCCCGAGCGCGGCCAGCGCAATGGCGGCGCCGACGCCCGCGGCGATCGCGGTCACGGCGGCGCCGGGCCGCCCGGCCGTCGCGCCGAGCCCGTCGCCGCGGGCCGGCGGCAGGGCCCGCATCGCCACCGGCAACACCGCGCGCGAGGCGGCGTGCGCCGCGACCAGCGCGAGGAAGCCGTGAAACGGATCGCCGACGGCGGCGAGTGCCGCGGCGCGCAACCCCAGGCTCGCGACGACAGCAACGATGCCGAAGGTGCCGTGCCGGCTGTCGCGCATGATCTCCAGCTTGCGCTCGCGCGTCGTACCGCCGCCGAACCCATCGGCGGTATCGGCCAGCCCGTCCTCGTGCAAGGCGCCGGTTACCGCGACGCCCGCCAGCACCGCGACGAGCGCCGCCGGCCAAGCGGCCAGGCCCGCCAATTGCGCGAGGAGAAAAGCGACCGCCGCCGCCACCCCAATGCCGGCTCCGACCAGCGGGAACGCCCACGCCGCCTCGGCAATCGCTCCCGGCCGCGGCACCGCCGGCGCCCCTACCGGCAGCCGCGTCAGCAGCGCGGTAACGACCGCAAAATCCTCGAACAGCCCGCCGCGCCCCGCCATCGCGGCGGATCATATAGCATGCGCGTTTCCGCTTGGGTCGCGACCGCACCTCGGGGCACGATCCCGCCCGACACCAGCCTGATGGAGCCGATATGGCCGAACCGGCCGCGAGTCTGGATGAAATCCGTGCGCTGATGGCGCATTTGCCGGGTCCCGACCTCGAAGCCGGCACCGCCGCGGCGCTGCGCGAATCGCAGCTGACGAAGCCGGCGGGCGCGCTCGGCCGGTTAGAGGAGCTGGCGCAATGGCTGGCGACCTGGCAGGCCCGCCACCCGCCGCGCGTCGATCATCCTCGCACGGTCGTCTTCGCGGGGAACCACGGCGTCGCCGCCCGCGGCGTCTCGGCCTATCCCGCGGCGGTGACTGCGCAGATGGTGCAGAACTTCATCGCCGGCGGCGCTGCGATCAACCAGCTGTGCAAGGTCGTCGACGCCGACCTGCGGGTCTACGAGATGAACCTCGACGCGCCGACCGCCGACATCGCCGAGGG
>Ga0070739_10009012_pt1 | contig 10037 bp, 7 predicted proteins | sample Coa_R1_7_FD_66445 | JGI IMG/M metagenome (GOLD analysis project Ga0070739, IMG submission 66445) | Surface soil microbial communities from Centralia Pennsylvania, which are recovering from an underground coalmine fire - Coalmine... | ecosystem: Environmental > Terrestrial > Soil > Unclassified ...
CGTGCTCCTCGAAGGCGAACGGCAGGTCGGCGCCGGCCTCCAGCTCCCGGGTGAAGACGGCGAATGCGCCGAGGCAGAACCGGCGCAGCGTGTCGTGGAGGCTCGGCGAGCGCATCGTCGGGACCTCTACGACGGCGGCTGCTTGCCTCCTGTCTGGCACTGCGGGCACCAGTACGCCGTGCGGGCGTGCTCGCCCTGCGGCGCGGAGCGGATGACCGCGCCGCAGCGGCGGCAGGCGCGGCCCGCGCGGCGGTAGGCGCGGCGGAGCGGCCGCGCCCCTTCGACCGACGTCCGCATCAGCTCGTGCGCCGCGCGGAGCGTGGCGAGCAGCTCGTCGTCTCCGACCTCGCCGAGCGCGCGCCACGGCGAGACGCGCGCCTCCCAGAGCGCCTCGGCGCGCCAGAGGTTGCCGATCCCGGCGACGAGCCGCTGGTCGAGGAGGGCGTCGCCGACCTCGCGCGCCTGCGACGCGGCGCGCAGGCGCACGAGCATGGCGTCGAGGTCGGGCGGGTCGTCGAGGATGTCCGGCCCCGGCCCCGGCCGCCGCCGCTGCCGCACGAGCTCGAGGATCGGCCCGTTCCAGAGCACGGCCTCGTGCTCGGCCCCCCGGAGCACGAGCCACGGCCTCCCCGAGCGGCGCGCGCCGCGCGGCTCGACGCGCCAGCGTCCGGTCATCCGCAGATGGCTGCGCAGGACGAGGTCGCCCTCGAAGCGGAGCAGGAGGTTCTTGCCCACCGCCTCGACGCTCTCGAGCACGCGGCCGTCGAGCCGCTGCGGGAGCTGCTTCACCGCCGCGCGCGGATGCGGGGTCTCGACCTCGACGCGCTGGCCGACGAGCACCTGCAGCCGTGCGGCCGCCCGGCGGAGCGAATCGCCTTCCGGCATGCGGGGAAGCCTACGATTCGACCATGATCAGGCCCTTCGTCGGTGTGCGCTGGTGGCTGGGCGCCGCGTTCGCGGTCGTCGCGGCGACCTCGACGGCGATCGTCGTCTCGCAGTTCTCCGATTCCTCGGAGCACGCGTTCCGCACGAACGCCGAGAACGTGGCGCTCGACGACGCGCTGAGCGTCGCCAAGAGCGCGACGCCGGCGAGCCTCGACCGCCGGGCCAGGCGTCTGAACGGCAACGTCCGGCTCCGCCTCTACGAGCCCGGCTCGCCGCTGCCCTCCGGGACGCTCCAGCGCGAAGCCGTGCGGACGGCGCGCGGCGGTCGCCAGTTCACGCAGGGGAACCCCGAGGGGGACATCTTCGTCGCCGCGATCCCGTTCCGCGGCGGCGCGCTCGTCGCGGTCAGCCTGCGCCCGGACGTCGCCGCGGCGATCGACACCGTGAACGGCGAGTCGCTCCGCGCCGGCGTGATCGCCGGCGTGATCGGCGTGATCGTCGGCCTCCTGCTCGCGCAGCTGATCGCGCTGCGCCTGCGCCGGCTCAGCGCGGCGGCCGAGGCGATCGCCCACGGGGACTTCGAGACGCCGCTCCGCTACCAGTTCCGCGACGAGTTCGGCGCGCTGGCACTGAGCTTCGATCGCATGCGGCGGCAGCTGCGCCGCTCCTTCCGGCGGATCGAGGGCGAACGCGACCGCCTGCGCCTGCTGCTCGAGCGCCTGCACGAGGGCGTGCTGACCATCGACCAGGATCTCGTGGTGCACTTCGCCAACGCGGAGGCGCGGCGGCTGCTGGGCGGGCGTCTCGCCGAGGGCGACGCACTGCCCGAGCCGTGGCAGGGATTCGCTCTCCGCGAGTTCGCGCAGAGCCTGTTCGACGAGCGGGCGTCGGTGACGCAGGTGCACGTCTCGCCGGACGAGCAGCACGCGTACGGGGTCGTGGGCATCCCGTCCCAGCCCGAGACCGACTGGGCGCTGCTCGTCGTCGACGACCTCACGGAGCAGGAGCGGCGCGAGCTCGCCGAGCGCGAGTTCGTCTCCAATGCGGCCCACGAGCTGCGCACGCCGCTGACCACGATCATCGGCGCCGTCGAGGTGCTGCAGGCGGGCGCGAAGGAGGATCCGGCCGAGCGCGACCGCTTCCTCGGCCACATCGAGCGCGAGGCGGAGCGGCTGGCGCGCCTCGCCCGGGCGATGCTGACGCTCGCGCGCGCCCACTCCGGCCAGGAGCAGCCGCGCGCCGAGCCGGTCGAGCTCGCGCCTCTGCTGCGGGAGGTTGCGGCGGACCTGCGGCCGCGCGGCGCCGTGACGATCGGAGTCGAGGCCCCCGAAGGCCTTGCCGTCGAGGTGAACCGCGACCTGCTCGAGCAGGCGCTCCGGAACCTCGCGGAGAACGCCGCCAAACACACTGCGCGCGGCTCGATCGTCCTCCGCGCGCACGGCGAGCGGGACGCCGTCGCCCTGGAGGTCGAGGACTCCGGCCCCGGCATCAGCAGCGAGGTGCAGCGCCACGTCTTCGACCGCTTCTACCGCGGCGAGCGCGACAGCGAGGGGTTCGGCCTCGGGCTCGCGATCGTCCGCGAGTCGGTGCGGACGCTCGGCGGGCGCATCGAGCTCGACTCCTCGCCGGGCGCGGGGACGCTGTTCCGGATCGTGCTCACCCCGGCGCGCGTGCGCGAGGAGGTGCCGGCGTGAACCCCGTCGTGGGCAGCGGCGACCGGATCCTGCTCGTCGACGACGACCCCGGCGTGCGCGACGTCGTCGCGTTCACGCTCCGCCGCGAGGGCTACGAGGTGGACGAGGAGCGCGACGGGCCGTCCGCGCTCGAGGCTGGACGCTCGGGCCGCTACTCGATCGTCGTCCTCGACGTGATGCTCCCGGGCATGTCCGGCAGCGACGTCTGCCGCGCCCTGCGCTCGGAGAGCGACGTCCCGATCCTCATGCTCACCGCGCGCGACGCCGAGGCCGACCGCGTGCTCGGGCTCGAGCTCGGAGCGGACGACTACGTGACGAAGCCGTTCTCCAGCGCGGAGCTGCTGAGCCGGGTGCGCGCGATCCTCCGGCGCCGGGAGCTCGATCGCGCCGGCACCGGCGCGACGGTCCGGGAGCTCGGCGGCCTCAAGCTCGACCTCGGGAGGCACGAGGTGCTCGTCGAGGGCGAGCGCGTCCACCTCACGCTGTCGGAGTTCAAGGTGCTCTCGCTGCTCGCGGAGCAGCCGGACTCGGTCGTCTCGCGCCGCCAGCTGATGCAGCACCTCTGGGCAAGCGAGCACGTCGGCGACGAGCACGCGTGCGAGGTGCACATCTCCAACCTGCGGCGGAAGATCGAGCGCGACCCGACGCACCCCGAGCGGCTGCTCACCGTGCGCGGCTCCGGCTACAAGCTCGTCGCGGCGTGAGCTCGCTCCACACGCCGCTCTGCGAGCTGCTCGGCGTGCGCCTGCCGATCCTGCAGGCGCCGATGGCGAACAACCAGGGCGTGCCGCTGGCGGCTGCGGTGTCGCGGGCGGGAGCGCTCGGCTCGCTTCCCGGCGCGGCGCTCTCGCCGGCCGACCTGCGCACCGCGATCCGCGAGCTGCGGCAGAAGACGGACGCGCCGTTCGCCGTCAACCTCTTCGCCCCGCCCTACCTCGCGCCGGGCGCGCTGGAGGTCGTGCTCGAGGAGCGGCCGCCGGTGTTCTCCTTCACGTTCGGCGTCGTCGATCCCGCGCCGCTGCGGGAGGCGGGGATCCGCGTGCTCGGGACGGCGACCACGGTCGAGGAGGCGGTGGCGCTCGCCGAGGCGGGAGTGGACGCCGTCGTCGCGCAGGGCGCGGAGGCTGGCGGCCATCGGGGCACCTTCCTCGGCTCGTTCGACGACGGGCTCGTGCCGCTCGAGGAGCTCGTGCCCGCCTGCGTCGCGGCCGTGTCCGTCCCCGTGGTCGCCGCCGGCGGCATCGCCGACGGAGCGGACATCGTGCGGCTGCTCGAGCTCGGCGCGCAGGGCGTCTCCCTCGGCACGGCGTTCCTCTTCACGCCGGAGGCCGGCCGCCCGCCGGAGCACCTGGCCACGCTGCGCTCGCTGCCGACGGTCGTGACCGACGCGTACACCGGGCGGCCGATGCGCGCAGCGCGGACGCCCGCGCTCGAGCAGCTGATGGCCGGCCCGGCGCCGCTTCCCTTCCCGGAGCAGCGCACCGTCTCGGCGCAGCTCGGGCCGCTCTACATGGGCGGGACGTCCGCGGGGCGCTCCCGCGAGCTGCCGGCCGCGGAGCTCGTCCGCACGCTGGTCGAGGAGGCCGGCGGCTGGCCTCGGCGGCCCGCCGGTCCCCGTCGGGAGCGGTGAGCTAGACGAAGATCCCGAGCGCGAGCAGCGCGATCCCGCTGCCGATGAAGACCGCGTTCGGCGTGAGCCTCGGATCCTCGGGCCGCGGCACGCTCCAGCGGGCGATGAGATTCCCGCGGGCGGCCGTGATCGGAAGCCAGTTGACGCGGCGGCTGGCGGCGCTCCCCGTCCCGGTACCGCCGAGCAGCAGCATCAGGCAGCCGAACAGGAGCAGCATGATCTTCCAGGTGTGCCACAGGTCGCCGCCGCCGACGAGGGCGCGGAGCTCGGCGATGCAGACCGTGATGAGGACGACGACGGCGATCCGCACCAGCAGCCGCGAGAGCTCACGCGCAACCCACATCGCCGTGCGATCCTAAGCTCGCGCGCGGACGCCGTCTACGCGAGGATCGAACGGAGCACGGCGGCGTAGTCGGCGTCGGCGAGGCCGCGCCGCTCGGCTTCGGCGAGATGCCGGGCCACCGCCTCGAGCAGCGGGAGCCGTTCCGGCGCCGCCTCGCGGATCAGCTCCGCGTCCTTGCGGGCGAGCGCCAAGCGGAAGCGCGGCGGGTACTCGCCTGCCTCGAGCGCCGGCCGGCGGCGCTCCGCCTGCGCGGCAAGAGGCGTCGCGGCGAGCACGTCGAACGCCCGATCGCGGGCGAGCCCGAGCGCGTCCGCGAGCGCCAGCACCTCTCCGAGGAGGCAGAGCGTGCCGAGCAGGCTCGCGTTGGCGACGAGCTTGGCCGCCGCGCCGGACCCGAGCGGCCCGACGCGGAGCGGCTCGCCGAGCGTCTCGAGGAGTGGCCGCACGCCCTCGAAGACGTCCTCCTCCCCGCCGACGAAGAGCTTCAGCGTCCCGGCCTCCGCCTCGGGGAGGCTGCCGAGCACCGGCGCGTCGAGCAGCGCACGGTGGCCGAGCGCCTCGACGGCGGCCGGGCCCACCGTCGACATCTCGACCAGCACGGTCGACTCGCGCAGCGCCGGGAGGAGATCCGCGGCGACCGCGCGCAGCGCCTCGGGGTCGGCGAGCATCGTGAAGACGACGTCCGCGCTCGCGGCCGCCTCGGCGAGCGAGGAGGCCACCGGTACGCCGAGCGCCTCGGCCTTCTCGCGCGTCCGGTTCCACACGACGAGCTGCTGCCCCGCGTCGCGGAGGCGCGCGGCCATGCGCGAGCCCATCGCGCCGAGCCCGATCCAGGCGACTCTCACGCTCGGAGCACTGCCCGGCGCGGACCGGCGAGGAAGCCGGCCTCGACGAGCAGCGGCATCGCCATCGTCTCGCCGACCGGCTCGCCGTCGAAGCGCTCGACCGCGAGGCGCTTCGCGCCGCCGCGCCTGACGAACGCGACGAGGGCCGCGAGCGCCGGCCGCAGCCACTCCTCTTCCGGCTCTCGGAGCGGGACGAGCGAGCGGCCGCCGCGCTCGACGAAGAGCGCCGGCTCGCCGCCGAGCAGGACGACGTGTGCTCCCGCCACGCGCGCGGCGCGGGCGCCGGCGCGCTTCGGCCACGGCAGCGAGGCGCCGTACGGCTGAGCCGGATCGGCGGCGGCGAGCACGAGCGGCTCCGGCTCGTCGCCCTCCCGCGGACGGAGCTCGCGCAGCCGCTCGACCGCGCCCGCGAGCGCGAACTGCGCCCCGCCGAGGCCCTCGACGAAGTAGCCGCGGCGGCAGGTGCCGAGCGTCTCGAGCGCCCGCAGCTCGGAGTAGACCGCGCCGTAGCCGCCGGGGATCCCCTCCGCCCGCACGGAGTCGCGCGTGACGATGCCGTGCCGCTCGAGCAGGAGCTCGGCGAGCGCGCGCCGGTCCGGCTCGCCGCCCGCGAAGAGCCCCACGGCGAGCGACCAGCGTCCCTGCGTCGCGGTCGGCCTCTGCACGCGGGCGCGCGAGAAGCGGCGCACGCGGCGGTCGCGGCGCGGCGCCTGGTAGCGCCGCTCGGAGCGCAAGGGCGCCCACGCGTCGTTCGTCACCTCGCCGCTCCAGACGAGATCCCAGAGTGCCGGCAGCGCGACGGCGTCCTCGAGACCGGTCGCCGCGAGCAGCCCGTCCCAGAAGAGCGCGCCGCCGGCCAGCGCCGAGCGAAGCGCGTCATGGACGTCGCCCTCGGGCGCGGGCGCGGCGGGCGGTGCGCCGAGCACGGCCGCGTCCTCGCGGAAGAACAGCGCCACCCGGTCGAGGCCGGCGCCGACCCAGACGAGCTCGCCGGACGCGGTGAGCTGGTCGAGCTGCTCGGGGCGGTAGCCGGGCACGCGGCGCGGCAGCACCTCCGACTCCCAGAGGGAGACCGGCAGCGCGAGCGCCTGGAGCGGGATCAGCGCCTCGCGCAGGGACGCGCGGCGGTCGATCCCGTGCCAGCTCGGAAGGAAGCGTCCGAGCGCCGCCTGCTCCGCGGGCTCGACCTCGCGGCGCAGCGCCGCGAGCGACGCCCGCCGCAGCCGCCGCAGCACGTCGGGATCGCACCACTCGCGCTCGCTGCCGCCGGGACGAAGCTCGCCGCGGACGAGGCGCTCCCGCCGCTCGAGCGAACGCAGGATCTCCTCGACGTCGAGCCCGAACCAGGCGCTCGCCTCCCCCGTCGTGAACGGGCCGCGCCCCTTCGCATACCGCGCGACGAGCGACTCGAGCGCATCCTGCACCGGCTCGAGGAAGACGTCGGGCAAGCCGGACGGCGGCATCACGCCGAGCGCGTCGCGGTAGCGTCCGGCGTCCTCGGCCGCCGCCAGGCGCTCCTCACCCGCGACGGAGATGCGGATCGCCCGCCGCTCCGCCTCGAGGATCGCGGCGTGCGCCTCGTCGAACTCGCCGGCCCGCAGGTCGCCCCGCAGCCGCAGCAGGTCGTGGAGCTGCTCCGGGTCGCGCGGGAGCGGCCGCAGCGACGCCTCGACCTCGGCGAGCGCGTCGCGGTCGATCAGCTCGCGCAGCTCCTCCTGGCCGAGCAGCTCGCGCAGCAGGTCGCGGTCGAGCGAGAGCGCCTGGGCGCGCCGCTCGGCGGGAGGCGTGTCGTCCTCGTACATGTACGTCGCCACGTAGTCGAAGAGCAGCGAGGACGCGAAGGGCGAGGCGCTCGCCGTCTCGACGTCGACGAGGTCGATCTCGCGCGTGCGCAGCTTCTGCAGCAGCCGCTTCAGCGCCGGCAGGTCGAACACGTCCTGCAGGCACTCGCGGTAGGTCTCGAGGACGATCGGGAAGCTCGCGTACTTGCGCGCGACCTGCAGCAGGCCCTGCGCCTTCAGCCGCTGCTGCCAGAGCGGCGTCCGCTCGCCTGGGCGGCGCCGCGGGATCAGGAGCGCCCGCGCAGCGTTCTCGCGGAAGCGGGCACCGAAGAGCGCCGTCTGCCCCACCTCGGCGAGCACGAGCTCCTCGAGCTCGTCCGGCTCGAGGAGCAGCAGCTCCGTGGCGGGCGGCGCGTCCGCATCCGGGAGATGGAACGCGATCCCGTCGTCCGACCAGATCGACTGCACCTCGATCCCAAGCGACTCGCGCAGGCGCGCCGCCACGGCCATCGCCCACGGCGCGTGCACGCGGCCGCCGAACGGGGTGAGGATGCAGATCCGCCAGTCGCCGATCTCGTCGCGGAAGCGCTCGACGACGACGGTGCGGTCGGACGGGACGACGCCCGTGATCCGCTCCTGCTCGCGGAGGAAGGCGAGCAGGTTCGCCTGCGCGAACGCGTCCAGCCCCGCCACCTGCGGCTCGCGCTGCGCGAGCAGCTCGCGCGAGAAGCGGCCGATCGCCTCGCCGAGCTCGTAGGGGCGGCCGACGCCCTCGCCCTTCCAGAACGGCACCGCGCCGGGGACGCCCGGCGCCGGCGAGACGAGGACGCGGTCGCGCGTGATCTCCTCGATCCGCCAGGAGGAGGCGCCGAGCATGATCACCTGGCCCGCCCGCGCCTCGTAGACCATCTCCTCGTCGAGCTCGCCGACGCGCCCGCCGCCGTCCACGACGAAGACGCCGAAGAGGCCGCGGTCGGGAATCGTCCCGGCGTTCGTGACGGCCAGCCGCCGCGCGCCGGGGCGGCCGCGGACGACGCCGGCGGTGCGGTCCCAGACGATCCTCGGCCGCAGCTCGGCGAACTCGTCCGACGGATACCGGCCGGCGAGCATGTCGAGCACGTTCTCGAGCTGCGTCCGCGAGAGGTCGGCGAAGGGATAGGCGCCGCGGACGAGCTCGTGCAGCGCGCCGACCTCGATCTCCTCGTCGGCGCAGATGCCGACGATCTGCTGCGCGAGCACGTCGAGCGGGTTGCGCGGGATCTGCGTCTCCTCGATCAGCCCGGCCTCCATCCGCTGCGCCACGACCGCCGACTCGAGCAGGTCGGCGCGGAACTTGGGGAAGATGCGCCCGCGCGACACCTCGCCGAGCGAGTGGCCGGCGCGACCGACCCGCTGCAGCCCGCGCGCCACGGACTTGGGAGACTCGACCTGGATCACGAGGTCGACGGCGCCCATGTCGATCCCGAGCTCGAGCGAGGACGTCGCGACGAGGCACGGGATCCGGCCCGCCTTCAGGTCCTCCTCGATCTGCGTCCGCTGCTCGCGGGCGAGCGAGCCGTGGTGCGCGCGGGCGACCTCGTCCTCCGCGAGCTCGTTGAGCCGCAGCGCGAGCCGCTCGGCGAGGCGGCGGTTGTTGACGAAGACGATCGTGGAGCGGTGCGCGCGGACGACCTCGAGCAGCGCGGGATAGATCGACGGCCAGATCGAGCGCGCGTCGAAGCCCTCCTCGCGGCCGGCGCCGGGCTCGCGCATGTCCTCGACCGGGACGACGACCTCCAGGTCGAGCTCCTTCGCCACGCCCGCGTCGACGAGCTCGATCGGCTTCCCTCCGGAGACGAAACGACCGATCTCCTCGAGCGGCCGCTGCGTCGCCGAGAGCGCGATCCGCTGGAACGGCTGCGCCGCGAGCGCCTCGAGCCGCTCGACCGAGAGCGCGAGGTGCGCGCCGCGCTTCGTCCCGGCCAGCGCGTGCACCTCGTCGAGGATCAGCGTGTCGACCGAGCGCAGCAGCTCCCGTCCGCGCGAGGTCAAGAGCAGGAACAGCGACTCGGGAGTGGTGATCAGGATGTCGGGCGCGGCGCGCAGCATCGCGGCGCGCTCCTTCGGCGGCGTGTCGCCGGTACGGACCGCGACCTTCAGCTCGGAGCGCAGGCCCGCGAGCGGGCCGCGCAGGTTCCGCTCGACGTCGTAGTTGAGCGCCTTGAGCGGCGAGACGTAGAGGACGCGGAGGCCCTGGCCCGGCCGCTCCGTCAGCCGGTCGATCGCGTAGAGGAACGCGGCGAGCGTCTTTCCCGAGCCGGTCGGCGCCTGGATCAGCGTGTGCCTGCCGCCCGCGATCACCGGCCAGCCCTTCTCCTGCGCCGGCGTCGGCGCCTCGAAGTTGCGCTCGAACCACGCGCGAGTCTCGGAGCGGAAGACGTCGAGCGGGTCCATGCGAGCAGGGTAACTTCCCACCGGTGACCTACTCGATCGTCGCGAGGGACGAGGCGACCGGCGAGCTCGGCGTCGCCGTCCAGTCGCGCGCGTTCGGGGTCGGGATCTGCGCCTGGGCAAGGCCTGGCGTCGGCGCGGTCGCGACGCAGTCGTTCACGGAGAAGGGCTACGGGCCGCGCGGGCTCGACCTGCTCGCGGCGGGCACGGCGCCCGGCGAGGCGCTCGCCGAGCTGCTCGAAGCGGACGAGCGGCGCGACTACCGCCAGGTCGCCTTCCTCTCCGCCGACGGTCGCACGGCCAACCACACCGGGGCTGCGTGCGTCCCCGACTGCGGGCACGTCGCCCGCGACGGCGTCTCGGCGCAGGGGAACATGCTCTCCTCCCCAGCCGTCTGGCACGCCGCCGCCGAGACGTTCGCGGAGACGC
>Ga0070739_10009017_pt1 | contig 10031 bp, 6 predicted proteins | sample Coa_R1_7_FD_66445 | JGI IMG/M metagenome (GOLD analysis project Ga0070739, IMG submission 66445) | Surface soil microbial communities from Centralia Pennsylvania, which are recovering from an underground coalmine fire - Coalmine... | ecosystem: Environmental > Terrestrial > Soil > Unclassified ...
AAATCCCGGTCATACCCAATTGTATAAGCCTGTATGCGCGCAAGAAATTGCTCTTCAAATCCGGCCGGTTCTGCCTGCTTGCCAAGCAACAATTCATTAGTGCGATCAAGATTTTCAATCCTTCCCCACACTCGATTGCGGTCTGCAAACTGTAGTGTTGATTCCATTAGGTATCCATTGAAATTTTCTCCGCTTCCCATCTCATGGTTTCTTCCCCAGATCAACGAAGAAGCCCAATTTCCATTTATAAAAGGGCGGTTATACATCAATGAAGCCGTCATGCGTTGTACGTCTTCACCAGGATGCAACTGCTCAGGGCTGGTGAGATGCGCAAAAGAATACTGCGCGCTCCAGTTCCGCGCGGGCTGCACCGTCAACCGTGTTGACCAGGAATCAATCGCGCCTGAGTTGATGTCCCATCGAAACTCATCAGGCTCGCGGCCATGAAAACCTGAAATTTCAACCCGGGCGTCTTTGTATGCAAATCCGGTGGTCACAACATCATTCGCAATGTGCGTAGAATCCTGCAGATGATGAGCCAAAGTGGCTACTGGATCTTCTGATGCAGAAGCACGGTGTGCATAGGCGCTTGGCCCCATCGCAGGGTCGCCAACCGGAGCGGCATAAAAAGAAAGCAGCGCATGCTCTCCCAGATGAAGGTCGTAAAGCGCAGCCAACTCCATGATGAAGTCATGTGGATGCTGGCCATCATTAATGGGCCTGCCGAAAGCTGTTTCGCCCTGTTGAAAGAGCAGCGGATAAAACCGATCGGTCACCGTTGCCGGCTCAAGACTTATCATGGTGCGCAACGTTAACTCGCCATGCCCGAATTGACGCTGTGCCATCGGCATAAACCAATTGGTGGAGAAAACTTTGTCATAGCCTCGCGGACCGCTTTGCTGCAAAGCGTTCAGGAACGCAGTCCCATGAAACATAAACATCCACTTTCGCTTCATCACCATAATCATAGGTTCTGGTGCTGAATTTGGCTGGGCGGAAGTGCCTGCTGTTGCATGCTGCAGAATTTCATTGATGAAGGTTGCAGGCTGGTCTTGCTCCATGCCTGGCATATCCGTTTTGGCTGGTTCTGAAGTGTGCTGGTGTTGGGTGGCAGAAGTCTGGTCTTCTGGTCCATCACTCGCGAAAGCAGGGAAGTGCGCAAAAAATAAAATCAGTACTGAAATTAATATGACTTTCATCTGGTCCTTAACTTCAACTCAACAAATCAACAGGATTGAGAAATCTGACGTAACTTGGCAAATGTTGATGATTGACGGTCCAGAATCAGATGCGAAGAATAGAAGGTGGCCCTGGAGAAGGAGCAATCACCTGCTTTTCCATTTGTAAAGGGTTGCTTAGAGAGCGGAACGGAACAATAGCGTATCCAATTGTGGTGATTGATACGATTGCCGGAGAAGCGGGCGCTATAAGCACATCATTTAAGCGCTGACCTTCGCAGCATTTCTCTCCTGAGCTGGGTGCGGGAGCAGAATCATGGCAGCCGGAATGAATTTGTGCGGGTCCATCTACCATTGCCATGGAGCGCCCAAGGGAACAGGCGGTCTGGGACAAAAGTAAGGTGATCGCCGCAATGACCGCCAAATTGCTGTTAAACCGGAATGTCCGCCAGAAACTCACAAATAAAATTCCAGCACTGCTTGGAGATTTGATTTTACAGGAGCCTTCATAGGTACGACGTGGTTTGTTAAGTTGACTACGGAAAATGTAAATTCAGGGATGGTTTTGCATCACCAAAGAACAAGCGCTGTGCTCGTAACATTAATAAATTTAATGACCTAGGTAAGAGGATTCTCATTGCGCCGGATTAGAAAACCGGGATATATTCGCTAACGTACATGCGGCGGATTTTTTCCATTACGGCAATTTTTGCGTTGGTCTGGTCATCGCTTACGCCTCTTATGGCGGCGACGTGCACCGGAACAGGAAAAGCCATGTCATGCCATGCGGGAGAAATGCCGCATTGTGACCGCCCGATGCATGAACATCATCACCATGATGCAGCGCCGGCGGAATCAAAAGCGAGTTTGTCCGCGGTAGAAGATAACGCCAAATGTCCCATGGATTGCTGTGCTCCGGGGCATGGCCAGAACCAGGCCAAAGTCGCTGTGGTTTCTGCATTGCCATTGCCGGTTGTATCTGGGCACAATCCCGGTTACACCTCCATCAAGTTTGTTCGCACAGGTTTTTCTTCCCACACTGATCGTGGCCCTCCCTCTCATCTCGCCTGAGTCTTTCAATCTGATCTTCTGAGAGCTGTTTTTGTAATCCCTTGTGCGTATTTTGGATTGCCCTCTCTGAAGTTGATTTAACCACGGCGACGATATTCGCAGCCCAGCCATTGCGTGAGAGGTGCATCCATGCGTTCGTGTATTTATGCAAATTTTAAAAGTCTTGTTGTCCTTATTTTGTTGAGTTTGGTTCCTGCTCTGCCAGCGCAGGAGACAGTGAATTCCGCCAGCGTGAGCGGCGTGGTCACGGACCCGAGCGGAGCAATTGTTGTAGGCGCTACGGTAACTGCGCGGCAAACCGATACAAATCTGACCAGCTCAACAAAATCTGATAATCAAGGCCGTTTTCGTTTTCCCTACCTGAAGGTCGGGAATTATGAGGTTATAGTTCACCAGCAAGGCTTTGCTGATGCTACTCGCGCGGTATCGCTTACCGTGGGAGCTGCCTTTGAACTCTCTATTCCGCTTGCTGTTGAATCCGCACAAGAGACCGTTACGGTTGAAAGTGAACCTGCGGTGGTGGAAACAGCGCGTACTCAGATGGCGGGCACGGTGATGCAGAATGAAGTCAGGAACTTGCCGTTGAATGGGCGCAATTTCCTTGATCTTACGTTGCTGATTCCCGGAGTTTCTCCCACCAATACGGCCAGCACGCAGCTCTTTGCAGAAACCTCTGCCGTCCCTGGACAGGGAATTTCCGTTGCCAGCCAGCGGAACTTCTCCAATAGCTTTATCGCCGATGGGCTTTCCGCCAATGATGATGCGGCAGGTCTCGTCATCACCTTTTATCCGCTGGATGTAGTGCAGGAATTTCAAGTCGTAACCTCTGGCGGTCAGGCTGAGTTTGGCCGCGCATTGGGCGGCTACATCAACATGGTGACTAAAAGCGGCACCAATGATCTGCATGGCGATGTTTACGGCTTCTTCCGCAATCAGGACTTCAATGCCGCCAATGCTCTCACACATCAGACGCTGCCCATCACGCAAGGACAGTACGGCGCAAGCCTCGGCGGCCCAATCCTGAAAGACCGTTCTTTTTATTTTGCGAACTTTGAGCAGCGCCTGCTGAATCAGGCCGGCAATCCGGTCATTACCATCACACCGGCGAATATAACCTCAATCAACTCCCGGCTCTCATCCATCGGCTATCAGGGGCCGCTACTCTCTACTGGCGAGTATGCCAACCCTGTGCACAATACCAACTTTCTTGCCAAGGTGGACCATCGTTTTAGCGAGAATGATCTGTTCAATGCCCGTTACAGCTTTTATGACGTGAATGCGACCAACTCGCGCGGCGTGGGCGGGTTGAGTGCCGTGAGCGCCGCAGCAGGCTTGAATGACATTGACCACACTGTTGCCATCAGCAACATCTACACCTTTTCTTCCAATACAGTCAATGAAACGCGCGCACAGTTCACCAACAGCAATTTGCAGGCGCCTCCCAATGATTTGCTGGGCCCTGCGGTCAGCATTTCCGGTGTGGCGAGCTTCGGCAGGCTCTCCGGTTCTCCTACGGGAAGACTGGACCGGTTGTTTGAAGTCGTAGATAACGTTTCTCATCAGAAAGGTCCGCATGCGCTTCGCACCGGCGTCGATTTCCTTTACAACGATCTGACGATCACATTCCCGCAATCAATCAGCGGCAGCTATGCGTTTTCAAGCCTGGCCAATTTTCTTACAGGAAAGTACAGCACCTTCACCCAGACTTTTGGAAACCCAGTGGTTCCACAATCGAACCCAAGCTTTGGCGTTTACGCGCAGGATGAGTGGCGCGTGAATCCTCGGCTCACGCTCAACTTTGGTGTGCGTTATGATCTGGAGTTTTTAAAGACCATCACAACCGATACAAATAATGTTTCCCCCAGAATCGGGTTTGCATGGTCGCCTTTCGCTAATAGCCACACGCTTATCCGTGGCGGAGCCGGAATCTTCTATGACCGTGTTGCTCTGCGGCCTCTGGCAAACGCGCTGCTTTCAGGCGGAAACACCACGGACATCAGCCAGGCCCAGCTTTTGAGCACTACGCTCAACTTTGGCCAGAAGGGCGCGCCTGTTTTCCCGAACGTGCTCCCTGTTGCGCCAACCGGCTTGCCGGTAAGCTTCACCACCATGGACCCTAATATTGGCAATGCTTACTCGGAACAGGCTGGGCTGGAGATTGAACAGCAGATCACCGGCAAAAGCACGCTTTCGGTAAGCTATCAGCATCTTCGTGGGGCGCACCTGATTATTTCTGAGAACCTGAATGCGCCAACCTGCTCAGCATCAGTTGATCCAGTAAACCTGTGCCGCGCCAATCCGGCATTCCAGAACAACAAGCAGTACACGCCAGCGGCAGATTCCGAATATGACGGTCTCTCCGTTTCTTATGTGCAGCGGCCGGTCAAGTGGGGAAGCTTCCGCGTTTCATACACATATTCAAAAGCGCTGGATGACGTGAGCGAATTCTTCTTTAGCGCTCCACTCAACAACTTTAATGTCCATCAGGATTGGGGTCGCTCCGATGATGATCAGCGCCACCGTCTTGTGTTTGACTCATCCATTCACACCTCTATGGCGGCTGGCCACACCTTCTGGCAGTCGTTCAGCCATGGATTTCAACTGAGCGGCATATTGAGCTACTACTCTGCTTTCCCGTTCAACATTGTGACTGGAGCAAATACGATTCAAGGAACTTCGGGCCGTCCTTGTGTGGGTCTGGCTGGCAACGCCCCAGGCTGCACGATTGACCAGATGATCGGACGCAATACCGGTACAGGCTTTGACGCGTTCAACCTCAACACACGTCTCAGCCGCACCTTTGCTCTCGGTGAGCGTGCCCACCTTGAGGCGATGGCCGAGATGTTCAACGCTCTCAATCATCCGAATTACGCTGTGCCCAATAGTTCATTTGGCACCGGCGTTTATCCCAACGCTCCTTCCGCCACTTTCGGCAAGCCTACTGCTGTGGCCGATCCGAGAGAAGCTCAGTTGGCCCTGCGGTTGAATTTTTAGGAACAGAGATATGCATTCGCTGTTAAAAAAAATAGCTGTACTCCTTGTCGCAGTGCTGATTCTGGCGGGCTGGCTGGTCCGCCGGGGCCAGCCGCGACCGGCTTTTGTCTTTGAGGGCAAACCGCGCGATGTTTTTCATGATCTAAAAGTTGAAAGCTCACAAAAAGCGCAGCTTGCCATTGCAACCAACGGCATGATCTCCATGCTGGCCGTTGAAGGAGACGAAACCCAGCAGCGCCTTGTGCTTTCCGTCTCGCATGATGGTGGTGATAGTTTCAGCACGCCCACAGCAGTAAGTGAGCCAGGAGCAGTGGTGAAAGCGCACGGAGAGAACACACCCAGCCTGGCGCAAACAGCCATGGCAACCTACGCGGTCTGGCAGCAGACAAAAGACAATATGCCAGCGCAGATCATGTTTGCGAGATCCACCAACATGGGGCACAGCTTTGAAAAACCCATTGTCATTACTGACAAAACGCAGCCTTCTTTCAACGGCTTTTCCACTATGAAAGTCGCACCCAATGGTGACATTTACGTGGTCTGGCTCGATGGCCGTGATCAACCTGAGCCCAGGGGCACTTTCGCCGTGTATCTTGCCAAATCAAGCGATAAAGGCCAGACATTCTCACCCAACGTGCGTGTTGCTTTGGGCGCTTGCCCCTGTTGCCGTCCAACTCTTGCCTTTGGCGACAAAGGCGAAGTTCACGTTGCGTGGCGCAAAGTTTTTCCCGGCGATATCCGTGACATGGTGCTCGCCACTTCTACAGATGGCGGCAAGTCGTTTTCCGCACCGGTCAAAATGGCGGAAGATAACTGGCTGCTTCATGCCTGCCCGGATTCAGGCCCCTCGTTGGTGACCGCTGGTGGACGAATTTATGCCGCATGGTACTCCGAAGGAAACAGCAAAGCGGGGATCAGGCTGGTCGTTTCTAAAGATAGCGGTCATAGCTTTTCACGCGCAGAGATCGCTTCCCAAAGCGTTCAGGATGCAAACCATCCACAGCTTTCCGTTTCTGAAGATGGCCATGTGGTGCTTACTTTTCAGGGCCGCGCCGCAAGCAAAGGCCAGGAACAGTGGAACCAGATCCAACCGTTTGTTGCTTCAATCAGCGATTCCGGTAAAGCTTCATTACCGCAACCTTTAACCACGGTCCATCGCTCGGCAGCCTATCCGTTTGTTCTTTCAGCAAGCGCAGGCCGCGTTCTGGTTGCGTGGACAGAAAGGTCCGGCGACTCTCATCAGGTTGAGCTGTGCCGGGGCAGAGCATTGGCAAATCAGGACTGATGGTTAATGCAAAGGAAATTATTAATGAAACGTATAGCGCTTATTCTCGCCAGTATTTTTTTTATTCTTCCAGTGCAGTTGTTTGCCTCCGTGGTCGGAACGGTCAAGGCCATTGTGCATGATCCGCAGCACCGGCCCGTGCAGGGCGCTCAGGTAGAAGTGCAGAGCCGCACTTCGTCATTCAAGGTTTCCGGCATCACGAATGAAGACGGAATCGCCACCATTCTCAGCGTGCCGGTAGGCGAATACAACGTTCAGGTAACCTCCACCGGCTTTGCCTCTGTTGAGCAGGCAACAACAGTAAGCTCGGATAATGTCCTGGAATTGCATTTTGCGCTGCCATTGGCGCAGCGCCAGGAAACGGTGGAAGTTTCCGGAGCACCGGAACTGGTGAATCCAACCTCTTCAACCACGGAAACATTGGTGAGCCGGAGTGAGATTGCCCAGACGCCCGGGGCAGACCGCACCAACTCCATGTCCATGATCACCGACTATGTTCCCGGAGCAGCTATGGTGCATGATCAACTGCACGTGCGCGGCGGACATCAGGTGACCTGGGCCATTGATGGCATACCGGTTCCGAATACAAACATTGCTACCAATGTGGGGCCGCAATTTGATCCTAAAGATATTGATTACATGGAAGTCCAGCGCGGCAGTTTTTCCGCTGAATCCGGCGACCGCACTTACGGAGTCTTTAACGTGGTCACGCGCTCTGGTTTTGAGCGTTCACGGCAGGGCGAACTTGTAACCAGCTATGGAAGCGAGAACGCCACAGACAATCAATTGAGCTTTGGCGATCATAATGACCGCTCCGCTTATTACTTCAGCATCAATGGCAATCGTACAGACCATGGTCTGGAAACCCCAACCACTCAAAACCTGCATGACCAGGCCGCTGGCGGTGGGGCGTTTACCTCGTTGATCTTCAATGCCACGCCTAAAGACCAGCTTCGTTTCGTCGGTTCCGCGCGTGCAGATTTCTTTCAGGTGCCCAATGATCCCGGGCAGCAAGCCGCGGGCATTCGTGATCGGGAACGCGAACAGGATATTTTCGGCAATCTTTCCTGGATACATACTTTCGGTCCCGGCGTCATCTTTACTCTGGCGCCTTCATACCATTTCAATCGCGCAGCATTTGAGGGAATCGGTGACGCGGACGAACGATTGGTAACGCAGGACAATCGTGCTTCCTCTTATGTTGGTGGACAGGCTCAGGTCAGTGTTGTGCAAGGACGTCATAATGCAAGCGTTGGATTTTATGGTTTTGCCCAGCATGACAATACGCTGTTTGGTCTCACAGGGACCAATGACAATGGCGATGCAGTGAATGCGCAGCCGCCTCGACAGAAAGTAAATGGCGATCTGGAAGCGGTTTGGGTGCAGGACCAGTACAAAGCAGCTTCATGGCTCTCACTGAATGCAGGCATACGCATTACGCGCTTCTCAGGGCTTGTAACAGAGACCGCGGGCAGCCCGAGGCTTGGAGTTGCTATTCAGATTCCTCACTTGCACTGGGTGCTGCGCGGAGCGTATAGCCGCTACTATCAAGCGCCTCCCCTGGATACCATCTCCAGCGATGTTCTGAACGCAGCTTCTCCTGATCAGGGCTTCCTGCCGTTGCGCGGTGAGCGCGACGAACAACACGAGATTGGTCTAACCATCCCGCTTCGCGGATGGGTCATTGACCTTGATAATTTTCGTACCGGCGCGCATAACTTTTTTGATCATGATGCACTCGGCAACTCCAGCCTCTTCATTCCGCTCACCATCCAGAGTGTGCGTGTAGTGGGTTATGAAGCTACAGCAAAGTCTCCAAAGGTTTTCAAGCATTTGGATTTTCATTTGACCTATTCGCATCAGTCGGTTGAAGGTTCAGGCGCGGTTACGGGCGGGCTGACGGATTTCTCGCCCCCTGCGGACGGCTTTTTCTTCCTCGATCATGACCAACGGCATACAGTGAGCACTGGATTCACCGCTACCATCACCAACAAAACCTGGTTTTCCGGCAATGTGGCCGGCGGTTCTGGCTTTCTGGATGGCGATGGACCAGGGCACCTGCCAAGCTATGCAACCGCCGATGTGGCATTAGGGCATTCCTTTGGCGAGAACTGGTCAGCCAAATTGACAGCAACCAACATCACCGACAAACGTTACTTCATTGATCTCACCAATAGCTTTGGCGGTTCACATGTAAGCGACCCGCGTATGGTGAGCGTGCAGGTACGTTATCGCTTTCACTACTAACAGTACAAGCTCAGTAGCTGCGAATCCGGGGCGATCCCTGATTGTGATCTATGATCGCCTCTTTTTTATCACAGGCGTTTCCTGGCTACCGTGCTGCTGAGTTTGAAGGCTTTGTGGCAGTAATGGCTTTGCGAACGTTTGCTTCTGGCGCTTTATCGTTGTATTCCACTGTGCGGTCTTTTAAGCTCACGCCCAGCTTTTGCCATAGTCCATCCAGATCCACTTTCACAGGTTTGTGGGCCATTTCTTTGTAGAGATCGCGCAGCACCGTGGTTCCGGTGGCTTTGTCGGCAATCGTCAAAGTTTTTTCCAGGTCCCAATCTTCATTGATGGATCCGCCAGCTTTCACAATTCCATACAAAGCATCTTCAAGCCCTTTGCGGTTTTTCGTCTGCTCATGGATGCGCACGTCGGCCACCAGGCAAAAGATGGCGCCGCCCCAATAAGTCCGGCCCCAGGTGTGAGTGTAGTCGAGACCTTGATCGCCTTCCTGTGGTTCGCCTTTGGGCATATCTCGAACAAAGGTCCGCCACATTTCATCCAGGTCCATGCGTCCAGTGCGCACTCTGGCCACCGGCTCAACATAGGTGGAAATTCCTTCTTCAATCCAATGATGCTCGTCAGCTTGATTCGGAAAAGCCAGATGAATCATCTCATGCACCAGAACCCAATCATCTTTGGTTTCGGCAAATTCGGTTTCTTTTCCCACGCTGATGAAGATGAGCCCCCCATTTCTTGGATAGGTAACGCCATGCCCAATCCCTTCACGATTGCCGGTGCGAATGCGCAAGGTGAGATGCGGAACAGGAAACCGCCCAAAGTAGTAGCTGGAGACGGTTGCCGCGGAAGCCTGCACCCAACTCAACAACTCCTGTCTTGACATCTTCATCTGCTCGTCCGGCAGGGTTATATCAATGGTTGCACCGCCGGCCTTTATAGTCGCGTTGTTGGAATTATTTTTCTGGGCGATGCTTTGATTTAGAAGAAACAGTGATAAGAATGCCGGTATCCAAAGTTTGCCGAGGCTGCCAGGGCTCATGCAGACAAGGGTACCATCCACCTACACAGGCTGTCTTTTTTATGCCGCGGCAGATGCGTGAGATTGCTTTTTGCGAAACGAGAGAATCAGGGTATCCAGCGATATTTTTCCCGGACCAAAGATCAGGATGATGAGACAGGCAAACAAAAACGTGTAAGGCGCCGCCGCATAAAACTTGTCAGTATCGGAAAAGATGGAGAACAGCGCTTCACGGTCG
>Ga0070739_10009018_pt1 | contig 10031 bp, 8 predicted proteins | sample Coa_R1_7_FD_66445 | JGI IMG/M metagenome (GOLD analysis project Ga0070739, IMG submission 66445) | Surface soil microbial communities from Centralia Pennsylvania, which are recovering from an underground coalmine fire - Coalmine... | ecosystem: Environmental > Terrestrial > Soil > Unclassified ...
ACAGTGAGCCTGGCGCGCTGCCGCCTGGCGGCGGCCTCGACACTTGGGCCAGACCATGCCCTTTCGTCTTAGCGAGATCACAACTTCCGCCCGCATCCGCGTTCTCTTCGCAAGCGCGCTCGGCGTAATGGCCGCGCTGCTCTTTCCCGCGCCGGGCTCCTCCGGGGAATACCCCGCGGATGGCTTGCGGGCCAAAGCAGCTCCGGCGAACGCAGCGCGCGTGGTCTTCGCAGGGGGCTGTTTTTGGGGGGTGCAAGCAGTTTTTGAGCACACAAAGGGGGTGCTCAGCGCGGTCTCGGGATATGCGGGAGGCAGCGTTCCAAACCCGGCTTACGAGGAGGTGAGCTCAGGCACAACGGGGCATGCCGAAGCCGTCGAGGTGACTTATTATCCCAACGAAATCAGCTTTGACCGGCTGCTAGAGATTTTCTTTAAGGTCGCGCACGATCCGACTGAGCTCAACCGGCAAGGTCCGGACGAGGGGAGCCAATACCGTTCGGCAATCTTTACAACGAGCCCTGCTCAGCAGCTGCAGGCCAAAGAATTCATCGCAGGCCTTGAAGAGGCGCGCATCTTTCATGCGCCGATTGTTACAAATGTCGAGCCGCTCAAGGCCTTTTATCGAGCCGAAGCCTATCATCAAGACTATGCAGCGCGTCATCCGGGCAATGTCTACATTTTGGCCTATGACCGTCCAAAGATCGCGAATCTGAAAAGGCTTTACCCTGATGTCTATCGCGACGAGCCGGCTCTCGTCGCGCGGGTGCGAGAGTGACCGGAGCGAGCGAATGAACAGGCGTGATCTCTTGGTTCTTTTTGCTGCTGTTGCGGGGGGATGCGCTTGGGCGTTGTCAAGGCGGCGCGCGGATTCGGAGGCCTTTGAAGTGACAAAGACGGATGAGGAGTGGCGGCGTATTTTGACTCCGGTCCAATATGATGTGCTGCGGCGCGAGGCAACGGAATCTCCGGGATCAAGCCCTCTCCTTCATGAGCACCGCAAGGGTTTATTCGCTTGCGCGGGCTGCGAATTGCCGCTCTTCCGCTCCGAGACGAAGTTTGAGAGCGGCACCGGCTGGCCAAGCTTTTATGCGCCAATAGAAGGGGCAATCGGCACGAGGGCCGACCACAGCTTTTTCATGGACCGCACAGAGGTGCACTGCCGCAGGTGCGGCGGCCACCTTGGCCATGTCTTCGACGACGGGCCGCCGCCAACAGGTCTGCGCTATTGCATCAATGGTGCCGCAATAAGATTCATTCCCGGAGCGAGTTGAACCGCCCTCACCCTGAGGTAGCTTGCAAAGCTGCGTCTCGAAGAGCGAGGGCAGCACAGACGCAGATTTCCTTTGCAAGCTCTTCATCGCTGGAGGCCCCCTGCGTGACTCCGCATCCCTTTAAGATGCCTTAGAATGAGGAGCTGAAATGTTGCTTTCTAGCTTTGGCCCATGAGCGAGCTTCGAGAGGCTAAACCAAAGCAGACCGTTGCCGGCAGGCGCGCTTTGCTCGTTTACCGCCACGCGTTGGCAACAAGGGTGACACATTGGATCAATGTGCTCTGCGTCGCCGTGCTGCTGTTGAGCGGCCTGCAAATCTTCAATGCCCATCCGGCGCTCTACTGGGGTCAAGCTGGCGCGGATCCGGAAAAGGCGGTGCTCGAAATGGGCGCGGACGCATCCGCGTCCGAGGCTCCAACGGGGTTCGTGCGGCTGGGCGCGCACAGATTTGACACCACTGGGTTCCTCGGGATTTCGCGCGCTGCCGATGGCGAGATGATCGAGCGCGGGTTTCCGGCTTGGGCGACTTTGCCAAGCTGGCGCGATCTTGCGCTCGGGCGCCGCTGGCACTTCTTCTTCGCCTGGATCTTTGTTGCCAACTTGCTCGCTTATTTCGCCGCCGGGCTCGCAAATGGCCATCTTTGGCGCGATCTCCTGCCAAGCTTTAAAGAGCTGCGGCCGAAAGCTCTTCTGCGCGATGCCGTTGACCATTTGAAGCTCAGATTTGCTTCCGGCGAGAGACCGCGGCGCTACAATCCTCTGCAAAAGCTCGCTTATCTTGCGGTCGTTCTCGTGCTGCTGCCCGCGATGGTTTTGACCGGCCTTGCCATGTCGCCCGGGATGGATGCCGCCTTCCCATGGCTCCCCGGCGCCTTCGGCGGCCGGCAATCCGCGCGCACCATTCACTTCATCTCTGCCTCTCTCATCGTATTTTTTATCGCCGTGCACCTGGCGATGGTCCTGCTCGCGGGACCATGGAACGAGCTGCGCGCAATGATCACCGGCCGGTTTGCGATCTCGAAGGAAGCCGTTGATGAGCAGCCTTAAGCTTCCGCGGCGCAAATTCCTGATCCTGGGCGCGGCCTCGCTCGGCGGCATGCTTTCCGGCTGCGACCGTCTCTCCGAAGCCCCAAGCTTTGAGGAATTCCTATCCTCTGCCGAATGGCTCACTTATCGCGCTCAGCGGCTCATTGGCGGACGCATTTCGCTCGCGCGCGAATTCGCGCCATCAGATGTGTCGCCCGTATTTAAGGTCAACGGCACCACCATGCCCGGGAGCGAAGACTATGCTGCGCTTCGCGAAAATAATTTCGCCGATTGGCGGCTCAAGGTCGAAGGGCTCGTTGCAAAGCCCCTCGAATTGTCGCTGGCGGACCTGCGCAACCTCCCGCAGCGCACGCAAATCACCCGCCATGACTGTGTCGAAGGATGGAGCGCGATTGGCAAATGGCAGGGCGTGCCGCTCTCGGCAGTGCTCCAGCGCGCGGAGCTGCTTCCTGCCGCCCGCTTTATCATGTTCCACTGTGCCGATGCTCTCGAGCAATCGCTCGATGGCACGGGGCAATATTATGAGAGCATCGATCTGATCGACGCTTTTCATCCGCAGACGATTCTTGCTCATTCGCTTAACGGCGCGCCGCTGTCCGTTGGCCACGGCGCGCCCTTAAGGCTCAGAGTCGAGCGCCAGCTCGGTTATAAGCAAGCCAAATACATTATGCGCATCGAGGCCGTTGCGACGTTCTCGGCCATCGGACGCGGCAAGGGCGGCTATTGGGAAGACCGCGGCTACGAGTGGTACGCGGGAATATAAGGAGCGATCCCGCCGTCATGGGGGCGGCACCGGCCGGTACCCCGCATCGCGCGGCACCGGCTCGGCGATCACACAACAGCGAGGCTGTTTACTTATTCTCTTTACTCTTGCGGCGCAGGCCCTGTTTTCGCGATCGCGCCCCAATCTGGATAGGATTCGCCGCCCGCGGTCTTCGTCCCCATCCCCTGCGGCTGCTGGGCTTGAGGACGGGCTTGCTCAGGGGCCGCTGCCTTCTGCGGCATGGCTTCCTGAGGCGCCTCTTTGGTCGAGCGCCCGGTGAGGGACTCGATCGCCTGCCCGGCTTTCTCTAGGAGCGAGGGTCCGGTTTTCTCGGTGGCGGCTTTCTGCTCCTGTTGCGTCTTCAGATCACTGGGGCCCTGCTGCGATGGAGTGCCCGTAGCACCTCCGAGCGCCTGCCCAGCCTTCTCAAGAAGAGACGGCTGCCCTTTCTCCGCGCTGTCGCCGGGTTTTTGCGCCGGGGGAGCCCCGGTCTTGGCGATCGCCGGCCAATCCGGATAAGGATAAGACTCGGCGGCGGCGCTCTTCATTGGCTCCTGCCCTTGGGGAGCCATCTTCTCCGTGCCAGGTTGCTTCATTTGCTGGGCCGCGCTTTGCTCAGGCGTCTCCTTCGTGACGGCAGAATGGCCCGTGACGGTCTCGAGCGCGCGCTGGGCCTTCTCTAGGATGCCAGGCCCAGGGGGCTTGGCTTCGGCCGAAGGCATCTCCGCTGGCTTTTGCTGCGGGGCAGCCTTTTCCATCGTGGGCGGTTGTGTCTTGGCAATGGCCGCAAAGTCCGGATAAGGAGCCCCGGCGCCCGCGGCCTTCTGCTGACCTAATTGAGGAGCCGCTTGCTCCTGCATCGCAGCGCCCGGTTTCATCTGAGGGCCTTGCTGGGAAGCCGCTTCAGGCGTCGCTGTCGAACGCCCCGTGACCATTTCAAGCGCGTGCCCGGCCTTCTCCAGCAGTCCAGGCTCGCCTTTGTTGGGTTCCGCTGGGGTCTGCTCAGCTGTCTTCTGGCCCGCCTGTTGCGCTGGCTGTCCAATCTTCGCAATCGCCGGCCAGTCAGGATAGGGGTAGGCTTGAGCGTTCCCCGGAGCCATGCTGCTCGACGGGTGGGTTGCGAGGACCACGGCGGGCGTTAGCACAAGCGCCGCCGTGGACACCGCTGCGGCATATTTGATTGAGGACTTCATGAGGAACTCCTATCTTGTTGAACTCTGGCCCCCCTGAACTCACAGCGCCCGAAAGATTGCACCGGAGCTTCGGCAGCTAAACGAAGACAGGGCGGCGCCGGTTCGAGCTGAGAGTTGAGCGCTGTCGTTCATTTTTTCGGCCGGGAGCAAGCTTTGTCTTGCGGCGAATATTTTCGCCGCTATTCGGGGCGCAAATATTGACCCGGCGGACGCATTTGAAAGATTAAAATGGCGCGCCCTCGTATGGGCCTTGCCCTTGGCAGCGGATCCGTCGCATGTCGGCGTCATCGAGGCTTTAGAAGACGCGGGAGTCAAACCCGCTATCGTCTGCGGCTGCTCCATCGGCGCACTTGCCGGCGCCGCTTACGTAACGGCCAACTGAAGCGCCTAAAGGAGTTTGCACGAGCCTTAACGCGCCGCGAGATTGCCAGCCTCCTCGATATTCAGCTCACCGGCGGCGGATTGGCCGGCGGCAAAGAAATCACAAACCTTCTCCGCAGACTCAAAATCGCCGCCGCCATCGAAGAGTGCCCACACCTTTTGCGGCCATCGCAGCCGACCTCGAAACCGGACGGGAGATCTGGCTGAAAGACGGTCCAATCGAGGACGCCGCCCGTGCATCCATTTCACTGCCTGGAATTTTCATCCCGTCCCGGCGCGGCAGCCGTTGGCTCATCGATGGCGGCTTAGTCAATCCGGTGCCGGTCTCGCTATGCGGGGCGCTCGGGGCCGATATTGTGATCGCGGTCAATCTCAATGGCGGTCTCGTGCAGCGCTTCGGCGAAGAAATGCTTTCACTGAGCCCACGCCAATCCGGAGAACCCTCACCAGAGTTCCTGGGCGGCCTGCTTGGTCAAATTCCGGAGGCAGTAAGACAGCAAGGCTTGGCGATCGTGCCAAAGCTGCTGCGGCCAGCGCCTGGAGGGCCAAGCTATTTTGAGGTGCTGACAAACGCGATCAACAATATGCAGGATCAGATTACGCGCGCCCGCTTGGCTGGGGAGCCGCCCCATGCGATGCTTCTTCCCCGGCTGCGCCAGATCCGGCTTTTGGAATTCAACCGCGCGTGCGAAGCAATTGCCGAAGGATATGCCTGCGCAAAAGAAGCCCTCCCGGTTATCGAGAGATATTTGTAAGCGGATGACCTCGTGGCGGTCTGCTCTGGGCTGCCTCCTTCAGGCGACCTGCAGGGATTTAAGCTTGCGATGAAGAGCTGAGCGTTCCATGCCGACGAACTCGGCCGTGCGCGAAATATTGCCGCCGAAGCGATTGATCTGCGCGACGAGATATTCGCGCTCGAAGACCTCCCGCGCTTCCCGCAGAGGGAGGCTCATGAGCCTCTCGCCGCCATGCCCATTGGGAGTCGAGGGGACGAGGGAGCCGATTTCGGATGGCAGCATCTCGGCGGTGATCGCGGCATCGGCTTCGCTCGCCGTCAGAATCATCAAGCGCTCGACGTTATTGCGCAGCTGCCTGACGTTGCCGGGCCAGTCGTGCGATTGGAGCACCGCCATCGCGTCATCCGCGATGACCCGCCGTGGCATGCCGTCCCGGACTGAGAGCTGCTCCATGAAAAAGGCGATGAGCTCCGGAATATCCTCCCGGTGCTCGCTGAGGGAAGGAGCGCGCACGGGCACCACGGCGAGGCGGTGGAAAAGGTCCTCACGAAATGATCCGCTGGCGATCAGGGCCGCAATATCGCGCGAAGTCGACGAGATGAGCCGGACATCGACGTGGACGCGCGTCGTGCCGCCGACGCGCAGGAAGTTTTGCTCGACGAGAACGCGCAGGATCTTGCCCTGAGTCTCCTTCGGCATATCGGCGATCTCGTCAAGATAAAGCGTGCCGCCATGCGCCTCCTCGAGGGCGCCGATCTTGCGGCTGCCTCCGTCCACCGCCTCAGCGCCGAAAAGTTCCATTTCCATGGTCTCGGGCGCGATGGCTGCGGAATTGAGAGTGACGAATGGTCCGTCTGCGCGCGTGGACGCCTCGTGAATGCAGCGCGCAACGAGCTCCTTGCCAGAGCCGGGCGCGCCGGTAATGAGGACGCGCGAGTTGGCCGGGCCCACGCGCGCGATGACTTGACGCAATTGGTTGATCGCGGCCGACTTGCCGATGATGATGTTCGCCCGCCCGGACTTAGTGCGAAGCTCGCTCACTTCCCGTTTGAGCCGGAAGGCCTCAAGCGCGCGATCGGCCACAAGGACAAGGCGGTCGGCCTTAAAGGGCTTCTCGATAAAGTCGTAAGCGCCAAGCTTAATCGCCGACACTGCAGTCTCGATATTCCCATGGCCGGAGATCATGACCACCGGCAGCGCCGGATTTTGCTCCTTGATGAGCTTCAGAAGCTGCATGCCGTCAAGACGCGATCCCTGTAGCCAAATGTCGAGAAACACGAGGCTTGGCCGCCTCGCCGCAACCGCAGCCAAAGCCTCGTCCGAGTTTTTCGCCGTCCGCGTCCCATGCCCCTCATCGGACAAAATGCCCGAAACAATCTCGCGAATATCAGCTTCATCATCCACAATCAGAATATCGCTCGGCATGGATATTCTTACCCCCCGTTTTGGGCTTCGGCAGATAGAGATTCGTGCGGCGCTTCTTCGGCGCCTGGCGCTAAGCCGCCGCGGTTCAGTGGAAAAAACAAGCGGACCCAAGCGCCGCTGCCGCTGGGCGCATCCCGCAATTCGATTCCGCCCCCGTGATCGGCAAGAATTTTGGCGACAATAGGCAAGCCGAGCCCAGTTCCCTCCGTGCGGGTCGTCACATAAGGCTCGAGCAATCTGTGCCGGTTCTCCTTGGGAAAGCCTTTGCCGTTATCGATCACATCGATCGCAACCGTCTCATCCCGGGCTGATACGGTAACGGTGATTTTGCCCTTGAACCCCGGCTCGCCCGCGCAAGCCGCAATGCCCTCGGCCGCGTTCTTGATGATGTTTGTCAGCGCCTGTGCGAGGAGCCTGTGGTCGAACCGGAATTCGAGGCCGCCTTGGGGCAAATTCTCTTCGAACGCAATCGCAGGGTGAGCAACCCGCATCAGGAATAGAACCTGGCGCACGCACTCGCCAAGATCGCCGCTCTCAAGCCGTGCCCTCGGCATGCGGGCGAAGGATGAAAATTCGTCCACCATGCGCTTAATATCTTCCACTTGGCGCACGATCGTATCGGTGCACTGGTCGAAGATCTCGCGGTCCTTGTCGATGAGGCGGCCATATTTGCGCTTGAGCCGCTCAGCCGAGAGCTGGATCGGGGTAAGAGGATTTTTGATCTCATGCGCGATGCGGCGGGCAACATCCGCCCAAGCTGCCGTGCGCTGCGCGGCAACGAGATCGGTAATATCGTCGAGCGTCACCACGTGGCTTTTGTCTGCGCGCGCGCTCGGCTCGCTCGTGATGCTGGCATTGAAAAGCCGGTCGAGGCCTCCCCGGGAGAGCGAGATTTGTCCTTGCACGAGTCGCGCATGGGCCGAGCGCGCTTCGGCAAGCAAACCCTTGATCTCGGGCAAAAGAGCCGCGGCCGGGCGCCCTAAGAGCTGAGCATCTCCGTCTGGCCGCAAAACCAGCTTTTCGGCCGAGGCGTTGAGCGCCGTAATCTCCCCTTCCGGTCCAACCCCTATGACGGCGACCGGGACTCCGGAGAGGACAGCCTCGGTAAAAAGGCGGCGCTCGTCGATGAGCTTGCTTGCGGCGATCAGCCGGTTCTGCTGTAAGCTCAACTCTGAAGTCATCTTGTTGAAGGTCTCGCCGAGATAGGCGAGATCGCCCTCGGCCTTATTGACTGGCACTTGAACCTGCAGATTGCCCGAGGCAACCTCGTCGGCCGCCGCAATGAGCCTGCGGATCGGGGCAACTAGCCTGCCGGAAAACGCAAGGCCAAGCCAAATCGCCGACAATAGCATGATGAGCGCGATCAGGACGAACATCGTCGCAAAGGCGATCTTGATGCCGCGCCGGTGGTTATCGAAGGCATCATAGAGGGCGACGAGCTTCGCGGCTTGGCTCGGAAATTCCATCGTGAAGGGATCGACGGGACGGGCTACGTATAGAAATGTGTCCTGAAACGAAAGCAGCGCCCGCAGGGCAACGAACGTGCGGCCCTGATCGAGAATGAGGCACAAGGGCTCGCCCTTGCGTGCGTCGTCGAAATCGCTTGGCTCCGGCCGGGCGATGGAATTGGCGACGACGGCTCCCGTGTCCACCTGCTCGATGACCGTGCCGTCGGGCCGCATGAGAGCCGCGGCGGTAAACCCGAGGAACCGCGCTCTCGCCGTAAAAAACTCGCGAAAGAGCGGGCGGTCGACCTCGAACATTAATTTCGCTCGGTCGAGATCGGATGCGGTTAGCCTCGCCTCCTGAAGGAGCGAGCGGCATTGGCCTTCGCGAAACAGGCGGGCGGCCTCTACGGTGTTTTGCACGAAACCGCGCACATCCTGCATGAAGGAGGGATTGAGGCTGCGCTCGAGCGTGATCGAGCCGGCCCATGCCATCAGAAGCGCGGGGGCTGCTGCGACCAGCGAGAAGAGCCCAACAATGCGGACATGGAGCCTCGCCGCAGCGGCGCCCGCCCGCCGCGCTCTAAAGAGAGCGTATGCCTCGGCAAGGATGAAGCCCAGCACAAGGAGGATGGAGAGAATATTGGCGGCAAAAAGCCCAAGGAGAATGGAATCGGTGGGCGCCACCGGCGTGTAGCCGGAGAAAACCAGAAAGCTCGCAAGGCCTATGAGAAGCGCGAGGGCAACGGCCAAGCGGCCAAGACTCGCCACAAGCTTTGGGCGGCCGCTCTTGGGACCATCTTCCTGACCCGGTCGTTTCTGCTCGCCCATGGCTTAAGGCACTCTGCGCGCTTTGCCGAGCGCGCCTCATCGATCGTTGCCAGATTGCCACGCTGTTGCAGAATTACGACATTTCGAAGGCTTTGTCTTGCAGCGCAAGAAACCTGCGGCGGCCAACAGCCGTCCCGGCGCGGAGTCTTTTTGCCGCCTCAGCGCGGCGCGCGCATCCATTTGATGTCGAGGTCACGCACCTTCTTGCGTAAGGTGTTACGGTTGAGCCCCAACAGCTCGGCGGCCTTGATTTGATTGCCGCGTGTCGCGCCAAGGGCCGCCGAGATGAGGGGATGTTCGATTTCCCGCAAAACTCTGTGGTAGAGGCCTGGCGGCGGCAGATGGGGGCCATGCTCGCGGAAGAGTTCTGAGAGGTGCTGCTCAATGGCGCTTGCGAGGGATGCCGTTGCCGCTTGCTGAGGAGCTGGCCCGCTTTGGCCGTGCGCTCTTGCCGCATCATCCACCTGCCCCAGCGGCGCTTCAACGCCAAGCTCTAGCTCGACAAGCTGGGTGGTGATCGTCTCTTGCGGATAGAGAGCGGCGAGCCTGCGGGTGAGATTCTCGAGCTCCCTAATGTTTCCTGGCCAGCGGTGGCGCTTCAGGCGTTCGAGGGCACCCTCGTCAAGGTGCTTGAGCGGCAAGCCCTCGGCAGCGGCGAGCGCGAAAAAATGCTGCGCGAGATCGCCGATGTCTTCGATCCGCTCGCGCAAGGGCGGGAGGCGAAGCGGGACGACGTTTAGGCGGTAGAAAAGATCCTCGCGGAAAAGCCCTTGGCGGATCAGGCCGCTGGGCTCCTTATTGGTTGCAGCGATGATGCGCACATTGGTTTTAATCGGGCTGCGGCCGCCAACGGTCGTATATTCGCCCTGCTGCAGGACGCGCAAAAGCCGCGTCTGCGCCTCCATCGGCATATCGCCAATCTCGTCGAGAAAAAGGGT
>Ga0070739_10009019_pt1 | contig 10030 bp, 9 predicted proteins | sample Coa_R1_7_FD_66445 | JGI IMG/M metagenome (GOLD analysis project Ga0070739, IMG submission 66445) | Surface soil microbial communities from Centralia Pennsylvania, which are recovering from an underground coalmine fire - Coalmine... | ecosystem: Environmental > Terrestrial > Soil > Unclassified ...
ATTCCTGTCGGAATGGCGGCAACGATCTGCACACCATGCTCACCTTCGACCGCCGGTATTTCCTTTCCGGGCTCCTGAACATTGACGACAAGCTCTGCGGCCGCCACTCACTGGAGAGCCGCCCCAGCTTCCTGCATCAGGCTCTGGTGCGTCACGTTCTGCGCATCAATCCCGAGGATTTGATGGCGCGGCACGAGCTCAAATACCTGCTCAAGAGCGTGGCCGAGAACATCCTTCCTGAATCCGTGGTTCGCCGGACGGACAAGATGGGTTTCACCACGCCGGTCGGCACCTTCATCAACAGTTCGGCGCACATTATTCGCGAGCAGATCACCGGCTCTCGCTTCAGCTCGCTCTACAATTTGAAGTCCGTGCACTTTACCGCGGAGACAAAGTTCTCGCGCGAGACCTTCGGCATGCTGATGCTCGACCTGTGGTTGAACCGGTATGCCTGCCCGAAAACCGCGGCGGCGGCCGCCTGACCCGTGAAGATCCTTTTTGTTACGCAGTGGTTCGATCCCGAGCCCGGCGCGATGCGTGGCCTCCCGCTGGCCAGGCACTTCGTCGCGCAGGGAGATGAAGTCGAGGTACTGACCGGATATCCAAATTATCCCGGCGGCAAGCTGTACCCGGGTTACCGGATGAGACCGTGGAGCCGGCAAATGGTGGACGGGGTATCCGTACTTCGTGTGCCACTGTACCCCAGCCATGATTCTTCAGCCGCAGGGCGGCTGGCGAACTATGGAAGCTTTGCACTCTCGTCAGCGACGATCGGTCTTTTGACTTCGAGGCCTGCCGATGTGGCGTATGTGTATCATCCGCCGCCGACGGTTGGACTGGCTGCCCTGCTCCTGAAAACGTTGCGGCACACCCCCTTCGTGTATCACATCGCCGACATGTGGCCGGAGTCCGTAATCGAATCGGGGATGATTCGCGGAGAACGAACAAGGCGAATCGCGCATTCGCTGATCTCCTCGTGGTGTGGGCTGCTGTACCGCCAGGCCAGCGCTATTTCGGTGTTGTCGCCCGGATTCAAACGGTTGCTGGACGAGCGCGGCGTCCCGGGCGACAAGGTTCATGTTATCTACAACTGGGCCGAAGAACATGTATTTAAGCCCCTTCCACGAGACGCCGAACTTGCGGCGTCGCTGAACCTTGACCATACATTCAACCTCCTGTACGCGGGCAATCTCGGGGCCTTTCAGGGCATCGACACTGCGATTCGAGCGGCCGCGCGCCTGCGCGACGTACCTTCCTTCCGGCTTGTAATCGCCGGCGCCGGGCAGAAAGAAACCGAGCTGAAATCTCTTGCCTCGCAGCTTTCCTGCTCCAACGTCGTGTTTATCGGCAGACGCGAGTATTGGGAAATGCCGAAAGTTTACTCCATCGCCGACGCTCTGCTGATTCACCTGAAGGACCTTCCGTTTTTCGCAAGCACGATCCCGAGTAAGACGCAGGTTTCCATGGCGTGTGGGCGGCCCATTCTGGTTGCCGTGCGAGGTGATGCGGCAGAGTTGATTTCACGAGCCGGCGCCGGACTGAGTTGCAATCCTGAGGACCCGGAAGCGATGGCCGCTGCCGTCCGCCGCCTGATGAATCTGCCGGCCGAGGAACGTATGCGCATGGGTGCTGCGGGCCGCTCGTTTTACGAACAGCATATGTCCATGGCCGAGGGCGCCCAGCATACAAGAAGGCTGCTCGAGCAGTCCGCATATGGCGGCCCCGCGGCAAAGAGAGCCTATGCCTGAGCGGATTGTGTTCTTCCGTGGTACGCCGGAATCTGCGCCGCCCGCTCCGCCTCTGCCGTCGGGGTACGAAGGCCAGGTGTGGCGTCCATCGGCGACTCGCATCCGGCCTCCGGGGTGCGGGCTCTTCCCATTCGTGATCTGGTGGCTGATGTACGTGCTCGGATTATTCGGGGATCAGGAATATTGCGTCTTTCTGATCCACCGTAACGGACGGCCTGTGCATCGGACCGTGATCACTCCCAGGTTCTTTCGGTTTCCGTTTATGGCCGCGGGCGATCTCCAGGCGGGCAATCTGAACACAGCAGCGGACGAGCGTGGGAAAGGCCTGGCCACCACCGCGCTGCTTTCCCTGCTTGCCGCCGATCCCAACCGCAAAAGATCATACTGGTATCTCGCTGAGGAAGACAACCGCGCGTCAATCCACGTCGCGGAGCATGCGAATTTCATTAAGGTCGGCCGTGGAAACCGCACCTCGCGTTTCGGGTTGCGGTTGTTCGGTTCGTATCAGATCGGTGAATCCTGCCATGGATGATCGCAAGCCACTTCGAACCGACGTTGAAAAGGATTCGGCCGTGGCAGTTGCCCGCATCTTCGAACAGTGCTCGGACAGCACTCAGGTAAAGCTGGAGAATTTCACGAAGTATGTCCGCCGCCAGCATCTCAAACGGTTTCTGGCCATGTACGAGGTGTTCAAGCTGGCATTACCAGTCAAGGGCTCCATCGTCGAGTGCGGCGTTTTTCGCGGCTTTGGGCTGATGGCCTGGGCCAAGCTCAGCGCCATGCTCGAACCGGAGAACCTGACCCGCCGCATATACGGGTTTGATACATTCGCAGGTTTTCCTTCGATTGGAGATCGCGACCAGAGTGTCTTTACGGACGCCCAGCCGGGCGACCTCGGCGCCAATTCCTATGATGAGCTGACACAGCTGATCCGTGAATATGACCGGGATCGGTTCTTGGGGCATATGCCCAAGGTCGAGCTGATCCGTGGGGATATCGCAAAAACCATTCCGGAGTTCGCCGCGTCGCATCCGCATCTGGTGGTTAGTCTCCTTTACCTCGACGCGGACATGTACGAACCCACCAAAGTAGCTCTCCAGACGCTGCTCCCACGCATGCCGAAGGGGGCTCTCGTCGTGTTCGATGAACTCGACAATCCGATCTGGCCGGGTGAGACTCTCGGCGCCATGGACGCGGTGGGGCTGCCAAACCTGCGCCTGCGCCGAATGGAGTGGGATCCGTATATTGCTTTTGCCGTTATCGAGTAAGGGCAGCGTTCAACTCTCATGCGCAACGTTCCGTTCTTTAACTATCCGGCTTTCTTCAGATCACAGGAGGAAGATTTCCGCGACATCTTCCTCGATGTGGGCCGTCGCGGCGCGTTCATCAAACAGAAAGATCTGGCTGATTTCGAGAATTGCCTGGCGTCGTTTCTGGGTGTTCGTCACGCGCTGGGGGTCGGCAACGCGACCGACGGGCTTGAAGTGGCTCTTCTGGCGGCTGGCATACGACCAGGGGCCGAAGTCATTCTAAGCTCTCACACCATGCTGGCGACCGCGGTCGCCGTTCACTTCGCCGGCGCAACACCGGTTCCGGTGGAGTGCGGCCCTGATCATCTCATCGATCCTGCGGCCGTCGAAGCCGCGATCACAAGCCGCACCCAGGCGATCATGCCAACGCAGTTGAATGGCCGGACCTGTGACATGGATGCGTTGACCGCCATCGCGGAGAGATACGGCCTCGTCATACTGGAGGACGCGGCCCAGGCGCTCGGCTCGCGCTACAAAGGCCGGTGCGCGGGCACATTCGGGGTTGCCGCCGCCATCAGCTTCTATCCCGCCAAGGTTCTCGGCTGTCTTGGCGACGGCGGCGCCGTCGTTACTGACCAGAGCCGCGTCTACGAACACGCATCCGAACTCTGTAATTTCGGCCGCAACGGCCGCGGCGAGGTCGTCCGCTGGGGCTTTAACTCGCGGCTCGACAACTTACAGGCCGCCATGCTGAACTTTCAGCTGAAAAAGTACACTGCCGTCATTTGCCGCCGCAGGCATCTGGCCGCGCTTTACACCGAGCGGCTCGGGTCCGTTCCTGAAGTTACTCTGCCTCCCGCGCCCGATTCCGACCCCGACCACTTCGATATTTACCAGAACTACGAGATCGAAGCTGAAAAACGGAACGAGCTGAAGCAGTACCTCGCCGATCATGGCGTCGGCACGCTGATCCAATGGGGCGGCGAGGCCATTCATCACCTCAAAGCACTCGGCTTCACACAGAAGCTCCCGCATACCGATGCCCTGTTCGAGCGCATGATCATGCTGCCCATGAATATGTCGCTGACCGATGATGATGTCCACTACGTCGCTGACACGATCTGCGATTTCTACGGGTCCCGGCAATGAATCAGAACACTACCGAACTGGCCAGCCGTATTCGAAAACACGCCCTGCGCATGACCAGCCTCGGCGGAGGCTCGCATATCGGCGCGATCTTCTCTTGCGCCGACATTCTGGCCGTTCTTTATGGGGAGGTTCTCAGGGTGAGGCCCGACGCTCCTCAGGCGCCGGACCGCGATCGCTTCATCCTGAGCAAAGGCCACGCCGGCGGCGGCCTGTACGCGGCGCTCGCCGAGACCGGTTTCTTTCCCGTCGAGCAGTTGCTCACGCATTATCAGAACGGATCGCTGCTGTGCGGCCACGTTTCGCATGAGGTGCCCGGGGTAGACGTCTCCACCGGATCTCTGGGGCACGGCCTGTCCATCGCCTCCGGCATGGCGTATGCCGCCATGCTCCGGTCGGACAGCCATCGCGTGTTCACGCTTCTGAGCGACGGCGAATGCGATGAAGGATCCACCTGGGAAGCGGCTTTGTTCGCGGCGCACCACGGGCTCACCAACCTTGTCGCCATTGTCGACTACAACCGCATTCAGGGGCTGGAGCGCGTTTCCAATGTGCTCGGGCTCGAGCCTTTCGCCGATAAATGGAACGCCTTCGGGTGGTCGGTGCAGGAAGTGGACGGTCACGATCACGCTGCACTGCGCCGCGCCTTCGATGCGGTTCCCTTCACCCCCGGGAAGCCGTCGCTGGTCATGGCTCACACCGTCAAGGGCAAGGGGGTCAGCTTTATGGAGGACACTGTACTCTGGCATTACCGCATTCCTCGCGGGGCGGAGTTCGATGCCGCTCTTGTCGAACTGGAGGCCCGCTCATGAGGGATGCGTTTATCCGAACCCTGACTCAGCTGATTCCCGAACACCCCGAAATCCTGCTGATCAGCGCCGATCTGGGCTTCGGCGTCTTCAACGAATTCATCGCCAAATACCCGCGACATTTCCTGAACGTTGGTGTGGCGGAGCAGAACATGTCCGGTGTGGCCGCCGGCATCGCTTTGGAGGGGCGAACCGTTTTCACCTACTCCATCGGCAATTTCCCGACGCTCCGCTGCCTCGAGCAGGTGCGCAACGACATCTGTTATCACCGCGCGAACGTGAAGCTGGTCTGCATCGGCGCGGGCATGAGCTATGGATCCCTGGGAATTTCGCACCATGCCACCGAGGATCTGGCGATTCTCCGTTCCCTCCCTGGCATGCTGGTTCTTTCGCCCGGCGATCTGTGGGAAGCCGCCGAGGCCTCCCGCTGGCTGGTTGAACATCAGGGGCCCGCTTATCTGCGTTTGGACAAGTCCGCCGCATCTCTGCAGCCCCGGCCGGGAGAGGTGTTTGAAGCTGGAAAGATCCGGACTGTGCGCGAGGGCTCCGATGTCACCCTGGCCGCGACCGGTGGAATTCTCGGAGAAGCGCTGAGCGCCGCCGATCAACTGGCCGAATCCGGCATCAGTTGCCGCGTGCTGAGCGTACACACGATCAAGCCTCTGGATACGGAAACCCTGGCCGCCGCTGCACGCGAAACGGGCGGCATCATCAGCGTCGAAGAACACGCCGTGGATGGCGGACTCGGAGGCGCGATAGCCGAAACGCTCATGGAGACGGGCGCCATCCCGCGTTTCTTCCTGCGCGTCGGGCTTCGCAACACCTTCTCTTCCGTGGTGGGAAGCCAGGAACATCTGCGCACGGTTTACGCCATCGATGCGGCGGCGATCGTGCGTGAAACAACCGCGAGGCTGGGCCTCGCAGTGCCGGCTCTTGCATGATCCTGAAGCGCGCTTTCGATTTTGTGGTCTCAGCCGTCGGCCTGCTGGTGTTCTCTCCGGTTCTGCTTGTTGTAATGTTCTGCGTTTGGGCTTACGACACTGGCTCTCCGTTCTACATCGCTCCTCGCGCAGCCCGCGGCGGCGGCGTGTTTCGCATGGTTAAATTCCGTTCCATGGTGCTCAACGCGGACAAGATCGGCGGTTCCTCGACCGCTGCCACCGACCGCCGCATCACGCCCATCGGCCGCCTCATTCGCGCCTACAAACTGGATGAACTGCTTCAGTTGTGGAATGTGCTGAAGGGCGACATGAGCCTCGTAGGCCCACGCCCACAGGTGCTCGCGGATGCGCAATTGTACACAGAAGAAGAGAAGCGAATGCTCACCGTGCGGCCGGGCATTACCGATCCCGCATCCATCGTATTCTCCGACGAAGGCGAAATTCTAAAGGGGAGCGCCGACCCCGACCGGCTGTACGACCAGATTATCCGCCCATGGAAGAGCCGCCTCGCTCTCGCTTATATCGATCACCGCAGCTTCTGGGTGGACGTGCGGCTCATTCTGCTCACGGTTGTCGCCATTGTTTCCCGGCCAGCGGCGTTGCGAGCCCTCGGCGGCCTCCTTCGGCGATGGCGGCTTGATCCTCTGGTAATTCGAATGGCTGCGCGGCAGGAGCCGCTGCTGGCCTATGCTCCACCGGGCGCGCACGAATTGGAACGCGCCTCAGCTGACGTCCCGTAAATCCTATGTCGCCCACTACGTCCCTGCAGTCCCTGTCTCGCGCTCAACGTCGAGGCATGATCCAACGCCTGACGCTCGGACTGGCTCAGATTTCGGTCTTTGCGCTGTGTGCTGTTTCGGCGTTCCTTCTGCGTTTCGATTTCAACATCCCCAATTCGCATCTGCACTACCTGCATTGGGCGCTGCTGGTATGGGTGCCCATCAAGGCGCTTGTTTTCCGCCTGCTCGACCTCGATCGCGGCTGGTGGCGCTTTGTCTCCATTCATGACGTCGACCGCCTTGTTGCGGCCAACGTCGGCGGCTCGCTGGTGGGCGGACTGATTCTGTTTTTCGCCACTCCCGGCTTTCCCCGGTCGATCTACATTCTCGACCTGATCCTCTGCTTCATGGCTACCGCCGGAATGCGAGTCTGCCTCCGGCTCATCCTCGAATCGGCAGGGCAGAGCGGCGCCGCCGGCACTCGCATCCTCATTTACGGCGCGGGCCTTGGCGGCGTCACCCTGCTTCGTGAGATTCGCCTGAACAACAAACTGCGCTACACTGCCTGCGGCTTCATTGACGACAATCCGCGCAAAAAGGGCGTCGCGATACAGGGTCTGAAGGTTCTTGGCACAGGCGAGGATCTGCAGTCGATCGCCGCACGCGAGCGGATTGAGGAGGTGCTCGTTGCTCTTCCCTCCGCCACGGGCGCGGAGATGACCACCATCCTGAACCGCTGCCACGCCGCTGGACTCAAGTGCCGCACCATTCCCGCGCTGGCGGAAATCATCGAGGGTAGCGGACTCGCCAGCCAGATCCGCGAAGTCGCCGTCGAGGATCTCCTCGGCCGCAACACTGTCCGCCTCGAGGAAGATCAGATCCGCGCCAGCCTGCAGGGACGCGTAGTACTGGTCACCGGCGCCGCCGGATCCATCGGCTCCGAACTATGTCGTCAGATCGCCCGCTTCCAACCCGCGGCTATCGTGGGATTCGAGGTCGCTGAATCGCCGCTTTTCGCGCTCCAGCAGGAGATGAGGCATGCCTTTCCTGCTGTTCCGTTCCACGCTGAGATAGGAAGTATACAGAATGTCGGCAGGCTGAATGAGGTCCTGAGCAAATATTCTCCCTCCGTCGTATACCACGCCGCTGCGTACAAACATGTCCCCATGATGGAGGCGCATGTATTCGAAGCCGTCGAGAATAACGTGTTCGGCACTTACAATCTGGCCGTTGCGGCCGCCGAGCACGGTGTTCGCGATTTCGTGATGATCTCGTCGGACAAGGCGGTCCGGCCAACCAGCGTAATGGGCTGCACCAAACGTGTCGCGGAGCTGCTGCTGCTCACGCTTCGAAACGGATCGACAAAGTATGTCGCCGTGCGCTTCGGAAATGTGCTCGGCTCGAATGGCAGCGTGATTCCCATCTTCAAGAAGCAAATCGCCGCCGGCGGACCGGTCACGGTCACGCACCCGGACATGCGCCGATACTTCATGACCATTCCGGAAGCGTGCCAGCTGGTGCTCCAGGCCGCGGTCATTGGAAAGAGCAAGCAGATCTGTGTCCTCGATATGGGTGAGCCGGTCCGGATTGTTGACCTCGCGCGGAATCTGATTCTACTGTCCGGCCTGCGGCCCGACGAGGACATCAGGATCGAGTTCACCGGCGTCCGGCCCGGCGAGAAGCTTTATGAGGAGCTCAGCACCGACGGCGAGGACACGGTTCCCACATCCCACGAGAAGATCCGCATCTATGTCGGCCCGGACATGCCGCATGAAGATATGGCCATGTGGCTCGACTATCTTCGGGAAATCTGTGAGTCTCGCGATTTGGGGCGTCTCGTAGTCGCACTCAAGGACGTGGTCATCGATTACAGCCCCAGTGCTCACCTGCTGAAACGCGCCATCGGCACGCCAAGGAGCCAGGCCGCCACTGCGATGAATTAATTATCGCGATCGCCACCCGGTGGCACTCCCAGAATATCTTTCATTCCGGCTAATCCATCCCATGAAATACATCATCGTTGCGGGCGCCAGGCCCAATTTTATGAAGATCGCTCCCATCTATCGGGCTTTCGCCGCTCGTCGCAGCGCTAACCCCGATGCGGAGTTGATCCTCGTCCACACCGGCCAGCACTACAGCCGCAATATGTCCGATGACTTTTTCCGGGACCTCGGCCTTCCGGAGCCGGACATCAACCTGGAAGTAGGATCCGGGTCGCATGCGGAGCAGACCGCGCGCGTGATGACCGCCTTCGAGCCCGCATGTCTGGAACATCGCCCGGACTGGGTGATTGTCGTGGGCGACGTCAATTCCACGATCGCATGCGCGCTCGTGGCCAGGAAGCTCGGGATCCGTGTCGCTCATGTCGAAGCCGGACTGCGGTCGCGCGACATGTCCATGCCGGAAGAGATCAACCGTCTGTGCACGGACGTCATCTCCGATCTGTTATTCACCACCGATGTCATCGCAGGCGAGAATTTGCGCAACGAGGGCGTTGCCGAAGAGAAGATTCACTTCGTCGGCAATACCATGATCGACACGCTCCATCAGCAGTTCGAGCGCGCGCGCCGCCTGCCGCTGCCTAACGGATTCGCGCCAGGGCAGTATGCCGTGCTCACCCTGCACCGGCCGGCAAACGTCGACTCACCCGAAAGCCTCCGTCCCATTCTGGGCGCCATTCAAACGATCGCCGAACGCATTCCCATAGTTTTTCCGGTACATCCGCGCACCATCTCGCGGCTGAACGGGATGAGTCTGAACGACAATATTCATGTCATCGAGCCCATGAGCTACGTGCCCTTCCTCGGCCTCGTCGCTGGCTCCAGAATGGTTCTGACCGACAGCGGCGGCCTTCAGGAGGAAACCACTGTCCTTGGAATCCCCTGCCTTACCATGCGCCCGAACACCGAACGGCCGATTACGTGTGAAATCGGAACGAACGTGCTGGTTGGGACCGACCCGGCGCGCATTGTCGAGGAGGCGCACCGCGTTTTGGACGGCAGGAATCGCGAAGGGCGCATTCCCGAAAAGTGGGACGGGCACGCAGCGGAACGTATTGTGGACACGCTCCTGGCGCAGACTCCCGTCCCTCAGCACGGTTTCGCCGCTGCCGTTACCGCCTGACGCTGGCCGCAACTGCGACGCGTTTCAACGGCCGCGCGGACACGTGGCTGGAAGTACGTTTGCCGGGGTTGTGGGCTACGCGCCAGGTCGCTGATTTCCAGGCTTCTCCCCTGGAAGTAACTCTCGTTGGCAAGCAGTGCCGCGCGCGCAGCCCGGAGCGCGGACCTGCAATCTTCAATTCCGCTCTTACCATCACGCGCCAGGGAGAAGAACCGAGCCATGCGGTCCTCGCTGGCGCTGTAGCCTCTCGGCGCGGCGAAGTAGCCTGCATCCTCCGCATGTTCAGAGCCTGGC
>Ga0070739_10009021_pt1 | contig 10029 bp, 7 predicted proteins | sample Coa_R1_7_FD_66445 | JGI IMG/M metagenome (GOLD analysis project Ga0070739, IMG submission 66445) | Surface soil microbial communities from Centralia Pennsylvania, which are recovering from an underground coalmine fire - Coalmine... | ecosystem: Environmental > Terrestrial > Soil > Unclassified ...
CAATGCAAGGCCGGATCGTTGTACCGCTGCGACATCTGATGCGCTGTGATTTCCTCAAGTCGTGACCAACGATCTTTGAGTTGATTGGCACAGGCTTGCTGGGCCTCGGCTTGCTTCTTCTTGCCCTGCTGGCGCAAGCACTCCGTAAGCGCCCAGCGCGCCTTGTAACTGTGAGGCATCGCGCGGACGGCCTGGCGCAGCCATTTCTCGGCTTCGGCGAGCTGCCCGTTCATCAGGTCCATCTGACCGCGGGTGAGCAGGGCCAGGCCATGATCGGGACGCTGGGCCAAGACGGCGTCCAGAAGGGTGAGGGCCTCTCGGCCCTGGCCCATGCTCCGGTGGCAGATCGCCAGCTGGACCAGAGTTTCCACATCGTCCGGTTGGCGTTGGCGAAGAATCTCCAGGTGCTGGATCGCTTCCTGGTAGCGGCCGACGTTCACCAGAGCAACGGCCAACCACCAGCGCGCTTCGAAACGTTCAGGGTCCAGATCGACCACGCGGCGAAGATCCGGAGCGGCCCTCGTCCAGGAGCCGAGTTGCCGGTAAATGTTGCCACGTAGATTCAGGACCTGCACGTTATCCGGCTCGCGCGCCAGGCACTCCTCCACACAGTTAAGGGCCGCCGTTATCCGTGCCACGCGCACGTACCCTTGAGCGAGGGCTTCCAGGATGAGGAGAAGGAGCTGGGGATGATCGCGGGCCTGGTCCTGGAGATAGGCCTCCACCTTGACCAGATCGCCGCCCGCAGCATGCAGCATGGCCCATTCGAGCATCGTCTCCGGAGACTGATCGCCCAAGGTGGATTGTACTTCCTCTAGCTGCTGAGCGGCCTCCTCGAAATCCCCCTCGTGCCGCGCCGCTCGGGCCGCCAGCAGATGCACATGGACGCTGCGCGACCACGGCCAGACCTTGAGGCAGGCCTTCAAATGCCGGCGGGCTTCGGCGTTGTGGTAGCGTTTGAGGGCCGCTCGACCGGCTTGCCAGTGATAAGCGGCCCAGACAAAGGGGCTGAACAAAGCCAGCACCAGCGCAGATATGCCCAAAACGATCAGCAAACGCCCCGGCCGACCGAATAAGGAGCGAAACCAGGCAAAGAAGCGGAGCATAGAGGATTTTTCCGTGGACGGTTCTCGGCCTAAACGTTAGATTACTTGTCCGTGAGATCGATGTCAAACACCTGCGAGCCGCCTCTGACCGTGTACGTTAGTCCCGAGGTGTTCGGGTCTGTGAACTTATTGGGAAACGGCGTCGCCGGGGGTGCCTTAGCTGATTTGGGGCCTCCGGCAGGCGGCGACGTAGGCGGAGCCTTTTTGCCTTTCATTTCAGGGGAGGGAGGTTGCATCTTCTGTATGAACGATGCAACCTCGGCCGGACGCGATGGTATACTGACGGCGATCTTCGCTGGCCCTGGCGCGATCTTCAAAACCTTGTACTCTCCGTTATGGATATCAGTTGAGACGGCGTGCCCGCCCTGCTCCGGCACGAACGTCACCGTGCCAGACGCGAGGGGCTTGCCCTGGTAGGTGACCTTACCTGTGATGGTGCCCTGGGAGGAACAACCCGCTAACACGAGTAGCAAGACCGGCCAGCCGCAGCGAGGGGAACGCCGCCCCGGCCGAGTAGATGTATCTGTCATGAACAATACTCCGCACTCGCCCGGAGCGCCAGCGACGGGTTAGAGCGCATAACAGGCTGTTGTAGCGGGTCCGGCTCGGCTCGCCGGACCTACCGGTAGGTGCCGCGAGCCGAGCGGCACCCGCAACCGCTGCATCCACCTGAAAAGCGCTCTATCCCGTCGCTGGCGCTCCGGGCTTAGAGGTTCTGAAAGCGCGTTCTATCCGCTCACCAGTCGGATCCCAGGAGATCGCCGTTCGCCGGCGTCAAGGCATACCACCACGTCGCCGGGCTTGTACCTTGAGCCACGAAGTGGATGCTGCCATCGCCCATGCCGACATTGATGCCGCCTGTGTGAGGCGAGATGGCCAAGTTGCCATTGCCGCAGCCGCAGTTGCCCTCAAAATACTCGGTAGTACATCCTAAGCGCGGCATGACCTGGAAGATTGCGGCCACCCCGATAGGTTGCCCAGCCTCGCCGGCGGCAATTAGAGAACCCCAGTTTGGCCAGTTGTTCTCTTCATTCTGCGGGGACCAAGCGGCCCCGCAGGAGACGGCTTCCTTCTCGGTGAAGAATATGGTCTGTGAGGTGCCATCGGGGATCGAGGCCGGGTAGCGCTGCGTAGGCATGACACCAACACTGCCTCCCCAGTAAGTGTAAAACTTAAAGACTTGGCCGTTGTCGGCATAACTAGAGTGTGCCAGCACAGGACTCAACCCAAGGGTTATGGTGGGGTCCGAGGGGCACAGAAAGACCTTGGCGCTACCATTGTTTCCAAGTCCAATGCCGGACACTCCATAATAATAGATTCCCCATTCGGAGTAGGTCGGCAAGTCGGCGCCGCCCGGCCCAACATTAACCCCCTGGGGGGAAGAAGGCTCAAGACAGGCGTTGTACATGCTCTGCTGCTCTAAGAAGGGCAAGAGGTGGAATTTCAGCCCCGCCTCGCCGTTATACGCCGTTGGGACGGTACTCGGATAGATCCCCCAGTTCGGGGGAAGAAGCCCCTGGTGTGTATCGGCACAGTTGATGCAGGCGAGCGTGATCTGTTTGAGGTTGTTCTGACAGCTCATGCGGGCGGCGGCCTCGCGGACCTTCTGCACGGCCGGCAAGAGCAAGCCGATCAAGATAGCGATGATGGCGATCACGACCAACAACTCGATCAGGGTGAAGGCACGAAGACGCCGGAAGAGATGGAGCATCGGCATGATTGTCTCCTTAGAAGCGAAATTGGATTCTATCAGAACAACGGTTGGCCGGTTTGAGGCAGCGCCGCGACCACGCGAGTGGCACGCAAGCCATCGGACTAAGGTTTGTCGGTTATCTCTTTGTGCTTCCTGGGGGGCGAAACTGACTATACTTCCAGAAGGGGCCGTCGTCATTGAGTTCTAGCGTATTTTTTCTTGAGTTTCTTTGTCCATTGGAGATAATGGAGTAAGCCCGGCGACTCGCAGCCGCACCGGGCTTATCCCAGCGATGGGGACAAACCCCAGCGCTCATCCCGGCCGATGCTCCACGAGCGACCTGCCATGGCACGATACCCCCATGTTGTGCTGTTGATCGAAACCGCAAGCGTTCATGCCCGACATATTCTGAGCGGCGTCGCCCGCTATCTCAACGAGCATCGCCCGTGGTCGCTTTTTGTCTTGGAATACAGCGGTCTGGATGAGTCGCTGCCGCGCTGGCTGCGCGATTGGCGCGGCGACGGCCTCATTTGCCGGTTTCATCTCACGCCTCGGGCTGTAGAACGCTTGCGCAGTTTGCAAGTACCGGCGGTCAATTTGGACGATTTTCCCAGCAATCCCTGGCTGCCGCTGATCTGTTCGGACGACATGACCATCGGACGACTGGCCGCTGAGCACCTGCGCCAGCGCTGCTTCCGCCACTTCGCCTTTTGCGGATTTACGGAGCTGGAATGGTCGCGCAAACGGCGCGAAGGTTTTCGCCGGGCGTTGAATCGCGGCGAGTTCTTCACGGGGGCTTATGAATCCGCATGGGGAGGCTGGCGCTCTCGTTCCTGGGAGCGTGAGCAAGAGGACATTGAGCATTGGCTTCGGTCTTTGCCCAAGCCGGTGGGCGTGCTGGCTTGCAACGACGGGCGCGGCCGGCAGATTGTGGACGCTTGCCAGCGGGCCAATTTGGCTGTTCCAGAAGATGTCGCGGTGATCGGCGTGGACGATGATGCGCTTTTGTGTGAGCTGTGTAATCCACCGCTTTCCAGCGTCATGCCCGACTCGGAACGCATCGGCTACGAAGCCGCCGCCCTGCTAGATCACCTGATGAGCGGCAGCCGACCGTCTCTGCGGCAATGGCTCATTCCCCCACTGGGGGTACGGACGCGCCAATCTACGGATGTGCTGGCCATCGAGGATCCCGATCTGACGGCTGCTGTCCGCTACATCCGGGAACATGCCTGTCAGGGAATCAGTGTGCAGGACATACTCGATCAAGTGTCGCTATCGCGCACGCTGTTGGAGCGCAAATTCCGCAAATACCTGGGCCACTCGCCCCAGGCCGAGATTCGCGCCGTGCAGTTGCGGCGCGTCCAGCAATTGTTGGCCGAGACGCATCTGCGCCTGGAACGCATCGCGGAGCTGGCGGGTTATAAATACGCCGAGTACATGAGTGTCGCCTTCAAGCGTGCCACCGGCCAAACTCCGGGCCGCTACCGCCGCGAGGCACAATCCGCTGTCCGGCAAATAGCGGCACGCTAGAGCGCATTTGCAGAGGATTTAGCGACTGGCTGGTTGTGCCACGGCTGTGTCAGCCGTGGGGTGACACCACGGCTGACACAGCCGTGGCACAACAGCGCTACCGCGCTCTCGGCGGTCGGACAGCGGTTCACAACGCCGCCTGCAAGATGCCTTCCAGATCCTCGACCGTCACCGGACGCGGATTGACACGCAGTATGCGCTTGATGGCGAAGGCCTTCTCCGCGAGGGGACGCAATTGCGACTCCGTTATTCCGATATCGCGCAAGCGCAGCGGAATGCCGATGTCCTGCCGCAGCCGTTCGACGGCGGTAATAGCTGTCTCAGCGGCGTCAGCCTCACTCTTGCCTTCCACGTCCGCGCCGAGCAAGCGTGCGATGACGGCAAACTTATGGCGGCGCGCCGGCAGATTGTAACGCATGACGAACGGCAAGAGCAGCCCATTGCCGGCTCCGTGCGAGCAGTGCGTGGCGCCGCCGACGGGATACTCCAGGGCATGGACGGCGGCGACGCCGACGTTGGAGAAAGACAAGCCGGCCATTGTCGCGGCCAGGGCCATGCCTTCGCGGGCATCGAGATCATCGCCGTGAGCGACGGCACGACGGAGATACTTGCCGATCAGTGCAATCGCTTTCTCCGCGAACACATCGCCGAAGGGATGGCCCCCCTGGTAAATCGTTCGCTCGCCCAAGGGCAGCGGGAAGTGCGCGTTGTCCACGGCGGTGTAGGCTTCGATGGCGTGCGTCAGCGCGTCAATGCCGCTATCGGCCGTCACCTTGGGCGGACACGACAGCGTCAACATCGGATCGACCACGGCCACGCGCGGCCGCAAGTAATTGCTCAGAACGCCGACTTTGATTTTTTGCTCGATGTCGGTCAGCACCGAGGCGGCGGAAACTTCCGAGCCGGTGCCGGCCGTCGTCGGTAGACAGATGACGGGGAGGACCGGACCTGGAATCTTGTCGTCGCCGACGTAATCGAGTGGTCGGCCTCCATGCTGAAGGACGACAGCGGTAATCTTGGCCAAATCCATGTTGCTGCCGCCGCCCAGGCCAAGCACGGCATCGGGACGAAAGTCGCGTCCCATTGCGATAGCCGCTTCGGCGGCGCGCGTCGATGGTTCCGGTTCGCCGCCGGAGAATACCTCCACAACGACGCCGGCTTCGCTGAGAGGCACATGGACCGGCTCGACCAGGCCGGCCTTGGCGAGAACGGTATCCGTGACGATCAGGATGCGGCGTGCGCCGAGGCGACTGACAATGTCGCCGAGTTGTTTGGTGGCGTGCCGGCCGAAAACCAGCTGGCCGGCGGAATGGAATGTCCAGGTGGTACGCATGGTGAAACTCCTGTGGGGGCAACGGCGGTATTGTCCTGGATGATCGTGCCAAGGTCAACGGGTCGTCATTCTATCACTTAGCCCCTAGCAAGCCGGGGCTATCTGCAAAAAGTCGTTGCGGACGCCGCCGAGCCGCGTTATCGTTCAAATAGCTTCCGGCGTTGGCAAACCGTCGCCCTGGAACCTGCTCTATGTGGCCCGAACAACCGCAGATTGATCCGTTGCTCGAAGACGCACGCCGCGGCGATGGCCAGGCCGTCGAACGCTTGCTGACGGTCCACCGCGAACCGCTGCGCCGCCTGATCGGCCTGCGTCTTGATCCCGCCTTGGCCGCGCGCCTCGACGCCAGCGACATCGTGCAAGACGTGTTGCTGGAAGCTCATCGGCGATTGCAGGATTACCTCAAAAATCCGGCCATGCCCTTTCATCTGTGGCTACGGCACATTGCCAAGGACCACATCATCGATGCTCACCGCCGCCATCGCCAGGCCCAGCGACGCAGTCTCGACCGCGAACAACCGATTGTTCCCACCGTGCTGGCCGATCATTCGTCCTACGAATTGGCCGGACAGCTGGTCGATCCCGAACGAACGCCGGCCTCCGAGGCGATCCGCCGCGAATTGCAGCGCCGCCTCGATGCGGCCATCGCCGACCTCGACGAAGACGACCGCGAGATTATTCTGCTGCGCCACCGCGAGCAGCAGTCGAATCAGGACGTGGCCCGCGCCTTGGGCCTGAGCGAAGCCGCGGCGTCCATGCGTTACTTGCGGGCCGTGCGCCGCTTGCGCGAATTGCTGATACCGCAATGAAGCGCAGCGGCGACACGAATCCCGGTTTAAGCTGTTTACATACTATTGATATGGTCAAATCGCATCCTATCCCTGACCCACCGCCCCGTGCTGTGGTTCGTCTGGGCCAAGTTGCTGGGGCGTTGGAAGGACTCATTGCCGGATGGATTTACGGCGGGATCAATGCCGTGCCCCTTGCCGTCCTATTGGGAGCGGTGATCGGCAGCTCTGTTAGTGTTATTGCTTGGCGAATTCGTCGCCGCGCGCGAAAATACATCTTACCCTTGCTGCTCTGTCTTGTGATCGAGATCTTCGGGGGTGTCTTGATCGTCCTGATGGCTCAGATGGTCGGAAAGCAACCCCAACCGGGTTTTGCCCTCCTCTTCCCGCTGGCTCTTAGTGTTCCCCTCGTATTTTTGTTCCTCGGATTGGTTCGACGGGAGATCCTTGCCGCGTATCGAGGATTAATTGCTGGGGTCATTATCGGTTCGATCGGTTTTGGCATTCTGATGGGTGTTGTCGCAGCGGAAGGCTTCGGAGGGAAGGCGGCGCTGATGCTCTTTGTGTTCGGTGCCTTCGTTGGCACTCTGATGGGTGTCATCCCTGGCGTCATTATTGGCTCGGCCCTGGGGGCCGTGGTGGGAGCTTTGGTAAATGTGACGCGGGCCAGCTTCGCCCAAACCTATGGCAGCCTAGCAGCCGCCATCGGATTCGGGATAATCGGTCTCTATGCAGGTGAAGCAGCTGCGGGCGGTTTCGGTAGCGTGATCGGCGTTGCACTTGGCGTGGGCTATGGAGCGCTTCTCGGTGCCAAGCTCGGGAAACTCGCGTCGCCCCGTTTGTTGGCCCTCTTCAGTCGGGAGGATGAAAGAAACCCGAATTATCTGCCTATCCTTAAGCTAGGGAACGCCCGCGCGCTGGCCGATGCCGATCCGGTCCATCTTACGCTTTACGAAATGTTGTTGCTGGCGATTCGTTCGCATTTCCAGCGGATTCGCATCGAACAGTGGGAGACGGCCTATGTTGCGACGCTGCTGACCGATGACTCTTCTGCTACATACTCTTGGCCCTTGCCACTCGACCCGACCTTGATCCAGGTTCTCAAAGACCTCTGCGGCGGATTGACGGAACGCCGGGAAAGACAGCTTCGACTGCGCCTGAACCGCCATCTGTTGGATCTGTGTCTTGCTTACCTATTGGACCCGAACGGCGAACGGATCGATATTCGTTGGAAAGAAGATCCTGAGGCTGCCGGCCGGGCTGAGCGAATTTCAAACGCACTCCATTTCATTATGAAGGCACGAGCCTCGTTCGATGCACCGGTGCGTCTTGGTCCGGAGGTCGCTTGAGTACATCCAGGTCATCTCAACCTGTTTCCGAAGGACTTCTTCCCTCCGCAGCGAGCCAGCTAGGGGACCGCGAGGAGCGTCTGGCGCGGCTGCTGAGCGAGTTAAGCGAGCAGGCTCGCCAAGGACATCGCCCGGATCTCAACGCCATCGCGGCCCAACATCCCGACCTCGCCGCCGAACTGCGTGAATTGTGGGGCGCGGTCTTGCTCGCGGATGAATTGACGCGTAGCCATCATCCCCCGCAAGCCCGGAGCGCGAGCGACGGGTTGCCCGACCCGTCGCTCGCGCTTCGGGCTGGTGATGCGTCATTATCGGGCACATCCTTCGGCGACTACGAGCTGCGCGAAGTGATCGGCCGCGGCGGCATGGGGATCGTATATAAAGCGCATCAACGCAGTCTCAATCGCACGGTCGCTCTCAAGATGATTCTGCGCGGCGAGTTGGCGACGCCGGAGGATCGCACGCGCTTCCGCACCGAAGCGCAGGCTGCGGCCCATCTGGAACATCCCAACATCGTGCCCGTTTACGATGCCGGCGAACATGAGGGACAAGCGTATTTCAGCATGCGCTTCGTCGAGGGGCAGACCCTCGCCGCTCTGTTGGCGAAAGGGCCGATGCGGCCGCGCGACGCGGCGCGCTATCTCGCCGCCATCAGCCGGGCTGTGCAATACGCACACGAACACGGCATCCTGCACCGCGATTTGAAGCCCTCCAACATACTCATTGACCACAAGGACGAGCCGCATATCACCGATTTCGGATTGGCCAAGCGCACTGTGAGGACCGGCGAGACGCCGGTCCCACCTGGTGCCCCCCCGGCCGCATTGACGGCAACCGGCGCCATCGTCGGCACACCAGCGTACATGGCACCCGAACAGGTCAGCAATCGTCGCGGCACACCTAGCCCGCTCAGTGATGTTTACAGTTTGGGCATCATTCTCTACGAGATGCTCACCGGCCGGCCGCCGTTTCAAGCACCGACGCCCGTCGATACGTTGCTTTTGGTGCTCGATCAAGACCCGGTGAGGCCGCGCTTGCTCAACCCCGGTGTCGATGTCGATCTGGAAATGATCTGCTTGAAGTGCATCCAGAAAGAGCCGGAGCTGCGCTATCCCAGCGCCGGCGCTCTCGCCGCCGATCTGGAGGCATACCTGCACGGCGAGACGCTATCAGTGTATTCCGGCAGGTTGACCAGCGTCTTCAACCGTACCTTCCGCGCCACGCCGCACGCCGCCGTTATGGAGAATTTCGGTCTGTTATGGATGTGGCATAGCGCCGTTGTACTTCTGATGTGCGGCTTGACGAGCGGGCTGGCTTGCAGCGAGGTCAAAAATCCATTGTGGTATTTGCTTCTGTGGGGCGGCGGACTGATCGTCTGGGCGAGCATTTTCTGGCGCTTGCGGAAGCGAGCGGGTCCGGTGCTGTTCATCGAACGGCAGGTGGCGCATGTCTGGGGAGGGGCCATCGCGGCGACGATCTGCGTGTTCGTAGTCGAGTATCTGCTTGGCGACGAAGTGTTGTCCCTGGCGCCGATGCTGGCAGTGATTGCCGGCATCACCTTCGCCGTTAAAGCGGGGACGTTGTCCGGCGTCTTCTATCTCGCGGCGGCGGCGGAGTTTCTCACGGCGGTGCCGATGGCGCTGCGGCCGATCTATCCACGCTATGGCATCCTGCTGTTCGGCGTGGTGACGGCGGTGTGTTTCTTCCTGCCGGGCTGGAAATATCATCGTCAGCGTATACGAGCGCAACGCACCCAATGATGTGTGTTAGGCGAGCACTCGCTTGCGGTTCACGGCGAAACGGAACTTTGCCCCGGCGAGCGTGCAAGTTAGAATAAGGAAGATAGCCTTGCCGGTCCCCGGTCGAGGGTGAGGATGATATGCCGTTTTTGTTGATGGTGTTTTTGGTGCTGGTGTGTTTGCCGGAGCCGGAGATCTGGCCGAAACCCTTGTGGACGGACTCGCCTCTCGCCTGCGTGGCTGCCACCTGGATGACGGTCTTCTTGATCGGACTGCACGCCTTTATCGTGGCCCTCCGCTTCCGTAAGCCGCTGGAAACGAATCCTTCCCTGCGCGAGAAACTGCTGGTGCGCTATGAGCGCGGCCGATTTCGCCAGCAATCCGCGCTCTTCGTTCTCTACATTTTGGCCCTGTTGGGGTTGGGTTGGGGCTGGGCGGTGGGCGAGCTGTGGCGCGGCAGCAACGGAACGCTGCCCGGTGCCGAATTGCTG
>Ga0070739_10009026_pt1 | contig 10024 bp, 9 predicted proteins | sample Coa_R1_7_FD_66445 | JGI IMG/M metagenome (GOLD analysis project Ga0070739, IMG submission 66445) | Surface soil microbial communities from Centralia Pennsylvania, which are recovering from an underground coalmine fire - Coalmine... | ecosystem: Environmental > Terrestrial > Soil > Unclassified ...
TAGAAGTCATCTCATAAATAGTTGAATTTTGTACTTGTACCTTTGTGGTTGATGTATAAGTAGTTATGGATGGACTTAACGGATGAGCAGTGGGAAATAGTTGAAACCATCTTGCCGGAGGATCCGGTACGGGACGATGGGCGTGGTCGCCCATGGAGTGAACGACGCACAGTACTCAACGGAGTCTTATGGATTCTACGCACAGGCGCGCCTTGGAAAGATTTGCCGCCGCGATACGGCCCATACCAGACCGCGCACCGGCGCTTCCAGAATTGGGTGCGCTCGGGCGTGATGGAAAAGCTCTTGCTCACGCTGGCACAACACCTCAGGGACGCTGGCGGGTTGGATTTGAAAGAATGTTTTGTGGACGGGACTTTTGTTCCGGCCAAAAAAGGGGGCGACATGTCGGGAAAACCAAGCGGGGCAAGGGGACCAAGATCATGGGCATTGCAGACGGCCATGGTCTTCCTCTCGCCCTGCGGACAGAAAGCGCTTCTCCGGCTGAAGTGAAACTGGTGCCAGCCACGCTGGAAGCGCGCATTGTGCCCGAGGTGCCAGAGCGGTTGATTGGTGACAAAGCCTACGACAGCGACGGACTGGATGAACAACTCCTGCAACAGTACGGCACGGAGTTGATTGCGCCCAACAAGACCAACCGTCGCGTACGCACGCAAGATGGCCGGCCATTGCGCCGCTATCTGCGCCGCTGGAAAGTCGAACGGCTCTTTGCCTGGTTGTTCAACTTCCGCCGATTGGTGGTACGTTACGAATATCATGCCGAAAATTTTCAGGGCTTAGTCCATCTGGCTGCGGCAGTTATACTCTTGAGATATTTATGAGATGGGTTCTAGTGTGTGTCGGATAATGTCGGATTGTGTCGGATAATGCCGCGTGCCAGCGCGGACAGATTGTCCGCTTCCATTCCGGACGATCCATTAGGCTACTAGAGGCCAGCCCCGAACGCGGGATTTGTGCGTTTGGGTGCAGCTTGTTGCACCTGGTTGCAGTTATCAGCGAAAAAAATTGGACGGGAGGCGATGCGGGTTCCGGGTTGAGTATCTTGCCATCCTCGATCTCGTTGGCTCCTCGGGTGCAGGTCACGCCGGCTGTGTCGGATACTATCGGATATGCCGACCTGGACAGGGACGCGGACAAGCTGTCCGCACTCCGCCCGAAGCCGATACACCTTGTGACGCTTATGTAAACCATCCCCTGCCCTGCACCAGCACGTGAAACCTCTGTCCCAAATGTTCCGGATGCGTGAGCGTTTGGAATTGCCGGACGCGTGACGAGGTCCATTCCTTCACTGTTGGATTATCACAGCAGTTCTTCTCGATGATGTGCGTCAGGAATTGTCGTTGCGTGGTGAAGATTTCGGTCTTCAACCCCTCGGCTTCGCCTGCCGATTGAATCGCGGTGAAATTGACATGAGCGGTCAAATCCTGCTCTCCCGGGTTGGCCAGCAGATCGTTACTTTGATGATGCTGATGATACGCGCGCAACGTGCCGTCCTTTCTTTCGGGCGTGAAAAACTGTTCCGCTTTCAACCCGTAATCAATGGTCATCAATTTGCCGGCTTTCAACGCTCTCGCTGCATCACGCCACCAATCCAGCGCCGCCGGGCAAATCTCAGTTATGAAACCGTCGGGCAAAACATCCAACAATTCTGTGGGAAGTGCGGAGTGCGGAGTGCGGAGTGCGGAGCGGGTCGCGTCTCGGGAGAGTCTCACCCACGCAAAATGATCGTTCTGCCACGTCACGCCCCATTCGAACCATTCCTTCTTGGTCGCGTCCCAGCCAAGCCGATGTACCGGCATGGCATCCAAAAGTTCGTTGGAGAAGATGATTCCGTTTACGCCCGATGCCGGAACTTGCTGCCACGATTCATACCATTGCACGGATTCCGCGAATTCCGCGAGGTTTTCTTGCTGTGCCAGCCTGCGCAAGGGCGAAGGCTCCAAAATCCAATATTTCAATGATGCAAACAATTCCTCCCGTTCATGCCGCATCCAACGCAAAATATCCGCCGCCAAACGCCCATCGTGCGCGCCCGCCTCGACAATCTGGCCCTCCGCATTCCGCGCTCCGCGGTCCGCGTTCAGGAGCCATTCGGAGAACTGGTTGGCGAGCAATTCGCCAAACAATTCCCCCACGCTCACGCTGGTGTAAAAGTCGCCCATCTGTCCCGGCGATACATCTTGCCGCTCATAGTATCCAAAAATGGGACAATAAAGCGCTACTTCCATGAAGCGGGCAAAGGAAATCGGCCCTGTCCGGGCGATTTCAGCCTTTATTATGTCCTGCAAATCGTTCATTGCTGATTTCACCCAAAAAGGCGCTCTCTGGGCACGATTACTGCTTAATTTACAACGGATTTTATGGCGAAAATAGATGCCTTCTTCAACTTGATGTTCGAGCAGAAAGCCTCGGACCTTCACGTCTCTTCCGGCAATCCGCCCATGCTCCGCATCAACGGCGAATTGCATCGCGTGGATTATCCCCCGCTGGAAAGCGACGCGCTGAAGATGATGCTTTACGAAATCGCCCCTGAATACAAAATCAAAATCTTCGAAGAAACCGGCGACGTTGATTTCGGCTACGAAATCCCGAACATCTCCCGTTTTCGCGCGAACTTCTTCAACCAGAAAAACGGCATCTCCGCGGTGTTCCGCCAAATTCCCAGCCGCGTCCTTTCGTTCGAGGACTTTGAAAAGTTTGACGCACCCCTTCCGGCTGTCCTCAAGAAGCTTTGCATGTTGCACAAGGGTTTGGTGGTTGTCACAGGCCCGACCGGCTCCGGCAAATCAACGACCCTGGCGGCGATGGTGGATTACGCGAACAAAAACCGCCGCGACCATATCATCACCGTCGAGGACCCGATCGAGTTCGTGCATGAAAGCAAGAACTGCCTGGTGAACCATCGCGAAGTGGGCGTGCATACCAAGTCTTTTGCGGCGGCATTGCGCGGCGCGTTGCGCGAAGACCCGGACATCATCCTGGTCGGCGAATTGCGCGACCTGGAAACCATCGAGCTGGCCATCACCGCGGCAAGCACCGGCCATCTGGTTTTCGGCACGTTGCACACCCAAAGCGCCGGCAAGACCGTGGACCGCATCATCGACGTTTTCCCCGCCGAGCAGCAGAACAAAATTCGCGCAACCTTGTCCGAGGCGCTCAAGGGCGTGGTCGCCCAAAACTTGTTCAAGCGGATCGATAAAAAAGGCCGCGTGGCGGCGCTTGAAATTCTCGTTTTCACGACAGCAATCGCAAACCTGGTTCGCGAAGGCAAGACGCACCAGATTCCCGGCATGATCCAGGTCGGCAAAAAGCACGGCAACCAGCCGCTCGACGACGCCATCATGGAGCACCTGCGCATGAAACGCATTTCGCCGGAGGAAGCGTACGACAAATGCCTGGACAAGAAAAAATTTCGCACCTTTCTGGCCAACCCTCCAGACGAAGACGAGACCTGAGCCAACTAAATTATGCGCCGTCCCGAACTGGACAGTATTTTATCCACGATGCTCGACGCGGCACCGGAGGTTTCCGACCTTCTGTTCACCGTCGAGAAGCCGCTGCAGGTCGAAGCTGCGGGCGAACTTATCCCCGTTGCCAGCGACCCGCCGCTGACCCGGCTCACGCCCTACCAGACCGAAGTGATCGCGCTCAATCTGGTCGGCGAAAACATCTGGCAAATCAAGGACCTGCTCCGCACCGGCTCCTGCGATGCCGCTTACACGGTGCTGGACAAGGCGCGTTTCCGTATCAATATTTTCTCCCAGCGCGGTAATTATTCCATCGTCCTGCGCAAACTGAACAGCAATGTCCCCACGCTGGAAGAGCTCAAGCTGCCGGAAATCATCAACCAGGTTCCGCGCGAAAAAACCGGCCTTGTGCTCGTGACTGGCGCGACCGGCTCCGGCAAATCCACAACTCTTGCCGCCGTCCTGAACGAATTCAACCGCACAAAGGCGATTCACATCATCACCCTGGAAGATCCGATAGAATTCGTCCATCCGCATCTCAAGGCGACGTTTAATCAGCGCGAGTTGGGGACCGATTACGACAGTTTCGCCAGCGGATTGCGCGCTGCGTTGCGCCAGGCGCCGAAAGTGATTCTCGTCGGCGAAATGCGCGACCGCGAAACAGTGAAGATCGCCTTGAGCGCCGCTGAAACGGGCCACCTCGTGCTCAGCACGCTCCACACCGTGGACGCCGGCCAGACCATTAATCGTATTTTGGGCATGTTCGAAACCGAGGAGCAGGAGCAAATCCGGTTGCGCCTTGCGGACACGTTGCGGTGGGTCATCAGCCAGCGGCTCGTTCCAAAGATTGGTGGAGGCCGTTGGGCGTTGCTGGAGATCATGGGTTCAAACCTGCGCACGAAAGAAACCATTGTGCAGGGCGAAAGCGAAGGCAAAACGTTTTACGAGATCATCGAATCCAGCCAGTCCTTCGGCTGGCGCACGTTTGATTTGTCCGCCATCGATGCTTTCGAACAGGGCCTCATCACCGAGGAAACGGCGATCCTCTATTGTTCGAAACGCGGCCCGGTGACACGCGCCATTGACAACATGAAAAAAGCGCGCGGCGAAAACACGACTGAACTCAACAGCCTTCGCATGAAAGCCGTCACCGGCCTGGGTAATAATGGCAAACCCGCGCCACCTCCCATTCCAGCCACCCTCAAATTGAAATGACGTATGGCAGACGAATTTGATTTTATAACAGCCGCGGACAAGCCGGCATTACTGGCTTTTTCGACTCCCGATTGGCTCGAGGTCGCGCGGGCTTCGCTGTTGGAACTTGGATATAAAGTCCACACGGCAGCGACCCACAGCGATTTTCTCATTCGCTTCACTCAAATTCGTTACCAGGTGGTCGTGATCGAGGAGCTTTTCGCAGCGAACACCATCGACGAGAACCTTTCGCTTTTTAATCTCCAAAACATGCCGATGAACCAGCGCCGTCACGCGGCGACTGTCCTGATAGGCCATTCTTTTCAGACTTTCACGCCGATGCAGGCGTTCCAATTCAGCGTAAGTTCGGTGATCAACGCCTCCGAACTTTTCCTGCTCAAGCAACTCATCGAAAAATCTGTCGCAGACCACACGTTTTTCTTCCACAGCTTCCGTGAAGCCCAGGCAAGTCTCTTCCGCCAGGCGACGGCATAAGTTATTCACCGTCTCATTTTGCGGCTTCAGTCCGTGCCCAGGTGTCCGCTGCCAGAATCTGCTCGAGCGTCGGATGAGAAAGAACCTTGTGTTTGTCCATGATGCGGCAAACTGTCTCGGTGATTTGCGGGAAGCTGATACGACGATTGACAAACGCTTCGACGGCAATTTCGTTCGCGGCATTGAGCACGGCGGGAAGTGTGCCGCCAATTTCACCCGCGCGCCTCGCCAGGTTCAATGAAGGAAAGCGCTCCGGATCGGGCTCTTCAAACGTGAGCGTTCCAAGTTTCGCAAAATTCGTTTGGACGCGATCGCTGCGCGCGCGTTCGGGATAAGTAAGCGCGTATTGAATGGGCAGACACATGTCCGGGGTGGAAAGTTGCGCGATGATGGAGCCATCCACAAACTCCACCATCGAGTGGACCACACTTTGTGGATGCACGACTACTTTTACGCGCGCCATCTCGATGTCGAACAACCAACGCGCTTCGATCATTTCAAGCCCCTTGTTGAAAAGCGTGGCGGAATCAATGGTGATTTTGCGGCCCATCACCCATGAAGGATGCTTGAGCGCGCGCTCGACCGTGATTGAAGCAAACTCTTCCTTCGGCGTTTTGCGGAACGGCCCGCCCGAAGCAGTCAGCCAAAGATTGCGGACCGAATCACCGGGCTTGTCATTGAGACATTGAAAAATCGCGGAATGCTCGCTATCCACGGCGAGAACGCGCACGCCATGCTTTCGCGCTTCGCTCATAACAATCTCGCCGGCCATGACAAGGATTTCTTTAGACGCGACGGCAATGTCCTTGCCCGACCGGATTGCCGCCAAAGCCGGCTGCAAACCAGCAGTGCCAACAATCGCAATCAACACAATGTCCGCCGAAGGCATGGTCGCCAGTTTAAGGAGCCCTTCTGCGCCCGAATGGACATCAGTTGCACTGCCCAAACTGTTTCTCGCCTCCTTGGCTTTGGCGGAATCGGAAATGGAAATGGCAGCAGGCCGATGTTTGCGCGCCTGCTCCAACAGCAGTTCCAAATTGTTCCCCGCGCCCAGCCCAACGAGCCGGATTTTGTCCGGCAAATCCTCAGCCACTTTCACCGTGCTGGTGCCGATGGAACCGGTGCTGCCGAGTAGAACTACGTTCTTCATGTCACGGGTGCATCACGACGTGCCTCAAATAGATATACATCAGCGGCGCATTAAACAACAGGCTGTCGAGCAAATCCAAAATGCCGCCGATCCCGGGAAACAGGTGTCCGGAATCCTTCACTCCTGCCTCGCGCTTGAAAAGCGATTCAATCAAATCCCCAATCACTGCGGCGATGCTCAACACCACCCCCAAAACAATCGCATGTTTCCAGTTCATCGCCGGCATTTCATCATGGGCAAAATAAACAAAGAGCAGGCTGGCGGCGGTTGAAACGACTATTGCGCCAGCAAAACCTTCCCACGTTTTGCCCGGGCTGATGCGTGGAATCATTTTGTGTTTGCCGATGAGGGAGCCGACCGAATAAGCGCCCATGTCGCTGAATTTGGTGATCAGCAAAAAATAGAGCAGATAAAAGTGGCCGTTGACGTTGGGGAAGAAATTGATCTTTTGAATGAAATTCAGCAGCCATGGCACATACATTAGACCGAACAACGTCGTGGAAATGGCGAGGATGCCGGCGGTGTTGCTCTTGGAGACGAATTGACGGACGCAAAGCCCGAGCACGAACAGGATGAGAAAGCTGGTCTCGAAATCATTCACCCGCGCCGGCGAATTGTGCATCCCCAGGTTGCCAGTGAGGTTCAGAAACGTCCCGATCATCAGCAACGAACCACCGAGCAGGCCTGAATATTTGAAGCAAACCAGGTCGCGTTTTTCCACAAGGCCATAAAATTCCCACAACCCGGAACAGGCCAGCAGGACTATCACCACCAAAAAAACGAGGTCAGAAATGAGTTTATTCCCTGAGAACAAACCCGCGAGTATGACCGCCCAGAGCACCACGAAACTGAACAGCCGCCGGAAAAAAATTTGCCGCTTTGTCAGAGCTGGCGCTGTGGCGGCGCTGGTTGCGTTCGGCATAATTGGAAAAGTTACCCGTTCAAAGCCCGGTGTCGAGAGGATTGGTCAAATCCCGCCAAATCTGCGATGCCTCTGTGCATATTCCTCCAGTGCGGCGAAAAATTGCGGTTTGCGGAAATCAGGCCAGAGCGTTTGCGTGACCACAAGTTCGGCATAGGAAATCTGCCAGAGCAGAAAATTGCTCACGCGCATCTCGCCGCTGGTGCGGATCAACACGTCCGGGTCCGGCCATTTGCGCGTGTAAAGGTGGTCGGCCAAAACCTGCTCAGTGATTTCAGCCGGCTCGAGTTCGCCTTTTTTCACCTTGGCGGCGATGTTGCGCACCGCCTCAACAACTTCCGTGCGACCGCCATAACTAAGCGCGAGAATCAGCGTGAGTCCGTTGTTTTTTGAAAGCGCGGTTTGCGTTTTCTTGAATTGTTCCTGCACAAATTCGGGCAGGCGATGCAACTGCCCGATGGCTTCCAATTGCACATTGTTCCGGTTCAATTCAGCGAGTTCGGATTTAAGATACCGCGCCAAATATTTCATCAACGTGTCCACCTCATCCTTGGGCCGGTTCCAGTTCTCCACTGAAAACGCGTAAAGCGTCAGATATTTGATTCCGAGTTCGCCCGAAGCGCGAATGATGGCGCGCACCGATTCCGCGCCGACGCGATGCCCTTCGACACGCGGCAAATGACGCTGCTTCGCCCATCGCCCGTTGCCATCCATGATAATGGCGACGTGGCGCGGAAGAGATGCCAATGCCTCTTGGGAAAGTTGATGCGTCGTTGTCAATGGTCGATGCTGGATGCTGGATGTTGGATGCTGGATGCAGCCACTGAACTTCCAGTTCGGTGGCCAACATCCACACTTTTCAGAAATAAATTAAGTTTTCGACCGAGCAAGTCCAAACGCTTTGACAAGTCTTTGAACACGTCTCCATCTGCTAGCGAGCCGGTACCGTAAAGGATTTCCAGGTGATCTGCGGTTTCATCGCATGATGCCAATGCGTAAACGAGAAAGCGGATGAATTCCGGCTTGTAACGACGTCGTCGGTATCCCTCAACAATATTCGAGCGAACAGATTTCATGGCGCGGCGGATTTGACTTCCTTCTTCGTACAACTCAAATTTCGGCAGCTTCGTCAAAGTCATCCGGTGAACGTCCGAAGTAAGCTCCGCCGCCAGTTTCCAAATCTCCAGGTTTCGATAACTCATGAGTGTAATAGCGCGCCAACGGTTATCCAGCATCAAGCATCAAGCATCCAGTCTTCTCATCACACAAAAATCGTCTGTTCACGCGCCGGGCCCACGGACGCAATCGCGAGTTTTGCACCGGTGAGTTCGGCGAGCGCCTTGAGATAAGAGCGCGCTTTTGCCGGCATTTTCTTCCAGTCGCGAATCTCGTGCGTGGGCGTGAGCCAGCCCGGAAATTCCGCGTAAATCGGCTCGCACTTGGCAAGAGTCTCGATGTCGTTTGGCACGTAATCGTATCGGGTCTTCCCGATCCGATAGCCGATGCACACTTTGATGTTTTCCACAGTGTCCAAACCGTCGAGATTGGTGACCGCAAGTTCATCGATGCCGTTCACCATCGTGGCGTGCCGCGTCGCAACAGAATCAAACCATCCGCAACGCCGCGCGCGGCCGGTCGTTGCGCCAAACTCGCGACCCATCGCGTGCAGCATATCGGCAATCTCCGCATTCTCGGTCGGCAACGGTCCTTCACCAACGCGCGTCGTGTAGGCCTTCATCACGCCGACCACCCGGTCCATGCGATTGGGCGGAACGCCCGAACCCGTGCACGCGCCGCCGGAGGTCGTGTTCGACGAAGTGACAAATGGATACGTGCCGTGGTCGATATCGAGAAACGTCCCTTGCGCGCCCTCGAACAAAATGTTCTCTCCGCGCTGCGTCGCCTTGTGAAGCAAAACGACCGTGTTCGTCACAAACGGCCGCAAACGCGCTCCCGCATCGCTGTAAGCGGCCAGAACCTGCCTGAAGGAAATCTGCTTCGCGCCAAACGCCTTGAGCACTTCGTTGTTTTCCTTGATCTTGAATTTGAGCAGCGCCTCGAACCTGGCAGGATTGATCAAATCAATCATGCGCAGCCCGGTGCGCGCGGCCTTGTCGCCGTAAGCCGGGCCGATGCCGCGCTTGGTTGTGCCGATTTTGTTTTTCCCCTTGAGGATTTCGCGCTGCTCGTCCAGCTCGCGGTGATAAGGAAAAACCAGGTGCGCCGTCTCGCTGATGAACAGGTTACCGGCAATCTTCACACCCAGCTTGCGCAATCCTTCAATCTCATCGACGAGGCTGACCGGATCGATCACCACGCCGTTGCCGATGACACACGTCTTGCCCTTGCGCAAGATGCCCGAAGGGATCAAGTGCAGGACGTATTTATTTTTGCCGAGGAAAACCGTATGCCCGGCGTTGTTGCCGCCCTGGGTGCGGACGACGATGTCCGCCTGTTCCGTCAGCACGTCAATGATCTTGCCTTTGCCTTCGTCGCCCCACTGGGCGCCCACTAAAATTGTGTTCGACATAGTGTATTCGCTGAAAGCCACGTTTTTGTTTCGCCAATGCCTTTCGGCATGGCGGCGCAATAAAAATCCCCGAATTGTAAATTCGGGGCGATACGCACGGTATTTACGGACAAAAAGTAGAGATACTCCCCACGGGTGTCAACGCCCGATTGCGCAAAAGCGAAAGACAGTTCCGCATGGGGCCATCCCCTACTCTTTTCAATCCAGCCAGGGGCGTAAATTGATTCATGATGAAGTTTCTGAAAAAA
>Ga0070739_10009027_pt1 | contig 10024 bp, 12 predicted proteins | sample Coa_R1_7_FD_66445 | JGI IMG/M metagenome (GOLD analysis project Ga0070739, IMG submission 66445) | Surface soil microbial communities from Centralia Pennsylvania, which are recovering from an underground coalmine fire - Coalmine... | ecosystem: Environmental > Terrestrial > Soil > Unclassified ...
GGAGGAGGTCTATTCCGTCGCTGGCGGCAACTGTGGCAAGGAGGATACGGCTCCCCGACAACATGACAGTTCAACGGCCTGTTTCATGGTGCTGGAGGTGGGGGTCGGTTCTCGTGCCGGTGTTGAGAGCACGGAAGTTATTCATTCGCTGGTTCGCTCGATACGCTCATTGCGCACGAGTGGCGGAAAGTTGGTACGTATTGAGTACGCGGGATGGGCTGATTCTCCGAGATACTGACGCCGCCGGTCGCGTTCAGTGGATGCTTGCGGCCGAGCCGGAATCAGGTGACATCGGAGAAAGATTGGCATCAGGGAAGACCTGTGCCATGCGACCACAGATCACAATGAGGTAGCACTGCGCCTCCATGGAAATGCTCTCGGCCATATCTGGACTGTCGAGCATTTTGCCGCTCGCGTAGGCGGCGCGACCATCCCCGAGGTGGACCAGATTGTGGTAAGCACCGAGAGGGTCGGCGTGCACGATGTGGTTGTGAGCGGCGCAAATATTGGCCGCCTCAGAGGCATTGACCTGAGCCCCACTCATGGATTCGAGCATCTTGGCCAACGGGGGCCGCTTGCCGTACTTCCATCCGCTCTCCCAAAGCGACACAGCCTCCGGCGTGTCCGCCAAGTACGACAAAACTGCTGCCCGCTCTATGAGAGGGCGCATCAGAACCATAGCGGGGAAGAGATAGCCCTGCCTGATAAGCTCTCGGATGCTCAGAGCGATGTTGATGCCCTGCGGAACAATCTGGCAAGCCGCGTTCTGAAGTGGCGACAATTCTCTCTTGTGAGCGTGAGTGTATCCAGCTACGACGGTGTTACACTGCAACGCCCAGACAATTATCCTGTCGAACCACAGAACCGCTTGCAGGCCGAGATATGGCTCATTGTCCGGCGTAAAAACCGCTGGTGCTTGTTCGCTACGCTTCAAGACGGAGACCTCTTTGAAGGGGCGCACCGCGCGGCGAGTGCGCCCCACCCTGTTCTACTTCTGAGCGCGCTTCGCCATGACACTCAGGATCGTCTTCACGTGGTCAAGACGCTCATCCATGACGTAGCGAATCGGAATCGAGCCCTGAACCGCTTTCGGCGGGTAGGTCACCATTACCAGCGGGTCGGGCCGGTCGGCCAATTCCCGCACGAACACATGATCGCCGATACCCAATTCACGGGCCGCTTTCATCACCAGTTCGGTCATCGCATCGGCTCCTTTCTGCGGCTCGTAAGCTGCGGGGACCGCGGAGAGCCATGCCATCTAACCTTTTCGGTACGCGATCAACCGCATTTTAGCACCGATGCGATTTATCTGATTTCATCCGCTTCTTTCGCTGGCGCATCTGAGAAATCCACCAAGTACGTCTTTCCGAGTTCGAAGAATGCGTACGCGTCAGGATTGTCTATCGACAGTTCGACTTTGCCGGTGGGCGTGTACTTCGCCCACGTCTTATTCTCTTCGCCAGAAACAGCGGTGAGTACCACCGCACTCGTGGGATGCTCGGCCGAATACCACATCTGATTCTTCTGCTCGACGACTTTCATCTTGCATCTAACCATGATTTTTGTAGATTTTCATTTTGACCTTTTGACCAACGAGATCTGCTCGCGCCCGAATCAAGTTTCGGAAGTGCGGCAGGAACTCCTTCGTGAACCTCAGCGTGTACACCTTCGTCTGAGAATTGAGATAAACCGGAATCTCGACCTCCCATCGGCCTTTGATTCGGTGCTTGTACGCTTTCGGAGCCATGGCTTAAGTAAAACATTTCCAGCTCGAAATGCAACTGTGCGTAACTACCTAGGAGGAAAGGTACTTAGCTTTCGAGTTGGTACACAATCGGTACACAGCCCTTTGCAAGCCGTTGATTATAAATGGTGCTGGAGGTGGGGGTCGGACTTTGGCCGGGTATTGAGCCGATGTAAGTTATTGATTCCAAGGCGCTCACATTACGCAGACTTCGCAGGTTTGCCGGATCTGTCGTACGAAAACATGTACAGATCCCACAGTAGCGTCTGATTCAGACCATCGTGAATGGCCGTTCGATCGCGTTGGAAGGATCTTCGAGGCAACGCGCTCAATTTGGGCAAGGTAGAACGCCATGAATGAGGTCGCCGCCGATGTGCGTGGCTTGAATGTGACAAGGAAACTTCCCACCGTCGTGTTCCGTCGGAGGGAGCCGAGTTCGTTACGCACAAGCGTTTCAAATTGCGTTCTTGCGCTCGAAGACTCGTGTGCGATGGCATTCGTATTGTGACGAGTTGATCGAGGCGGGATGCTGGTCGGGGGTGTTAGGGAGGATTAGACGAGGCGCGCGCCGGCCTCTTCGGCCGGCGCGGTTAATGGTCGGTATACTGCTCGGGTACGGCGGTTGCGGTAGGGCCCCCGTCGTATCTGTATCCGGCAGGCATGTGCATCGAACGCTCTCTTCAGGGTCCATGCTCGACCTTCTTTCGGTTTACTTCGTGCCTTGAGGAAGAAGCGTTCCCGCTACCTCCCTTTCCGGCATCGCCGAGCGCCGTCGTCGGGGCCGTGACGATCGGTACCATGATATCGGGTACAATTGTCATCCTGTTCTCCTCCCTTCTGCGTTTCCGCGAATGTGGTTCGCTCATCACAAATCCATGTCTGTCGCGGTTCGATAGTCGCTAGTCGAACCATGAGCTGATGAAATCGACGACTCCATCGACGGCGTTGTCGATTTCGTTCGTCGCGACCTCGGTGGCCGTGTCGACGAACTCACTCACCGGATTTGCCATTCCTAATCACCGACCCTCCAATTTCAGTATGCGAACAAATGTTTCGGACGCGCGGCCCACTAACTCACGAGTGAATTCGTTTGGCGCATGAATCAAATACTCTTTTCGGTTATTTGTTGCATTTTCTGACGAGCATGGACTGCATGCTCCGGGACACATTCTCCGCAAACTTGTTGCGAAAAGGAAGGACGATCAAGGACGTGGCCGCTCTTTTGGGGAACACGGTCGCCGTGTGTGAAAAGCACTACGCCCCGTGGGTTGAGAGCCGGCAGCAGGCGTTAGAGGAAGCGGCACGGGCGACGTGGTAGGCCGGCAAGCGGCGGACACCATTTACAAGATTGACGTGAGGGCAAGCTTCAGAATACCGCTGCGGGTTCGCAAGAGCTGCACCATCTCGTTGTCCGGTATGCCGGGATCGCCTGTTTGCTTGGTGAGCCACAGCCCTTCCTCGGATCGCGAGACAATCCATGTTCCGCTAGCCCCAAACGGATCTTCGACCTGAACAGCGGCCTCAGCAAAGCCGAAATTTACGGGCAGCTTAATAGATCGATCAACGGCAGAGTAGCGGAAAAACCCAAGGTTTTCCTTAGCGACGGTAAGGCTCCCATCGATTTCGTGCGCAATCGTGCCATCTCTTCGCCGGTACACCGAAACGGTAACCATCTGTACGTCGAGGCCGCGAAAACATACACTCCAGTCAGAGTTATAGCGGTTCACAACGACCAACACCGAGCGTGGGATATATTGCATAAATGAAACGGCCCGCGAGTAATCGATCTCTTTAAGAGCTTCGCAAAGCAGCTCGGCACAGGACGCGAATGGATCTCCGTACCGGAAACAACGCACCTGCGGAACGACATGTCCCATAAGGGAATGAGACACGAGTTCTACCTCGACGATAAACCAATGGGAGAAGCTGCGATGGATGAGCGCTAAATCAGATCTTCGGATCTCGTTATCGAAAGAGAAATCCGCGCGGAAGGGGATACATCGGTAATCAGGGAATGCGCATACGAGCGCCTGCACCGCATGTGTCTCGAATTCTGCCTCAGAGAATCCAGTCGGGTCAACGAGATCGAAGGCGGCGTCCCCTCCGCAATCGCCGCCAATGAACAGCTTCATGCCTTGCTCCAATGTACCGATGCGACACCTTCGAGCAACTCCTCTTCCTCTCTCAAGCGAGCGATCTCCGGTGCCGTCGCCACAAGCGTGTAGATGCTGGCTGTGTCTTTGTTTGGTGCCGGTCTAACGATGCGCCCGAGCCGCTGGATGCGCTGCCGCCTTGTTGCAGTGCTCGCAGCAATGATGCCAATCTGCGTTTCTGGCACATTGAAGCCTTCATCGAGCGCTCGACAGGTCACCAAAACCTGACTACGATGCGAGCGATAGTTGTGAAGAGCCTCGGCGCGGGCCTTCAGTGGCATCTTCGAATGATAGATGGTGTTAGGAACTCCGGCGTTCGTGAGGACCGAGGAAATGATTTCGCACGCTTGAATATCCTCATGGAAGATCAAGATCTTCTTCGAGCTATTCATGATTACGAGCTTCAGCGCGATCTTAACCCGGTTGAGGCTGAGGTTCAGAACGCGAGAGCGCTTCAGCATCAACGCAATTGCCTTCTCGCCCTCGGGCCCGTCCTGCTGCACGGCGCGCGCGATAGCCTTGGTAAGTTTGTCGTACTCAGCTTGTCGCTCTTCCTCCAGATCGAACACGACATTGTTGAGCGTGAACGGGACGATAACACCTTCCTCTAGAGCAGCAGCGTAATCGTAGGTGAAAATAACAGGTCCAAGTGCCGGGATCAGCACCTCCTCTAAGCCGTCGTCGTACGGCCGCTCGGGAGTCGCGGACAAGCCAAGGGAGGCGGCCGTATCAAAGTTCAGGACCTTCCGAAAGGTTTCGCTCGCCGCCTTGTGACACTCGTCAACAATGAGAAACAGCTTGCCCCAACGGCCAGAGGGCGGGAGGCCGGAGGCGGTATTGATCACGGCTACATTAATGCTGCCAGCCTTGATACGTCCGCTCCCGGAGATGATATTAATGGCATCTAACGGAATGTCGAAGTAGTTAGCAGCTTCATCCCACCATTGTTCAAGGAGTGCTGCCGTGGGGACAACGATCAGAGTGGTATCTGGTCGCAGTTCAGCGATGCATGAAAGGGCGAAGACTGTCTTGCCGCCACCAGTCACGACACTTATAATGCCGCGATGTCCAGTCTCGGTCCATTTGGCCAACGCTTTGATCTGCCATGCGCGTGGCGTGTGGCGTGGCATCGTGCCTACTGATTAGGCGTATCGCTATAAAGCGCCTGTGTGTTCCGGTATTGCACTTCGAAATTTGCGTTCTCGTTTTGGTGGATGGGGACTTTGAGAAGCGCGTCTTTGAGGCGGCGCACCGTGTCGGGAACAATGCGCGTCGTAAGCTGGTGCGCGCGGTATTCAGCGACGGCGTCGTAAATATATTGATGGATGCATTCTTCGGCGGCGCCCTGATCGAGTGATTGATAGTAAGGATGCAGAGCATTAATGATAACGTGAACCTCCCCGGGCGTGGCTGAGGGGCTCATTGTGAGGTACGGATCGTACTCGCTTCTATCCTGAAGCGACACGATGATTTTGAGCTGATCCGTAATCGGTAACGTCGCGACATGATCCGCCTCGGTGAGTGACGCGACGCGTTGTTTATTGTTAGCGACGATCGTCTCGATCGGGGGAAGCGAGGCGGTATTGACGGCATCCTTCATTTCGCCGCTCGTGAACTCACTTGTGAGGCTCTGAACGATGTCCCTGATCTTCTCTTTACTTAATGTTGTCGGCCGCATTGAGCGTCTCGTGATCGCATGCTTCCGAAAGTCGCGCGTTTCCTTTTCAAGGAACTTGATGAGTTCGTCTTCATCGTCGTTCTCGAAGAGCACCGCATCCTTCGTATGTGAAACCGCAAATTGAGGATCGAGAAGGAGAACACCCGAGAGCCGCTGGGCGATAAGGTTATTTGCGCCCTCGTCGTCTACGCCGCCGTAGATTTCGGATGGTTTCCACGCCGCCGGAAAGCCACGGATTTGGCGACCGTTTTGAAAAATCGAAAACCCGCCGAACTTGCGACCGCCTTTCTTAAGCACCCCCACCCAGCCTTCGACCGTCTTGCCGCCAATGAGTGTCGGATCAAGCTTCTTGTACCACTGTCTGCCGCTAAGGTCGATATCCCAATCAGCCGCTGTGGGCGGTGTGACGGGTGTTCCATTGTAGGTGAGGATCAGAGGCAGGTTGTCAGACGATGAGGGCTGAAGATCGAACATGTACATCGACCCCAGATATTCGCGGATGGTCTCCTCAGTGCGCTTCTGTATCCGCCTCCGGAGCCCCTCAATGCGAATGCGGGTGTAGTGTTCGTCTTTTCCTACCGCCCTCGGTGTCATCGAGACCTTAGCCCCTTGGTGGGCGATAGCTTCGACGTCAACTTCGGCCGTCCACTCGATGCCACTGTCCCACTCGCACGTCGAGATACTCCACCTGCGCCCGAGCCAGCAAGCGGCAGTCTTCATGCCCATCCCATAGCGAGATCGCCCTTTACTGTCTTTCGTGGGATGTGCGATCTTGAGCGCCTCGATAAGTCGTTCCTTGGTCATCCCAATCGAGTTATCTTCGACCCGAAGCTCTTTGAAAGTAGGATCGTGAATGATCGAGACCTCAAGAGTTTTACCCTCGGCGCGAAAGACATCGTCAATAAGGTTTCCGTAATTGAGCCGGGATTGAGTGGAGTTGTCTACAAACTCAGCGAGTGCGTACCACATGGTATAGCTCAGGCGGCTATACGCATCGATTGCGCTCGGACCTATCGTGAGTGAAGTTTCGAAAGATTCCGGGAGCGGAGTGTCATTCGTGGACATTGTCATTACCTAAACGGGCAGAAGAATTGGGAATCGTCCTTTTGAACCTAAAATATACTTCTCTTCAGCCTCGATCGTTAACCAGTAACGATTAAGGCGCTCCGATGCAGCGCCGGTCGTATTACTGCCGCCGAAGGGATCAAACACCAAATCGCCGGGAACGGTAAGAAATTGAATGAAGAAGCCCGCAAGCTCGATAGGCATACGGGCTGGGTGAGGCTCGATGTCGTTTATGCGGCAGTACGTCTGATACTCGTCGTTCGCCTGCGTATTGGCAAATGTGAGTACGTTGCCGGGGATGGCGCCGCCGTTATCGAACAGGAAAGATTGCTCACCGATGTGGTGCTCGGAGGGGCGCTTCCCGGAATTGTATTTACCGGTCTTGAGCAGGTCCTTCATCGACTTGCTGTACTCTTGGAGCACGCGGCGGTTATCCGCCTTAGGCTTCGGCGACGGCGACATCCACCAGATTTTCGTGAAGTTGTCTTTGACCCGCAGTCGTTCGACATTGACCCACTGCGCGGGGGTTGGTAGCTTTGCGGGGTTATGCCAGACGAACTCCTGACAGAGGTAGAAACCGTTGTCTTCCTGAAATCGCAGGAGAGAACGGATGGGAAGAGTGGACATCACGGGTGCGCCCTGCTCCCACGAATTGCCGACCTCCATCACAATTGAACCGTCCGGTGCCAATATCTTCTTCAGGGATGGTCCGTAAGCACTGAGCCATTCGATGTACTCGTTCCCGTTCTTGTTCCCGTATCGCTTTTTGCGGTTAAGTGGAAACGGTGGAGAGGTGAACACCAGATTCACCTTGCCCTCGAACCGCTCAAGCGCGCCTGACATCAAAATCTCGTCGGACAAACCGTGAATCATTCGGCCATAAGCCGTCTGATAGGAGACATTTAGCGGAGGGCGCCCTCGGAACGGGCTCAGGTGTGCATCTTCTGCGGCGACAGCGGGTACAACGCTGCTCATGTCAAAAACATTCTATTCGATCAGTGTCGCACACTTCGGAGCGCAACGACGGACGCTCCCGACGGGGTCCCTGACAAGACTCACCTTGTGGCCGTGGTGCGGGTGTGCATAAATGCGTCTTTACAGTAGGACGAGTGTGTGCTACTTGCGCCTTGACACCCTCCGTGCCGAGCGTATCATAAAGGACGTTATGATGGGTATTTCTCGGGAGGAGGGGGAGGTCAAAAAGAGCCGTCAAAAGGTCGCAAACGGGCGCGAAACGGGCGTGAGGAACGACATCAACCCGACTGACACTGGCTTCGAGGAGATCGATCCGGCCGATTTCTTCGATCCGGAGGAGTTCGGCATCCGGCGCCCGGAGGGCCATCCGATCCGGCCATGAACGCCGGCCTCGTGCCGGTCCCATCGCGCGACCTCGGCCGCGCCGGGTTTGAGCGCCTGCCGGCCATCATCGGCCGCGAGGGCGAAGCCGCGGCGTGGCGATTCATCGAGTTCTTCACGGCCACGATACGCAACCCGAACACCCGCGCTGCCTACGCTCAGGCGGTCTCGCAGTTCTTCGCGTGGTGCGAAGCTCGCGGTGTCCGAACCCTCAATCAAGTGAAACCAGTTGTCGTCGCCAGTTATATTGAGTCCCATCCGGGCTCGCCACCGACCGTAAAGCAACATCTCGCCGCGATCCGGATGCTCTTCGATTGGCTCGTAACCGGGCAGATCGTGCCCGTGAACGCGGCGGCATCCGTCCGCGGGCCGAAGTATGTCGTGAAGCGCGGGAAGACGCCGGTCCTCACGTCCGACGAAGCGCGCCAGCTCATCGACTCCATCAAGACGGATTCCATCGTCGGCCTCCGGGACCGGGCGATTATCGGCCTGATGTGCTACACCTTCGCGCGGGTCTCCGCCATGGTCCACATGCGCGTCGAAGACTATTACGAGAATGGCAAGCGCGGCTGGGTGCGGCTCCACGAGAAGGGCGGAAAGCGGCACGACGTCCCCTGCCATCACAACGCGGAAGCGTACCTTGAGGCGTATCTCGCCGCCGCCGGCATTCGGGACGAGAAGAAAGGGCCGTTTTTCCGAAGCGTGGACCGGAGGAAGCAACTGACACTGAATCCCATGACGCGCACCGATGTCCTCCGGATGGTGAAGCGCCGGGCGCTGGGAGCCGGACTCCCGCCGTCCACGTGCTGCCACACGTTCCGTGCGACCGGTATCACGGCTTATCTGGAGAACGGCGGGACCATCGAGAAGGCACAGACGATCGCCGCACACGAATCGCCGCGGACGACGAAGCTCTACGACCGGACCGGAGACGAGATCACGCTCGACGAGGTGGAGCGGATTGCGATATGACTCGAATCGCGCCTCCCCGTCCACGTGCGGATCGGGCGAAGCTTAAGGGTGCAAAGTCCGGTAGAGATGCCACAGTTCCTGCTCAAGCTCCTTCGGGAGTCGCTTTATTCCCGGTCCTTGAATAATGCCTGTTGCGAGAAGGACAGCACCAGCAACGAGTTCCGTTAGGATAGGGTCGATAACGCTTTTCGCGATGCCATCTCCTATAATGAAGTTAATAGGGTAACCGTCGCAAAGCAGCGATACAGATCGGCCATTCCGAAGGTTATAGGTAGTTCGCAAGTCCTGCTGAATAACATTTGCATCAAGAGGTTGCGCAACCTGCTGAATAAGTCCGGTCAGATCAAACTCGAGCCGATCGGAGGAGCCACTCGCTAGGATTATGCCGTCGCTCGCAGCAGATAGCAAGTCCGATTTAAGTGAGGTTGTGCCGGTCGTGCCAACCACGAGACGATACTGACTCAGGTCATCAAGTGAGTCTACGGTATCGACAAGCTTATTCACACTTGCTTCGATCTGCCTATTGGGATCGAGATCAAACACGGTGACCTTAGCCCCGCGTGATGCAAGGGCTTCTGCAAGGGGTCGCCCTACGGCCCCGTACCCTATCACCAGAGTTGGCACGCGATGGAGGTGCGTATCCAACGTTTGCCGAAAATACGACTCCAGCGTAAAAGCGAGAGCTTCGCCCACCTCCGCCGCCTCAAGACGCAGTTTGAGATCTGATTCGGCAACAGCAACTATCGGTAATCGCAAACCGCGGGATTGATCAACAGCTTTAACTGAGCGTAGCCCCTTCGTCGTCTGCTCAACAACACCGATGCACTGATCACGGAGGGATGCGAATTCGTCCTCGTGCAATAAAGGCGTAATGTATCCGCCATCCTCAATGACGACAAATCTGTCTTCCCGACCAATGGTATCCTGCAAGGCCTTCAGGGCTCGTCTTGCCGGGAACTCGGCCCCCTCGGCTGCAGTACATTCCTCGACCTTGTAACCTTCGCGCTTCAAGCGCTCGGTGATCTCGGTAGCGTAGTGGTACGAATAGGGCTTCCG
>Ga0070739_10009028_pt1 | contig 10024 bp, 5 predicted proteins | sample Coa_R1_7_FD_66445 | JGI IMG/M metagenome (GOLD analysis project Ga0070739, IMG submission 66445) | Surface soil microbial communities from Centralia Pennsylvania, which are recovering from an underground coalmine fire - Coalmine... | ecosystem: Environmental > Terrestrial > Soil > Unclassified ...
TGATGAATGCTATTCAAAAGGTGGCGGTCGAACGTACCAGGCTTGGCATCCCGGTCATCGTTCACGAGGAATCCACGGGTGGGTTCTGCCACCGGGATGCGACAGTCTTTCCTCAGGGCATTGGGCTGGCCGCGACCTGGGACCCGGACCTGGTCAAGCAGGTGGCCCAGGTCATCAACACCCAGATGCGGGCCGTTGGTGCCCGGCACGCGCTTGCTCCTGTGCTCGATGTTGCCCGCGACCCACGCTGGGGACGAGTGGAGGAGACCTATGGTGAAGAGCCTGTGCTCACGGGAACCATTGGGATCGCCTACGTCCAGGGTCTACAGGGCGGCGACCTGCGCCAGGGAGTTGCCGCCACAGGCAAGCACTTCCTGGGCTACTCGATGTCGGAGGGCGGGCGCAACTGGGGTCCCGTTCAGCTGGGTCCACGAGAGCTGCGCGAGGTCTACGCCGAGCCCTTCGCCGCCGTGATCCGTAACGCCGGGCTGGCGACAATCATGAACTCTTACGCGTCCGTTGATGGTTTGCCTTGTGCAGGTAGTCCCTCCATCCTGACCGGCTTGCTGCGTGACGAACTGGGCTTTGATGGCACCGTCGTCGCGGACTACTTTTCCGTCTTGCAGCTCATGACCTACCATCATGTCGCGGCTACCCCAGGAGAGGCCGCTCGGCTCGCATTGCAGGCCGGGCTTGACATGGAACTGCCCGCCGTGGAGTGCTATGGAGCGCCACTCAAAGCCGAGGTGGAGGCTGGCCGGATGCCACTCGAGGTCATTGACAGGGCCGTTGGGCGTGTGCTCCGCCTCAAATTCCAGCTTGGTCTCTTCGAGCACCCCTACGTTGATGCGGCAGCCGCCAATGCCGCGTTCCAGACTCCTGAGCAGCGTGCGCTGGCCCGTAAGGCTGTCGCAGCCTCGACCATCCTGCTGACCAACGACGGGGTGTTGCCTCTCTCTCCTGCTGTGAAGCGCATCGCGGTCATCGGACCCGGTGCCGACGACGAACGGCTCCTGCAGGGCGATTACCACTACCCCGCTCATCTGGAGATGATCTACGCGGCCCCTCCGCGTGTCGAGGCCGAAGGGATGCTCCTTCCACAGGCGGGTGGGAGCTATGCGCCCGGTCCGTACTTCACTCCGCATGTCACCCCTCTTGCGGGCCTGCGTCCGGCTGTAGCCAGCGGTGTAGAGATCCGCTATGCCAAAGGCTGTGAGGTGCTAGGCGATGATCGCTCTGGTTTCGCTGAAGCGCTACAGGCGGCACGCGAGGCCGATGTGGCCGTGGTCGTGGTCGCCGGACGCAGCGGCCTCTTGCGCCCGGTCACGGTCGGGGAGGGCAACGACGCGACCAATCTCGACCTCACTGGCGTGCAGCAGGAACTCATCGAAACCATTGCCACCACCGATACACCACTGGTAGTCATCGTGCTCAGTGGGCGTATCCATACGCTTGCTTCCATCGCCAGGCATGCCAACGCCCTGCTGCAGATGTTTCCACCCGGAGAAGAGGGGGGCAACGGGCTGGCCGATGTGCTAACCGGCAAGGTGAATCCGAGCGGGCGGCTGCCCGTGAGCCTGCCACGCTCGGTTGGCCAGATCCCCAACCACGTTGGAGTTCGTGCGGGCGGGAGCCGCGCCATGTTCTTCGGCGACTATATCGACTCGCCGACGACACCACTGTTCGCCTTCGGGCATGGGTTGAGCTACACCACGTTTGCCTACAGTAACCTCGCTGTGCAGGCGAAGAGTACGACTGAAACGATCGAGGTCTCCATCGACGTGCAGAACATGGGAGAGCAGACAGGTGATGAGGTAGTGCAACTCTACTACCGTGACCAGGTCGCCTCGGTCGCCCGTCCTGAGCGCATGCTGCTCGGGTTTGCCCGCGTCTCCCTCGCACCTGGACAGGCACGCAGGGTCACCTTCACCGTGCATCCATCCCGACTCGCATTCTACGATCCACAAATGCGGTTCGTCACCGAGCCGGGAGCCTTCACCTTCAGCGTAGGAGCTTCTTCGGCTGATATCCGAGCCGAGCAGACGGTGACCCTCGACGGCCAGGTCGCCGAGTACCGACAGCGAGAGATCGTGGCCACGAAAGTGGCAGTTGTATAACCATTCAGGCTCGGGTGGGCCTTTCAGTAGTTTTTTGAGAGTCTTTACCAGGATCAATTGTAAAGAAGGAGAAGCCAATGACAACATCCGTACCACAAAATCTACCACGCGAGTGGACCAGCGACGAGTATGCTCCTAAGAAAGCGGATAAATTTAGCTTTGGACTCTGGACAGTAGGCAACCGGGGACGCGACCCCTTTGGCGATTTCGTGCGCCCTGATTTGCCTCCTGTGCGCAGCGTCCAGAAGCTCTCAGAGTTAGGTGCCTACGGTATTACTCTGCATGACAATGATCTGGTGCCCTTTGGAGCCTCAGCTGCTGAGCGTGAGCGTATTGTCAAGGAGTTCAATCAGGCGTTAGCTGACTACGGCATGGTCGTGCCGATGGCCACAACCAATCTCTTCTTCCATCCTATTTTTAAGGATGGCGCGTTTACCTCAGTTGATCCTGCTGTGCGTGCCTTTGCCTTGCAAAAAACCATGTCAGCCATTGATTTAGGCGCGGAGCTAGGAGCCAGCACGTATGTCTTCTGGGGTGGACGCGAAGGTGTTGATAGCGAAGCCAGTAAAGACCCCGTTGTAGCTATCAAACGCATGCGCGATGCCATCAACTTCCTGTGTCAATATGTCATTGACAAAGGCTACAAGCTGCGTTTCGCGTTGGAGCCAAAACCTAATGAACCACGCTCCGATACCTATCTTCCCACCATTGGGCATATGCTAGCCTTTATCTACACTCTCGATCACCCCGATATGGTTGGTCTCAATCCAGAGGTGGCTCATGAACATATGGCCGGACTCAACTTTGTCCATGGGGTGGCCCAGGCACTGGAAGCCGGTAAGCTCTTCAATATTGATATAAACGATCAGAAGGGGCCGCGCTATGACCAGGATTTGCGTTTTGGCAGCGAGAATATCAAGCCCATGTTCTTCCTCGTGAAGTTATTGGAGGAACAGGGTTACACGGGGCCGCGCAATATCGATGCTCATGCCTACCGCACCGAGGACGAGCAGGGTGTCTGGGATTTTGCGCTTGGCTGTATGCGCACCTATAACATACTCAAGGCCAAAGCCAAACGCTTCAATGCTGACCCAGAGATACAGGCTCTCTTACAAGAACTCAATGGCGGCGATCAGACCTATGGTGGGCTCCTCAACGGTTACAGTGCCCAAACCGTGCGGCAACTGCAAACCGCGACGTTTGATGTCAATAAGCTCGCTCAGCGCGGCTACGGTTACGAACGTCTCGACCAATTAACAATCGAGGTCATTTTAGGCGTGAGATAACAGGGAATACACCATGCTGTGTAGAGTGCAGTTTAAGAACGCTCCTTTGCACTCTACACATGCCGAAATAAGTCCAGCGGTTACCTCAATACAAAAGCAATGATGCGTATACTTTTCAGAAAGGAGCAAGTGCGTGATTACGGGCATTGGACACGTCGCTTTTCGCGTGACGAGCTTACAGCGAGCACTGGATTTCTATTGTAACAAGCTTGGTTTCTCCGAGGCCTTCCGTCTCGATCAGGAGGGACAGCCTTCACCCTGGATTGTGTATATCCAGATCGCCCCTGGTTCTTTTATCGAGTTATTTCCCGATCCACAAGATGCACCAGGGACACTTCCTCCAAAGGACCCTCAGGCCAGCTACAAGCATGTGTGCCTTCTGGTAGATGACCTATCGGCAACCCTTCGTGAGTTGGCAGCACGAGGCCTTGAGATTCCTGGATCCCCTAAGCAAGGGTTGGATTCCAATCTGCAATACTGGATCAACGACCCCGATGGCAATCCTATCGAACTGATGCAGATTATGCCCACTTCTCCCCAAGCAGCCGCTGATGCAAGAATGCAGAAAGCATTCCATTTCACCTCTAAGGAAAGGTAAACACAACATGGCAGTGCAATTTGGTGTCAGTGTCCCTCAGGGCTGAACAATGGATCTGGTGGAAATCGCCGATCCCCAGGAAAAGTATGAGGCTATGACGCGTGCCGCCAAAGAGGCGGACCGGCTTGGGTACGACTCGATCTGGCTCTTTGATCACTTCCACACGGTTCCTACACCAGAACTAGAGACGACCTTCGAATGTTTCACATCACTTGCGGGCTTAGCACGTGATACCCAACACGTGAAGTTGGGTCAAATGGCTACCTGCAATGGTTATCGTAACCCAGCTTTGCTGGCCAAGATGGGGTCGACGATTGATGTGATGAGCCATGGTCGCTTTATCCTGGGCTTTGGCGCAGGATGGTACGAACATGAGTATCGTGCCTATGGATACGGTTATCCAGATACGCATGAGCGTATGGCACGCTTCCGCGAGGCCACTGAGATCATCCATCGTATGTGGACAGAGAACTATCCAACGTTCAGCGGGAAATACTACACTATCGATAAGCCCATCAATGAACCCAAAGGAGTGCAGAAGCCACATCCCCCATTGTGGATCGCAGGTAGTGGCGAAAAGGTGACGCTCAAGCTGGTTGCCCAGTGGGGAGACGGCTGTAACATCTCGGGCAAGGATCCGCTTGTCATACGCCATAAGCTGGACGTCTTGCGCCAGCACTGTGCTAACTTCAACCGTAACTTTGACGACCTCTCTCGTTCGGTCAGCCTGGACGTCCACTTGGTGAACAGTGAAGCGACAGCAGAGAACGAAACGCAGGTAGCACGCAAAGGTGAGGATTTTGCAAGCTATGCTTCTCACATCAAAGTATGCACGGACACCCAGCTCATTAACTACCTGGGGTCACTTATAGAAGAGGGAGTGAACTACTTCATCTTCTACCTTCCACGTACCGGCTACGATCTTTCGCAGATGCAGCGACTCGCTAGCCAGGTCATCCCTCATTTTCGTTAGTCCTGAGAGGGCTATTCATCCATAGTTTTGCTCAACATGCTTTTTAGCGCTTGGTGCTAAAAAGCATGTTTATCCTCTTGTCTGGTGTTGAGTTCCAGTGCTATACTGTGTGGGGGTAGTGAGGACTCTCTACCATATATCTGCTTTGAGAATACATGGAGAGGCCGGAGGTGTGTGACTTCGGCTGAACGCACTTAAACTTATTTCTGGGAAGGCACTTATATGTATGCTTTCTTCAAATCGTTGGCTTGTTGTGCGTAGCAAATGGATAGCTTCTCGTAATGTGGACCGACGGCACCTGCTCAATCTGCTTGGTGTTGTGCTCCTTTTGGCGTTGGTCTGTGTTGAGTTTAGCGCTCTCAACATACAGGAGGTAGACACGCAGGGCTATACCAGCGCAACGGTTGACTCTACTTGCCAACATATTCAGTTCTCGCCGGATGGCAATCCGTTTCCTCTCTGTCCTGGCCCTTTTCCTCTTGGGGGCAATTGCACCTGGTGGGCTTGGGAACAATGGCATCTGCTCGGGTATAACTTGCCACCTAACTGGGGAAATGCTGCTGATTGGATTGTTGATGCAGAGCGGGCAGGGCTACCGGTGGGGACGATGCCACGTGTGGGGGCGATTGCTGTCTTTCCGCGAGGTGATGGTGTTTGGGCCTTTGGTCCAGAGGGCCACGTGGCGTTTGTGACTGCAGTCAGTGCGGATGGCCGTACATTTGATGTCACCTATCAAAACTATGGCAGTCCTGTACCTATGTATGTTGGTAAAGGATATAGCATCTCCATGATCAATGGACCACGGTTTCAAAAGGGGGGGCTGCGTTTTATCTATTTCCCGTTCCACCTCGATGCAAGCCGCTTTGCACGGCTCTCGGGCGTCGGTTTGGTGAGTATGGCAGCGCTGACGCTAGCAAATAGATTGCTCGATAGTAGTGTAGTGGGAGATCCTATTTCTCTCGGTCTGCCACCTGTTTCCTCTGACCAGGAGTTCAACGCTGACTTCACAGGAACAGGTTTTAGCGACCTACTGCTCTACAATCGGCAGAAGGGTCGACTGGCAGTCCTTCACTTAGAAAATACGCAGCGCTTTGCGGCAAAACATGTTCCTCGCTCTGCCTATAATGAGACTCCTCCGACCGCTGGCAACCCACAACTCGTCAGCCTCGGTGACTCGATCACACCTGCAGGTCAGTGGGGATCTTCACTCGATGTGCATGTTGGAGATTTTGAGGGGACGGGCAGATCAGACATTTTGCTGTATAATCGTCTCACAGGGGTAATACAACTCATTAGCCTGACACCGCAGTTAACTATCGCTAAACATGTTGTGCTGCCGGGATGGGGGACTGGCTGGGAGCTCTATGTTGGGAGCTTCGATGGGCAACGGAGCGGCGTGTTCATGTACAATCGCTTCGCTCAACCGGATTTTGTCGCCACAGCAGTCGCGGTCGCAACGGCAAAAGCGGAAGCTGCTACGGCAACATCGGAGGCTGCCACGGCAACAGCTGCTTCACAACCTAGCCCGACCCCAACGCCAACGCGAACACCTACGCCGACTCCAACCCCTAAGCCAAGCCCAACACCAACCCCAAAACCGACACCCAGGCCAACGCCACATCCGACCCCGAAGCCGACTCCAACCCCAAAACCGACGCCGACACCTACACCGAGACCAAGCCCAACGCCCACGCCCCATCTGACGGTCACACCGAAGCCGACGGCAACTCGGGCACCGACCCCGACGCCCACACCAACTCCTACTCCAACGCCCACGCCCCATCTGACGGTCACACCGAAGCCGACGGCGACTCGGGTGCCGACTCCGACGCCCACATCAACGCTCACGCCCCATCTGACGGCAACAGTGAAGCCAACTGCAACGCAGGTACCGAAACCAACCCCAACGCCAAAGGCAAGTCCGACGGTCACACCAAGCCCGACGAAGGGACTACGAGATCCTTCGGCATTTAGCCCTGACCAGCCACAGTATAACATTCTGGGGGGTGGCGGTGGTGGTGGCAATAATGGTGGAGGTGGTGGTGAGATGAGTGGTGTTCCTGTGGCAAATTGGGAGACGCTGGGACGCACGGCCAATATTCGTGTACTCGACTTCAATAAGGATTTCAGCATTCGTTTTCAGCAGGAGTATACCCTCTGGCATGGCAGCTGGGAGGTGTACGTAGGACGTTTTCCCAGTTCGCAGCGCGACGGTATCTTTCTTTACGATCGTGCCGTGGGAGAGGGGCGTATCATGGATTTCGATAGTCACATGGTCGTCTTCGATTATCAGGAACTGCATAATCTGGATGGCAACTGGCTCGTCTATAGTGGCGATTTCGTTGGCTCTGGTCGCGCTCAGTTGCTGCTCTACGATCCTAGCACTGGTACAGCACAGATACTGACCTTTGCTCGCAATCTGGCCCTGACTAACCAGAAACTCTACCCGGACTGGGGAACAAACCAGGTGCTCTACGTCGGTCACTTTGGCACAAAGGCGCTCAATGTCATGCTCTACGACCCAGAGGCCCAGCAGAGCACATTCTTTGCCTTTGATAAGGCATTAGAGGTAGTCCACCAAAGTGTGGTGCAGAGCTGGGACCAGCACCTGCAAATACTCGTCGGGGCGTTCCTCAATCGTGTACGCTGCCTCGCCAGTCATATATGCTCTACGGGCGATGACATTCTCGTGCTCAATCGCCAAACAGGGCAGATACAGCAGTATGCCTTCTCGTTTGGCGATCAGTTCAACGAGTTCGACAACCGTAGCACATCGTTTGAACGCAACGGTATAGCTTCTGCTTCTAAGGCGCGTGTTAACTCTGTCGACACGACGACATTCAGTCTTTTAGCCACCTTACGGACAAGTGTGAGAGATGAGGAGTTGTATTGAAGTTTATGCAAAACATATTTTTGCTCGGGCTTCCGGGGAGCGGAAAAAGCACGGTGGGCCGTGTACTGGCAGCACGTTTAGGTCGGCCTTTTCTCGATGTTGACACGCTCATCGAAGAGGAGTATGGAGAGCGCGTTCCGACCATGTATAGGCGCTATGGTGAGGACTACTTTCGTGCCTGTGAAAGCCGCATGTTAGCAAAGGCAGCCTCTATAGCAGAAGGAGCAGTGATAGCAACGGGGGGCGGCATCGTCATGCGAGAGGAAAATCGTACTCTGATGGCTGAGCAGGGGGTGCGCGTCTTTTTGCAGGTTGAACCTGGGATAGCATTGCAGCGCTTACAGACTCAACAGGCAGACTTGCTGGCTGCTGGAACTCTTTCTGAAACACGCCCGTTGCTTGCTGTCACTGATCCCCTTGCCAACCTGTCGAGGCTATTGACCTTGCGTGCAGGGTCGTACGCTGAGGCCGACTTCACCTGCCCGACAGAGGGGAAGACTGCGGAGCAAGTGGCGCAGGAGATTGTGGCGCGGCTGGTTGGCTCCGGCAAGTTCGAGGGCATTGCGCCAGTTGTACAGCATGTGCATGTCAGTGGCTATGGTGGAAAAGGCTACGATATCGTTGTTGATTGGGGTGGTCTGGGACGGCTGGCAGTGTACCTTACCGAGTTACAAACTCCAAAAAGGGTTTTCTTGATTACTGATAGCAACATCCAGCATCTCTATGCACCAATCCTTCAATGGCAGCTCTCCCAGGCAGGTTTCGAGCCGTTCTTCTATATTGTGCCAGCAGGTGAGGCCAGTAAGTCGCAGCAACAGCTCAGCAAGCTTTATGACTGGTTGTTGGAGCATCACGCTGAGCGGCGTGAAACGATTATTGCGCTAGGGGGCGGAGTCGTTGGTGACCTGGCTGGCTATGCGGCTGCTACCTATTTGCGTGGTGTGCCTCTAGTCCAGGTTCCTACTTCGTTACTGGCGCAAGTAGATGCCGCCATTGGGGGCAAGACGGGCATCAATCATCCGAAGGGGAAGAATCTCATTGGGGCCTTTTACCATCCGCGTCTGGTGCTGGTGGACCCTGCCTCGCTCTTGACGCTTCCGCCGCGAGAATACACAGAGGGATGGGCAGAAATCATAAAGTATGGTATCATACTCGACACCGAGTTGTTTGGCCTGCTTGAGACGCATGTGCAGACCTTGCAGACGGCGATGCCGAGTTCTGCTGAGTTGCTTTGCCAGATCATTGCCCGTTGTGTCGAACTGAAAGTGAAAGTGATCGAGAAGGATGAGCGCGAGCAAGGATTGCGAGTCATTCTCAATTATGGGCATACCGTTGCTCACGCCTTAGAGAATATGGCGGGGTACGGCCTGTGGCTGCATGGCGAAGCGGTATCGCTTGGCATGGTAGTGGCCGCGACATTGGCGCAACGTGCGGGGATGTGCTCTGTCGAGGATGTGGAACGCCAAAATCGCTTGCTTGCTGCGTTCAGGTTGCCGCTCACGTATACAGGTCAGGTGCAGGTGCAAGAGATTCTGGCGGCGATACAAGTAGACAAAAAGGTTGCTGACAAACGTGTGCGCTGGATTGTGCCACACCGCATCGGCGAGGTCGTGATCACACCTTTGCCTGAGGAATTAGTAGAGCAAGTGCTGAAAACATTTTTTGCTCAAGAACAGCGTAAAGAAGGATAAAACGGCATGAATACAGAGAGTATTCAGCAACTACGGACGTGGATAGCGGAGCAAGGTATTGATGCCTTCCTCGTCACGCAGCCACAGAACCGCTCGTATCTGAGTGGTTGGCTCAATGATGACACCGAGGGCGCGGGTATGTTGCTGGTGAGTGAGCAACAAGAGATATTACTGACCAATCCTCTTTATAAGGAAATTGCGGAGAAAGAGGCATCTGGCTGGGAGGTGGTTATGCCTGAAAAGCGAAAGTATGCCCCTGTGATTGCTGAACTGGCGCAAAAGTATGGCTGGAAGAAGATTGGTTTCGAGTCAAAAGCGATTACCTATTGGGAGTATGCGCAGATACAGGACGCTGGGCAGAAAGAGGGTGAGGCGCTCTACACGCTCATACCATTTGACGAGAGTTACGTAGATACCCTGCGCCAGGTCAAGCACCCCGATGAGCTTGAGTTACTCAAACGTGCAA
>Ga0070739_10009030_pt1 | contig 10022 bp, 8 predicted proteins | sample Coa_R1_7_FD_66445 | JGI IMG/M metagenome (GOLD analysis project Ga0070739, IMG submission 66445) | Surface soil microbial communities from Centralia Pennsylvania, which are recovering from an underground coalmine fire - Coalmine... | ecosystem: Environmental > Terrestrial > Soil > Unclassified ...
GCCGGTGGCCCAGGTGATGGGCACCCTGCAGGGGCACGTCACCAGCAACCCCACCTCCATCGCCCAGAAGGCGGCGCTCGCCGCCCTGAGCGGCCCGCAGGAGGGCCTGGCGGACCTGCGGCGGGAGTATCGCCAGCGGCGCGACCGCCTCGTCGCCGGCGTGCGGCGGCTGCGCGGGCTGCGCTGCGAGCCGCCCGACGGCGCCTTCTACCTCTGGGTCGACGCCTCGGAGTGGTGCGGCCGCACGCTGGCCGGCCGCGCGATCGCGAACGCCGACGACTTCGCCACCGTCCTGCTCGAGGAAGCCGGCGTGGTCGTCGTGCCGGGCACCGGCTTCGGCGACCCCACCCACCTGCGCCTCTCCTTCGCCGCGTCGCCCGCCGAGCTGGACACGGCGGTGGAGCGCCTGGAGGGCCTGCTGGGCCGCGCTTAGCAAAGCCGGGGGGGTGGGGGTGTCCCCCACTCAAATCTCCTCGTCCCCGCGCCGGGACGAGAAGTAGAGGAGAGATCGGCTTGGCCGACAAGCACCTCGTCTTCCCCGAGGCCGAGTACCGCCAGCGGCTGACGGCGCTGCGCCGCGAGATGGAGCGGGCGGCGGTCGAGGTGCTGCTGGTGTTCTCGCCCGAGAACGTCTACTACCTCACCGGCCACCAGACCTTCGGCTACCAGAGCTACCAGTGCTGCGCCGTGCCGCTGGCCGCCGATCCGCTGCTCGTCGTGCGCTTCCTGGAGAGCTTCAACGTCGCGCACTTCGCCTGGGTCGCCGACGCAGTGATCTGGGACGATCACGAGGACCCCGCCGCGGTCACCGCCCGCGCGCTGGCCGAGCGCGGCTGGGACCGCCTGGCGGTCGGCTGCGACGACGCGGCGCTGTTCTTCCCGCCGCTCGTGCGGGCGCGGCTGGACGCCGCGCTGGGCGGGCGCCTGCGCTCGGCGCCCGGCCTGGTCGAGCGCTGCCGCGCCGTGAAGAGCGCGGCCGAGATCGCCTACATGCGCAAGGCGGCCGTGTACACCGACCTGGGCATGGCGGCGGCGCTGGCGGCGGTGCGATCGGGCACGACGGAGAATGACGTCGCGGCGGCGGCGTTCGACGCCCTCACCCGCGCCGGCTCGGAGTACGTCCAGATCCAGCCGATCGTCACCTCGGGCTGGCGCTCCGGCATCCCCCACACCACCTACCAGCGGCGCACGCTGGAGCCGAGCGACGCGGTCCCCATCGAGCTGACGGGCACCCACCACCGCTACGTCTCGCCGCTGATGCGCACGGCCGTGGTCGGGCGCCCGACGCCGAAGGTGGCCGAGATGTACGCCGTCTGCGCCGAGGCGCTGGCCGCGACGATGGCGGCGATCCGGCCGGGCACGACGGCCGGCGCGGTGGACGCCGCCGCCCGCCGCGTCATCGCGGGCGCGGGCTACTACGAGAGCTGGCGCAAGCGCACCGGCTACTCGGTCGGCTGCTCCTTCCCGCCGGACTGGGGCGAGGGCGGCGTGGCCAGCCTGCGCCACGGCGACGAGACCCCGCTCCAGGCCGGCATGGTCTTCCACCTGCCGATCGCCCTGCGCGACTACGGCGTCGCCGGCGTGGCGCTGAGCGAGACGGTGCTGGTGACGCCCGACGGTTGCGAGCCGCTGGGCAGCACGCCCCGCGCGCTGGTCCAGGCGTGAGTGCGGACCTCGCCGCGCGGGCGGCGGCGGTGCGCGCCCACGTCGACGCGCGGCGCGACGAGATGCTGGCGCTGCTACAGCGCCTGGTGGAGATCGAGAGCTACAGCGAGGACCGCGCCGGCGTGAACGCCGTCGGCGCGGTGGTCGCCGAGCGGCTGGAAGCGCTGGGCCTGGCCGTGCGCCGCCTGCCCGAGATGGACTACGGCGACCACCTGCTGGCCGAGGCCGACGGCCCCGGCGCGCCGCGGGTGCTGCTCGTCGGCCACCTGGACACGGTGTTCCCGACCGGCACGGGCTGGGGCTTCCGCGTCGACGGCCCGCGCGCCTACGGGCCGGGCGTCGTGGACATGAAGGGCGGGCTGGTCGCCGCGCTGTACGCGCTGGCCGCCCTGCGCGCTACGGGGCCGCTGCCCGTGGCCGTGCGCGTGCTGTTCAACAGCGACGAGGAGCCGGGCTCGCCGCGCTCGCGCCACCTGCTACCCGACCTGGCGCGCGGCGTGGACTACGCCCTCGACCTGGAGCTGGCCGAGGCGGACGGCCGCATCGTCGTCGAGCGCAAGGGCGTGGGCATCTTCACCCTCACCGTCCGGGGGCGGGCGGCTCACGCTGGCCAGGAGCCGGAGCAGGGCGTCGACGCCAACCGCGAGCTGGCCTACCAGGTGCTCGCCGCCGCCGACCTGGCCGACTGGGCGGCCGGCACCACCGTGAACGCCGGGCGGATCGAGGGCGGCACGGTGCCCTACGCCGTCTCGGACTGGGCGCAGGCGCGCCTCGACGTGCGGGTCCGGGACGCCGCCGAGCAGGCGCGCCTGGAGCGGGCGCTGGCCGCCCTGGCGCGGGCCAACCGCGTGGCCGGCACGACGATCGAGGTGGCGGGCGGCTTCCACCGCCCGCCGATGGTCGAGCTGCCGGGCGCGCGGCGGCTGCGGGCGGCGGTCGAGGCGGCCGCGGCGGCCTGCGGCCAGCGGGTGCGCTTCGGGCCGAGCGGCGCCGCCTCCGACGCCAACAACCTGGTCGCGGCCGGCGTGCCGACGCTCGACGGCATGGGCGGCGTCGGTGGCCGCGCCCACAGCCATGAGGAGTACCTCGAGATCGCTTCCCTCTACGACCGCGCCGTCCTGCTCGCCACCTCGCTCGTGGCGCTCGGCGCCGAGCCGCTGGACTCCAGCAGCTAGCACTCCGTTACCGGCGCTGGGAGTGGTGTCTGCCGAAGCAAACGCCAGTGTCCCGGCATGCCAGGCCGCGGTAGCCGGGTGGCGCGGGTTGTGGGAGAATAGACCAGCGGGCTGGACAGCCGGCCTCGCGCGCCAGGCGAAGGAGAGCTCCTAATGGACGACCTCGACAAGCAGCTCCTGAACATCCTGCAGATGAACCTGCCGCTGACGCCCACGCCCTACGCGGCGATGGGCGAGGAGCTGGGCTTGTCCGAGGCGGACGTGATCGCCCGCGTGGCGGAGCTGAAGCGGGCGAACATCCTGCGCCAGGTGTCGGCTATTTTCGACACGCGCAAGGTCGGCTACCGCAGCAGCCTGGTCGCGGCCAAGGTGCCGCCGGAACGGCTCGTTCCGGCGGCGCGGGTGATCAACGAGCACCCGGGCGTGAGCCACAACTACGAGCGCAACCACCCGTTCAACCTCTGGTACACGGTGGCCGTGCCGCCGCCGAGCACTGTCGAGGAGCACGTCGACGCGCTGCACCGCAAGTCGGGCGCCGAGATCACGCGGATCATGACCACGCTCAAGCTATTCAAGATCGGCGTGAAGCTGGACATGACCGGCAAGGCCGACGTCACGGCGCGCGACCCGGACGGCGTCCGCCGCGACGCCAACTGGAACGTCGGCCGCCCCCTCTCGCCGCTGGAGGTCCAGCTCGTGCGCGAGCTGCAGCAGGACCTTCGCCTCGAGCCGCGCCCCTTCCTGCCGGCCGCGCGGCGCCTGGACCTGACCGAAACGGAGCTCCTGGACGCGGCGCGGCGGATGATGGACGAGGGGATCATGCGCCGCTTCGCCGCCGTGCTCTACCACCGCAAAGCCGGCTTCAAGGCGAACGCGATGGGCGTCTGGCGCGTGCCTGAGGACCAGATCGAGGAGATCGGCTTCCAGATGGGCTCGTTCGCCGCGGTGAGCCACTGCTACCAGCGCCCGGTCTACCCCGACTGGCCGTACAACGTCTTCACCATGGTCCACGGCCGCAGCGCCGAGGAGTGCGAGACGATCCTCGCCGCCATCTCCGCCGCCACCGGCATCACCGACTACGTCTCCCTCTACAGCGCCCGCGAGTTCAAAAAGGTCCGCGTCAACTACTACACCGACGACTACGCCCGCTGGGAGCAGGAGAACCTCGGCGCGGTCAAGATCGCGCTGGACGGGATCCCGCGGAGCGAACCCGTGGCGTCGGCTACAGGCTGAGACTTCAGCCTGCTTCCGAACGGAGTGGGACCTGGCTAGCTGACGCCCGGTCATAATTCACCGGAGCCCAGTCCGGGCAAGGCGTGCCGCGCTTGGCCAGGGTGTCCAGTACCTCCACGAGGGGCGGAATCCCATCCGTGCTCCAATGGTAAGGGCGGGTCATACTCGTCGTCCGCCCCGGGTGGCCGGGCTCGCCCCAGTGCACCGGCAGGACGAGGTCGATGCCGGCATGGCCCTGCAGCCGACGGCAGTCGCGAGGAACCAGGCGGCCAGCGCAACCCGGTACTGTCGGCCGCAGACCTTCAACAGCTCAACTTCGTGCTCAACCGTTTCTCAACCGGACCCAGGCTCCAGGTCAACTGACGGTGAGTATACCTAGGCATGCTGTGGCAGCGTCCCGTGCTGCCGCAAAGGTCTGTACCGCCTGCGGGCCGGCGTGCGCCTGGCTCTAACGATGCACCGGAACCCGGGGCTGACGTGGGGGCGAATCGTGACCAGGGCCTCGTCTAGCAGCCTTCGTACCCTTCCTCGGAGATCTGGCTACCGCATGTCGCTCGCCAAGGGACTGCTTGGCGCCGTTTGCGCGATGACCTTGCTCAGCGCCTGCCAGTCCGCGCCCGAGAAAATCGTGGTCAACCCCGCGTCGTTGTCGAACGTCGAGGTCCAGGCGAAGGCTGCCACTGTCGCGGGCCGTCCGATGTACCAGATGGACGCCCAGCATACCGGCCGCAGTCCGCATATCGGTCCCAGGGAGGCCGTGCTTCTGCGAAGCTACGATACGGCAAACCCCGGTTTCGACACCGAGGAGCCGGGCGATCCGCGCCCGGAGATCCAGAGCTCGGCCGCCGTCGGCCCCGATGGCACGATCTACGTGGGTAACTTCCCTGGCAACCTGTTCGCCCTAACTGATCCCGGCCAGGGGGAAGCGCTGGACCTCGTGTGGCGGTTCCATCCCCTTGGCGCGTCGTCGTTCCACAGTACCCCGGCCCTAGGACCGGACGGCACGGTGTACATCGGATTCAGCACTGGTGGCGCCACTCCTGAGGCCAGGGGCACGTTCTACGCTCTCAAGGCCCCCACGCGTGATGTGGACGCGGAGGTTGTCTGGACCGTCGATCTCGGACCCGGGCGCCAGACGTCCTCTCCCACGCTCAGACCCGGCGGTACCATCTACGTGGTCAGCGGCGCCGGCAAGCTCTTCGCGCTGTCGCCCACCGGGGCAGTCAAGTGGACGATCCAGACCGGCCCCGCGCTCAAGGCGGCGCCAGCCCTCGCCGCCGACGGCACCGTCTATATCGCGAGCATGAACGGCAAGCTGTATGCTGTCCAGCCGCCGGCGTCCGACGCCGGGCAGGAGCCATCGATCCGCTGGGCCTTCGACTTCGGCGACTATCCTGGCAGCGTGCCGTTTGTAACAGCCTCCGTACCACCGCCGGGCGCGGATGCTATTGGAAGCGGCGCCTCCCCGACGGTAGGGCCGGACGGGACCATCTACATCGGCGCGAACAACAGCAATTTCTATGCGATCCAGCCGGACGGACAGCTCAAGTGGCTGTACGAGGCGGAGCGCGAGGTCGCCGGCATCTGGTCCACTGCGGCGCTGAGCGTCGATGCCGCCACGCTGTACTTCGGCGCCAACAAGGGCGGCATCTACGCGCTGAACACCCGCGACGGCTCGCTCCGCTGGCGGTTCGACATATACGGCTCGGTGTACAACTCGCCGACTCTCGACGACGCGGGAACGCTGTACACCGGGAGCACGCTGGGCCACGTCTTTGCCTTGAACGCGGCTACCGGGGACCTCGTCTTCGACTACGACGCGGGAGCCCCGGTTTGGACGGCCCCGGCTATCCGCCCGGACGGCTCGCTCCTCGTCGGCGATACCACGGGACGCGTGCTGCTGCTCGGGGCTCGGTAGGGTGGCAGTCGAGGACCCCGCCTCGCCAGGCGCTCCCGACCAGTCGCCTCCGGACGCGGCGCCGATCGCGCTGGTAATCCCGGCCTGGGACGAGGCGGAATCCATCGGCGCCGTGCTGTCCGAGGTGCCGCTGGGTCTGGCCTCCTGGGTCTTCGTCGTCTGCGGCGGCAGCCAGGATCCAACCGCCGCGATCGCTGCCGCGCACGGCGCGCGGGTGCTTCGGCAATTGACACCGGGCTACGGGGCGGCGTGCTGGCTCGGCACCCGCGCCGCGGCGGCCGCCGGCGCACAGATCATCGCTTTCCTCGACGGCGACTATTCCGACCCGCCCGGCGACCTGTCTCGGGTCCTCGCGCCCCTGCTGGCTGGTAGAGCCGACCTCGTGCTGGGCTGCCGAGCTATGACCGCCCATCCCGGGGCGCTTCCGCTCCACGCGCGACTTGGCAACCAGCTCGTCTTGAGGCTGCTCGGGCTCCTCCTGGGCCAGCGCCCGCGCGATCTCCCGTCGTTCAAGGCAATCCGCGGTGATTGCCTCACGCGGCTGGAGATGTCCGAGATGACCTATGGCTGGACCATCGAGCTCGTCGCCAAGGCGGTTCGCGCCGGCCTGCGCATCGCGGAGGTCTCGATACCGTACCGACCGAGGCTGGGAGGCAGGTCCAAGGTGTCGGGAACCGCGCGCGGTACGCTGGGCGCTGCCTGGAAGCTCTGTTCGTGTGCGATCCGTTACGCCAGGTGGAGCCCCGCGTCGGCTGGAGCCGGCGTCCCTCCGGTGGCGGCGTGATGGCCCGCGAGAGCCACGTGGTGTACGTAGTGGCCAAAGCCCCCCGGGCCGGCGAGACCAAGACGCGGCTCTGTCCGCCGCTCGCGGCGGCACAGGCTGCCGAGCTAGCCGGGGCCTTCCTCGGCGACGCCCTGGCCGTCGTGCGACAGGCTCGCTGCGAGGCCCGCGTGATCTGCCGGAGTGCGAGGGAGCGGAGCGTGCTGGCGAGGCTCGTCGGGGGAGCGGCAAGCATCCACGTCCAGGACGGCACCGGCCTGGGCGACGCGCTCGAGAGCGCCTTTCGGCAGGGGCTCGCCGATGGCTTCGGAGCGGTGGGCGTCCTCGGGTCGGACAGCCCGACCTTGCCGCCGCTCCTGCTGCGGCAGGCCTTCAGCGCGGTCGCGCGTGGCGCGGACGTGGCCCTCGGTCCCTGCGCCGACGGAGGCTATTATTTGCTGGCGGCGCGTGCCCTGCATCCGCGGCTCTTCCGCGACATGGCCTGGAGCACGAGCGCGGTCGCGGAGACGACCCTGGCTCGTTGCCGGCGCGAGTGGCTCCGCACCCACCTGCTCCCGGCCTGGTACGACGTGGACGACGCCGCCTCGCTCGCGCGGCTCCGAACCGACTTGGCCAATGGGCCGCCGGGAACGGCGCCGCGAACCCGCTCCGTACTGCGCGGCATGGTGCTGGAGTCCTTGCATGATGCCTACCGCCAGGAGGGGTAGCCCGATCGAGCGCGAGCAGATGCTCCGGCTTGCCGCCGGGGGTAGCCCCGTGGCCTCACCCGTGGAGGCCTACTTCGAGGTGGCCAAACGCTGCAACAGCCTGTGTGCGACCTGCCCACTGACGTTCTCGCCGCAGGAGCCGGCCAGGCAGATGTCCCTGGACGAGTTCCAGAGCCTGGTCGACCAGCTTCCCGATCTCCAGCGCGCGGTCATGCAAGGGATTGGCGAGCCCCTGCTGAACCGCGACCTCGCCGCGATGATCCGCTGCCTCAAGCTGCGCGACGTGTACGTCGTCTTCAATACGAATGCTACGCTGCTCACGCGCCGCCGGCAGGTCGAGCTGATCGAGAGCGGCCTGGACGAGCTGCGGATATCCCTGGACGGCAGCACTCCCGAGACCTACCGCCGGGTGCGGGGGATCCCCGCCTTCGAACGGGTGATCGCCAACGTCGCCGAGATGGTCCAGACCAAGCGCCGCCTGGACGCCACCACGCCACGCCTCTCCTTCTGGCTTACCGGTCTGCGCGAGAACCTCCGCGAGCTGCCGGGCCTGGTGGAGATGGCCGCCCGCGTGGGAGTCGAGGAGGTGTATCTACAGCGCTTGACCTTCTGGGGAGAGGGCCTGGCCGTTGCCGAGCAGAGCGTCTTCCACCGCCGCGACGAGGTGGAGGCGATCCTCGCCTCGGCCGAGCAGCGCGCGCACGAGCTGGGCGTGGGCCTGCGCGGGGCCGGCGCCGCTACCCTGCGCGACAGCCTGGCCGACCCCGAGCCGGCTCGAGAGCCCTGGCGGGCCTGCAGCCGGCCGCTGCGCCTGGCCTACGTGACGGCCCAGGGCACCGCGCTGCCGTGCTGCATCGCCCCCTTCACCGGCGTGCCGTTCGAGGAGATCATCCTCGGCAACTACCTGGCAGAGGGCGTAGAGGCCGTCTGGCACGGCGAGCGGTACGAGCAGTTCAGGCGCCGGCTCTTTTCGTCCGACCCGCCTGAGTCCTGTCGGAGCTGCGGCGTGGCCTGGAGCCTCTGAGAGCGGAGCGCATGAGCGTCACCCCGGCTTTCCTTCGTTTTCGAAGCCTGGTGCTGGCGAACAAGCCGGGTGCGAGGGCGAGAATGGCCTCGCCCCTGGCCGCCCGGCAAGCCTGGTTGGCGGTCGGACTGATGGTCGGCGTCTGGGCCTCGCTATTCGCTGGAATGGCTCTCGCGCGACATGCCGTCGGGGGAACGCACGCCGAAGACCTTGGCTTCACCGACCAGGTGATCTGGAACCTTCTCCGCGGCCAGTGGTTCCGGATGAGCATCTACCAGGGCGCTGGCTGGAACACGGAAGTCAACGTAGCGGCTCTGGCGCGGCCGGACTCGCTGCTCGCCTTCCACGTCGAGCCGATGCTGCTCCTGTTCGCGCCGATCTACGCGCTGGGCGGTGACGTACGTTTCCTGCTAGCGCTCCAGGCGCTCGTGCTGGCGCTCGGGGCGGTGCCCGCGTATCGGCTCGGCGTGCGCTGGGTCGGCACCCGGTGGGCAGGAACGTTGATCGCCGCGGTTTATCTCCTCTCGCCGCTCGGACAGTGGGCAGCGCTTGCCGACTTCCATACGACCGCGCTCGCGGCGCCGCTGCTGCTGCTCGCGCTCGAGCGCTGGGCCGCCGGCCAATCCGGAGCCTTCGTCGCCGCGGCGCTCCTGGCGATGACCGCCCGGGAGGATGTCGCTCTCGCGGTGGTTGGCCTGGGCGTCGTCGCGGCAGTGCGTGGCTGCCGGCGGCCAGGCCTGCTGCTCGTCGCGGTTGGCCTGGCCGCGATCGTGGCGACGCTGTGGATCTTTGTCCGGTACGGCAGTGGCGGCCCGACCTTCGCGGCGCGCTACCCGGAGCTCACGAGCCGGCCGGCCGTCTTCGTCGACGCGCTGCTGCGGCCGGAGGTGCGCCAGTACGCTCTAACGATCTGGCTCGGGGGCGGATGGCTAGCCTGGCTGATGCCGCTCGCCGTGGTCCCGGCGCTGCCGAGTCTCGCGCTGAACGCGCTCTCCAGCTCGCCTTGGATGGCCGCCGGCAAGGCGCACTACTCCGCGCTGGTGCTGCCCTTCCTCGTCGCTGGGGCCGCCGGGGGCCTGGGGTGGGTCGCGCGCAGGCAGCGGGCCCTCGCCGCGCACCGCGTGCCAGGGGCGGGCTTGTGGTTACCAGTCGCGGGGAGCCTTCTGCTGCTGACCAGCGTGGTCGGCTACTTGCGGGCCGGCGCCGGCCCGCTAGCGGCGAACTACGCCCCGGTCACGGCGACCGACCATGCGCGTGCGGCGGCCGCCATCATGGCGGCCATCCCACTTGAAGCTGGCATCAGCGCGTCTTCCTCGTTCGTGCCCCATCTGAGCCGACGGGCGAGAATCTACGTCTTTCCGGCGATCGAAGACGCCGACTACGTGCTCCTCGACGTGACGGCTAGCCCGGATTATTCACCGGGGGTCGGAAGCGAGTAGCAAGGTGGGCCCACCAGGGCTCGCCCGGATGGCTGGAGGCGAGGTGGAGGCGGACGCGATCGGCCAGTTCGCGCACCCGC
>Ga0070739_10009033_pt1 | contig 10021 bp, 9 predicted proteins | sample Coa_R1_7_FD_66445 | JGI IMG/M metagenome (GOLD analysis project Ga0070739, IMG submission 66445) | Surface soil microbial communities from Centralia Pennsylvania, which are recovering from an underground coalmine fire - Coalmine... | ecosystem: Environmental > Terrestrial > Soil > Unclassified ...
GAGCGACACCGCCGATGTGGCGGATCGCGCGCCAGCGTCCGACCCCGATGAGCGGCTCGTGCGTGCGGCGCAGCGCGGCGAGCTCGCCTCCTTCAACGCGCTGGTGGTGCGGTACGAGCGCGACGTCTTCAACATCTGCCTGCGCCTCCTGCGCGACGCGCCGGCGGCCGAAGACGCGGCCCAGGACACCTTCCTCAAAGCCTGGACGGCGATCGAGTCGTTCGGCGGCGGGCTGTTCCGGCCGTGGCTGCTGCGGATCGCGACGAATCGCTGCTACGACATCCTGCGCGCCCGCGGCCGGCGCCCCGCCGCCTCGCTCGACGCGGTGCCGGTCGAGGTCGAGCCGGAGTGGTCGAGTCAGGCCGAGAGCGATCCGGATCCGGAGACGGCGGCGCTGCGAGGGGAGCTGGCGGTCCACCTGGAGCGGGCGCTGGCGCGTCTGCCCGAGGACCAGCGGCTGGTTCTCATCCTCGTTGACGTGCAGGGCTACCCCTACGAGGAAGTCGCCGCCATTACGGACGTCGCCGTCGGCACGGTGAAGTCGCGCGTCAGCCGCGGGCGGGCACGCCTGCGCCAGCTCCTGCGCGACGACCCGGCTTGCGGGGAACTCTTCGAGCGGTTCAGCCGTCTTACTGACGCGTGAGGGAACGGCGAGTATCGGCATGAGCGGGTTTCCGGACGACAGCCAGGCCGGCGGCGAGGACGGGGCGACGCATCAGCACATCGGGGACGACGTGCTGAACGCCTACCTCGACGGTGCGCTCGGTGAGCGCGACCAGCGGGAGGTCGCCGCGCACCTGAGCGAGTGCCGCGAGTGCCGGCGGGAGCTCGCCGAGCTGCGCGCGACCGCCAACCTGCTGCGCGGGCTGCCGCAGTACCGACCGCGCCGCTCGTTCGTGATGACGCCGGAGGAGGCGCCGGCGCGGCGCCGCGGTTGGGCGGCGCGGCTGCTGCCGGCGCTGCCGGCGTTGCAGGCGGCGGCCGTCGTCGTGGCGCTGCTCCTGATCGCGGTCACGGCGGGCGATCTGGTCACGCATCGTCAGGAGACCTCGGGCCCGCGGCTGGCGGCACTGCCGATCGTCACCGCCGCCTTGCCGGCGGGAACCCGATCGGTGCCGGCAACGTCTCATGTGATGCAAGCCCGCGCGCCGGCTCCGGCCTCGGCGAAAGAGGCGAACGGCGCAGGCACGCCCACCTTCGTCCAAAGCGCGGCGGCCGCCGCGCCGAGCCCGACCCCGGCGGCCCAGACAGCGTCGCCGCGACCCGCCAAGACGGGAAGCTCGTCGCTGTGGCGCGTGGGCGAGGTCGCGCTGGGACTGCTGTTGCTCTGGCTGCTTGTCACGATCGTCGGCCTGCGCCGGATGCGCGGTCGCTGACGGCGGCAGCAGACGCCCGGGCAAACCGAAGGAGGTGATCGCGGGGCAACCGCGCCGACCCGGCGCTCGTTGTTTGCCAAACGGAACCAGACGACCGATTTTGATTTCGTTCCGCAGGAGGAATCGATGAGCTCGTTTCGCTGGAAGAGACCCGTTCGTCTCCTCGTCGCCTGCTCGGCCGTGGCGCTGCTGGCGGCAACCCTCGTCGTCGGCGTGGCGCGCACCGGTGGCGTGGCGGCGCAAGAGGCGACGCCGGCCGCCGGCAGCGCCAAGCCGCGCACCGTCAGCGTCACCGGCCACGGCAGCGTCACCGTCGTTCCGGATACCGCGACGATCACGATCGGCGTGGACATCACGCAGCCGACGTTGGACGCGGCGCAGACCCAGGCGACGCAGCAGATGACCGCCATCATCAACACCGTCAAGGGCGCCGGCGTTGCCGCGAAGGACATCCAAACGTCCAACTACAACGTCAACGTCATCCGGCAGCAGGACCAAAACGGAAATACGGGGAAGGTGACGGGCTTCGAAGTCACGAACACCGTCAACGTCACGCTGCGCGACCTGAGCAAGCTCGGCACGCTGCTCGACGCGGTGGTGGCGCAAGGCGCGAACAACATCTACGGGATCAGCTTCTCGGTCGGCAATCCGACCGCGGCCGCCAGCCAGGCGCGCAAGCTCGCCGTCCAGGACGCGCGGGCGAAGGCGGACGAGCTGGCGGCGGCGACGGGCACCACGATCGGTCCGGTGCTGACGATCACCGAGACGTCCTCCACGCCGCCCCCGCCGAGCGCGATGGCGTCGGCGGCCGTGGGCAGGGAGGCCGCCGCGCCGGTGCCGATCGAGGCGGGCAGCACCGAGGTGGACGTGGACGTGCAGATCACCTACGAGCTGGAATAGGTCCGAGCGTCCACAATCGCGTCACTAGGCCGGGGGGCCGCGTCGCGCGGCCCCCCGGGCCGTCGCTCGGCCGCCGCATCTCCCGTCTGATGTTGCCCCCCGCGTCATTTTGAGCCGCCGTCTCTGTCATTTTGACCCTGCCCCCTGTCATTCCGAGCCGCCGCGAGGAATCTCCTGCCACGTATTCATGAGGTTCATGAGGCCGAGATTCCTCGCTCACCGCTCGGAATGACGGGACGCAGGGGCGGCATGAGAGGATGGATGGCACGAATCGGCAGCAGGGGCACCCCGCCGGCACGGTGCGCCGCGGAGAACACCCGTCGTCGCACGCCGATAGACGGTTGCAGAAGCGAGCCAGGCTAGGCGGGCACGTTCGCGGTCTGGCTCACGACCGGCACTTCTTGGGTGCAGAAAGCGCAGCGGGTGGCCGCAATTGGTATGTCGCTCAGGCAGTACGGGCACTTGCGGGTCGTCGGGTCCAGGGGAGGCTGCCGCCGCATGCGCTGGATGAGGGTATTCATCGGCTTCACGACCAGGAAGAAGAGCACCGCGGCGATGATCAGGAAGGAGACGACCGCGTTGATGAAGTCCCCTTAGAGGAACTTGCTGTTGTTAATCGTGAACTTGAGGCTTGAGAAGTCGGGCTGGCCACCGATGGCGGCGATCAGCGGCGTGATCAGATCCTTGACCAGCGCCGTCACCACCGCGCCGAAGGCGGCGCCGATGACGACCGCGATCGCCAGGTCGAGCACGTTCCCGCGCAGCACGAATTCCTTGAATTCTCGCAGCATGGGCTACCCCTCCACGACGACTGCGACCCGAAAACCCCCACATCTTGTTCGGGTCCCGCCTCGCATTCTACGGCAGATCGGGCAGGAACGGAAGTACCCGGCCCGAATCCACTGCCGTGCCGGCGGACCACGGCCGTACCCGCCTTCGGCGGCGTGAAGGCGGCAGCAGGAATACGCCAATCGGGCTACGATGTGCGTCATGAGACGAGCGCGGGGCCGGATGCGACCCCGACAGCAGCGAGGAGGCGGGACGCACGATGCAAGTCGCGGATGATGGGGTGCGGGTGCTGGGCGAGACGAGGCCCGGGGACGGGGAGATCCTGACGCCGGAGGCGCGGCGCTTTGTCGCCACGCTCCACCGCGCGTTCAATCCGAGGCGCGAGGGGCTGCTGCAGCGGCGGGCGGAGCGCCAAGCGCGGGTATCCGCCGGCGAGCCGCTCGGCTTCCTACCGGAGACACGCGCCGTGCGCGAGGGCGAATGGCGCGTCGCGCCGGCGCCGGACGACCTCAACGACCGCCGGGTCGAGATCACCGGCCCCTGCGACCGCAAGATGATGATCAACGCCCTCAACTCCGGGGCGAAGGTCTTCATGTCGGATCTGGAAGATGCCTCCTCCCCGACCTGGCGCAGCGTCGTCGAGGGGCAGCGCAACCTGCGCGACGCGGTCCGCCGCACGATCTCCTTCCAGAACCCCGACGGCAGGGAGTATCGCCTCAACGAGCAGACGGCGACGCTCCTGCTGCGGCCGCGCGGCTGGCATCTGGTCGAGCGGCACGTCGCGGTGGACGGGGAGCCGGTCTCTGGCAGCCTCTTCGACTTCGGGCTGTACTTCTTCCACAACGCGCGCGAGCTTCTGGCGCGCGGGACCGGGCCGTACTTCTATCTGCCGAAGATGGAGAGTCACCTTGAGGCGCGCCTCTGGAACGACGTCTTCAACGCCGCGCAGGACGCGCTCGCCATCCCGCGCGGCACCATCCGCGCCACGGTGCTGATCGAGACGATCTGGGCCGCCTTCGAGATGGAGGAGATCCTGTACGAGCTGCGCGAGCACGCCGCCGGCCTCAACGCCGGGCGCTGGGATTACATCTTCAGCTCGATCAAGACGTTCCGCGACCGCCCCGACGTGCTCTTCCCCGACCGCGCCCAGGTGACGATGACCGTCCCCTTCATGCGCGCCTACACGGAGCTGCTGGTCCGCACCTGCCACAAGCGGGGGGCACATGCCATCGGCGGCATGGCGGCCTTCATCCCGACGCGGCGCGATCCCGTGGCGAACGAGCTCGCCTTCGCCAAGGTGCGCGAGGACAAGGAGCGCGAGGCCGGCGACGGCTTCGACGGGACGTGGGTGGCGCACCCCGGGCTGGTGCCGGTGGCGACCGACGTTTTCGACCGCATCATGGGCGACCAGCCGAATCAGAAGGGGCGCCTGCGCGAGGACGTCCACGTCGCGGGCGGCCAGCTCACCGACTTCCGCATCCCCGGCGGCACGATCACCGACGCGGGAGTGCGGCTCAACGTCAGCGTCGCGCTTCAATACATCAACTCGTGGCTGCAAGGGACGGGGGCGGTGGCCATCTTCAACCTGATGGAGGACGCGGCCACGGCCGAGATCTCGCGCGCCCAACTCTGGCAGTGGATCCAGCGCGGCGCCGCCACCGACGATGGCCGAGCGATCACCCGCGACCGCTACGCCCAGGTCCGCGCCGAGGAGCTGGCCAAGCTCGGCGGCACCGCGGCCGGCCGCTATGGCGACGCCGCGGCGATCCTCGACCGCCTCGTCCTCGCGGACGAGTTCGTCCCGTTCTTGACGATCCCGGCGTACGCGGAGCTGGGGTGAGACGCCCCCTCTCTCGCGGCAGGGTCGTGTAGGGGCGCTTGCTTGCTGCGCCCTTCTGAGGGGAAACGCCGTCGCCTTCGGACAGGGCGCAGCAAGCAGCGCCCCTACACGACCGCGATCGGTGCGCGGCAGGCGCAAAGGCGAAGACAAGGCCAATGACCGAGGACCGCAAGCCCCCCTGGCCGATCTCCGAGATCAACGCCCTCGACCGCGAGGCGTTCGTGGCGCGCCTCGGGTTTCTGTTCGAGGGGTCGCCGTGGATCGCCGCGGAGGCGTGGGCGGCGCGGCCGTTTCGCGATCGGGCGGCGCTGCACCGCGCGCTCTGCGATGCGATCGCGCGGGCGGGCGACGCGCGGCAGGTGGCGCTGATCCGCGCCCACCCAGATTTGGTCGGGCGGGCGGCGCTGGCGAGGACGCTGGGGGGCGCGTCGGCGGGGGAGCAGGCCGCGGCCGGGCTCGAGCCGGACCGGCTGACGCCGCGGGAGATCGCGCGGTTTGAGGAACTAAACGCGGCCTATCGGCGGCGCTTCGGCTTTCCCTTTGTGATCTGCGCGCGCGAGCACAAGCAAGCGAGCATCCTCGCCGGGTTCGAAACCCGCCTGCGGCACGACCGGAAGCGCGAGATCGCCGTCGCCATCGGCGAGATCGGGAAGATCGGCTATTACCGGTTGCTGGATGTCGTCGTGGACGACGCGGCGGAGGGTGCGGACGGAGGGCGGCCAGCATGACGGGCTATCGCTACGAGATTCGGTATGGCAAGCACGGGGTGCCGGTCTACCGCGTCCACGCCAAGCCGCTGAGCGGCGTGCGACCGATCCCGGAGTCGCCGTATACGGGGCGGTCGAACGAGGTCTTCGCGCTCGACGTCGACATGGACGTGCTGGGGGACGAGTTCCTGCCCGCCTTCACGCGCGGCGACAACTCGCTGGTTGTGGCGACCGACAGCATGAAGAATTTCATCATCCGGCAGGCGCTCGACTACGACGGGGCGACGCTGGAGGGGTTCCTTGCCTTCGTCGGCCGCCGCTTCATCCCAACCTATCCGCAGGTGCGACGGGTGCGTCTGACCGGGCGGGAGCTGCCGTTCATCGCCGCGCAGGCGCCGGTGGGTTCCGGCCGCTTCGCGCCGAGCGAGGTCCTCTTCGCCCGCTCCCGCGACGACTACGCCACGGCCACGCTGACGGTGGCGGCGATCGACGGCGACGTCGCCGTGACGGACCACCGCTGCGGGCGGGTCGGCATGCAGTTGATGAAGACGACCGGCTCGTCCTTCACCAGCTTCGTGCGCGACGGCTACACGACGCTGCCCGAGCGGCGGGATCGCCCGCTGTTCATCTACCTCGATGTGCACTGGCGCTACGCCGAGGCGGTCGACGCGCTGGGCGACGAGCCGGCGCGCTACGTCCCGGCCGAGCAGGTCCGGGATTGCGTGGCGACGGTCTTCCACGAGTTCGTGAGCGAATCGATCCAACACCTCGTGCACGAGATGGGCGGTCGCCTCCTCGCCCGCTTCCCGCAATTGACCGAGATCAGCTTCGCCGCGCAGAACCGCACGCGCGACCCGTTCGGCGAGTCGGCGGACGACGAGCGTGTGAAGGTCTACAGCGACCCCTTCTCCGCGTACGGTCTCATCTCGCTCACCATGGCGCGCGAACGTGATCCATCGTCGTAGGGGGGAGCGCGCGGCACGGTCTACCCGGGAGCCGACTTCGGCGCAGAGCCGTCCCCTCCACCGACGCCCGCCTCCCCCGTCCCCCGTCCCCCATCCCCTATCCCCTTTCCCCTTTCCCCTACGATTCGACAGGCAGGGCGCGCCGCTCCTATACTCGGACGTTCGGACACCGGGCGGAGCCTGGGCGGGACAGAGGGATGGCGCCGGGCCGGCGCCGGTCGAGGGAAGGATCGTGCTGGCTCGCTGGCTGACACCGCGCGGAGGACGGGTTTGGGCGCCGCTCGCGATCGGGCTCACGCTCTTGCTGGTGCTGGCCGGCTGTGGCGGCCAAGCGCACCGCGGGGGGACGAAGATCAGTTGGCACCCGGGCACCGCGCCGGCCGTCGCTCAGGGACCGACACCGACCCGGACCGCCGCCCAGCCGCCGCCGGCAAACGCGGGCACGGCGGTGGCGCAGGCGCCGGTCAATCCGCCGAACAACGGCGCGCCGCTCACGGCGGCGCAGCTCGAGCAGTACAAGCCGAACGAGCTGGGGCTGATCCCGATCCTCGAGTACCACCAGATCGTGACCGATCCCAAGCAGGTGGCCCAATTCGTCCGCACGGCGGACCAGTTCCGGGGGGACCTGAACTGGCTCTACGCGCACAACTTCTACGTCGTTCCCCTGCGCGACATCGTCCTCGACCAGATCAGCGCGCCGCCCGGCAAGCACCCGGTCGCGCTCACCTTCGACGACTCGTCCGCTGGTCAGTTCCGCTTCATCAAGCAGCAGAACGGCAATCTCGAGATCGATCCCAATTCGGCCGTCGGCATCATGGAGAAGATGTACGAGGAGCATCCCGACTTTGGGCGGGGCGCCATCTTCTTCACGCTGCCGAATAGCTGCTTCGACTGGCCCGACCCGGACGACGCCTCGCAGGCGCCGTACTGCAAACTCAAGCTGGAATGGCTGCTGAGCCACGGCTACGAGATCGGCGAGCACACCCTGACGCACGCCGATCTGCTCGACGTCAGCGACGCGACGTTCCAGAAGGAAGTCGGGGGCGCCATCCTCGCGCTGAAGGCCATCGTCCCGAACGCCACGATCGATCTCTTCGCGATGCCGAATGGCGACTACCCGGACAAGGACAAGCACCCGGAGCAGTTGCAGTGGCTGCGCAACGGGTTCGAGTACGAGGGTCACGAGATCAAGCTGCTGGCCACGATGATGGTCGGCTCGGAAGCGGCGCCTTCCCCGGACAGCACGAACTGGGATCCCGTCTTCACCCCTCGCATCCAAGCCTGGGACAACACCAACGAGGAGACGACCGCCTATTGGTTCAACCTTTGGGCAAAGGACCCGTCTATACTCTATACGAGCGATGGTAACCCGAACACCATCACCATCCCGAAGACGCTCGATCCGCAGCTTCAAGGCACGTTCGACGAGGCGAAGGTGAAGGCCGAGGGCAAGAAGATCATCGAGTACGGACCGTAGGAATCAGCCGTCAGCAGCCTGTCTGCCGGCGGGTCGCGTTGTGGCAGCCCGCGCGACGGGAAGAGACTGACGGCCAGAGGGCGAATCCATCATGGCAAGCGCATCCACCGAGTCGGCGGCCGCCCCCAGCCAGCGGCGCCGGATCGTCGTCGCCGACGAGCTGGGCTATTGCTGGGGCGTGCGGCGCGCGCTCGATATCATCGAAGAGACGGCGTCGCCGAGCGACCGCGTCGCCCCGGTCGGCGACATCATCCACAACCCGCAGGTCGTTGAGCGGCTGCGGGCGCGCGGCGTCGAGGGCGCCGGCTCGGTGGACGAGGCGGTCGGGCGCGGCTTCACGCGGGTGGCGATCACGGCGCACGGCATGGGACCGCACCTGGCGCAGCAGGCCGCCGCCGCGAACGTCGAGCTGATCGATACCACCTGTCCCCTCGTGACCAAGGTGCAGCGGTTGGCGCAGAAACTCGTGCGCCAGGGCTACTTCCTCGTCGTCTACGGCGACGGCTACCACCCCGAGGTGAAGGGCGTGCTCGGCTGGGCCGGGACGAGCAAGGCCGTCGCCGCGAAAAAGATCGCGGATCTGCCGTGGAACGCGCGGCGCGGCGAGAAGGGCGAGGGGAAGGTCGCGCCGCCGCGCAAGGTCGCCGTTGTCAGCCAGACGACGAAAAACGTGGACGAGCTGATGAAGTTCGCGCAGGAGCTGCAGGCGATGGTGCTGCCGGAGGGGGGCGAGTTCCGGCTCTGCAACACCATCTGCGAGCCGACGAGCGAGCGCCAGCACGCCCTGAAGCGGCTGGTCGAGCGCGACCACGTGGACGTCATCCTCGCCATCGGCGGCCGCAAGAGCAGCAACACCGCACGGCTGGCGGAGGTGGGGCGGGCGCTCGGCGTCCCCTCGTACCACATCGAGCGGCCGGACGAGATCGAGGCGGCGTGGCTGGCCGGCGCGACGACGGTCGGTGTCACCGCCGGCGCTTCCACGCCGGACGACGTGATCGCGGCGGTCGTCGCCGCGGTGGCCGACTACGGCTTCGCGCCGCCCGAGGGCGGCATTCGGCCGGCCGACCCCGACTACGTGCCCGCGTACTGAGGCGGCGAGGCGGGAGCCTCCGGGTCTATCCTGCACACGACGGCCGCAATATCCACCGAGCAACGTCCGGATGCCACCCGCGTCATCGCGCGGCCGGTCGCCTGCGGCGCCGCGCCGCCCACCGCCACATCGCCAGCGCAACCACACCGACGAGGGCAAGTGCGCTGAGCCCGGAGATGACGAGCCCGATCTGCAGGGAGCGGGGCTCGTAGCGCAGCTCGACGGTGTGGGTGCCGGCGGGGACGGACACGCCGCGCAGGAGGTCGTCCGCGCGGTAGAGGGCGGCCGGTTTCCCGTCCACGTACGCCTTCCAACCGGGGTCGTAGACCTCGCTCAGCATCAGGATCGAGGCCGCGTCGGAGCGCGTCGTGAGGCGGATCCGATCCGGGGCGTAACTCGTCACGGACGCCTGGTCGGCGTTGGGGTCGCGGGGCGAGGGTAGCGGCGGGGGGGCGTCGGCGAGGAGCGCGGTCGTGCGCGGGTCAACGGTGCCGGCGGCGAGGAGGTGCAGCGCGTCTGAGGCAGGAAGCTGGCGCGCGTGGTGAACCAACCAGGCGCGGGGCAGGGCTGCCGGATTCTCCAGCACCGTCACCGACGGGTCCTGGTAGACGACGCGCATGGTCTGCCGCAGGTACTGGAGGTCGCCGCGACCCGACGGCAGCGCGGTCGGCACCACGACGTAGCGGACGTTGAGGAGATCGAGCAGGGGCGACTCGATGCCCTCCGGGAAGACGTAGGAGCCGTGGTACTCCTGGGTGTGGCCATTGAGGGCGGTGAAGAAATCCACGTAGCTCTGCGGCTGCAGCGGGTTGTAGCCCTGGATGTCTTGCAGACCGAAGTAGGTGGCGCGGTTGTTGACGATGAGCTGGGCGGGGTA
>Ga0070739_10009034_pt1 | contig 10020 bp, 7 predicted proteins | sample Coa_R1_7_FD_66445 | JGI IMG/M metagenome (GOLD analysis project Ga0070739, IMG submission 66445) | Surface soil microbial communities from Centralia Pennsylvania, which are recovering from an underground coalmine fire - Coalmine... | ecosystem: Environmental > Terrestrial > Soil > Unclassified ...
CACTGTGGATACCTCTTCCTGCGGGCGGCTGTTCGACGCCGTGGCGTCGATCCTGGGCGTCCGCCAGGAAGTCACGTATGAAGGACAGGCCGCGATCGAATTGGAGGCCATCGCCGCGGAGGCCATTGAAGACTCGTACCCGTTTTTGGTGGAGCGCGAAGAGATCGATGTGCGGCCGATGATCGAAGCGATGTTGCGGGACCGCACCGAGCCCGCCCTGGCCTCCGCGCGCTTCCACAATACGGTCGCGGAAATGATCGCGAAGGTGTGCGGCCGGCTGCGCGCCTCGGAGGGGCTGAACCGCGTATGCCTGAGCGGAGGTACATTTCAGAACTTTACGCTGTTGAAGCGGGCGCTCGCTCTGCTGCGGCGCGCGGGATTCGAGGTTCTTCTGCACGCGCGCATCCCGCCCAACGACGGAGGGATCTCGATCGGCCAGGCGGTGATCGCCGGGCACATTTTAAGAACGAGGCCTCAAAAGGCGAGGTCCGAAAACGGCCAGTCCGCGTCCGCGGGCTCGGGCATAATCGAAGCATGAACGAGGCGGTATGCGAAAAGGCGCGGCTGGCTCGCGACGCGCGGTTCGACGGCCGGTTCTTCATCGGGGTCACGACCACCGGAATCTATTGCCGGCCGATCTGCCCTTCCCCGCCCGCCCGGCGCGAGCACGTCCGCTATTTTCCAAGCGCTGCCGCGGCGGCCGAAGCGGGCTTCCGGCCCTGCCTGCGTTGCCGGCCCGAGGCGGCGCCCGGAACGCCCGCGTGGAACGGCAGCGCCTCCAGTGTTTCGCGGGCGCTGCGGCTGATCGGCGAGGGCGCGCTGGATGAAGGCAGCGTGGAGGATCTGGCGGCGCGGCTGGGCATCGGCGCGCGCCATCTTCGGCGCCTGTTTCTGCGGCATCTCGGCGCGAGCCCCGTCGCCGTCGCGCAAACCCGGCGCGTTCACTTTGCCAGAAAGCTGATCGACGAGACCGGCCTGCCCATGACCGAAATCGCGCTGGCGGCGGGGTTCGCCAGCATCCGCCGGTTTAACGCGACCTTTCAGAATCTCTACGGCCGCAGCCCCCGCGAGTTCCGCCGCGCCTCCGCGGCCGCGCCCCGCGATCACACCCCCGGCCATTACACCCTGCTGCTCGCTTACCGGCCACCCTACAAGCGGAATCGCGGAGCCGGGTATCGGCGAAAAATCTCTGTGGAGGGCCGCACCGGCAGGATCGCCGTCCGTCCCGTCCGCGGCCGCCATTGTCTTCAATTAACCATCGAATTTCCAGAGCCTGCCGCGCTCTTTAAAATCGTCACCCGGGCGCGCCGGTTATTCGATCTCGATCGAGGAGAATTTTGAAATGAACTATTGCTATCTCGATACGCTCATCGGAACCCTGCTTTTGGCGGGCGATCAAACCGCGATCCGCTACATCAGCTTCCCGAAGAACGGCCGTGCACAGGATGCGCAGCCTGGCTGGACAGCGGGTTCCACCGTCCCTCTGGAAGAGGCGGCGAGACAGCTTAGGGAATACTTCGCAGGCCGGCGCAGAAGCTTTGAGCTGCCGCTCGCGCCTGCGGGAACCGCGTTCCAGAAAAAGGTATGGAGCCGTTTGCAGGAGATCCCGTATGGCGAGACGATCTCTTATGGGGAACTGGCCGCGCGGGTGGGCAACTCCAAGGCATCGCGGGCCGTCGGGGCGGCGAACGGGCGCAATCCGATTCCCATCGTAATTCCCTGCCACCGGGTCATCGGCGCCAACGGCAAACTCACGGGTTTCGGCGGCGGCCTCCCGATGAAGGAGAGCCTGCTGGCGCTTGAAAGGAAAACGCTACGCGGCGATGGGGCCTTCGCCGGCCGATAGCGCGGCGAGAATCCTTTCCCTCTGGCGCTCAGCAAGCTGCACGGCGGAATCGAGCGCGATGCGGTAAATCACGACCCCCACCAGCGCGAAGAAGGCCAGCACGGCGAACAACGCCGCTTCGTTATTGAACGCGTAGCGGGCCAGATACGCGAGGCCTGCCGGAATGTAGGCCAGAGGATAGATCACCAGCAGCACGGCCTGGACGCGGCCCGCCGTGCTGTGGCGCAAGGCGGAATCGGGGTTCACACCGCGCGGCTGGCGCACCGAGGTGAGATTGCCCGCCGACATCAGATAGATCGTCACGACGGAGGCCACCGCGAAGGCCTCCAACAGTCCGTGAGGGCTCAACGGCATCCCGATCAGGCCGCAGGCCATGGTCACCGCAGCGACCTCGAGGATAATGAACACGACGGCGGTAAGATTCTTTCCCAGCAGGACGCGCGCCAGGGGGATGGGAGCCAGGTAGTACATCTGCGCCGCGGAACGGTCGAAGCCGAAGGCGTTCCAGAAGCAGACCTCGCCGAGGAGCAGGAGCGAGTACATACTGACGATCATAAGGTAATTGTTCCGGAAGAAGGGCAAAGAATAGCCGTTGCGGGTCAGAGTGGTGGGCAGCAAAATGATGACCCCGAAAGTGAACCCCATCAGGAACACCAGACGGAAGCGTGGCGACCGGACTAAGGTTCGAATCTCTTTTTCTATGAGCGCGGCCAGGGGATCAGAAAACACCAGGGAAGGGAGATGATACAGGCGCTCCAGCAAGCCCGCGCGCCCGGCGGACCGTGCTGGGCGGGCTGCGGCGGCTTCCACATCGAAATTCAGCGAAGCGGAAAATTGCCATAACCCGAAGAGGGCTGCCAGCGCGCACCACGCGGCCAGTATGGCGAAGGCTGGCAGCGCGTGCCTCCCCAAGGCAAGATTCGCGGCGGCCGTCCAGGGCCAGCCGCTCCAGAAATCATTGCGCAGGAGGTGGAGCATGCCGGCCACACGGCCCCCGCCCCGCGCGATCAGTAACTGCGGCAGCGCGGCGCTTAAGACCAGCACGAAAAACGCGATCTCGCGAATCCGTTGGTGCGCCAGAATGCGGCGCATCCCTTCCCGGAGCCCGACCGCCAGAAAAAGATTGAACGCCAGGTACAGGATGAATCCCGCCACGCCGGTCTTGGACAAAGCCGGATTGAGCGCAACGGCGGCGGCGCCCCCCAGCAACAGCATGAACATCTCCAGGCCGGCGGTGACTCGTAACATCGCCTCCACGGCAAACAGCTCGAGAACCGGAATCGGATAAGCCTGGAGCTTACGAATATCCAGCGACGCTCCTGTCGCGGCCAGGAGCAACGGCATCACCTGCCAGTACAAAAACACCAGGGATAACGCGCCCGGCAAGGCCGCCGCGACGCTCCGGATTTCATCCGGGTCGGACATCACCCGCACGACGGCGATGGTCGCCGCGAGCCAGCCCCCGTACCAGATCACGCCAATGATCGTGGACCATGCGGCGCCCATGCGCGGATAATTCCGCAGCGTGCGCATTTGCGCCCACAGGATGGCCCGGAGGTGCGAAATCGTCATAGCCAGTCGAGGGTTTCGAGCGTCCGCTCGACGCCCACCGCCCTCACGAAGGCTTCTTCCAGCGTTTCCGAAGCTCCGCGCAACTGGGTCATGGAATCTTCCAGGACGAGGCGCCCTTCGTGAATGATGGCCACGCGATCGCAGAGGCGCTCGACCACTTCGAGCACGTGCGAGGTGAGGAAGATGGTCGCGCCGCGCCGCACCTGGTCGAGCAGGATCTCTTTCATGAGCCGCGCGCCGACGGCGTCCACACCTTCGAACGGCTCGTCCATAAGGAACAGTTTGGGCCGGTGAATCAAGGCGGCCGCCATGGCAACGCGCTTGCGCATTCCCTTGGAATATTCGGTGATCAGCTTGTTCCGTGCAGCGTCCAATTCGAACAACTGGAGCAGTTCGCCCGCGCGTTCGCGCGCGACCAGCCGCTCGAGCCCGTAAATGCGGCCCACGAACTCGATGAACTCGCCACCGGTCAGATGATCGAACAGGAGGGATTCGTCGGGCACCAGCCCAATCTGGCTCTTTATTTCGAGCGCTCTTTCGGGCATCGGCAGTCCGAGCAGCCGGATCGTGCCCGCGGTCGGCGGCGCAAGACCCATCAGCATTTTTATAGTGGTGGTTTTTCCCGCCCCGTTCGGCCCCAGGAACCCGAAAAAGCACCCGCTTGGAACAGTGAGGCTGAGACCATCCACAGCAGCCTTATCGCCGTAAACTTTTCGCAGGTCCCGGACCTCGATGGCGGGAAACGCGTCCATGATGTAGTCTCTATGGTACCGAAGGGAAAGGGTAGCGTTAAACGGCGGATTTAACAAAAACGCCTGAGGGCTGCCTAAGGAGATTCCCCCGCCCCCGTCCTTGCATGCGGAGCGGGCCGGAAGGTCGGGGGCGAGCGTGGATATAGTAGTAATGATTAGCTATGGACGACAGCACTGCCACAACTCCCCCTGCCGGCGTACCCGCACGCGGGCCGGCCGAACCGTCTGCCGCTCGGATGGCGATCTCGTGGCTGCGAGATCTGACGCTGAGCGTGATCCTGGCGATTATCGTGATTCTGTTCGTATATCAGCCGGTGAAGGTGGAAGGCACCAGCATGATGCCCAGCCTCGTGGACCAGGAACGAATCTTCATCAATAAGTTCGTTTACCGGTTTGGACTTGCCGACATCGGCCGTGGCGACACGGTGGTTTTCTGGTTCCCGCAGGACACCAGCAAGTCCTATATCAAGCGGGTGATCGGAATCCCTGGGGATACGGTGGAGGTACGCAACGGAACTGTGTACGTAAACGGCCATGCGTTGAATGAGCCCTACGTTCCGGAAATCTACCGCGATCACGCATCCATGCCGCCGCGAACAGTGGAGCCCGATCACTACTTCGTGCTCGGCGATCACCGGAGTTCCTCGAACGATAGCCGGACGTGGTGGACCGTGCCCCGAAGCTATATCTACGGCAAGGCGGTATTCGTCTATTGGCCGCTGCAGCGCTTGGGCGTCCTCCACTAAACGGAAGCCGAGCCGGCTACCAGGTCACCGCCATCGACCCGGTGGCGATGATGTCGTTCGAGATTCCGCTCATGGAGGCTCCCGGCGCGACCGCGATGACCTGCGAAGGCGCGTGTCCGATATAGTCGTGCACCTCGGCGCGGATGCGGTAATGCTTGCCCACGTTGTATTTGAAGCCGGCCCCGATATCGCCGACTCCGAGCGTTTCGTGCGTGTGCGTCAAAGCGGCGAAGTTGCCTAACGGCTGGCCCGCCGACTCCGCACCCGTCCCCACGATGATCTTTACGCCGCCGCCAAAAATGATAAACGGCCGGATCTTCGCGCCAGTCGGGCGAAAATGCCCCAGAAAGTCCCCGGTCAGGATGTGCGTATGGGCGGCGAAGCTGGTTTCGACGCTCCCCGACTCGACTTTTGCATCGCTGTATTGATACAGGTAACGGGCTTCCCCGCTCCAGTACCGGTAGGTATCTTCGCCGGCGTAGACGCCGATCACTGCGCCGTTCTTGAAGCCCGTGGAGGCCGTGCCGCCGGCCGCCCGGATCACGTCAAATTTAGGCTGGTAGCCGAATCCTCCGATCACCCCGAGTTCCCAGCCCTGTGCGTACGCCGTCACTCCCGACAATATGCCCGTGCAAAGGAGCGCAAGGGGCGCGCCGCGCATCGCCCTGGCGAGCCAGAGCCTCATTCCGCCGCAGGCCGCGTTGCGCGGATTCCTGAAAAACCGCTGAAAAATCATCTTTCCCCCTGATGGGTTCTTATTTCACCGCTCTCCGACTACCGATCTATGACTTCCCGATGCTTCGACCCCTCCGGCGGGGCGGTTTTCAAGGTGTGACGACCCGGACCAGCAGCGTCGTCGACGCCGTCCCCTGCCGGATCGTCAAGGGCACGCTGCTGCCCTGCTCCAGAACTCGGGGGATGGAAGCGTTGATCTGATACACTCCGATCTCTCCCGGAACCAGTCCGGCGTAATTCACGCCCAGGCTCACCGACCCGAGCGTGACCTGAGGAGCGGCCGCGGCCACCGCCAGCGGGCTAGCCGGCGCGGCATCGCCCGCCTCCGGCAGCGGCGACGTGATCCCCATCCCGGTCAGGTAAATCGTAATGTTCTGGTTCGGATGAATCGGATTCGTAAAGTCGACCAGTTCTGCATTGTCGTCGCGAATCACCGTCGCCAGGCCGGTCTGGCCTCCCGCCGAGCCATTGTGGAAAACGGCGGGCGCCTGATTGCTAATCGTGAACGGGAACGCGAAGCTGATTCCGCCGGTGTTGTGGACCAGGACGGTGGCATCCCCGGTGGTGATGAAAGGGATCTGCGCCATGATGTTGGTGGAAGAAACATGAAACAGCGGCACCGCCACGCCGTTAATCGTGACGCACACGTCGCCGAGCGCCGTGGGGAGCGGCACCGTGGTGGCCGCTGCCGGGTTCTGCGCCAGCCCCGTCCCCGCGATCTGCATCAGCCCCCCCGGCGCGACGGCCGCGGTTCCATCGGCGGCGTTGGTGACGCTGGAGATCGAGGGGATCGGCGTGGGAGCGTCGAAGTTCGCCGGGACGCTCGTGATGCCGGAAATGGTCAGCATCAAGATGGAGCTTTGATCGGCGGAAACCGCCAGCGTCCGGGTGAAAGGAAGAATCGTCTGCCCGATCACGCCCACCGTGGGCAACGTTTTTTGGACCGAGGACTGGACCGGAGCTTCGGTCAAGGCGGCTCCATGGAATCCCTGGAGGAGGCTGAGGTCGACGCGCTCGAGGTAGCCCTCCGAGGAGGCCCCCTGGGCCGCCGTGCGCAGGCCCGCCCCGCCGGCTACCGAGACGCCGGAGGAGGAACCCGGCACCGTCGAGAGCTGCCCCACCGGAACCAGCGCCCGGTTGAGAATGTTCACGTCCGCAAGGAACAGATTGTCGCTGAAAGACCCGTAGGCTCCGCTCAGCGCCTTGAAATCCTGCCGCGAAGCCACCCACGTCCCGACGGCGGCGTCGTAAAGCATCACGTTTCCATCCGGAGACGCCCACAGCAATGTGGATTTCGACGGCGACTCCGCCAGAGCGCCGTCCGCGGAAGGCACGCAGTTCTGGTAGATGCCGAGGCTGGCCGGCGTATTCGCCAGGCGCGTCGCCATGTCGATGTGATCGATATACGCCGCTCCTTGCGTATCCGGGCAAACCGGCGGGAAGGCGAGCCGCACCGTGGCGAAGGTGTCCGTCAGCGTCGTGCCGATCGTGCGCGGATACTGGCCGAACGGAAACAAAATCGGATCGGAGGGCTGAAGGGTGTTCAGGTCGAACACGCTGGCGATCTGCGAATTGTCATTTCCGACAATCAGGTAGTGCTGATCCGCCGTGATGGACATCCTCACCGGAGTGTTCCCCGTCCGCATCGACGCGAGGGGTTTCAAAGTAGTCGAGTCGTACACCAGCACAAGGTTTTTATCCTGTCTGAGGGCGTACACGCGCGCGCGGCTCGGGTCGGCAAGCATGTCCACGATCGTGCCGGGAATGTCTGCCACAGTCCCGTGCTGATCGAAATCTTTCGTATTGATGAGCAGACGAACGGGGAACGGCAGGTTTACGCCGGCCGAAGTCGAGATCGTAAGCGGCACTACGGTGGTGCCCTTCGACTTCTGGAATACCGCGGGGTCTACCTGAATCTGGACCTTCGCGGGCGCTGTGCCCCTTGGCGTCAGAATGCGAATTCCGCTCGTTCCTGCCGGAACGGAAAGCGTGAAGTCCCCGCCCGCGTTGCCGAAATCGACCACGTCGAGCGTCTGCGTGATCACCTGGCGATTGCACGAATCGCCTTGGAATACCAAGTCCTCCTCGAGAGTGCCGATTTGAGGTGTGCGGTTGAGGCGTCCGATCGGAAGTACAGTCACGCCGCTGATCGACACGGAATACATCGTCTGATCGTCACTGGAGATGACCGACTTGCCGGCCAGATTCTCCGGCAACTGGATACGTTCGCGAACCGTGAGGTTATCCGTATCGACCACGTGCAAAACCGCCCCGTCGCCGGCCACCGTCTGCTGGGAGTAAATCACGTTACGCCCGATGTCCCAGGCATTGGTTCCGATGTTCAATGCGCCCGTAATGTTCGGAAACTGCGCCCAGTTATAGGATCGCTCGATATGGTGAAATAGAATCCAACCGGCGACGGCGTTCGTCGCGTCACCGTCCACCGCCACCGAAACCGGACCCAGCGTCGGCGAGGTCACAAAGCCCTCCACACTGAGAGTCCCCGGCACGATCGAGTAGCGCATCAGCAGATACTCCGGACCCGGAGCCGCCGGTGAACTGCAAGGCGAACCTGGATCGGAACCCGCGCTAGCCAGCACAACGATCGTTTTCCCATCGCCCGACACGTTGGAACTGGCCTGGGCAATCTGCGACGGGAAGGTCGCCAGCGGAACTGGCAGGTTCAGGCATGTCATCGTTACCGCGGAAACGACTGTAGTCGTGGCGCTTGCGGGGTCCAGCAAAAGGACTCCGTTATTGGTCACCATCAGAGCCTTGCTGCCGCCCCCAAAGGCAACGGTGAGAACGTTGCTTTCAATCTCCACATCCTGCCGGCTGCCGGCGTCGAGATCGAAGACGGTGTAGCCTCCGGTGGTCTCAAACGGCCCGGCAAATTCACCGACCACCAGATAACGGTTATCCGGCGACATCGCCAGCGCCGAGGGCGGCCGGCTGACGGGCATGGACGCCACCAGGGCCCGCTTTGCGGTGTCCATCACTTCTACCTGGTAAGCGCTGAAATTAGCAGCGTACAGCCGTCCGCGGCGTTCGTCTAACGCGATGTCTGCGACCGTTCCACGCACCGGCACTACCGTTCCGAACGTCGCGGAATAGCCGCGTCCGGCCAGAAGGAGCGCGAAAAAAGCAGGCGCAATCCTGGACTGCAAGAAACGCATTGAATCCTCCGACCTACACCAAACCCTCTGCTGGGTGTAATTTTCTATCATACTTCACTTCCACGGTTTTGGGGATAGAACTGCGAACGCCGTAGGTACTATAGAAGATATATGGGGAGGTGTGGCACCCCGCGGGCTCTCCGGGATCAGACAGAGCTACCGCGCGCGGCTGGCGGCCGCCGGCTGCGGAGCCGGAGGCGGGGCGGGTGCGGCCGGAACGTCGGCCCGAATCATCCCCAGAGCCTTGCGCAACTCCAGGTCGATCTTCTTTCGAATGTCCGGATTATCGCGCAGGAACTGCTTGGCGTTATCGCGCCCCTGCCCGATGCGCTCGTTCTGATAGCTGTACCAGGCGCCGCTCTTTTCAATAATGTTTTGCGCCACGCCCAGGTCCACCAGGTCGCCCTCTTTGGAGATCCCCTCACCGTATACGATGTCGAATTCGGCCTCGCGGAAGGGCGGCGCGAGCTTGTTTTTCACGATTTTGATTTTGGTGCGGTTCCCGACCACGGCCTCGCCGTCTTTGATGGCGGAGACACGGCGAATATCGGCCCGGACGCTGGCGTAAAACTTCAGAGCCCGGCCGCCCGTGGTGGTTTCCGGATTCCCGAACATCACTCCGATCTTTTCGCGAATCTGGTTGATGAAAATCAGGCAGGTATTCGACTTGGAGACGATGCCCGTGAGCTTGCGCATGGCCTGCGACATCAGCCGCGCATGCACTCCCATGAAGCTGTCGCCCATCTCCCCGTCGAGCTCCGCCTTCGGCACCAGCGCGGCCACCGAATCGACCACCAGCACGTCGATCGACCCCGACGTGATCAGCGCGTTGGTGATTTCCAGAGCCTGCTCGCCGTAATCCGGCTGCGACACCAACAGATTATCCACGTCCACGCCCAGCTTCCGCGCGTAGATCGGGTCCAGCGCGTGCTCGACGTCGATATAGGCTCCCATGCCGCCCAGTTTTTGCGCCTCGGCCACCACCTGGAGCGCGACGGTCGTCTTGCCCGACGACTCCGGCCCGAAAATTTCCGAAATGCGCCCGCGCGGGAATCCGCCGATGCCCAGCGCATAATCCACCGAAATCGAGCCGGTGGAGACCGCCGGCACCTGCTGGACGGCTTGCGCGCCCAGCCGGATGACCGATCCCTTGCCGAACTGCTTCTCAATCTGGCTGAGCGTTGCGCCTAATG
>Ga0070739_10009035_pt1 | contig 10019 bp, 16 predicted proteins | sample Coa_R1_7_FD_66445 | JGI IMG/M metagenome (GOLD analysis project Ga0070739, IMG submission 66445) | Surface soil microbial communities from Centralia Pennsylvania, which are recovering from an underground coalmine fire - Coalmine... | ecosystem: Environmental > Terrestrial > Soil > Unclassified ...
ATGGCAACCACCGCGAAAATCGCGAAGGATCTGAGGCTGAAGGCTCAGCAGGCGGAGAAAAAGGCGAAGTTTCAGTGCCGCCACCGGAACCGCTGCTTCCGCTGCGGCCGCCCGCGCGGCTATCTCCGGAAGTTTAACCTGTGCCGGATTTGTTTCCGGCAGCTGGCGCTTTCGGGAGAGATCCCCGGCGTAGTGAAGGCAAGCTGGTAAGGAAGGTAAGAGGGTAAACGAAAGATGCCGACATCCGATCCCATCGCCGACATGCTCACCCGCATCCGCAATGCTCTGGCCGCGCGTCACCCCAAGGTGGACGTGCCCGCGTCGCGGCTGAAGATGGACATCGCGCGCATTCTCAAGGACGAGGGCTACATCGCCAACTTCAAGATGGCCGAGGACGGCTCGCACAGATCCATCCGAATTTATCTGAAATACACGCCCGGCAACGTCCCGGTCATCTCGCATATCGAGCGCATTTCGCGTCCCGGCTGCCGCGTTTACGTGGGCAGCAAGGATGTGCCGCGCGTCCTCGGCGGGCTGGGCATCAACATCATCACCACCCCGCGCGGAGTCATGACCGGCGCGGCGGCGCGCAAGGAAAACGTCGGCGGGGAGGTTCTCTGCCAGGTCTGGTAGGCCGGGGCAGCGAGGAATGCACTATGTCGAGAATTGGAAAAAAGCCGATCCCCATGCCCAAAGGCGTGAAGGTGCAGATCGGCGATGAACTGCTCGTCGAAGGTCCAAAAGGGAAGCTGAGCGTTCCGGTGCCGCAGGGCATTCGCGTCCGCCAGGTGGATGGGCATCTGGAAATCACGCGCGACGGCGATCAGTATGCCGGCAAACACGGCCTGACCCGGGCTCTGGCCGCCAACGCGGTACAGGGCGTCTCCACGGGCTTCACCCGAGAACTGGATATCGTGGGCACCGGCTACAGGGCTGAGGTGAAGGGCCGCATCGCGACCTTCGTGCTGGGCTACTCGCATCCTATCGAATACTGGCTGCCCGAAGGCATCGACATGAAGGTGGACAAGATGACCCACGTCGTCCTCACCGGCTATGACCGGCAGGTGCTGGGTCAGGTGGCGGCCAATATGCGCGCGCTGCGTCCCCCCGATCCGTACAAGAACAAGGGCGTCCGCTACACCGGCGAGGCGCTGCGCAAGAAGGCCGGTAAGACCGGCGCCGGAGGCAAGTAATGGCGCAAGCGACTCGACAGGATGTTCGGCTTCGGATCCACAAGCGCATCCGCCGCAAGGTGCAGGGTTCGGCGGAGCGGCCGCGGCTGGCCGTGTTCCGCAGCCTCAAGCACATCTACGCGCAGCTCATCGACGACCACGCCCAGAGGACCATCGTCTCCGCTTCCTCCAACGAGAAGAACTCGAGTGTGGGCAATGGCGGCAACGTCGCCGGCGCGAAGGAAGTCGGAAAACTGATCGCCGACCGGGCCAAGGCGCAGGGCATCAACAGGGTCGTTTTCGACCGCGGCGGTTACCTTTACCATGGCCGGGTGAAGGCCCTGGCCGACGCCGCCCGCGAGGCGGGACTGGAGTTTTAAGCGAATGGCAGCGACAGCGAGTCAAAAACGTATTGAAGCGAACAACCTGAGCCTCAAGGAGCAGGTGGTTTCGATCAACCGCGTCACCAAGGTCGTCAAGGGCGGCAAGAATCTCAGCTTTTCCGCTCTGGTGGTGGTCGGCGATCCCGGAGCGCGCATCGTCGGCTTCGGTACCGGGAAGGCCAAGGAAGTTCCGGCCGCGATCAAGAAGGGCATCGAGGCGGCGAAAAAGAATCTCCGCAAAGTCAACGTGCTGGAGACCACGATCCTGCATCCCGTGCTGGGACGCTTCGGCTCGGGCATGGTGCTGCTGAAGCCCGCTCCGGCGGGAACCGGCGTGATCGCCGGCGGTCCGGTCCGCGCCGTAATTCAGGCGGTCGGCATTCCCAACGTGCTCACGAAGTCGATCGGATCGCACAATCCGCATAACGTGGTGAAGGCCACCATCAACGCGCTGGAGCAGCTGCGCGACAAGGCCGAGGTTGCCGACCTGCGCGGCCTCGGACAGGAGAAGCTGGCGTAAGCCGGTTCAAGGAACACAATGGCGGAAGAAGGCAAGATCAGAATCCGGCTGGTGCGCAGCCCGATCTGCACACCGGAAAAGCACAAGAAGATCGTGCGCTCGCTGGGGCTGAAGAAGATCAACCGCGTCGTGGAGCGGCCGGACACGCCGGTGTTCCGCGGCATGGTGAAGAAAGTCCCGCATCTGCTCGAAATCGTGGAGGAAGGGAAATGAATCTCAGCGGACTGAAACCTCCGGCGGGACAGAAGCACAAGAAGCAGCGCATCGGCCAGGGCATGGGCTCGGGCCGCGGCAAGTATTCGGGCCGCGGCGCCAAGGGTCAGAAATCCATTTCCGGCTACAGCAAAATGCGCGGGTTTGAGGGCGGGCAGATGCCGCTGCATCGCCGTCTGCCCAAACGCGGCTTCACCAACATCTGGCGGCGCGAGTTTGCGATCGTCAACGTGGGCCGTCTGGAGCAGCTCGAAGGCGACACCTTCGACGCTCAGAACCTGCTCGAGCTCGGCGTGATTCGCAAGCCGGGCGCGGCCGGGCTCAAGGTGCTCGGCGATGGCGATCTGAACCGGAAGATCACGGTTCGGGCCAACGTATTCTCGAAATCGGCGGCCGAAAAGATTCAGAAGGCCGGCGGGACTGCGGAAGTGATCCAGCCGCCGCAGGCCGCCGAGGGGAAGCCTGCGCAGAAGCCCGGCGCCAAAGCGAAGTCCGCGCCGGCGGCAGCCCCGGAAGAGACAAAGAAGAGCGAAGCGAAGGCGCCGAAAAAGAGGCAGCCGAAGCCGGAGTAACGGAGTAAGAGGAAGCAGGCAAGGGGCTTATGAGATTTTTCGAAGGTCTGGCCAACGTATTCCGCATCCCGGATCTGCGCAATCGCGTGCTGTTCACCCTGGGCATGCTGGCGGTGTACCGGCTCGGCGGCCACATCTATACGCCGGGCATTGACGCCAACCGCCTGGCCGACTTCTTCGCGCGCAATTCCAACACGCTGTTCGGGTTCATGGACCTGTTCAGCGGCGGTATGCTGCGCCGGCTGACCATCTTCGCCCTGGGGATCATGCCCTACATCACGGCGTCGATCATTCTCCAGCTGCTTGCAGTGGTGGTCCCCACGCTCGAGAAGCTGCAGAAGGAAGGCGAACTGGGCCGGCGCAAGATCACGCAGTGGACGCGGTACCTGACCATCATCCTCGGTGTGATCCAGTCGTTCGGCATCGCCATCGGCCTCATGGAGTCGCAGGGCGGCTTCGTTCTGAACCCCGGCATCGGCTTCATACTGATGACCGTGCTCACGCTCACCGCGGGAACGACCTTCATCATGTGGCTGGGCGAGCAGATCACCGAGCGGGGCATCGGAAATGGCATGTCGCTGCTCATCTTCGCCGGCATCGTGGTGGGCCTGCCGAACGCAATTCAGCAGATCTATACCAATACCTTCGTCACGCGGCAGTGGACCGCGCTGCACATCATCATCATTCTGGCCTTCATGATCGCGGTGGTCGCCTTCATCGTGCTGGTCGAGCGCGGCGAGCGGCGCATCCCGGTGCAGTATGCGAAGCGCATCGTCGGACGCAGAATGATGGGCGGCCAGTCCACGCACCTCCCGCTCAAGGTGAACGCGGGCGGCGTCATCCCGGTGATTTTTGCATCCTCGCTGCTGGCCTTTCCGCAGACCTTCATGCAGATCCCGTGGATCAAAGCGAACCCGTTCCTCAGCAGCATGTTCAACAGCTTCGGCGGAGCCCAGCCGCTCTACTACCTGCTGTTCGTCGTGCTCATCATGTTCTTCTGCTTCTTCTACGTATCCATCATCTTCAACCCCAACGAAGCGGCGGATAACATGCGCAAGTACGGCGGCTTCATTCCGGGTATCCGGCCGGGGCGGAACACCGCCGAGTACATGAACAAGATCCTGACCCGCATCACCGTGGTCGGGGGCTTGTATCTTTCGGTTCTTGCACTGATTCCGCAGATCATGATCGCGGGTATCAAGCTGCAGCGCCTGCCGCTGGTGGGCAACTTTATCGACCAGTATTTCCCGCGCTGGCTGCTGGACGGCCTGGGAGTCAACTTCTATTTCGGCGGCACTTCGCTGCTGATCGTGGTGGGCGTTGCCATGGACACCATGAACCAGGTGGAGGCCCAGCTCATCATGCGCCACTACGAAGGCTTCACGCCGCGCTCCGGCCGCATCCGGGGCCGCAGGAGCTCCAGCGCGTAGACCATGGCGCCCAAACGAGTTACAATGGAAGAACGCCCATCTCCCACTGGGGTGGGGGTGTGCCTCCATCCTGAAAGGGACCAATGCTCCGGGACCGGTCTTCCATAGCCGCGCGTGCTGATCAGGAACGCATGATTGTGCGCAAGAGCTCGACGGAACTGGAGCGGATGCGCCGCAGCGGGCTGCTGGTGTACGAGATCCTGCATAAGCTGGCCGAGATGGCCGTGGAGGGCGTCACCACGCAGGACCTTGAAGTGGCGGCGGAGAAAATGATCCGGGACGCGGGCGCGAAGCCGGCGTTCAAGAATTATTACGTGCCGGCCGCGGCGGCCCGGTACCCGTATGTGCTGTGCACCTCGGTGAACGAGGAGATCGTGCATGGGATGCCGTCGGCGAAGCGCAGGCTGAAAGCGGGCGATATCGTTTCCATCGACACCGGAGTTCAGTTGGACGGCTATTTCGGTGATTCAGCAGTTACCGTGCCGATTGGCAGCGTCAGTGAGGAAACGAAGCGGCTGCTGAAGGTGACTGAGGAGTCGCTGGAGCTGGCCATCGCCGAGGCAAAGCCGGGCAGCCGGTTGTTCGATGTTTCCGGCGCCGTTCAGAGACACGTGGAATCGAACGGGTTCTCGATCGTGCGCGAGTTCGTGGGGCACGGGATCGGCACGCAGCTCCATGAGGAGCCGCAGATTCCGAACTATGTCGACCGGCGCAGCCCCAATCCGCGGCTGAAGGAAGGCATGGTGCTGGCCATCGAGCCGATGGTCAACGCCGGCGGCGCGGATAGCCGGGTGCTCGGCGATCGGTTTACCGCGGTGACGAAGGATGGCAGCTATTCCGCCCATTTCGAGCACTGCGTGGCCATAACAGAAAACGGTCCGTGGGTGCTGACCCGGCCGTGAGCGAGCCCGCGACAGTGGAGGCGGAGGTAGTTGAGCTTCTGCCGAGCGCTGTCGTGCGGGTGCGGCTGGAGAATCAGGACCTGGTTCTGGCCCACGCCGCCGGGGCGGCGAAGGTGAATTTTATCCGGGTTCGTCCCGGAGACCGGGTGCAGGTGGAAATCTCGCCGCATGACCGGACCAGAGGCAGAATCATCAGGTTGTTGAAGTGAGGGCGAAAGCATGAAAGTACGGGCTTCAGTGAAGAAAGTCTGCGATAAGTGCAAGATCATCCACCGCCACGGCGTGGTGCGCGTGGACTGCGTTAACCCCAAGCACAAGCAGAGGCAGGGATAGGAGTCGGATTATGGCGCGCATTGCTGGCATCGATCTGCCGAACCGCAAGCGAGTGGAGATCGGCCTGACTTACATCTATGGCATCGGGCGGACGCGGGCGAATTCGCTGCTGCACCGGGCCGGCATCGACCCCGATCGCAAGGTCTCGGATCTGCACGAAGACGAAGTGAACCGTCTTCGTACGCTCATCGAGAACGAAGGCGCCATCGAGGGCGACCTGCGCAAGGAATACTCGATGAACATCAAGCGGCTCATCGAAATGGGTTCCTATCGCGGTCTGCGCCACCGCCGCAGCCTTCCGGTTCGCGGGCAGCGCACGCACACCAACGCACGCACGCGCAAGGGACCGCGGCGCGGCACCATCGCCAACAAGAAGAAGGCGACGGCGAAAACGTAATCATCGGATAAGGACGAAAAAAGCCAATGGCGAAAGCGTCGCAGAAAACAGCAGGCAAGAAAAAGACCTTCAAAAAGAAGGAAAAGAAGAACGTGCCCGTGGGCCTGGTGCACATCCAGGCCTCGTTCAACAACACCATCATCACCATCACCGATCAGGCGGGCAATGTGCTGGCCTGGTCCAGTTCCGGCTCGCTGGGATTCCGCGGCTCGCGCAAGGGCACGCCGTTCGCCGCGCAGCAGGCCTCCCTCACCGCGGCCAACAAGGCTCGGGAGTACGGGCTGCGCACCGTGGAGGTTCGCGTCGCCGGGCCCGGTTCGGGCCGCGAGTCGGCCGTTCGCGCGCTCTCTACTGCGGGGATTGAAGTCCGGTCGATCAAGGATCGCACGCCCATTCCCCATAACGGCTGCCGGCCGCCCAAGCGCCGCCGGGTTTGAGTTTTGTCGGGCCGCCTCGCGCGGCCCGATTGGTAAGCAGGACGAAGGCTCTCCGGAGCCGTAAACTGCACCTTATCAGTCAGGAGAAAGGTAATTAATGGCGAGATACAGTGGCCCCGTTTGCCGGATTTGCCGGCGTGAGGGCATGAAGTTATTCCTGAAAGGCGAGCGCTGCCACACCGAAAAGTGCGCCATCGAGCGCCGGAATTTCCAGCCGGGACAGCACGGAAAAGACCGCAAGCCGAAGCTCGTGGGTTACGGCCTCCAGCTTCGCGAAAAGCAGAAGGCCCGCCGCTACTACGGTCTGCTGGAGACCCAGTTCCGCAACCTGTTCGAGAAGGCCGCCAACATGAAGGGCATCACCGGCGAGCAGATGCTGAACATGCTGGAGCGCCGTCTGGACAATACCGTGTACCGCATGGGCTTCGGCTCCAGCCGCGCTCAGGCGCGCCAGATCGTGCGCCACGGCCACATCAATGTGAACGGCCGCAAGGTCAATATTCCTTCCTTTCAGGTCAAGCCGGGCGACCTCATCGAAGTCCGCGAAAAGAGCCGCGAAAACGCGACCATCCTTTCGGCCCGCGACGCCACCGCGCACGCGCCTTCGCCGAACTGGCTGGAGGTCGATCGCGACGGTCTGAAGGCCCGCGTTCTCCAGCAGCCCAAGCGCGAAGAACTGGTCCAGATTCAGTTGAACGAGCAGCTCATCGTCGAGTTGTACTCCAAGTAAGTTGGTTCAGGCCGCTGCAAGCGCGGCCATAGGTTAGTCAGAGAAAGCTAAAGAGATCACTATGTTCAAGGGATTCCAAAAGCCGAAACGACTCGTTGCCAATACCGAGACGCTCACCGAGCGCTACGGAATGTTCACGGCCCAGCCTTTCGAACGCGGGTTCGGTTCCACCATCGGCACCGGACTCCGCCGCGTCCTGCTCAGCTCCATTGAGGGCGCGGCCATTACCGCCGTTCGCATCGAAGCCAGCAGCGGGCTCGTCGCTCACGAGTTCAGCCCCATTCCGGGAGTGGTGGAGGATGCCACCGACATCATCCTCAATCTCAAGCAGGTGCCGTTCAAGATGATCGGCGAAGGCACCCGCATCGCACGCCTCGTGGTGGATCAGCCGGGCGAGGTTCTCAGCGGCCAGATCGAAACCGATGCCGACGTCGAGGTGCTCGACCGCAACATGCACATCGCCACCGTCGGCGAGGGCGGCCGTATCAGCATCGAGATGCGCCTGAAGAGCGGTCGCGGTTACGTCGCGGCCGACCGCAACTATGACGAGGACCTGCCGCTGGGCTACATCCCCATCGACTCCGTCCACTCCCCCGTGCGCAAGGTCAACTTCGGCGTGGAGGCTTCGCGTCTCGGCCAGATGACCGACTACGACAAGCTCACCATCGAGGTCTGGACCAACGGCGCCATCTCGCCGCAGGATTCCATCGGCCAGGCGGCCAAGCTGCTCAAGGACCACATGGCCATCTTCATCAACTTCGAGGAGGTGCCGGAGGCCGCCGAAGAGCCCAGCGAGCGCGGCCTGGGCGCCATGAACGAAGTGCTGAACCGCTCCGTCGAAGAGCTGGAGCTCAGCGTTCGTTCCTACAACTGCCTGAAGAACGCCAATATTCAGACCATCGGCGACCTGGTGCAGAAGACCGAGGCGGAGATGCTCCGCACCAAGAACTTCGGCCGCAAGTCTCTGAACGAAATCAAGGAAATCCTTGGCAATCTGGGCCTGAGCTTCGGCATGAAGTTCGATGCTCAGGGCCGGCTCGTCGCCCCGGTCGGCGGTCCGCAGTATCCGCCGGCTCCGATGGACGACGAGGGCGACTTCGGCGAGGTCCAGGAGTAGCCAATGCGGCACAAGGTTGGCGGTTATAAGCTGCAGCGCAACGTGAGCGCCCGCCGCGCTCTGTTGCGCAGCCTCGTGACCAGCGTCATCGAGGAAGAGCGCGTGGTCACCACCGTGACCAAAGCCAAGGCTGCAAAGCCGCTGGTGGATCGCATGATCACCCTGGCCAAGCAGGACTCGCTGCACGCGCGGCGTCAGGCGGCTTCGTTCCTGATGACCCCGGCCTCGGTGAAGAAACTCTTCGACAAGCTGGGAACGCGTTTCGGCCAGCGCAACGGCGGCTATTCGCGGGTGGTTCGCCTCGGCTGGCGCAAGGGCGACGGCGCCGAGCAGGTCATGCTCGAACTGGTCGGGTCCGAACTGGTCAAGCGCGCGGCGGAGCGCGCCAAACGCCGTGAAGAGCGGCTGAAAAAGATTCAGGAAGGCCGCGAAGAGGAAGAAGAGTCGTAGCGCCGCCCGCCGGTTATCTTAACCGGCAGGCCCGCTTTGCGCCCTCCGCGTTCCAACCCCCGTTGGATACGAGGCTGTCGCCGCGGGTGCGTCCGCCTCGTGCCGCCGCTTTCATCCGACATCGATCGATTTTACGGTCTGCTGCGATATTATCGAACCGTTGTCGAATAAGGGTTTCGTGCCTGGGTTCGCCGTGGCGACATTTGCCAGCCTCGCGGCGGGTCAGTATCTGGTCTCGATCCGTTCGGCCACGCTCTCGTTTATATACGGCGACGTGTTCGTGTCGCGTCGCGCGAGCACGGGGCCAGGCCCGCCCGTCTTCAATCCAACGCGCCCGCTGGAGCTTCGATCAGGCGATCAGATCGAAACCCGCGTCGGAGTTGCGGAAATCCTGTTAGGGCCCGGCGCTAACGTGCGGCTGGGCGGCGATACTCGGATTAAATTGCAGTCTGCCGATTTCGCCGATACGCGCCTCAATGTGATCGCGGGATCGGCCATCCTCGAGTATGCCGAATATAATCCAGCGCGGCGCATTTCGGTTATTGTCGGGCCAGTTGAAGCGGTGCTGCTGGCCGAGGGCGTGTACCGGTTCGACGCCAGCGCCGACTGGGTGCGCGTATACCTCGGCCGCGCACAGATCGCTCGCGGCGGACAAACACTGGTGCTGAAATCGGGCGCCCAAACTCGCGTCAGATTTGGCCCCCTTGCCGCTTGGACCTTCCGGCCGGACTTCGATGAGCCCCTGTTCTTCTGGGCTTCGAATCGCTCGAATGAATTCGCGGCGGCCAACTGCAATGTGGGCAGCGCGTCTCACCTCGGTCAGCGGAAGTGCCGGCAGTTCATAGGTCCATTCCAACGCCTCACGCGTCCCTGGCGTAGGCCCTGACTTCGAGCGGCGCCGAATACGTCAGCCACCGTGCGGGGCGCCTTCAGAATAGGATCGTGCGCGCGGCCGAACATACCCGATCATCGTGGGTTGATGCTGACGGGAGTCCGGCCACCTCGGCAGGGAAGGCCTGACGTGCTCGAGTTCTCTCCCGCGCCACACATTTGTACTGCCGATGTTGTAGCTGTGATTTGCAGTTTGGGGCTGCGCCTTCAGCAGTAGCAGCCTCACAGTCAACCGGCCGGCTTCCGTGCTCGCCTTTCTTTGTAAGAGATCCTCCGGCCTTTTTTCGCTTCTTCGTTTCCAAATGCCAGTCCCGCGCGCTCCTTCAGCCATTGCCTCCCCTTCGGCTCGCCGCTGAATCGTTCTCCCATCCAGTCCTGCGGCCGCACACGAACCATCAATGCTGCGCGCGACGCGCAAAAATGGTACTTTTGAGGACATAAAGAGTGGAGCCTGGGATTGAAACCCCGCCCG
>Ga0070739_10009036_pt1 | contig 10019 bp, 10 predicted proteins | sample Coa_R1_7_FD_66445 | JGI IMG/M metagenome (GOLD analysis project Ga0070739, IMG submission 66445) | Surface soil microbial communities from Centralia Pennsylvania, which are recovering from an underground coalmine fire - Coalmine... | ecosystem: Environmental > Terrestrial > Soil > Unclassified ...
GCGTGAGCGGAGTCGACCCATTGAAGAGCTGATGGCCGAAGCGCGTTCGCTGGTCGCAAAAGGGGCCAAGGAACTCACGCTGCTTGGGCAGACCGTGGAAGCCTATGGACTGGACCTGCCAGACAAGCCCGATCTTGCAGACTTGATGACCAGCCTGAGTGAGATTGATGGTCTAGAGCGTATTCGTTTTATGACTTCCTATCCACGTCATATGACTGACAGCATGATCGAGCGTATGGCTCATTTGCCCAAGGTCTGTGAACATGTCAATATTCCTGTGCAAGCAGGTGACGATAATGTATTGAAGCGCATGAAGCGTGGCTATACACTCGGCGAGTATTGTGACCGTATTGAGCGCATTCGTGAGCTGTGGCCGCGTGCTTCGCTCTCGACCGATGTGATTGTCGGCTTCTGTGGAGAAACCGAGGAAGAGTTCAGGCATACGCTCGACCTGCTTGAGAAAATTCGTTTTGATGTAGTCCATGTGGCCGCGTACTCGGTGCGACCAGGGACGATTGCTGCTCGTTGGGAAGATGATGTGCCGCTGGTGGAGAAGAAACGCCGCTTGCACGCGGTAGAGGAATTGCAGGCGGATATAGCGCTTATGCTGAATCAGCAGCATATTGGCAATATAGAAGAAATTCTGGTAGAAGATACGAACGTGACGCATGGGCGGCAGCAGTGGAAGGGACGTAATCGTGCTAATAAATGGGTGTTCTTTCCCCAACCTGATGAGGCAGAGGCAAGTGACCTCAGTACGATTCGACCAGGTAATCTGGTCAAGGTGCGTATAGAACGTGCAACAGCCTGGTCCTTGCAGGGTTGCGCTGTTGCTGTATAATAGACAAACTACGCATCTGCTGTGAGGAGGTATTGAATGATGCAAGCACAATCGGCTGAAGAAAAACAACGTCTGAAAAAGCAATGGACGGATCTCGCTGTACGACAAGCCCAGGAGGGGCTGTGGGAAGAAGCAGTCACAACCAATAGGAGTATTTTGGGCCTCTTTCCCCAGGAGCCTGATGCCTACAATCGTCTTGGCAAGGCCTATAGCGAGCTAGGGCAATATGCAGAAGCCCGACAGGCGTACGCGCAAACATTGAAATACAGTCCCAATAACGCCATTGCAAAAAAGAATCTCGACAGACTTGCTTTACTGCAAGAGACATCCGTGCAAACGCACACCAGCGTCGAGCGTATCGATCCACGCCTCTTTATTGAGGAAACGGGGAAGACGGGCATGACCGAGTTGATCAATCTTGCACCAGCTTCCGTTCTGGCAAAAGTGGGCGTTGGTGACAAAGTACAACTGTATGTAAGTGGTCACACGCTCCTGGTCCGCAATCCTGCTGGAGAAGACATTGGGCGTATTGAGCCGCGTCTGGCCAATCGTCTGATTAACTTCATGGAGGCTGGTAATCGTTATGCCGCGGCCATCCTCTCAATGGAGAATGGACATGTCCGTCTCATTATTCGCGAGGAGTATCAGCATCCAAGCATGTTCGGCAAGGTGAGCTTCCCAGCACAAGGAGGTGGGGAGATGGTGCGAGCGTACATCAAGGATAGTATGCTGCGCTATGACCGTGAAGATGAAGATGAACTGGGTAACGATGACGAGTACTATGACGGCGGTGACGAAGCCGACGACATGACTGAAGTCGATTTTGAAGGAAACCTTGAAAGCGAAGAATAAACTCAACAAAATTTAGTGAAAGGCAGTACTCGACCATGAACAAAACAAAAAAGGTTGCCTGGCATAAGCATCTTGTAAAGGCAAAGAAGGCAAAAGAGAAACAGCGTCAGGCACAAAAGGCCAACCTTGCTGCCGCACCGACAGCGACGCGGCGCTAAATGCTATACGTTTTTTATGTGTGATGGAGCATGAGCAGTTTACCTCCCTCGGCCTCATCCGCTACGGTCCGTAATATTCTCTCACTGCTTGCCTCACGGGATGCGCAACTGGTGGCAGGTATGGGAGGGCTAGAACGGCGGGTGACATGGGCATGCCGCATGCGGGTGCGTCTGCCAGCCTTCGAAAGCATACAGGGGGGTGAATTTGCTCTGCTCACCCTGATGCAGCTCCGTCGCCTGAATGAGACGCTTCCCCACCTGCTCAAAAGCCTTCATCAAGCAGGCGTTGCAGCGGTTGCTGTGGCAGCGCCATCGATAGAGGCTTTAGGCGATGAAGCCAGAACAATTGCTGATCATCTCCATCTGCCACTTATTTTACTTCCCGCCTCCATTTTCCTTGAAGAGATTGAACGAGAAGTTATTACCTTTGTCGTCAATTTTCGTGGCGAAATAGAGCGGCAAGCACGCGAGGTTGCCCAGCAACTGATGCAATTGAGCGTGCATGGTGCAGGCATAAAGGGTATCTGCGAACACCTTGCCCATAGTCGGGGGAAGTGGGTCATTGTGCAAGATGCTGAGGAGCAGGTGCGCTTTCAGGCTGCCCCTCCACAAGCTGATGTCTTGTACCTTCCTATGCCGCTTACTGATGAGGCATTGAGGCAACAAGGGCTGATGCGTGTTGTCGAACCTATTTTGATTCGCCATGAGGTTGTCGGCTATCTCTCAGTAGTGGGCCATGAGAGCGACTTCGACTACCTGGAGCGCATCGTGCTGGGTCAGGTAACTCCCATCCTGGCATTAGAGTTTGCCCGGGAACGTGAGCGGAGCGAGGTAGAGAGCCGATATCAGATAGAGGCATTCACCGATGTCATCCAAGGGCATTACCAGCATCCCGAGGAGATGCTGGCGCGTGTACGCATGCTTGGGTATGATCTCACAGCTCCACAGGTGGTCGTGATTTTTGAAAGCGCTTCCTCCGATGCTGACATCCCTTCTGAACCTGCTTTGGCACCGTGGAATCGGCGCATTCGTGATGAGTTGCTACGAACATGGCCTGGCTGCTGGGTCATGAGCGAGTCGCGACGAATTGTTGCTCTGCTTCCTCTTGTAGCGCAGAACGGCAATGGAGACGATGAACGTGATGGCGAAGCTAGCATTTTTTCACGTATAGAGCGCGTTCACGCTCGTGTGCAAGCAAACAAAGGCAACAGTCCGCGTTTCCCCCCCTACTCGTGTGGCATTGGACGGGTGGCAAAAAACTTACAGAGTATTCCACAATCGTTTCGCGAGGCACAGCAGGCGCTCGAGATTGGACGGCAACTCTTTGGTGAGGATAGGCTGCACTCGTTTGCGCGTCTAGGCGTCTATCGCCTCCTCTTCTATCTTGATGGACAGAGCGAACTGACCGATTTCTACCAGGAGACGCTTGGCCCATTACTGCATCACGACGCACGCAATGATGGGACCCTCATCGAAACGTTGGAGGGCTTCTTTCGCTGCAATGGCAATCTCAGCGAAACGGCGCGTACGATGCATCTTCATCGCAACTCGTTACTCTATCGTCTAGGGCGTATAGAAGAGCTGTTAGGACGCTCGCTGGAAGACCCAGAGTTGCGTCTCTCTCTCCAGATCGCACTGAAAATACACCACGTGCGAAAACGCCTGGAATAGCTTCGTCTTGCTGGTTAGAACTTCATCTTTTGCTCTGCAAGCTGTCTGGCAAGCCGTGTAAAGTCGTGTGCGACACGGCTCATAGGGTCATATTCATAGACAGTTTGTCTGAGGGATTGAGCTCGGCTCACAGTGGCGTCCGTGCGTATCGGATGGCTCACCATCGTACCATACTGTTGTCGCAGCGTTGGGAGATATTGGACATTCATCGAGTAGCGCAGATCAAATTTGTAGGGTACGATGCCAGCAATAATGAGATCATGGTGATATTCGCTCATCTTAACCGCCAGCTTAGTAAACAGCGTTTGCAATCCTTGCATGGAGAATGCGGTAAGTTCGCATGGGATAAGCACTTCTTCACTAGCCAACAGCCCGGCTTCGGTAATGTTGGTATAAGACGGTGGATGGTCAAAGAAAATGTAATCCAGCTGTGTAAGCTGTTGTGTCGCGTGATCAAGGAGGTGCTTGTGGGTCTTATCGACGTAAGGAAGGGCTGTATCAAGCTCATTATCTGACGGCACGATAAAGAGGCGGTCTCTCGCCTTCTGTACGGCTGCGGTGAGTAGAGCCTCTCGCTTGAGAACGTGGGTCAATGTTGGGGGTCTCACATTGGCCAAGAGTGTGCTCGTATTGGCTTGGAAGTCACAATCAATGAGGAGAACGGTTGAACCGAGCCGCACGAGTGCATGGGCCAGATTTGTAGCCAGGGAGCTTTTGCCGACTCCCCCCTTAAAGTTGAGAACACTAATACGACGTGTCACCTGATTTGCCTCTAGGAGAATATCTAACCATCTCAGTGACTGAACTACAGGGGACGAAATCATAAGCGCTTCAGTAGTTACAACGGTTGGACGACTAGGTGGTAAAACGGTCACGCCATGAAATGACTTAAAGTACTAGCCTGGTAGGGATGAATACTATCTCTCCACTGTCGTGAAATGTACCATAATGGCACATCGTCGCTCGCGAAACGAAACACTCAGTGCAGAGATCAGTCAGAGTTGAAGATGAAGACTTTCCCTCCGGCAGCTTTCAGTAAGCGATCTCGAATAGCCAACCCAAGTCCCTCTTGCGCAAAGCTGCGGCAGAGGATGATTTGTACCCCGGCCTCTTCAAGTGTGCGCAAGCCGGCAAAGAGACGGGAAGCCACCTGTTGGGGAACAGATGCTGAGCCAACTGTATAGATACGAGCGCCACTCTCCTGAAATGAGGCCACGTCTTCGTCTGCTATCAGGACACCCACAGTTTCTCCTTGTGCTCGGCGTCGCTGCACCTCAGCAAGCATGGCAGTCCGCATGGCTTTTGGCGAACCATCAAAGAGGAATGTAGGTACTCTAGGAGCATAGTGAACGAGCAATTGGCCTGGTGAGGCTTGAGCAGTATCCCGGTGAAGAGATTGCTGTTGTGGGAGTTGTACCTCTGGTAACACGGCGCGTAACGCTTCTAGACTAACGCCTCCTGGACGCAGAATAGTCGGGACTGCCGCGCAGAGGTTGAGTACCGTTGATTCTACTCCCACCTCACAAGGCCCACCATCCAGAATAAGTGGTACGCGCCCATCCAGGTCGGCCAGAACATGCTGTGCCGTCGTAGGACTGACATGCATGAAACGATTCGCGCTTGGTGCAGCAATAGGGAGATCGGCAGCACGAATAAGTGCAAGAGCGACGGGATGGCGAGGCATGCGTACTGCAACCGTTGATAATCCTGCTGTGACCAGTTTTGGCACTCGTGAACTTGCTGGCAGAATCAACGTCAACGGGCCAGGCCAGAATGTCTGAGCGAGTTGTATTGCCTGCGGAGGAATGTCTGTTACGAGCCTCTCCAGTGTACTTTGATCAGCAATATGGACAATGAGAGGATCGCTAAAAGGACGCCCCTTTGCAGCGAAGATACGCTCTACTGCATCTGGCTGTAGGGCATTAGCTCCCAGGCCGTAGACGGTTTCGGTAGGGAAAACGACCAGTTCGCCAGCGCGTAACAAAGCTGCGGCATGTTCAATAAGAAAGGATTCAGGAGAAGTAGGGTTGATACGAATGATATCGGTATGTTTCTGTCGCATATAGCTTATGACTTTCTATGTACATGTGAGATATGGCACGAGTATAGCATGCCTCGCAACATGTGAGAAGACATAGTGGATGAGGATACCTGTTGCAGCGCCATGCCTCACCGTGCTATACTTTGCCTAATCTTATCAATGTCCTGAAGTACAAAAGAAAAGCTTGGTTATGCGTCAAAATAGATTTCTTGCTAGTGACCCGACAAGTAAACCCCGTCTTATAGGAGTACTAGGAATTATTGCCTCAACTCTTCTTTTTCTCAGCATCGCTATCTATGGGTTTACTCAGCGTCAGAGCATTCTTCCTACTACAGGTATCACTATTCCTGGTTTGCCTACTCAGCCACTTGTAACCTGTACGACGCCACAGCATACGCTTGGTGATACTTCAGGCTCTATTATTTCAGCTGGGCAGAGGCGTACATTCTTAGTTCACTTGCCGTCAGGCTACGGAGTGCAACCGGAGCCGCTGGTTATTCTTTATCATGGCTATAGCTGGACTTCGCAGATTATGGAGCATAATAGTACGATGGCGACAGAGTCAGACCGTGCAGGGTTTGTCCTTGTCTTCCCACAGGGTGTCGATTCGCCGCCATCCTGGAACGCTGGGGTGGGAACGGGAGATGCAGACGATATCCAGTTTACGCGGGATCTGCTCAGCTATCTTGAAAAGAATTACTGCGTGGATAGGCATCGCGTCTATCTCTCAGGTTTTTCGCTTGGTGGAGGCATGGCCTATCGTTTAGCCTGCACCCTCACCGATCAAATTGCTGCTATAGCCACTGTGTCCGGTGCCTATTATCCTCTCCCAGAAGGTTGCCATCCCTCTCGTCCTCTCCCTGTGATGGAGATTCATGGTGCCGCTGATCCACTAGCTCCCTATGCAGGTAATCCTGACGTAGGAATGGCAGGTGTGCAGAATTACTTGAACGGCTGGCTTGAACGTGATCAGTGTGATACAACTTCGCAGGTGTTCTTCCAGCAGGGTGATGTGACCGGAATACAGTGGACGCACTGTGCTCCTGGTGTCGCTGTAGTGCATTATCGCGTGAGCGACGGTTTGCATACCTGGCCTGGCACGCCGCATACCACACATGTGATTGATGCAGGTGTGGTGATATGGCAGTTCTTTAGCCACTACTCTCTCTAATCATCATCGATAAAGAATTCCCCAGACAGAGAGCATGATTGGTTAGAAACTACAAAAGGGAGGGCGTTGGCTGTGTTACATTGTGTGCGGTTGCGCAAGTAATCATTAAATATACCTCTGCAGTGTGAGGAGAGTCTTTCGTGTAGTGCCTGCTCATCTATCCAGCGGGGCTGCCCCTCAATGCTACCACGTGGCTCTCCACTGACGGCTTTAGCACGGAAAGCCATAGTAATGGTGCTCATACGGTCAGCCTTATGGCTGACGCATGAGTAACAACCAATCATGTCTCCAACTTCTAAGAGATAACCCGTTTCTTCTAGTGCCTCACGTTTGGCTGCCTGCCGTGGATGTTCTCCCCAGCGCATGAAGCCACCAGGTAAGGTAACGTGGCCGTTGGGAAGTTCGACCACCAGATAACGGTCTTGTTCCTCTACGACGACACTAACACAGCCAAAGGGGGGCAGGTTTCCGCCCATGAGCGCATTGAGGGTGTTGAAGAAGATGCTGACGCATTTCTTGAAGGCATTGTAAAGCACAGTGTATGCTCCATCAAGATGTATCTTTTTATTTCATCTTATTATTATACGTCAGGAAAGCAGAAATAAGCACATAAGCTCATAAAGGATTCATGCCAAATTTTAGCAGATAGATGAGGCAAGAGCTATACCTCACACGCGAGGAATAGCTCTTGCCTCATCTATTCTATTAGCAGATAGTTTAAGTTGGAGGAAACTAGCGACCGCTACGGCTACTAGCCTGAGCACGGCGAATAAGGGCATCGACGGTTACAGCAATCACCAAAACGGCACCTTCAACCATTTCTGACACATCCGTCCCCTGGCTGAGTAGAGCAAGGCCGTTTACCAGGCTACCGATAATGAGCACTCCAAGTACAATAGCCCAGACCGATCCACGACCACCAAAGAGGCTGACACCACCAATCACGGCTGCTGCAATTGCATTGAGCAGCAGAGTTGGATCGATCTGACTGGCTACAGCAGTACCGTGTGAAGCCGCTACAACACCACCTACAGCAGCAAGCGTCGAGGCCAATGTAAAAGCGGCGATGCGTACACCTACGACATTAATACCTGCACGGCGAGCGGCCTCACTATTACCACCGACAGCATAGACGTGACGGCCAAATGCCGTTTTCGTCAAGAGCAACCAGAAGAGGACGATCAAGCCAAAGAGGATGGCGGTCGAATAGGGCACTCCCTGATAGCTCTCAAAGACTGCCACAGCTCCCAAAACAAGTATAGCCGTGATCGCGATCTGAGAAACGAGCCGTGAAAACGACATGGTCCTGAGGCCAGATATCTTGCGTCTCCTATAGTTAAAAATGAGACCGACGGCATAAAGGAGGACAGCTATAACTGGCAGGCCGATGCCAAGATAGTCAGGCAGGAAACTCCGAGGGGTACCCGCAATAGCAAGGATAAAGCGATTGTTGATGATTAGCGTACTCTGTCCAGCCAGCAGATTGAGCAGAAGTCCTGCATATCCAATAGACCCGGCCAGTGTGACAATAAATGCGGGAACACGCAGCACAGCAACCAACAAACCGTTAATCAAGCCAATTACGGCACCTGCGAGCAGCGCAACCAGGATAGCTACCCCCGCAGGGGCTCCTAGACGCTCCGAAAGCACCGCCATGATCACGGAACAAAGCACACTGACTGAAGCTATGGAGAGATCGATCTCACCGAGCAGCAGTACCAGAATGCTTCCGAGTCCAAGTATGCCAATAGTGGCAATCTGACCCACCAGGTTTGAGAGATTCTCCGGCTTCAAAAAAATTCCACCGCTAGCGATGGTGAAGTAGACCACAACGATGACCAGTGTTAACAGAACAGGAATAAAACCAAGATCACCGCGTAGCATCTGTCCCAGCGTGCGGCGTTGCATGTAAGATGGCACTTCTACTGCGGCAGCCCCGGTTGCTTTCCCACCAAAGGCAGCCACCTGGGAGGCTTCCGTTGGCTCAGGAGAATCGTTTTTCTCAATAATGTCGCTCATCGATCATCTCCCTCCTGACGAATCATTACTCTTAGTTGCGCCATCTGGCTCCATCAAATGACCGAATTCCGCTCCAGTGATGGCTGCTACAATCTGTTCAGGTGTGGTGGATTTGATGTCAAATGAGGCCACCTTCCTGCCGAGGCGCAGCACAACCACTCGATCCACAACTTCAAACACATCGGCAAGGTTATGTGAAATAACGACCACAGCCAATCCTTGATCGCGTAGTCGGCGTATCAAGTTCAGCACTTGTCGTGTCTGAGCTACGCCTAGCGCAGCTGTTGGCTCATCCAGCAGAACCACCTGGGCCTTGCGTAAAATGGACTTGGCGACAGCAATAGATTGTCGCTGGCCACCAGAGAGTGTAGCAACAAGCGAGCGTGTTGAGGGAATTTTTACATCGAGGGTCTTCAGTACAGTGAGTGTTTGCTCCTCCATATTAATCTCGTCCAAAGATCGTAGAAAGGAGCGCTCTTCGCGACCCAGAAAGAGGTTGGCGACAACATCCAGGTTATCGCAAAGCGCGAGATCCTGGTAGACGGTCTCGATGCCTAAGTGAGTTGCAACCTGCGGACTGCTGATCGTGACTTTTTGACCATTCACAAAAATTTCGCCCTCGTCAGCAGGTCCAACACCTGCAATGGTTTTAATCAGGGTTGATTTACCAGCGCCATTGTCACCTACCAGACCTACGACTTCGCCAGCATAAACTTCAAAGTCTACATTAGAAAGGGCACGCACGGCACCAAAGGATTTGCCAATGCCGCGCATAAGTAGCCGTGGTTCTCCGCGCTGTGATCGCTCCGGTGGAGACGACATTTTACCAGCAGCAGGAGTAATATTTTCGGCCATCTGGTCCTCCAATCAAGCTTAAGGTGTCAATGTTCCAGCAGAGATAGCCTTTACATTCTAGTATACCATCTCCAATAGAGCATCTCCAATAGTAGAGCATCTCCAATAGGCAAACCGAGAGTAGACCTGGCACCCGCAAGAGAGCGGCGATTTTTCCCGATCACAGCGGTTCCATCAATGCATCTTGCAGGTGCCAGGTCATACTACAAGGCGCTAAGAGTTACAACCTTATGGACAGACTCCATCAGTTCCTGAAGGAAGACCGGCACAGATGTCCGATACTTTCACGAAACCATCGGCAACGACAGTCGATTTAATGTTCGTCTTGTCTACTGCAACTGGCGTCTCAAGAACCGAGGGAATGCTGGCCCCTCCCGTTTGCGGGATGGCCGTTTGCCCATTGATCAGCGA
>Ga0070739_10009037_pt1 | contig 10019 bp, 7 predicted proteins | sample Coa_R1_7_FD_66445 | JGI IMG/M metagenome (GOLD analysis project Ga0070739, IMG submission 66445) | Surface soil microbial communities from Centralia Pennsylvania, which are recovering from an underground coalmine fire - Coalmine... | ecosystem: Environmental > Terrestrial > Soil > Unclassified ...
AGGCCGGACCGCATCGTGGTCGGCATGAATGACCGGCGCGGACGGCTGCCCGTTCATGAGCTTCTCGACCTCCGCTTCGGCGGGATCGCCATCGAGGAAGCACAGCGCACCTACGAGACGGTGTTCGGCCGCGTTTGCGTACGCGAAGTGCGGCCATCGCAGCTCATCTTCACGCCGGAACTGGGGCCCCGGCGCAGCGGCCTGATCATGCAGCGCGTCTATTCGACAATCATCGGCGCGGTGCTCAGCATTGTGCTCCTGCCGTTCTTTCCGGTGATCGCGCTGATCATCAAGCTGAGCTCCCCCGGGCCCGTTTTATACCGCCAGCAGCGCGTGGGCCTTGACGGAAGAGTATTCACGCTATACAAATTCCGTTCCATGTACCGGGACGCGGAGGCCCGTACGGGCGCCGTATGGGCGACGCGCGACGATCCGCGTATCACCCCTGTTGGCCGTATCCTGCGCAAGCTGCGCATCGACGAGTTGCCGCAGTTCTTCAATGTTGTCCGCGGAGAAATGGCTGTGGTCGGCCCGCGGCCGGAGCGTCCGGAGTTCGTCGCCACCCTGAGTGAGCAGATCCCGTATTACCGGCAGCGCCATTCCGTGCGGCCGGGCATAACCGGCTGGGCGCAGATCAACCACAAATACGGCGACACGTTCGAGGACACAATCCGCAAGCTGGAATACGACCTGTACTACATCAAGAACCTCGCGCCCACGCTGGACCTCTACATCATGCTCCAGACGTTCAAGGTGATGCTGCTGTCGCGCGGATCGCAGTAGCGCACCTGGCGCGCCGCGCTACTCGAAATCGATGGCCCGAACAAGGCCGGCGGTTTTGCCGTCTACCTCGTTGGCAACGTAGTGGACCCGAACTTTGCGCGGCTTTTGCCTGCCGCACGCCAGATCCACGGACGGCCCGCTTTCGCTGTTGATGGCAATCGCACGCGGATCGTCCATCAGGAACCACGTCGTCTTCCCGCCGCTCGCGACGCCCATGCGCGCCGTTTCGCCTGGGCAGGCAAGCTCCACGAACTGACCCTCCACCGTTGGCAGAGGCGGCTCCGCGGCAGTCGCCTCCGTTTCCTCCTCGCTGGCGTCGTCGCGCCGCCGCAGTGCTTTATGGCCTTCGTCGCGCTCAGCGGCCGCGATCTCGGCCTGCGTCACACGAGGCGCGGCCGCTGCCGGCCTCTCCTCCAGCGCGGCAAGCATCTGGTCCAGCTGTTGGTGCTGCGCGCCGTCTTTGGCGTATTGCTTCGCGCGGCCAATCGCCGTCTTGGCTTCGTCTTTCCGGTTTAGCCGGTACTCGGCGTACGCGAGGCCGGAGAAATACGCGAACGCGTTCTCCTGGCTCACGTGCTTCACCTGCTTGAATTCGGTGACTACGCCCGCGTAATTGCTGCTGTCCAGATACGCGAAGCCGAGATAGAAGTGTGCCTCTTCGTAGTCCGGCTTGAGTTCGACGGCTTTGCGCAGCATGGCGGCGCGCTTTTCGTGGTCGCCGCCTGCCTGCAGCGCCGTGGCGTAATGGAAGTACATCTCCGGGCTGGTGGCGTTGAGTTGCGCCGCGCGCTCATAATGCTGCAGGGCTTTGGCCCGGTCCCGCTCTCGCAGGTCGAGATCGCCGAGGCCCGCCTCGGGTTCCCAGCGCTTGGGGTCCTCCTGCGCCAGCTTTTGCAGAAGCTCGCGTCCGGCCGCGGCCTTCTCGACGGACGATGACATGATCTCCGCCATAGCGAACTCCGCGTCCCATGCAGGCATGGTGTCCACGTCCGGGTCCTCCGACCGGGTATCCAGCTTCAGGTCGATCGTGCCCGCGGTGAAGCCGTTGCCGTTGATATATGCAAACAGCTCCTTCTGGATGTCGGAAACGGATTTCCCATACGCCAGTTGCACCGCCCTGGCGAAGTCGTGCTCGCGCACGAGAGTAAGCAGAAAAGCGTCAAATTTCGGGCGGTACGCCGGTTCCCAGAAGAGCATGTGCACCAGCGCCCAGCTTTCGGCATAAAAGATGTTGACCCTGCTGCTCTCGTTGTAAAACGGCGATTTCTCGTCGGCCGATGTAATCAGCTCCAGCGGAGCCAGTCGCGTTTCGCGCAGCGTGCGGATGTGCCCGGCCAGGGGCGCGCCGACCAGCAGTTTCTTCCCGCGCGGCTCGAGCGATGAGTACATGTCGGCCAGCCCTTCGTTGAACCAGAGCGGCACCTTTACGCCGGTATGCCGCAGCAGCAGATGGACATATTCGTGAATCGCCGCCGGATAATCGTCCCGCTCGATACCGCTCATGACGATGTAATCGTGCTGAAAACCCGGCTGGTAGTACGCGGCGGCGAACTCTTTCGCGGCGTACGGCTTGTATTCCTTCTGCGAACGGAAGGCTACGATGCGCACCGGCGTGGTCGGAAGCTGGCGCACCATCAGCTTCGATTGCTCGAAGAACCGGCGCACTGCCTCGAAATAAAGGATGGCTTCACGGCCCCTTTTCTCGCCGGCAGTGGTCAGCAGCTCGAAATTCGTGGAGCGTATGCGCAGCCACTGCGTGGCTGCTGTCGCGGGAAGGCACAACACGGCCGCCGCGAAAAACGCGCGCAATCTCATAAAGCAGGTGTGTTTCGAGTATAACGTGGGAAACACACCTGCGGGAAGGCAACTTACGGATGGGGCGGAGCGGCCATGATGGCCGACAGGGAAATGAAGCTGTCGATGTGGGATGTGCCCCCACGCACCGTGCTCCACATGCCCTGAACCGTCGTCCAGTCAGAGCCGAGCGGGATCTGCGCGATCAACGTGATCGGATGCCGGCCGGAGGACTGCGGCGTCGAGCTGTCGTACGTATATCCGCCCACCGCTACGACCGCGCCGTTGGCCTCGATCGCAAAATTCGTGCCGGGAAAATCGTTTCCTGTCGCATAGCTCATCGGTACACACAAAAAGACGAGGGCGGAGGTCATGAAGTCGTTGGCCGGCGGGACCTGGATGCTCAGGCCGGCCAGCGGCGTCCAGTTCCCCGAACTGGTCTGTTGCGAACTCGTGCTGGACGCATATTGCAGGTTAACCGGCGACCCGGTGTCATAATTCGGTGCGGGTGCATGCATGGAAGCTTTTCTCTCCTGAAGAACAGATTGTCGAGCCAGAATAGTATGCCATGGCTTGCGCGCAGGCATAATGACAAAGTGACGATCCCATCCCCGACTCACGGATTTTATATGTTCCGCGTGTTTATTTCCGCTCCCGGCGATCTGGCCGCCGACCGCGACACCTGCCGCGCCGCCATCGCCGCGGTCAACGAGAAGGATGCCATGCCCTCGAAAATCCTTCTCGTTTCGGTCGGGCTCCCGAACGACGACCAGATCCTCGCCCATCGGGCCGCGGTTGCGGAGAACGTAAGAGCGGCTTCGTATTACGTTCAGATCTTCGAGGACGACTGGGGGCCGCGGAACCTGTTCCGCAAAATGTTCCTGCTGGGTCAGGACTGCCGCGATGACGTGGCCATGCCCATGCGCGACATCGTGGTCTGTCTCAAAGACGCGCCGCGGGAGACCGATCCCGAAATTCTGGAGTTCCGCCGGGAATTGCAGGCCGCCTGCAACGTCCAACTGATAACTTATCGCAATGTATCGGAGCTGAAAGACAAGCTTCACCCGATATTTCGAAGCTGGGTCGCCGTCCTGAGCGCAGAGACCGCGGCGGTGGCAGGCGCGGCTGGCTGACAATCGCGCTAAAGCAGCGGGGCGGGGCGCCACTCCAGGTAGTAATTCAGCTGGTCTTCGCGCACGATCGAAAAGCCCAGCCTCTTGTGGAAGCGCAGCGAGCCGGGGTTGAAGCGGTCCACCACGGACTGAATCGGCAGCTTGAGCTTCTGCGCTTCCTGCTGGACCCGCTGCACCAAAACCGTTCCCAGACCCTTGCTTTGGATACTGGGATGGACGGCAATGTCCACCAGATGGAATCCGTGCTCGACCGGCGCCACCCACAGACGCCCGACCGGCCGCGAGTCAAGCAGCACGACATGGTAACAGGAGTTCGGGAACTGCTGCGTGTACGAAGAGAGCTGCGCCCGGAACTGCATGCGCAGCAGGTGCTCGCGCTGCGCGGCGGTAATGGGGGCGAGCGCGAACAACGGACCCTTGATCGCCACGTATAACTCGTAAAGGAAAGTCTCGTCCTGAGGCAGGGCGGGACGAACGGCCAGGGTGGACATGCGGAAGAGCCGGGGACCGCGAATCCCCGGCTCTCCAGCTTACTACGAGCGCGGCGGGAAAATGCCCTGCAGCGCAATGCAGAAATTCAGGGTCAGGTAAGGCATCATGTTGTTGTGCGGCAGGTTGCCCCCGGCGGGCGCCAGAGCCTGTGGCGCCAGGGTCGCCAGAGGAGAAGTGCCGTTCGAATAGATATTGGTGGCGTTTGAGGACGACAGCACCGCGTTCGCGGGCGCGCCACTATCCGGGCCAATAAAGGTGTCCGCTTCGAGGCCGTGCGTGTGCACCGGGATCTCGGACGTCAGCAGTGTGACGTTATCCGTTCCGCCGTTCTGGCCCAGGTCATACAAGCTGAGACCGGGGCCCTGCCCGAAGCCGATGGGGATGCTGCCCTGCAAATTGGGCAGCGCGAAATTGGATTTGCCGTCGCCGCCATACGTCGTCCCCAGCAGCGAAAATAAGGCCGTGTTCTGCGAAAGCGGCAGAATCTGGCCGTCGCACAAAGCCCAGCCCTTGGGGGCGAAGTTGAAAGGAAAAACGCGGATCTCTGCTACGAATGGGTCGGCCATGCTGATCTCCTTGTCCCTCTAGGTTTGTGACGGGAAGATTCCCTGAAGGGCGATGATCCAGTTCATCACCAGGTAGGGCGATTCATTCGCATGGGGCTGACTTCCGCCGACACTCGTGACGTCGCCGGGGAACATCGCCTTGAGGTTCTGTGGGGGCCCGTAGACCGCCAGGTTGCCCTGCGTGTTCGCCAGATAGTTGTTTGTGGGATCCGTTTGATTCGCGTTCGAGGCGACGCCCTGCAGAAAGTGGATGTGCGTGGGCAACTCGCTGAGGCTCAGCGTGTGCGTTGTCTCTCCGCCTCTTTGGCCGAGCGTGAACCCCTGGCCCATATGCAGGGGGGCGCGACCCTGCAGATTGGGTAACGCGAAATTCTGGCGGCCGTCGCCGCCGTAGGTGGTCCCGAGCAGCGCAAAAATGGCCTGGTTCTGGTTGATCGGCAACAATTGCCCATTGGCGAAGGTCCAGCCTTTGGGCGCCAGGTTGAATGCAACGAGTCTGAGTTCCGACAGGAAAGGTGAGGACAAGTGCCGTTCTCCTTAAGTCTGGCTGGGGAAGATGCCGTACAGCGAAATGATCCAATTCAGGGCCAGATACGGCTGCAGGTTCTCGTGCGGCTGGCTGCCGCCGACCGGTTGGATCGCCTGCGCGTTCATTGGCGTGTTTGCGTTCGGGCTGCCCCCGTCGTATACCGGTGTGGCGGTTACGGCGAGCACCGAGTTCGAAAGCAGATTGGTGTTGCCGTTGTTCCCGGAGCCCATCAAGGTATGCGTGTGCGCGGGAATCTGCTGCGTGCTCAGGGTTACCGTCTCGACGCCGCCCACCTGGGCCAGAGGGAACCCCGGGCCCTGATGAATGGGAACGCGCCCCCGCAGATCGGGCAGCGCAAAGGTCTCCTGCCCATCTCCGCCATACGTCGTCCCCAACAGTTGAAACAGGACGTCGTTTTCCGCGATAGCTACCAGCTGTCCCTGGCAATAAGCCCAGCCGGCGGGCGCGAAATTGAAAGCTACCAAACGGCATTCCCCGACATAGGGACTGCTCATGCATCCTCCTGTGTTTGTGCCGCGTAATTAGTACGGATTGGCCCGTTAAGCCTATCACTGTTCTGAATAACTTGCAAGGATTTTCGCCTTAAAGGCCGGAGAACCCCGTCCGTTGGTCGTCGTTTCGTGGTAGAGTAGGCGAGCGCCAGCTCAGCGAAGAAAAACACTGGAAGTCGTCCTCGAGCGGATGTGTGTGATCGGAGTATGCGCGGCGACGGGAAGAGAGGTTGCGGATGTTGGGCGGAACTCTTGATCGCATCCCAGTGGGGATTGCGGTTCTGTTTGGGCTGTGCGCCGTGGGCCGTACCGTAAGCGCTGGAGTGACCTGCACCCCGGGTTCGGGGACCGTCACCTGCACCGGCGGCGCCGGGGTATCGGTCAATGTCACCGGGAACTCCAATGGGACCGCGCAGGCCGGCACGCCGTTTCCGTCCACCATCGCCGTCAGCGGCGGCGGTTCAGCCGTTACCTCCGTCAGTCTGACGCTCCACGGCTACACCTCTGTCTCCAACCTGGGCTCCAGCCCCGCGCTCACCGGCTCGCGTGACATGGGCCTCCTTTTGGTCGCGCCGGACGGCACCAATTTCGAGCTCATGCGCTGCGTAGGCCTGCCTTCCAACGCCCAGAGCAACATCGACGTCACGCTCCAGGATGGCGCCACACAAATCCCGCCGTGCGGCGGAACCGGCGCGGGCAACTGGACAGCCGGCGGAACCTTTTCGCCGAGTTCGAACACCAGCAACCTGGGTCTTCCGTCCCATCCCGACTATACCCTCGCCGGCGGACCGGCCCTGCAAACCGGCCACTATGGCCCTAACAATGGCTCCGACACGCTCAACTCGGTAAACGGCGTTTTCACCGGCAAGGCGGTAAACGGCAACTGGAGCCTGTATCTGGTCTCCGATGCTCAGAACACCACCAGAGCTACCCATATCAGCTTCAGCAGCTGGGATATAACATTAACCTTCACCGCCGCATCCGTTTCGAGCACCACGACACTCACCCCCAACCCGACCACTGTTTTTACCTCCAGCCCAAATAACACCACTACGCTCACGGCAACAGTGACCGGCAGTGCCGGCACGCCCACGGGCACGGTCACGTTCAAGGACGGAAGTAACAATCTGACCTGTTCCGGCGGAAATCCCGCGCCCCTGAGCGGCGGCACGGCGACGTGCGCAACGTCGGTCTCCAGCGAGGGACTGCACTCGCTTGCAGCCACCTACTCCGGCGATGGTACGTACATTACCAGCAACGGAAGCGCGAACATCTTCGCATACAATCACGCCAGCAATAGCGGGAACACTTACTGTAACAACGGCGCCCTGGGGGGAACCGGATCCGCGCTGAGCCCCTATCCGTCGGTGATCTACGTCGGCGACGGCGCGAACAGCCCTGCGATTGGAAGTAACCAGGTGAACACGGTATCGGTCACGCTCAACAGCTTGTCCACGAATTGTTCCAATTGCGAGCACATGCTGCTCGTGTCGCCTGACGGAACCCACGCCCTCGATTTCTGGGGCGAGCCCGGCGGCGGCGCCACCAGCGGCAATTACACCATTCAGGACGGCGCCGCCGCGTTCCCACAAGCGCCCCCATCGCCCGGCACGTATGCGCCGACATCAAATTTGACGACGGATACGTTCTCCTCCCCCGCGAACCCGGCCCCTCACCCTCCGTCCTCGTTCTCCCTGGCTCAGCCCGCCGGCAGCAAAACGTTTTCCTCGAGTTTCTCCGGCGCGCAGGCCAACGGTGCGTGGTCGCTGTACATCGTCAACAATGGCACGAGCCAGAGCCTCAGCGCGGCCGGTTGGTGTCTGAACATCTCACCCGCGTCCGGCAAGGGTACCAGCGTCACCTTGCAGTCCAGTCCGACGAACGCCAGCAAGGGCAGTTCGGTGCAGTTCACGGCTACGGTCGGCGGAGGCGTGGGCAACACGGGAACGGTAACCTTCACCGAGAACGGCACGCCTTTGACCGGCGCCCCGAACAACGGCGTGGCGATTGTCTCGAACGGCAGCGCGACTATTTCCACATCGTCACTGCCGGAGGGCGACCACACCGTTACCGCCTCTTACCACGACAGTACCAACACGTTTAACGACAGTAACGGCAGCACCACGATGCGCGTGGACGCGGCCACCGCCACGCCGACGCTCAGCAATGGCGCATGGAGCTATTGCAATACCGCCGGCGTCAGCATGGTGGGCACCCAGTTCGTCAACGATATCGGGCCGTTTACTCCCAACCCATCGAACATTTTCGTTACCAACCTGCCGGGGACCATCAATAGCATCAGCCTGACCCTGAAGAACTTCTCGATTACCTCTCCCGGCGATTTGGACTCGCTGCTGGTGGGCCCGAATGGCGCGTCCGCACCCACGGCGGCGCAGACACTGGACTTCTTCTCCGGCGCCGGGGGCAACGGCGGCTCGACGGCGTTTAACCACAACCAGACCTTCACCGACGCCAGCGGGCCCGTGTCGTGCAGCGCCAGCGGGCCTGCGCCCGGCGGTTCCAATGCTCCTACCAGCTGCGTTTCAACTTCGTATACGGCCAGCCCCTTTTACACCCTGCCGGCGAGCTTTCAACACGCCACGACGCAGGGCAATTTCACCTTCAATACCGGGACCTACAACGCGGGGGTGGGCGGCGGCGTCTACGCCAACACCCTTGGCAACGGAACATGGAGCCTGTATTTCAACCAGCTCATCCACCACAGCCTGGACGGCGCCACGGCGTGGTGTATGAATTTCACTGAGAACCCGGTAAGCGCCGGGGTCACCGAAGCCCACGTCGGCTCCGACCCCAATAACCACTTCGTGCAGGGCGAAAACGGCGCCCAGATCACCACCGCGATTCAGAACAACGGGACTGGCCCGACGGGCGATCCGGATCAGAGTGATGCGAACGCAATAACGGTGGTGCATACGCTGCCTTCGGGCGTGTCTTATTCGAGCGTGTCCGGAACGGACTGGGCCTGCACCACGAATCTGCAGACGGTCACCTGCGTCAACCACGACGCCATCCAGCAGGGCAGCAGCTACCCGACGCTGACTCTGACCGTCAACGTGTCGACCACCGCCACGCCGGGGACTTTTAACAACAACCCCACCGTCAGCGGCGGCGGCATCACCAGCACCTCCGGATCGGATTCGATCACCATCGACGCGGCGCCCGACGTCACCGTAACGGCGGGTCACACCGGCACGTTTACGCAGGGCTCGACGGGCGCGATTTCGCTACAGGCGCACAATATAGCGCCCAGCAGCGTCACCACGGGAACCACGACGATTGTCGATACCTTGCCAACCGGCTGGACTCTCGCCAACAACAACAGCACTGCGGACTGGACCTGTGGTTCGGCTGCGAACGTCATCACCTGCACCAGCACAGCCCAGATTTCCGGCGGCAACGATTTCCCGGCACTCTCGCTGACCGTGAACATTCCCACCACGTCGCCGGCGAGCGTGCAGAACAACGCGACCATATCCGGCGGTGGCGAACTGAACACGGCCAACGACAGCTCTCCGGCTGACTCCATCACGGTCATCCAGGTTCCGGCGTCGGTGAACATCACCGCCGGAAACAATCAGAGCGCAACCGTCGGTACGGCGTTCTCGACCGCCCTCACCGTTGTCATCAAAGACGCCGCGAGCGTGACCATCCCCAGCACCTCGGTGACGTTTACCGCGCCTGCCAGCGGCGCCAGCGGAAAATTCAGTAACAGCACCAACACGATTACCGCGAATACGGATTCCAACGGTCAACTCGGCGAAACGTTCACCGCCAACGGCCAGCCCGGCGGACCGTATCAGGTGACGGCGGCTGCCGGAACCGTTTCGGCGAGTTTTAATCTGACCAACACTCTGACCGGCTACGTAGAAACAATTAGTGCCGGTGACGCGCAAAACGCAGCGCCGGCGCAGGCATTCGCGATCCCGCTGCAGGTGAAGGTGCTCAACGGGGCCACCCCCTCCACCAACGCGAACGTGCTGTTCACCATCAACCCCGGATCGAAGGGCGCCAGCGCCACATTCCCCGGCAATGCGACTTCGGTTACGGTGCAGACCGACAGCAGCGGCCTTGCGACCGCGCCGACTCTGACCGCCAACGGCACACGTGGCAATTTCACCGTCACCGCGAGCCTGCAGAGTATCAACGTGGGCTCCATCGGGGACAGCACCAGCCAGACATTCCATCTCAC
>Ga0070739_10009039_pt1 | contig 10017 bp, 4 predicted proteins | sample Coa_R1_7_FD_66445 | JGI IMG/M metagenome (GOLD analysis project Ga0070739, IMG submission 66445) | Surface soil microbial communities from Centralia Pennsylvania, which are recovering from an underground coalmine fire - Coalmine... | ecosystem: Environmental > Terrestrial > Soil > Unclassified ...
GCTGCCGTTAGAGATTGGGCTGTTCTCCGGCCCGAAGTCAAAGTCCTCGGCCTCCCAGGTGAAGTTGTTCGAGTTGAAGGTGTCAAAGTTCACCGTCGTCGCATGGGTTTGCTGGGCGTTGTCGGTGATGCTGACGACCACCGTGTAATTGGTGTTCGGTTGCAGGCCTGAGTAACTCACATTCCAACTGGTTGATGAACCGCTGAAGGACAGGCCCGATGAAATATTCACGCCGTTGAGCGTCACCGTGATGTTTGACGTCGCGATGCCATAGGTCGGGCTGCTTGCGACGAAGGAGAACGTGCTGCTTGGCTGCATAAGGACCGAGCCGTCGGGATAAACATTGTCTATGCGCGGCAAATCGGTGCGGGCGGCAGTCAGCATGTAAAAGTTGATGTTCAGCCCGAAGCTGCCCGGGTCGGTCAAGTCGAGCGCGCGGAAGGTATTGGTTCCCCCCAGCGTCAATTGCGCGTAATTGCCGAACCGGTCCATCAGCGGGATGTAAAGGTATGCGGAATAGCCGCCGGTGGTCGGAATTGAGAACGTGCCCACAGTGCGTGCCACTTGGTTTGTCAAACCCCAACCGGCGACGATCTGCTGCCATGAAGAATGGATGGTGCCGATGTTCGCACCGGAAGCCATGCGGCCATAAACGTTGAACGTGCCCGAAGGCCATGTGCGTGTGTATTCCTGCCAGAAGCCAGGCCCGAGGAAGCCGACGTTGTAATCCAGTGCGTTGGCCTGCGCAAACTGCCGTCGCGCCGCATCGGTGACGATAGTCGTCGCGGTGTAATCATTGGTGCGATAATTAGTGAGACTCCAACCCGCCTGCGAAGTAATGGGGTTGGCCGTGTTGGGACCAGCTTCATCTATCAGCGAATCGCCCACCTGCGCTTCATAACTGTTCGCCGCCACCGTACGCGGAGGGGTCGGCACCGGGTTGTCTATGTAACGTTTGCCGGTTCCATTGGAAATCGGACTAAGCGACGGATTGAAATCAAAGTCTTCCGCTTCGACTTGGAATAATGGGTTCCATGTGTCCATCGTGAGCGTCGCTGTGGTCGTGCCTCCATTATTGTCCCGCACCTGGATGACTGCGTTGTAGGTCTGGTTTGCCTGCAAACCGGTGTAACTGACATTCCAAGTTGAAGGCCCGCCGCTGAACGCCAAACCGGCGGAAACATTCGAACCGTTTAAAGTCACCTGGATGTTGCTCGTCGCAATGGTGGTCGCAGCAGAGCTGGCGGTGAAAGTCAGGCGGTTGGTGAACTCAAACAGGAACTGGCCGTCCGGATAAACGGCGCTGATGATGGGCAGGTTCGTGTTGGCGGGAACAAGCATATAAAAATCGGCATTCGCGCCGCCACCGGTTGTGGCGCGAACAGTGTTCGTTCCGGCGAGATTGACCACGGCAAGCGTGCCATTCTTGAGCAATGGTACCCATTGCCAGGTCGAGAGACTGGCACCCGAAAAGACAAATGAACCCAGGTTTGCCGTCGTCTGCGAATCTGTCCCCCACCCGCTGGTGATCTGGTCAAAATGGATGGTGGAACCACTCGCCGTGGACAACCGGGCAAACACGTTGTAATTGCCCGATGGGAACATCCGCGTGTAATTCTGCCATTCCGCGCTCGACCAGAAGCCCACCATGTGATTCACGATGGCATTACTGTTTGCATCAACAAGCCCGGCAAGCCTGGGTAGTGTCAATTCGCCGGTTGCAGGCGGCGTTTGCGTCCGGTCGCCGAAGCCATCGCTGTAGCGATAATCCGTGGCGGTGCTGTCGCCGGCAGTAGCGCCTTTGTGAGTGTCAATCAATTCCATGCTGTCCAATCCGAAGTAACTGTTCGTATCGGGAGGATTGCCGTCAGTGTAATCGGGATTGGCCAGCCATTGGCCGCCGCCGAAATCGAATTCTTCCGCCTTGATGATGAGATTGCTTGGGCTAAAGGTGTCGAACTTGACCGTGGCCACGCCCGCGAGGCCGAGGGCATCGGTCGCGGTGATCACCGCCAGATTGGTGGTCTGCTGCGGGAGGTTGTTGTAAGTCCCCGTGATATTCGTAGCGGTGCCTGGCGTGCCGTTGGTTGTCAACTGCAGGCCGGATGACACATTCACGCCATTGATCACGAGCGAAATGTTTGTCAGATTAAGCCCGCTGGAAGAGGCGGCATTGAACGTGATCGTATTCGTCGCCTGCATCAATGCAGTCCCATCGGGATATACGCCGGAAATGAGGGGCAGTTTGGGCGCGAGCGATTGACGCACGCTTTCCACGAACGCCAGCGTGTTCGTCGGCACGCCGCTGTAGAAACGGAAGTCGTTTATCCACCCATCAAACCCGCGTGCGTTGGCGGTGGCGTTATGCCTGTTGCCGATGGCCAGGCTGGCGGAAGCACCAAGACTGACGGAGCGACTTGCAGTGGCCGCCGAACCAATTAATTGAGCTGCGGAACCGTCCGTGCCGTAATAGATGGCAGCGTTCGTTCCGTCATACGTCACTGCGAAAAACATCCATCGGTTGGTAGGGAAATTGCCGCTGGGTGAATTGCCGATTACGGTCGAGGTGTCCGTGCCCAATTGGAAGTAAAGCTGATTGGCCTGCTGGAACTTCAACCCAAGACTGTTGGCAGAACCGCCCGAGTCAACGCCGTTCGTTCCCGTGTTCAATATCCAGACACGCGGTCCGATGGTGGACCCACCCAACATCGCCGTTGGCTGCTTGATCCAGATGGTGATGATGAAATTGTTGATCGTCCCGCTGCTGCCAAGCCCGCTGGCAAGCGCCGCATCACCTAGGTCCGCGGCCACAACTCCGTTGCCGGAAGAATTGACGGCCAAGGTGCTGTTGGCAGGCTGGTTGGTCTGGGTGGGGACGATGTCGGAGGTGAAATCCATCGCGCGCAATCCGGTCGCCGCCCCGTTGATGCCGGAGCCAGCCGCGCCATGCAGGTCCACCTGCCCCGTGCCGGCAGCGTTAAACATCTTCAGCGTTGCGTTGGCAATCGCGCCTGTATTGAGGTTGGTGTCGCTGGTTGTCGTGGTGGTGCCTGGCGCATCGCCAAAGACGAAATGCAATTGATTGACCTGGGCTCTCGCCGCAAAACTTCCCAGAATCAACGCAATAAAGGTCAGCATGACTGCATTGATACGGAGCCACGATTTGTTTGAAGGCTGTTCGATGAACAAACAGCCGCGATAGTTTTGATCATGAGTGGGAGGATTCATATAGACGTCAGGTTGGGCGTGGGGTTTTTCCGGAAATGCCAGAAAGCAGAAACGCAGCCTATTACCCTTCTGGTGCTCGCATCGTTCATAATGGAGGGAATTCACCAACATAATAGAAGCTTTGCTGCATTAGAAAAATCCCTCTTTCGAGGGATGGCGCTGGTTCTTTTCCTTAGCGAACGGAAGTCAAAATTTCCGCTCCCGGCTATTCCGTGGATTTTGAAAAGCAAATCGTTTGCGGAGGGTCATGCAGATGGACTCCAACAGCAGTTCCGCGAGAGCACATTGAAGGGCCTCCGGCGCACTTCGTTGAGTTGATGCAGCAGATCGAGGGCCTCCCAACCGGCCATTTTTGGCAGGCGATGTCATAATCACCACCACTGCCCTCCATCGCGCCTCCAACTGCGCGCCCTTGCGCAGATGCTGAGTGGGGACAAATCGAGGACCTAAAGAGATCGCTGCTCGTTGCTACCCTTGGCCATTCATTTTCACTTTCGACCCTGGTGTTCTAGTCACCATTCCTTTCTCGCAATTTCTCGGCGGCAGACGATGCTCGTGACCGCAACGATGCCTCAACGACCTGCTGCAACCAAGGTTCCCTAAGAGCTGTTTTCGCCTGATACGAAAAAACGCGGATCTCGTTTTACCGCGAAAATGTCACTATATCGAATCTTTCCGAACCATCCTTTTTTGTAAGGTAAGAACACACTTACGAAGTCGCCACATTCATGTTCCAAGGCAGCACAGATAGCATCCGTCTTCTCGGTTTGTCCGGGCTGGATTGTGCGGACATCAGAACAGATACAAGCCGCTCGAATTTTGCCCGCAGCAGCTTCTCCACGAAAGGCCTGCGTCATCATTTCGATAAGCTTTTCCGAGGGTGGTTGCTCAGTGCCATCATATGCAGCCTTCATTACAACTTCGCCTTTGGAAGTGATCACCGCCCCGTATGGAAAAAATTCGCCGTGCTTTTTGAGCATCTGCTGTCCAAACGGCAGCATCATATTCATTAATTTTTCCAGTTCGGCGTGGGGCATAAAATCTGTATGTTTAGCGCGTTCCGCCATTTTTGGATTCATCTACCTTTCAGGATTTTCCACAGGATGCCCTTCCCGGCGATTTCGACAAGTCTAAACATTCCCTTTTCCATTCGGCCAATTCTACCTATGCTTTCCTTCGTGTGAACTTGCTTTGATTTTTATGAAAGTGCGACTTTTCCCGATTTTTTCCTTGATGGCGCTGCTCATGGCCGGCGGTTGCGCGACGCAGCGGCCAATCACAAACGTAAGCCAATCCTCGCCACAAACTGCATCATCCCCCTCTTCCGACCGTTGCGCGTTCATCGGCGTGAAGGATTTTTCCAACTTCAAGATAAGCGCCACGACCAACGACGACGTTTGGGTGCTGACCTCGCCGGAATTTTCGCCGCCCATCAATTGGGATGAATTGATCGTTTCGTGGAACCTGCCGCCGGGCGTTTATCTCAAAGCCGAAGCGCGCGCGATTTTTCCCGATCACGCGACCAAATATTACACCATGAGTATGTGGTCGGACGACCCGTCGCAACATCCGCGAGAAAGCGTCAGCGGCCAGCGCGACGACGACGGAACCGTGAGCACCGACACGCTCATCCTCCATCGTCACGGCGGCAAGGTGCAGGTCCGTCTCACGCTCGGCTCGATGATTTCCAAGCAGCGACCCGCGCTCAAATTCCTCGGGCTTTCGTTTTGCGACAGTTCCGCGCAACCGCCTCCGCGCGAGCCGAACCGCGCCGCATGGGGCAAGGTGGTGGACGTTCCCGAACGGCGCCAGGGCGAATACGAAGGCGGGGGCGGATGGTGCAGTCCCACGTCGCTTTCCATGGTGATGGCCTATTGGAGCGATGCGCTGCATCGCCCCGAATTGAACCACACTGTTCCTGAAACGGCCGCGGCCATCAACGACGCCGATCTCGACGGCACGGGCAACTGGCCGTTCAACACCGCTTTCGCCGGCGAATTTCGCGGCATGCGCGCCTATGTGACGCGGTTCGATGACATCTCCGAACTGGAAGACTGGATCGTTGCGGGTGTCGCACCCATCATTTCCGTTTCTTCGTATTTGACGAACAATCGCACGAGCGGGCCGGACAACGGGCATTTGATTGTCTGCTGCGGGTTCACGGAAAACGGCGACATGATCGCCAACGACCCGGGCGTCTCGGTGAAGCGGGCGGTGCGCGCGCGCCGCGTCTATCCGCGCGACCGCGTCATGGCCGCATGGAAAAAATCGAAGAACGCCGTTTATCTCATCTATCCCGAAACCATGAAGCCGCCACAAACACGTCCGGAGCATTGGGATCATTGAAAGCCGGGATTTATCGTGACTGCGCCAATAAAGAGCGGCGAGATTGTAGGAATTTTGTTCGGGATCATCGCGGTCGCATTCGTTTTCGCATCCGCAGTATTCTCGGCCATCTACATGTTCGAGCATCGCGGTGTAAAACGGCGAGTGCTGCCGGCTGTTTCAATCATTGCATTTTTCCTGATCGGATTAGTCCCAGAATCAGGTGGAACCAACTCTATGGCGCATTGGCATCAAGCGGCGGTGCTGCTGGCATGGAGCGTTTGGGCACTCGGTTTATCTTTCTTTTTCTTTAAAGGAGACAAAAGCAGTAGAGGATGGTTTTTGAGAGTGGCTTTTGGGGTAATGGGACTATTTGGTTTGTTTGGCGGCGTTTCAGGACTGGTCGAGAGCTGGGGTCTTTTGCACAGCTTCTGAGATCACTTCATTAAATCATTATTGTCATTACGCATCTTCATTGATTAAATGCCGTCCACATTTTTTTAACCATCAACACTCTACCATCATCCATCAACCCCTTGCATGTTCTCCCACGTCGTCATTTTCTGGACTGATCCTGACAAACCCAATGCCGCCGCTGATTTGATTGCCGGCGCGGAAAAATATTTGCGGCCAATCCACGGCGTTTTGAGCTTTCACGTCGGCAGGATGGCTGGCAGCCATCGGCCGGTCGTGGACCAGAGTTATCAAGTCGCGCTGAACATCATTTTCCCCAGCAAGAAGGCGCAGGACGATTACCAGGTGCATCCGATGCACATCGAATTCGTCGAAAAAGTTTTCAAGCCCAACTGCAAAAGGGTGGTCGTTTACGATTTTGAGTAAGGATGGGAATATTTGGCGTTTCAGAAGAAAATGCAATCAAAGACGGTATTTGGATTTACGCTCGCCCTCACCCCGTCCCTCTCCCCCGGGGAGAGGGTGAACCATTCTGCTCCGCTCGAACCGTGATTTCGTCGCTGGCTTTCGGCGCTCTGGATAAATTGAAAAATGCGGTGATTGAAACAACGATTTCAAATATTTCCTCGACGTAAAAACGCTCTCCCTCTCCTGGGGGAGAGGGACGGGGTGAGGGCGAGCAACTTTCTCGCAAGTAGGCACAGTTTACCGCTTCCAATTCTACTTCGCCGCGGAATTTTGGTTTGTGTTCCCCAAGCGGCGCACTTTCATGTTGCGATAGCGGATGACGGCGTCGTTCACGTCATTGAAAGCGCCGAGGCCAAGGCGGTAATCGTCATTTTTGATGTAAAGCGACCTCGGCTGGGGAGCGGCCTGCAAAACTTGCGCGCCGTTGAGCGATGCGGTTGCCGTGAAATTTTGCAGGGTGAACGTGAATGAGTTGTGGTCGTCTTGCACGTCCGCTTTCCGCGTCACACCGCCTCTCCACCAGCCATGGCCAAAGTTGACAATGCGGTGTTCCGTCTCGTTGTTTTTGATTCGGAAAGAATTCCAAAAATAATCGCCTCTGCGCCCCGGTATGCCCATGACGATGCCGGCTTGAAAAGACTTGTTGGAGGAACGCACGACTTCAAATTCGCCCTTCACTTCGAATTGCGGGCCAACGCGCACACGCGAAAAAAGCAGATGACCTTCGGGACCGGATTCGACTTCCAACGCGCCATCCGGCAGGACGTGTGCCTTGCCGAGGAAGTATTCCCAGTTGGGGTCCTGGTCATCCTTGGGCTGCAGATCAATCCATTCGCCTTTGGCCAGTTTTTGTTCCAGGCCAAGCTCCGCAAGCCGGTGCCGGACGAATTCGTGCGTCCGCGAATCCAAACTTTTATCCTGTTCCAACTGTTGATACATCGCAAGAGCGTCGGCGATGTCGTCGTTGTCGCGCTTGTCCTCGGCACTGCTTACCGTATTGGAGGCGGAGCCGGTGCGCGCGGCGATTTCCTCCGGCAACAGGCTCAAGTCACGGTCCCAATTGTACCAATTTTCCCTGGTGGGTTTCCAATTCATCGCCTGGAGCTGTTCACGGGCCACTTCATAATGTCCCGCGTAATATGCGACGGCCGTATAAGCGGAACGCCAGCCTTTCGAATCTGCTCCTCCTTGCTTGATGTATCCTTCGTACATCCGTTTCATGAGCGGCCAGATGTCCTCGCGGCCATAGAGACGTTCGCCGGGAGGCAAACTGGATTCTTGTTCGATGTCCGAGATGGAATCGAAAAGCATCCGCGGAATGTCGGTATCAAAACGGCCGGTGTTCAACGCCGTTTCGCCAAAAGCGAGCATTGCGTCCTCGCTCCCAAACCAACGCGGGCGCAATCCCCAGCGCATTTGCTGCCATGCGCCGGGATAATCCACCTGCGCGGCGGTCGCGCGGTCAAACCATTGGCGCATCTCGCTGATGCCCGAAGAACCGAGGCTGACATATTCCATGAGCGCGGGCGCAAGGGGCCATTCCGGGTGAAGTTCCCATGCCTGCGTGAGCTTGGTTCGGGCGGTGGCAAGATGGTCGTTAAAGCCCTGCCAGCCTTGGGCGGAAACGGTATTCGCAAAACCGGAACCGCGCGCCTTCCAAGCTTCGTTGATATGATATTCTCCTTCCAGCACCAGTGCCAGCCATTCAAACTTTTTCCCCGCGCGCTGGACGAAGGTGTAAAGCAGGGCCTGATCGGCGTCGAAAAAGCTTTTGCCCCAGCCGTACAATAATGATTCGGCAATCTCCCACTGGTCTTGCGGCAGAAAGCTGCCGTCGGAAAATGCCTTGCGAAATTCCTCGAGCGATTGTTGCTCGAGCTTCATCAAGCGGGAGTGGTCGTACGTTTCGTTGTAAAGCATCCGCAGCGCATAAAATTTCGGGTAGGCGCGATAATTGGAATGCTCGAACGCTGGGACGGCGATTTCCAGCAGGCGTTTTTCTTCGTGAATTTCTCCGCAATTTACCGCGCATATCGTCAGGATCAACGGATCGTCGCAGCCTTCCTTGACCAATTTTCGGCCGAGTTCGACGGACGAGGGCAGGTCCGTTTCGTCACCGCCATAGTTTTCCCAGCGCCATGATTTCAAAAACAGCGCCGCATCGGCGTCCCAGGGTTGGTCGTGCTTGCCGAACTTCGCATAACCCTGCTCCCATTGGCGCACGCGAAATTCCTTTGCGCGCTCGTTGGCATCGCGGGCGGTGAGAGTGTTGGTGGTCCAGGTGACCGGTTTGCTGGCAGCCGTCATGCCGTCTTCTCGCGTGGTCGCCTGCGTCAACTGCTGGCTCACCGTGGCTTGAAAGATTTTGCTCGTGCGAATCGCTGTGTAAACCATCGTCCCGACGAGCATCAAGCCCGCAACGATTGCCAGGGCCCAAATCCATCCGGTGCTCATCCCGCGTTTGACCGGCACAGGCGGCGGCATCGCCTCGGGGCCGTAAGCCAGGAGCAAATCGAGCGGTTGCCAGTTGAATTTGCCCTCGCAACGGACATATTCCGAGCCGGTGAGTTCGCCGCTGGCGCGTTTCTCGCGCAATTCTTCGAGGGTGAACGTGCCCAAATCCCTGCCTTCACGGCGCAATTGATAGTTCATAAGGAAGCAACCTTCGCTGAATTATAAGGGCGTCCACTTTTTGCGGCAAGTTTTGTTGTCCGGGAAGATTTATTTTCGCGGATGAAATTTTTGATGGATGTCGCGCAAACGATTGCTGGCGACGTGCGTGTAAATCTCCGTCGTGCTGATGCTGGCATGCCCGAGCAGTTCCTGAATCACCCTCAAGTCAGCGCCATGCTCCAGCAGATGTGTCGCAAAACTGTGGCGCAACATGTGTGGCGTGAGCTTGCGTGTGATGCCGGCGCGCCGCGCGTAATTGCGGATGCGCAACCACATTGTCACCGCTGCGAACGGCGTGCCGCGCCGCGTCAAAAACAAATTCGCCGTCGAGCGGGGCGTCACCAGCTTCGGCCGTCCCGCTTCGAGATAACGATTGATGGCCTCGACCGCTTTTCGTCCAATCGGCACCACGCGCTCCTTGTTGCCCTTGCCGATGATGTTGATGAACCCTGCGTCGAGGTGAAGCTGCTCCAATCGCACGCCGCGCAATTCGGCAAGGCGCAAACCCGAGGCGTAAGCCAGCTCCAAAATCGCGCGGTCGCAGAGCGATTGCGGCGTTTGCGGCGAGGAGGGCTCGGGCGGTTTCAGCAACTGTTTGATTTCGGCGTCACTTAGGGATTTCGGCAAACGTTTCCAGCGGCGCGGCAACGAAAGATGCTCGGCCATGTTGGCCGCCAGCAATTTTTCATTTTCGGCGAAGCGATAAAACGCGCGCAATGCCGCGATTTCCAGATAGACGCTTTCAGAACTTAGCTTGCGCGCGCTGTTTTCCTCGATATCCAGCGGACGCTGGCGTTCATGCGTCAGGAATGCCATCAGGTGCTTCAGTTCCACCGATTTCCAGTCGGTGATGTTTTGCTTTCGCGCCCATGCGACGAACCGGTGCAGCAATGCGGAATAGGTTTTTTG
>Ga0070739_10009040_pt1 | contig 10015 bp, 10 predicted proteins | sample Coa_R1_7_FD_66445 | JGI IMG/M metagenome (GOLD analysis project Ga0070739, IMG submission 66445) | Surface soil microbial communities from Centralia Pennsylvania, which are recovering from an underground coalmine fire - Coalmine... | ecosystem: Environmental > Terrestrial > Soil > Unclassified ...
CACGAGCGCGGTATTGCCGACATGCCGATCACGCTGTTCGGCATTAGCACGACCGCCATCGTGGCGGCGCTGACGCTGCACAGCATCACCAACGGCGTCGGACGTCCGCTGAACGGCTGGATTTCCGATCACATCGGCCGGGCCAATATGATGGGACTGGCGTTCGGCATTGAAGCCATCTGCATTGCCGCATTCGGCTTCTTCGGCTCTTCGCCGATCTCGTTCGTGATTACCGACGCGCTGGTGTTCTTGTTCTGGGGCGACATTTTCAGCCTGTTTGCTGCCACTGTGGGCGATGCCTTCGGCCGGCAATACGTCACAGTCAATTACGGCATCATGTATACGGCCAAGGGTGCTGCCTCGCTGCTGGTGCCAGTCGGCAACGTGTTGACGCACGCTACCGGCTCTTGGCACGCGGTCTACGCGATCGGCTGCCTGATGAACCTCGTCGCCGCGCTGCTCGGCTTCTTCGTGCTGCGGCCGCTGATCAATGCGCGGCTCAAGGCGCCGGCGGAATTGGCGCGCGAGCAGGCGCCGCTGGGCGGCACGCGGGTGCAGAGCGCCGTTTAGCAGCAACGCAACGGCGCTTGGCAGCCGGCGCGTTGCGGGCGCGCCGGCTGTTTCCTCATTGCGGCGGCGTGTAAATCAAGACTTGTTTGGCGCGGGCCACAATGTTCGGCGGCAAAGCATAAAGCTTGGCGATCAATGCCTGCAGCTCGTCGCCCGCCATAAAGTTGATGTCGAGTTGCATGCCCTTGGCCTCGGCGCTGAGAGCTGGATCATTCATCGTGTCGACAAAGGCTTTGCGCACAGCGGCGACCCGCTCCGCCGGCACCGCGGGTGGCAGAATATAGGGCCGTCCGAACACCGCCTGGCTTTGGATAAGCTCCATCACCTGGCGGTCCTCGTCCGTTTTGGCGAACTGTGCATCAAGCGGCACGCCGAGTGCGTTCAGCTCCGGATGGCCTTTCATGTCGAGCTGGACCAGCACACGCATGCGTTTTTCGCCGGCAAACCAATCCGGATGCATGGTGGGTAGCCCGGTCCAGCCGATGCCACAGGCGCCATTGACCTCGCCGCGCTCGATCGCCAGCGTAATCTCCTTGGAGCCCGCATAGCCGGTCACGACGCGGAATTTAGTGCCCAAGAGATTGTTCAGCATGGCCGGCAGATCGCGCGTCGTGCCGCCCGCGTTGCTGGCGCCGACAATGACAACGTGATGGAAGGTGTCCTGAAAGGTTTTCACGGGCGCATCGCTGCGCACGAAGCAGATGTAAACGTCGCTATTGGCGTTGCCCACGTAACCCAGCTTCTTGGGATCGTGCTGCACGCTGATGTCGCCGATCAATGGATCGAGCAGCGCCCCCGGAAAGACCGCCCCGATCGCGGTGCCGTCCTTTGGCGCCACCGAGTAGATGTAGCCGGCGGCTTTGTTGCTGCCGGCGCCCGGCATGTTCTGCACCACCACTTCCGGGTGACCCGGAATGTGATCGCCGAGATGGCGCGCAACGAGCCGCGCATAGGTGTCGTAGCCGCCCCCGGCCGAGGAGCCGACGATGATGGCCACCTGCTTGCCGCGGTAGAAATCGGCAACCGCATCCTCGGCATGAGCCGACCAAGCCGCGAGTGTCGCCAGCAGACACACGGCGGCGGCCGCCTCCCATGACATCTTTCCGAGCTGCATCGAGGCGACATCCAAAACGTGATGCCCGGCACGGGCCGGGCATCAGGATTTCAAAACAGATTGCCGAGGGCAAGACTAACGACTGCGGCATTGCTGCCGCTGCCCGCCACGCTGCGCGGAGCACCCTCCCCGCGCACTGCGCGCGCCGTCCCCCCCTTCAGAGACGAAAAGGTCAGAGGCGACAGCCCCGCTTTTCGCCGGGAGAACAGCTGAGGTTAGGCGGCCACGGCCGTGAGATTGCCGAAGCGCTTGAGGTTCTCTTTCTGCTTTTCGTTGCGCGGCGGCAGCTTGAAAAGCCGCGCCGCGGTGCCGCCGAGAATATTGTGCTTACCCTTCTCGGACAGGAACGGCAGGTCCCAAATGGTCGACGGCAGATCGAAATCCCAGTGCGGGTAGTCGGAGGCATAGAGCAGCTGGGTTTCCGCATTCATCATCCGGAAGGTCGTTTCCATCGCGCCGTAGTCCTGAATCTCCATCGGCTGCGACGAATAGTACATATCGCGCATGTAATCTGACGGCTTCTTTTTCAGGAGCGGCGCTTCCGACGGCCGCAACATGTATTCGTGGTCAAGCCGTTGCATCAGGAACGGCACCCAGGCCAATCCCCCCTCAATCCAGATCACCGGCAGCTTCGGGAAGCGCTCGCCCATGCCGTTGATCACCCAATTCGTGCAATGCAGCACGTTGTACCAGGAGAAGCCGAGCGCGTGCGCCGCCAGGAAGCGGTTGCAGCTCTTGTAGATCGGTTCACCCCAGTTCGGACCGGAATGGAACGACAGCACCAAGCCGCGCTCCTCCATGGCCCGATACATCTTCATGTAGGCGTTGTCGTAGACCGCCATGTTGGACCGCACCGTCGTGACCATGAAGCCGCCGACGTGCTTGCGATGGCCGAAGGTTTCGACCTGGCGCAGCGATGCTTCGGGGTCGCTAAACGGCAGGCAGAGCATGGAGTAGAAGCGGCCGCCCGCCTCCGGCAGCACCTTTTCGGTGAGCCAGCGGTTGTAGGCCCAGCACAGCTCGACCTCCATTTCCTTCTGCGGATGCATGCCGATATTGAGCATGCCGGTCGGGAATAGGCATGAATAGTCGACGCTCATCGCGTCCATCCAGCGATGACCGAGCTGTACGTCGCGCAACGATCCGCTGCTGTCGGTCTTCTCGGAGCTGCGCATCGGATAGCGCGTCACCCGTCCGCCCATGTCCTGATAGCCGACCTGGGTGGGCGTGAAAGCACCGCGGTTCTTCTTCAGGCCCGACATGGTAAGCTGGCGCAGCACGTCGTTTTCCATGTACGGCAGGAACTCGCTGTAATTCTCGTTCTCGTAGTGATGGGCGTCCACGTCCACGATCAAAATATCGTCTAAGTTGCGCTGGTGCGCCTGCTTGCGGGCGTGCGCCAGCAGCCGTGTCGTATTCAATTCCTCGATCGTCACGCGGCGACCGCGATCAGCGATGAGATCCATGGCGTTTCTCCGTTCCTAATCCCGTAATCCGGCGGTCATTGCGAGCGCAGTGAAGCAATCCAGAGTTCTTTCGCGGGCAGCGGTGAAAATTCCAGATTGCTTCGTGAATTTGCTCCTCGCAAGGACTCGCCACGGACCCGCAATGACTAGCGTCCTGTCCAACTTTGCCACATGCCGAGTTCGAAGACGGCGAGATCGGCGGCGCGCAGCAATCCGCTCGCCGTAACCATAACGTCTGTGGCGGAAATGCAATTCTTTGGCACCGGCATGAGCTGCTCGCCGGCCTCCACGCGCGCCGTGTAGACCCGGCAGGCGGCGGCGATCAGCCTTTGCAGCGCATCGGCGGTCAGCAGATCGAGCTTGCCGTCGATAACGCCGCGCTCCAGCACAGCGGCGAGACGCGTGGCCTCCGCGGAGGCGCCGTCGACAACCTCGAACTTCGGCTTCGCAGCGGGCCGCGATGGCGCGACGGCGGCAGGCGCCATCTTGGTCGAAGCCTTCGCGTTGGCCTTCGCGGCGCGCCTAGGTGACGACATAGAGTTCGTCTCCCTTCTGCACCGTCCTGTATTTCTTCAGCTTCATGCGGCGATCGCTGACACATTCGCCGGTCTTCATGTCATATTCCATACCGTGCCAGGGGCAGACGAAATGCATTTCGTCCTCCGAGAAGAACAGGCCCATAGAGGTCTTGTCCGGGCGGAGCCGCTCCTCCACCTTGGCAATGGTCAGGCCCTCGCAAGCCGGTCCGCCTTGGTGCAGGCAAAAGTTGCTGTAGGCGTAGAATTCGCCGGCGTGGCGGAATACGCCGATCTCGTTATCGCCAACGAAAACGATCCGGCGATCGCCGTCCTGAAATTCCGAAAGCTTTGCGACAAACTTTTCCGCCATCTGGCACACACCTCTTGCGTTTCACCCCAAAAGCTAGCGCGCTGCCGGACAATCACACATTGCCGACCGTTGCAGGGCGCGAAGACGCCGAGCGTTCGCAGCTATGCCTTTAGCACAAATCGAGGCCGCGCGCGACCGCGCTCCAGCACACCACGTTTAATGTCTAGTCTCATTCCGGCCCTCGACAAGCGAAATGTCCGCGGCGGAGGGGAGACCAGCGTTCGGGGCATATCTCGCCGGGTCAGCCATGCCAGACCATAAGACGTGCCGCGCGGCTGCATCACCGCGGCCGTTACGCCATGCGGTTCTCGAACTCGCCGATAGTCTGGATCCAGACCTTCACCTGATCGCCCGCCTTGAGAAACGTGCCGCTTTCGGCGCCGGTGCCGGACGGCGTGCCGGTGAGAATCAAGTCGCCCGGGTGCAAGGTCATGTTCACCGACAGTTGTTCGATCTGCTCGGCGAGCGAAAACAACATCTTGCCGGTATTGGAATTTTGCTTGAGCTCGCCATTGACCCAGAGCCTCAGGTCCAGGTTTTGCGGATCCTCGACGTCGCTTGCCGGCACGATCCACGGTCCAAGCGGACAGGAGCCCTCGAAGGTTTTGTGCTTGGTCCAATCCATCTTGAACGGCGACGTGGGCGGAACCGGCGGGCGCCGCCCGCGATCGCGCGCCGACAGATCGTTGGCCACCGCATAGCCGGCCACGTAGTCCAGCGCTTTTTGCGCCGTGACGTCCTTAGTCGGCCGGCCGATGACAGCGGCCAGTTCGATTTCCCAATCCATGTTCTCGGCATAGCCCGAAATCTTGATCGTGGCCCCCGGGTCGGCCAGCGTCCGTGCTGCCTTGAGGAAATGCCAGGGTTTGAGGCCTTGCTCGTGGGGATCGGCGGGCGGCGGATTGCCCTCGCGCGCCGCCATGGCGGCGGCATGGTCGGCGTAGTTGGCCCCCGCGCAATAGATCGCCGACGGAAACCGCACCGGCGCCAGCAGCTTGGTCTTGGCCAGCGGCTGGCGCTTGGCGCGGCTCTTACCGGCGCTGACGGCCGCCCGCCGCAGAACGCGCTCGGCCGCTTTCCAGTCCTGCAAAATTCCAAGGACGGTCGCGTATTCGGCCACGCCGGTGAGCTTGGCGACGTCGAAGACGGCATCGCCAATCACAAGGCCGGCCCGCGGCCCGTCGGCCGATCGATAGGTTGCGAGCTTGTAGCCCGCCGCTTTGACCCCAGCCATGGACAGTTCTCCGGTTATGGTGCGGCGGACCAAACCGCGATCTCGCAGGCTTGGCAAGACGGCCCCGCGACGCCGCAACGGACTTGAGTTGCTGTCAGCGCGGTGATTGATTCGCCCGCCAGAACCCGACGGCACAGCGGCGACAGGTTGGAGAGCATCATGATTAAGCCCAGACGCATCGGCCACGCTACTTTCGAGACGCCAGATCTGCAGAAGATGATCGACTACTACACGCAGATCATGGGGCTCATTCTGGCGGAACGCGAGAAGGACCGCGCCTTCCTGGTCACGCAAATCGGCCAGTTGGCGATTGCCCTTACCAAGGGAGAGGTCGAGCGCTGCACCACATTGTCGTTTGAAGTCGCCCCCGATTCCGATTTCGGCGCCATGGCGCGCGAGCTCGAGAAGGACGGCATTAAGAGCGAGCTGCGCAATGATTCGGTTCCGGGCATTGGCCCGACGCTGACCTTCAAGGACAACAAGGGCACCACCATCGCGCTGTTCAAGGAGTGGAGCTATCTGGGCAAGCACCTCCTGCATGTCGGCGTCGGTCCGCTCAAGCTCGGCCACGTCGCCTGGGTGGTCAATGATCCGCAGAAGACGGCCGAGTTCTATCAGAAAGTGATGGGTTTCCGCGTCTCCGATTGGATCGAAGACTTCTTCGTGTTCATGCGTTGCAACGCTGATCACCACACCGTGAATTTCATTCGCGGCAACAACGTCAAAATGCATCACATGGCGTTCGAGCTGAAGGATTTCATTCATCTGCAGAACTCGTGCGACCTGTTTGGCCAGCGCAAGATCCCGATCATCTGGGGGCCGTTGCGCCACGGTCCGGGGCACAATATCGCAACCTATCACCGCAATCCGGACGATCAGGTCATCGAGCTGTTCTGCGAGCTCGACCAGATGCTCGATGAAGAGCTCGGCTATTTCGAGCCGCGGCCGTGGCATCAGGACACGCCGCAGCGGCCGAAGGTGTGGCAGGGCGGCAAGACCAATGTCTGGGGACCGCCGCCGCTGCCCGATTTCCATCGCGCCAGAGACTAGGCGCGGCTCGCGCCGGCGCGGCGCTGTTTGGAATTGGCGCGCCTCGCGGCGCATTGACGGCGAAAGCTTGGACGGACTGCGAACGCGCCGATCGGACGCGAGCGGGCTGGCGTTCCCACGTGCTGCGGCCGCGAACCATTCGGCGCGGCCGCTGTTGAGGACATGGACGAAATGTCCGAACTGCACCAACGGCAAGGAGGCAAGCATGAGCAGATCGTTGATTCTTGCCGCAACCGCGCTGGCGCTTTCGGGCGCTTCCGCGTCGGCGCAGACGATCTATGTGGCGCCGGGCTATGCGGCTCCGGCGTATGTCGCCCCTGCTCCCGCCTATGTGGTGCCGGCGCCGACGGTGGTGGCCCCGCCCGTGGTCCACTATGTCGCTCCGCCGGCAACCGTGACAGTGACGACCGAAGCACCCGCCTACGCGCCGGTCTATACCGGCGGCGTCGTTACGGTCGCGGATCCGTATTGGTGAGCGAGCAGACGATGGTGTTGGCGAGTCGGCGGCGTGCCCACGGTCAGGCGGCTGACGGCCGCACCGCCTGGGCGCGCCGCCGCAGCTTGCGTTGCGTCTTGCCCGATGAGGGCCGCCGTTCGTTTATCCCCATCCAGCGCGTCAGCAATTGATGCGGCAGCTCGCGCTTGAGCTGTTAACAGCTTTTGAGGCCGCGCCCGATTCCACGTGCACGGCGTGCATAGGCCCGAGGTCGCGGCGCGCAGCAACAAGCGCCCGCGGGCGGCGCTGTTCCACGGCCAGCAACGGCATTCACACTATCGATTGGCAGGAGTGGCACGAGCAACGCAACAGTTGCGGAGCGGGTCGTGCCGGGAGCGGCGAAGGCGGGCCATGCCCAACTGATGCGGCCCAAGGGCGCCACTCCCGGCAAGGCCGTTCGTAAGTGGCCGCTACGCTGAGGCCCGAACGGATGCCGCAGCGGTCATCGCGGCAGACTGCGCCGGTGGAGTCATGGACGCCTCCATGCTCGACGAAGGGGTATCCTGCTGTCCGGACAGCAAGGACCCCGGAAACGTGGTACGGGACCGCGCCGGCGTCAAGAGCACCGCGTGCGGCGGATAGTCGGCGGGGGAAGCCTTCCAGGATCACCGGCATGATCGACGTGCACGTCCACATGATTCCGCCGTTCTATCGCGACGCCGTTTATGCCGCGGGCACGGGGCCCGCAATTGGCCGCTATCCGGAATGGTCGCCGGCGCTGGCGCTCGACATCATGGATCGCCATGGCATCGCACTCGCGATCCTGTCGTTGGCGCAGCCCGGCGTCGGCTTTCTGCCGCGCGAGCAAGCGACGGCGCTCGCCCGCCGCTGCAATGATTACGCTGCGGACTTGATCGCGCGGCATCCGGCGCGCTTCGGCTGCTTCGGCCTCCTGCCGATGCACGACAGCAACGCGGCCATCGCCGAGGCGCATTATTGCCTCGACACACTCGGTTTCGACGGCATCTCGCTGTTTGCCAGCTATGGCGACAAATTTCTCGGCGATGCCGCGTTCGACCCGGTGCTGCGCGCACTCGATGCCTGCGGCGCCGTCGTGCATGTGCATCCCGGCTTGCACCCATCGAGCCGATCGCTCGACCTGCCGTGGCCCGGCTTCATGATCGAATATGTCTTCGACACCACGCGCGCCGCAGTCAACCTTGCATTCTCCGGCGCGCTCGAGCGCTTCGCCAACATTCGCTTCATCCTTTCGCACGCCGGCGGCACCCTCCCCTATGCGGCGTGGCGGCTCTCGGTAGCGCCGATCATCGACGCACGGCTCAAGCCGCGCTCGCGCGACGAGATTTTCGGGCTGTTCAAGCGCTTCTGGTATGACAACGCGCTGGCATCAGGCGCGGCACCGTGGGGCGCCCTGTCGCGCATTGCCGCGCCCGAGCGCATCCTGTTCGGCAGCGACTGGCCGTTCTGCAATGCGCGCGTGGTCGCGGAGGAAGTCGCCGACTTCACCGCGCCGGATTTTCTATCGCCGCCACAGCGAGCCGCCATCGGCCGCAACAATGCCCTGAAGCTGTTTCCGCGGCGGGTCATGCCGCTCGGCTGAATCCAACTATTGTCTTCTCTTCGCGATCACAAACTTCACATCGGCTGGCATGGAACCCTCATCGATCAAGGTCTGCTCCAGGTAAAAAATCAGCCGCAATATCGCCTGATGGAGTTCATTCCCGTCGTCAAAATTCGAGATGATCGGATTGAGCAAAGGGACAGTTAAGGTGAACCCAACATCGATTTCCGCAACCGGGTCAAAGAACAGCCGCGTCAAATGGATAATTTCTGCACCATGTATCGATTTCACTCGGCTCATATTGCAATGAACTCAGCATATGGCGGGCTTTTAACTTCGTTTCGGTCGCGCCGGAGTTCACGCGGCAGCATCGCCAATATATCGTTTGCAATCCGAAGCGTGCGCGGGTGCCATTGAAAACGGGTTGGGCCGCAATATTCGTAGAACATGAAAATGCCATCGTCCGAAAGCCTATCGTGGATTGTCTTTAGGATATTTTCTAGTCGCTCGATGTGGTGGAGCGCGGCGATTGCGAAAACAAAGTCGTACTGATCGGCCAGTTCTGGCGGAAAAGGCGCGTTGAGGTCCGCCACAAAGTATCGCATCGGAAGAGATAGTTCGGCCGCCTTTTCCTTTGCCGTCGCAATCGCGCCGTCTGATACATCGACACCATCCATCGACGAAAAGTATCCCAAATCGTATAGCTGTCGATCTGTTGCGCCGATACCGCAGCCAATTGACAAGGCGCGTTTGAACGTCCTGCCGCCAAGGTACTTCTCCCTGATCACTACCGGCCAAGACCGGCCATCATCTGCTATCCGCCGGCGGTGAAACGTCATCACTAACTGGATGATTCCATATGTTGCGTCCAGGCGGAGCTTTAGCCCAGAGGCGCTTGGTGATCTCGGTCTTGTCCTCGTCTGAGGCTGTCACAGGCGCGCCTTCTTCATCTCGCGTCGGATGCTCTGACAATTGCGGCCGAATGATGTGAGCCTGACGGTCTCAAGCTACAAGTCCAATTTCACCGGGCTGCCAGGATACGGGCGCACAATGTGAGCGAGATTAGGACGATGGATTGCGATATACCGCGATCGACTGGCCGAATTCACACAATTTTTCCCTAACGACGCCATTCGCAAACCGCACCGGAGCCTCGATCGGAATGACGCAATCCCAACCATTTATGATACGTTCCACCGTAAAACCAAGCATCGTCGCCCAAGCTTGTATCGCGAAACGCTCGATGAACGTATTGAGATGCTTCAACTTTCCTGATTTGTACGCACACACTGAGTCGACGAATACGGGCCAGTGATTGGCCGCACCGAATTCCAGGAACGAGAAGATTAATCGACCGCCAGGCCGCAATACGCGCTTGACCTCTTGAAGATAGAGAAATGTCTCTTCGTGGAGCAGGTGAGTAAAAAGCGAGAATGCCGTAACCACATCCGCCGACGCGTCGGCTGCCGGAATACCGATGCTTGAAACTTCGGCGAAACGAAAATTTTCTGGTGTGCGGGCGTCAGCGTAATCCAACATTTCCTTGACTACGTCGATCCCTAGGAAGTCACCGCGATAAGAGTGTGCCAGCCGGCTAGCAAGCCGGCCGCTGCCACAGCCGAGGTCAATCATCGAGCCGACCTGATCGACATCGAACATTCGCAAAACGGCTTCT